>Ga0335398_10000867_pt1 | contig 52796 bp, 49 predicted proteins | sample BON03_FD_205742 | JGI IMG/M metagenome (GOLD analysis project Ga0335398, IMG submission 205742) | Freshwater microbial communities from Lake Bonney liftoff mats and glacier meltwater in Antarctica - BON-03 (spades assembly) (version 2) | ecosystem: Environmental > Aquatic > Freshwater > Ice >... | reverse complement strand
GTCAACAACCCGAGCGCGGTCTTTGACGGCGATATTGACGGGTTTTTGCAGGCGGGCATTCGCTGGCGCAAAAGCTCTCAAAGGGTGTCGTAGAAGGGTTAATTCACCGCGAGAATCTAAGCTTATGGGGCCATGATTCTCTTTGATGATGTCTCCAAAATGTATCGGGGTGCGCCCAAGCCGGCCCTCAACAATGTCAGTATCAATATTGGTGCTGGCGCTTTTGTCTTTCTTGTGGGGGCTTCAGGGTCGGGTAAATCAAGTTTGTTGCGGCTCATTCTGAAAGAAGAGCGCCCCAGTAGCGGAGAGATCCATGTGCTGGGGCAGGATTTGCGTCGCATTCCCAGTCGCAAAGTTCCCCTCTTTCGTCGCAGCCTTGGTGTTGTTTTTCAAGACTTTCGGCTTTTGCCCCAAAAAACGGTTTTTGATAATGTCGCCTACACGCTCAGGGTTATTGGAAAAAGTTCTGGCTTCATTCATGAGGCTGTTCCCGACATGTTGCAGACGGTCGGGTTGGCTCAAAAAGCGAAGAACTACCCTCATGAGCTCTCTGGCGGGGAACAGCAGAGAGTGGCCATCGCTAGGGCGGCAGTGAATAAGCCCGCTATCTTGCTGGCGGATGAACCAACGGGGAACCTTGACCCCGCGACGAGCGCGGGAATTATGAACGTCCTCTCTCGGATTAACGCTTCGGGCACGACGGTAATCATGGCCACCCACGATTCTGGGATAGTCGACCAGATGCAACGCCGAGTCATCGAGATCGCGGGCGGGCGCATTGTTCGCGACGAGAACGAGGGCGGATACGAGACCAGCGCAATTCCCCTGGGTGAGCTAGATACCGCGCCCATTACGATTATTACTGATCACTCAGAGGGCATCTCAGCACCGACTCCCCTGAAGCTGAAAAATGTCGCAAATCCCGATGATGTTGCGGCGGCCTTCCCCTGGGAGCTTCGGGCGTGAGACTAGGTTTCGTTCTCCGAGAAGTTATTGCGGGTCTTTCGAGAAATCTTTCCATGGTGGTTTCTATTGTCCTGGTGACCTTTATTTCGTTAACCTTTGTCGGCACCGCGATCTTGTTGCAGGCTCAAATCAACCAGATGAAAAGCTACTGGTTTGATAGAGCTCAGGTAGCGGTCTATATGTGCACGGATTTTTCTACGCTGGGGGGTTGTGACCTGAAAGCAGCGAGTGCCGACCAGAAGCTTGCGATTGAGCAACGCCTGCAGTCCGCCACTCTTGCGCCGTATATTGACCGATACTATTTCGAGGATCGCGACCAGGCTTATGCGAACTTCCAGGACCAGTTCGCCGATAGCGCGGTTGTTGATCTCGTCTCACCGGAGCTTCTGCCCGAAACGTTTTGGATAAACCTGGTCGACCCGGAGCAAAGTGATCTCATCTTCGAGGCGATTTCCGGGCTTCCCGGCGTCGAAAGTGTTATCGACCAACGCAGTTACCTGGATGAGATTTTTGCCCTCCTCAACGCCGGAAGCCTGACCGCCGTCGCGGTTGCGTCACTGATGTTGGTCGCAGCAGCACTCTTGATTGCGACCACCATACGGCTCAGTGCTTTTTCCAGAAGGAGAGAGCTAGCAATCATGCGACTCGTTGGTGCATCGAACCGCTTTATCCAAACGCCGTTTGTCCTGGAAGGCATTGTCGCGGCTGCTATTGGAGCAGCCGTTGCTTCTTTGGCGCTGTGGAGCATCGTTCGCATTTTTGTGCAGGGTTATCTCACAGACGCTCTTCCCGGCACGGTATTTATCGGGCCCTCGGACGCCTTTGCCACCATGCCTTTGTTATTCGCAACGGGCATCGGGCTCGCCATTGTCGCGTCCTATGTCTCCATTACCCGCTACCTTCGCGTCTAACACCTGGGGGATAGGCTTCGCCTGGACGCTAGACTGTGGCGCTGGCTGCGCGGGTAGCCGCATACCCGGGTGTCTCCGTTGGAAGGTGGTGAAACCATGCCCAAGGAAAGTGGCGAAAAAGTCGTAGCCACGAACCGCAAAGCGCGGTATGACTACCACATTGAGGACACGCTAGAAGCAGGGATTGTGTTGACCGGGACCGAAGTGAAGTCCCTCCGGGCTGGTCGAGCGTCGCTGGTTGACGCCTATGCGAACATCGATGGTAACGAGGCATGGCTTGAAGGGGTCCATATTCCGGAATACACGGAGGCGACATGGACGAATCATCCCCCGAGGCGCAAAAGAAAGCTTCTGCTGCATAAGGCCGAGATTGCAAAGCTTGCACACCGCATCTCCGCCGGGGGATACACCTTGGTTCCGATCAGGCTCTACTTCCTCAACGGTCGGGCCAAAGTAGAGCTTGCCGTTGCCAAGGGTAAAAAAGAGTACGACAAGCGGCATGCGTTGCGCAAAAAGCAAGATGATCGCGAGGCTCAGCGCGCGATGTCAGCCCGGCGTTCTCTCGGGGACTAGCCGCGCATCTCCTGTCCGGCGAGAAGTCGTCATGTTGCAAGGGATTGGAGCACCGGTATGGACGCCGGTGGCGTGAATCCCGGCGCTCAGATTTCTAGGCAGTTCTTGGCCGAGCACTCTATAGTGGAGGCGTGCCAGGAGCACATGAGAGTTACCAATTCAACAGCGCACCAATTGCTTCCGCCTTCGGGTTGGGGACCCACGGGGATGATCGGTTTCGACATTGCTTGAGTGTCCATAGGGAAGCGGGCCGAGAATGCAGAGTTATCTCGTAAACGCCCTCTGCAAACTATAGGTGCCAATACAAAGCGCACCGACTTCGCTCTCGCTGCTTAAGTAGCGGACAAGTCCGTCAGACTGAGTTTGCCTCTGGCTCAGATCCTGGCGTCGATTAAGAGGCTTGCTGATGACCTGTGTGCCAGGGGTCATCGGGACATTTTCTGACACTGGGCCTGTCGTTCTAGGTGCTTGTGACAAAGGACGGGGCCGAGCAGAACGCTTTTACAAGATACGCCCGTAGAAGACTATGGTTCGAAGTAGTGGACCCGGGTTCGATTCCCGGCATCTCCACAAATGGTGCGCTGTTGTGACTTTCCGCAGATCGCAAGACGAGCGACCGCGCTGGATTTGGCTCTCAATCTCACTGTGACCGTCCTGCGCAGGTGGGATGGTCTGGTGCCAGCCGCCATGTGACCGCAGAATTTCCGTTGAAGGGCCAGGTCCAATTAGGCTAGGAGGTAGTTTCACCAAAGTTATTTGAGCACAATACTTACGAATGGACCTCATCATCACACGTCTTCTGGCTGAATTTTTAGGAACTGCTCTTCTTGTGGCGAGTGTTGTCGGAGCCGGACACATGGTCACAGACCTTGGTGCGGGGCCAGCGCTCGGACTACTCATGATTGGGCTTGCCGTCGGTTTCATGTTGGTTATTATTATCGCCATCTTTCAGCCCATATCGGGTGCCCACTTTAACCCCGCTGTTTCGCTGGTGATGGCTCTTCGCAAAGAACTCTCACCCCAGGACGCGCTGCTATTTACGGTATCCCAAAGCGCGGGAGCCATCGTCGGCGCCGTCACCGCGAACCTGATGTTTGGGAGTTCGGCCTTGGTGGTATCTGAGGTAGCCAGAAGTGGGTCTGGGGTGTGGCTCGGTGAAGCGGTCGCTACTTTTGGCCTCGTGCTAGCTATTCTGCTGCTGGTTGACCAGGGTCGAACCCCCTGGATTCCCGCAGCTGTGGGCTTGTGGGTCGCCGCGGGACATATCTTCACGTCGTCCACGTCTTTTGCCAACCCAGCGGTCTCTCTCGGTCGAATGTTTACCGACGCACCCACGGGTGTCGCACCCAGCTCAGCCGTATGGTTTGTTCTGGTTCAGATTCTTGGGGCGCTAGTGGCGTGGGGGGTAGCACGAGTTCTCGTCCCACGACTTTCCTAGGACGCCGAGGCTAAAGTGAGGTATTTCTGAGCGTCTTGTGCGCTGGGGTAAGACGATTGCGCCCCGGGCTCCGTGACGGTGTCACTCGCCGCCAATACGGCTCCCTTGAGCGCCTGGTGCCAGGTAAGTCCGTGATCAAGAAAAGCGGCAAAGAAGCCCACAAAACAATCGCCTGCTCCCACGGTGTCCAGTGCCTTAACGGGTGGGGCTGCGTAGCGGAAGGTGTCCCCATCGAGGGAGCAGCCCGCGGCCCCATCGCGTCCCAGGGTAATGAGGAGGTTGCATCCGAGTTCTCGTGACCACCGCGACATGGCGCGGTGAACGGATGTCGAAGAGAGGTCGGCGGTTGACTCGATTCCCCGGTCGACAAGCAGCGCACCCATCTCACCCTCGTTGGCAATAAGCCATGTGGTGTTCTCCAGGATGCCTGGATGCAACGTTGCATAGGGGGCAATGTTCAAGATGGTCGTCATCGCCTGTGAAGTGCCTGCTTCGAGAGCTGCGGCAACAACACCCTGGTCTATCTCCAATTGGCTGACCAGAATGCGCGCTTGTGGGTGGGACGCGAGGGAGGAGCGGGCATCCTCAGCGGTGAGCGAGCTAGAGGCTCCGGGAAACACTGCGATGCGGTTTTCTCCCGCGCTATCGACCCAGATGGTGGCAACGCCAGAGGGACCCTCCACCTCTGTGAGCTGAGTGAGATCAAGCCCCTCGGCAGTCAGCGCGCGTGTCATCATTGCCCCGAAGCTGTCTTGTCCTACCCTGGCGATGAGGGCCACATCGGCGCCTGCTCGGGCTGCTGCAACCGCCTGGTTCGCCCCTTTCCCCCCCATTCCTGTGCTGAAGTGCGTGCCCAGTACTGTCTCTCCGGCTTCGGGCGCGCGCGGCACATAGGTGGTGAGATCGACGTTGGCATTTCCTATGACCACAATCCCCGAGGTGTTCATCGGTTCGCTCCCAAAAGAGACCCCGTGGTGCGAAGGCCCGGGTCGGAAGCCATGCAGTAGATACTTCGGTCACCATCAACCCAACTGCTTGGGGTGGGGTAGTAAAAAGAGAACTCTAAAGAGGATTCAGAGAACTTCACACCAATAAAATCCCCAAAGAGGATCTGGCAACGTTCCTCGCCTTGGGCGATGAGGTTGCCCGCGCCTGGGTAGCGGGCTTCGTTCAGGGTGAGTTTGGCGAACAGCTCCGAATCGTGAGGTTCGCCGCACTCGACCTTGGTCACCATAGCTTCATCGGAGCTTGCTGGTATCGCGGCATCGAGGAGGCATGCTCCCAGGTCTAGGTCCAAAATGCTGACCAGGTCCCCCACAGACCCTTCCGGAGGTGAACCGGGCACGGGGGCTTCGCCCGCAGCGCTTTCACTGGCGCCGGAGCATCCTGAAAGGAGGAGCACCGCGGTGGCGGCGCTGCCCACAATCATTCGCTGCACAACGCGCAGGTTCCTCATGATCTAGCCGAGTTTTCTGGTGAGAGCAAGCGCGGTGTCGTGCAAAAGCGTGTTGGATGCGAGGGCTGTGCCGTGCCACACGCCGTCGTCACCATCGAGGGAGCTAAATCGCCCTCCTGCTTCGCGGATAATGGGCACAAGGGCCGCCATATCGTAGGGCTGGAGATCAGCTTCGCCGGCAACATCTATCGCGCCCTCGGCAACCAGCATGTAAGGCCAGAAATCACCGATGGCACGCGCACGCCATGCGCTCATCGCCAGGGCGCGCACCTGCGTTTCCCTGGCGTCATCGATCCATCCGGGAAAGGAGTTGTAGTTCACGATGGCGTCTTTAAGCTGTGTGACCTTACTGACGTGCAGTTTCCGTGGTGTGGCATCGCCAGCACGTTCGGTCCAAGCACCCAGGCCCGTCGCTGCCCACCACTGCTGGCCAAGGGCCGGGGCACTCACCACACTAACCACGGGATCGCCGTCGATAGCAAGGGCTATCAAGGTGGCCCAGATGGGAACCCCCCGGAGAAAGTTTGCTGTGCCATCAATGGGGTCAATAATCCACTGACGACCGGGCTGTGGCCCCGGGGAGTCAGCGGTTGTTCCTCGTTCTTCGCCAAGAATTGCATCGCCCGATCGAGCGCTGTGCAGGGATGCCCGAATGATGTCCTCGACAGCAGTATCCGCGTCGGTCACCGGCGTTCGATCAGGCTTCGTGTTGACGACCAAATCTTGCGCCCTAAAGCGATTGAGGGAGATCAGATCCGCGGTCGCAACAGCCGCGCGTGCTAGCGCGAGGTCATCTAAGAGGGTCACAGGACTCACCCTCTCAGGGTAGTCGAGGAGGCTGCTCTTTAGCGCTCACCTCGTCCAACGGGGCTGTGGAGTGGTGGATGGTCGCCATCAAGCGTTGAAGTGAGTGAGCGCGCGCCGTCAACATGTCGTCTAGTCCGCCACCGGTGAGGGCCTTCTCCAGCTCGCACTCGCTCGCGCCGGATTCATGGGTACATGCCTTGGGACAGGTGAGGGTGAAACTTTCTAGATCAGAAAACCCGGACACGATGGAAGAAGAAGAGATATGTCCCAAACCAAAAGACCGGATACCGGGAGTATCGATAATCCACCCACCCGTGGGCAGGGGGAGCGCAACACTCGAAGACGAGGTGTGGCGGCCTCGACCGGTCACTTCGTTGACACGGCCGATGGCTCGGTTGGTCCCCGGAACAAGGTCATTGACCAGCGTGGATTTACCGACGCCTGAGTGGCCCACCAGCACGGTGGTGTGTGCTTGTAAGAGCGGAGCAATCTCTTCGAGAGCGGGGGAGTCGGGAGAACGCTCGATAAGGTCAATGCTCAATGCCTTGGCGTAGGCGCGAAGTTCATCCGCAGGGGCAAGATCCGTTTTGGTCACACACATCAGCGGCCTAAGCCCTGCATCCAGCGCTGCCACAACATAACGGTCTATGAGTCGCAAGCGGGGTTCTGGCGAAGCCGCAGCAACAACCATAAACAACTGGTCGGCATTGGCCACAATGATGCGCTCAATCGTGTCGGTGTCGTCCCCGCTTCGTCTTAGGACGGTGGTTCGAGGCCGCAACCGAACGATGCGGGCAAGAGAGCCTTCAGCCCCTGAAGTGTCTCCGACACATTCGACTACATCGCCGATGACGATGGCTTCGCCTCGAAGTTCTCGCGCTCTGGCGCAGGTAATGACTCGTTCGTCTGCGCCACCTTCGCCCAGGATGACCCGATAGCGACCGCGATCGACACCGATAACGAACCCCGGGAGGGCACCTTGATGTGAAGGACGGTGTTTGGTGCGAGGTCTGCTGCCCCGTCGATCAGCCCTCACCCGGGGGGAGTAGTCGTCGTCGTAGGAGTCGATATCGTCTCGGCGGCTCATGGCGTGGGGGAGTTAACCAAGGTGTCCCACAGTGCGGGAAACTCGGGAAGGGTCTTCGATGTGCACGATATGTCGTCCACCGTCACACCCCTGATAGCTAGGCCTATCAAAGCCCCAGAAGTGGCCATGCGGTGATCTTCAAAAGATTTCCATGGCCCCCCATCGAGGGGGTAAGGCTCAAGATTGATGCCATCGGCTGTTTCGTGGGCTTTCCCCCCCAGAGCCTGAATGTTGTCTACAAGGGCGCTCAGCCTGTCTGTTTCATGACCTCGAAGATGGCCGATACCGGTAAAACGGCTGGGTTCTTCTGAGAGGGCTGCCAGGGTAATCAAGGTGGGGGCAAGCTCGCCCGCGTGAGAAAGATCCATCTCGACGCCTCGGATCTTGTGGCCGCCTTGCCATCCGATGCCACCGTCAACGGTGACGGCGCCTCCCTGGTGGACCACTTTTGCCCCGAAGCGTTCTAAAAGCCCGGGTAGAAGCGCCCCTACCTGGGCAGTGTGATCGGGCCAACCCCTAATACTGACTGAACCGCCGATTATGAGCGGTGCCGCAAGAAAAGGCGCGGCGTTGGACAGGTCCGGCTCTATGACAACGTCGGTGGCGCTGATGGGTCCGGGTTTCACAACCCAGACTCCTTCCCTCACCATCGTGGCGTCAATGCCCCTGGCGCGAAGGCATTGCAGGGTCATCTCGATGTGGGGAATCGAGGGCAAGGTCGCGCCATGGTGTTCAATGCGAATACCCTGAGGGAGCCTGGCTGCCATTACGAGCAACCCGGACACAAACTGGCTCGATGCTGACGCATCAATCCTCACCACACCTCCGGTGATGCCGCCCGGGTTGGAAGCGGCGAAGGGGAGGCGATCGCCCTCGGGGGCATCAATAGTGACTCCCAATTGGCGCAGGGCATCCAGTGTGGTCGCCATGGGGCGTCGTCTGGCAGACACATCCCCGTCAAACGTCAGAGTTCCTGGAAGGACCGCTGCCAACGGCGGGACAAACCGCATGACCGTCCCGGCTAAACCGCACTCGATGCGTGCGTTAGCGACGTGGCCTGCGGGAAAAGGAGTGATGACAAGATCAGGACCGTAATCACCTTCCTCGCCGTCAGTAATCCTCGCACCAAGAGCTCTTAAGGCGGCAACCATGAGGTCGGTATCCCGGGCATGAAGGGGAGCGTGAATAACGGAAGGACCAATCGCAAGAGCGGCCAGAACAAGTTCGCGGTTGGTGAGGGATTTAGACCCGGGGAGGGACAGCTCATGAGCCAGCGGCTGAGCTCGCTGGGGAGCCGCCCACGGTGGTGCAGATTCCCAAATAGTCATTGACTTTATAGAGTATCGGGGATGATGAGCCTGTGAAGACTCCGGACTGGGTGGGAGAAAACCTCAGGAACCTAGTGCTTGGTCGACTATCAGCTGCGCTTCTCCCTGGCTGCGCTTGGATGAGCCAGTGGCGGGGGATGCGGAGCGAGGTCTTGACACCACCGACAGCGGAGGCAAACCAGCAGCGCGCGTTTCCATCGCCATAAAGGGCCACGCACCCTGGTTTTCCGGCTCGTCTTGAACCCAGACATATGTCGCATTGGGATAACGCGCGGCAACTCTCTGAAGGTCACCCGCGGGGAAGGGATAATACTGTTCCAGGCGCACCAGGGCAATGTGGGTGATGTCGCGCTTAGCAATTTCTGACTGCAGATCGTAGTAAATCTTGCCAGCGACCATTAACACTTTGGTGATTTCTGACGCGTCTGACACCGCGGGGTCATCGAGTACCGGTTGGAACTTTCCTGCGGTGAAATCTTCCACCCCACTTGTTGCCCCCCGCAAGCGCAGCATGGCTTTGGGGGTGAACACGACCAGGGGTTTGCGGGGGCGCGCATAGGCCTGGCGTCGTAGCAGGTGAAAATAGGATGCCGGGGTGGAAGGCCGGGAAAGAATCATGTTGTCTTCGGCTGCTAACTGCAAGAACCGTTCGATGCGGGCCGATGAGTGGTCAGGGCCTTGACCTTCAAAGCCGTGGGGGAGCAAAAGCACCACGCTGGAGCGCTGGCCCCACTTTTGTTCGGCAGACGAAATAAATTCGTCAATGACGGTTTGGGCCCCGTTGACGAAATCACCAAACTGCGCCTCCCACATGACCAAAGCATCGGGGCGCTCCACGGAGTAGCCATACTCAAACGCGAGCGCCGCATATTCGCTCAGCAGGGAGTCATAAATCCAGAGCCTTGCTTGGTTTTCCGCCATGTTCATGAGCGGCAACCACTCCTGACCGTTCACCCGGTCGTGGAGGACAGCATGGCGCTGGACGAACGTCCCACGCCTCGTGTCTTGGCCTACCAGCCTTACGGGCGTTCCCTCTAACAGCAGGGAACCAAGCGCGATCAGTTCTCCAAACCCCCAGTCAATGTCCCCGCTGCGCGACATTTCTCGTCGCTTATCGAGAAGGGGCTGGAGTTTAGGGTGAGTGGTGAAACCAGGAGGGAGGTTGGCGTGGGCATCACCAATAAGAGCGAGAACTGAGGGGTCAACACCGGTTGTTTCTGGCTCACCGGCAACATCCATGTCTCGCTGAGAATCTGGCCGTTCCACGTCCGCAATGGCGCCTTTATCATCGGTGATAACTGCGATAGCACCGGTTTGGGCGGCATGGGTTTCTTGGAAAGCCTCCTCAAGGCGCCCTTGAAAGTCCCGCTGGGCAGCTTCGAGCTCGTCCTGGGTGAGATCGCCTCTCCCGAGGAGGGCCTCGGTGTACAGGGTACGAACGCTCCGCTTAGCCTCAATCAAGTTGTACATCAGGGGCTGTGTCATCGCCGGGTCATCGCCTTCGTTGTGACCGCGTCTGCGATAACAGATGATGTCGATGACAACATCTGCCTTGAATTCTTGCCGATACGCAAAGGCGATTTCGGCAACCCTCAGCACCGCTTCAGGGTCATCCCCGTTGACGTGGAAGATGGGTGCCTGAATGGTTTTGGCGACATCGGTGGCATAGATTGAGGTGCGTCCGTCGTGGGGCAAGGTGGTGAAGCCGAGCTGATTGTTGACGACGACGTGCATCGTCCCACCGGTTCGGTAGGAACGAAGCTGGGACATCTGGAGGGTCTCTAATACCACTCCTTGGCCGGCCATGGCCGCATCACCGTGAATCAGAACGGGAAGAACTCCGAAACGACCAATCTCTTTTCGGTCCTGTTTGGCTCGGACAATTCCCTCGAGCACACCGTTGACCGCTTCTAGATGGGAAGGATTCGCCGCCAAATACACGGGAATGCTCTCACCGCGCGACGAGGTGTAGGTGCCTTCGGTTCCCAGATGGTATTTCACATCGCCGGAACCTTGAACGCTGCGGACATCCTGGGCACCCTCAAACTCACGGAAAATTTGCCCGTAGGTCTTTCCCGCAATATTTGCCAAAATATTGAGGCGGCCGCGGTGAGCCATCGCCATCGCCACCTCATCAAGTCCCGCTTCGGTGGCGGCCTGCAAAATTTCATCGACCAGGGTGACCGTGGATTCGGCTCCCTCCATGCTGAAACGTTTTTGGCCCACATATTTCGTTTGCAGGAAGGTTTCGAAAGCTTCGGCCTGGTTCAGTTTGGAAAGAATTCGCAGCTGAGCATCGTGGTCGGGTTTTTCGTAGTGCTTTTCCAGTCTCTCCTGAAACCACGAGCGCTGGCGTGGGTCCTGAATGTGCATGTACTCCGTGCCGATGGTTCGGCAATACGAGTCGCGAAGGACGCCAAGAATTTCGCGCAACAACATGGTCTGCTTATTGCCGAAGCCGCCTGTGACGAATTCCCTGTCAAGGTCCCAAAAAGTTAAACCGTGGCTTTCAATTTCTAAGTCTGGATGGGAGCGTTGTCGATACTCGAGGGGATCAATGTCCGCCATGAGATGGCCTCTGACCCGAAATGCGTTGATGAGTTCTTGGACGCGGGAGGTTTTGTTGACCATATCCGCAGCGTTGATAGCGATGTCTTCAGCCCAGTGGATGGGCATGTAGGGAATGCGAAGCGACGCAAAGATTTCTTCAAAGAATCCATCGCCGCCAATCAAAAACTGATGAATCTTGGCGAGGTATTCCCCCGACCCAGCCCCTTGGACCACACGGTGGTCATAGGTGGAGGTGAGGGTGATGGTCTTACCAATACCCAGATCTGCAAGCGTGCGTTTAGAGGACCCCTGGAATTCTGCGGGGTAGTCCAAAGCGCCAGCCCCAATGATGCAGGCTTGGCCTTTCATGAGGCGCGGCACAGAGTGCTCGGTTCCAATGCCGCCGGGGTTGGTCAACGAGATGGTGTTGCCGGCGTAATCATCGGCCACCAGTTTGCCTTCGCGTGCTCGGCTTACGACATCTTCGTAGGACAGAAGGAAATCGCGAAACCCCATGTTTTGGGCTCGCTTGATTCCTGGGACGACGAGACTTCTGGTGCCATCGGGTTTAGGAATGTCAATGGCAATGCCCAGGTTGATATTCGCTGGGTGAACTGCGACAGGTTTTCCCTCACGCTCGTCATAGAAGACGTTTTGGCTGGGAAGCACTTTGAGGGCCTTGATCATCGCCCACGCAATGAGATGGGTGAACGACACTTTGCCTCCACGAGTGCGGCGCAAGTGGTTGTTGATAACAATACGGTTATCAATCAAAAGTTTGGCGGGAACCGTGCGCACGCTGGTGGCGGTGGGGACCTGGAGGCTCTGGTCCATGTTTGCCGCGAGCGCTTTGGCCATTCCCTTCAAGCGGTCTACCTGATCGACGGGTTCAGGAGTTTCGGTTTCCTGGTCATCGGCAACGGTGGAGGTAGTCGCGGTAGAGGTGGGTGCCTCGGCGGGGATGGGCCGCTCTTTTGGCCTGGCGGACGTCGTTTTTGCAATGGGTGCGGTGATAGGAGCGGGGTCATCCGCCGGGTACTCCTGGGGGGCAGGAGGGCTGGAGTGGGCTGGTGCCGGGGGCTCCGAAGGAGATCCGGTAGAGGACCGGCTTTCAAACAGTGACCACCAACTTTTTTCCACCAGAGCGGGGTCTTTTTGGTAGAGGGCCCAGAGCTCGTCAACCAGCCATGCATTAGCCCCAAACTCGGCCGATCCGCTTACAGTGTCGCTCTCTGACACGCTGTTGTCACTCACTCTCATGTTGCTTGGCCTACTGTTTCAAAGCCTATCGGCTTTGCTGTGAAGATCCTTTGCATCCAGGCGCTCTGGTGTGGCTCGGTGCTAGTGTCAAAGTCATGTATTGCTCTCCGTCAGAAAGTTCCGAGCCCTGTCATAGACCCTCGGGCGCCCGCAGGGTGGGTGCCCGCTGAGTACTGATCTCATCCTCTTTACCGTGGGGGTTTTTCTCGCGCTCGGCACGGGGGTTTTCGTGGGAAGTGAATTTGCCCTTCTCAACCTCGACCGAGCAGATTTAGAGGCTAGGCGCGCCAAGGGAGAAAAAGGCCACGGAATTACCATCGGGGCCCTCAAACGCACATCTACCCACCTCTCGAGTGCCCAGCTCGGCATCACTTTGACCACGATTCTTACCGGATACACCATGGAACCGGCGGTCAGTTCGATGTTGTCTGGACCCTTGACATCCTGGGGAGTTCCCGAGGATTTTGTCCGCCCCCTGGGCGGAGTGTTGGGTATCGTTTTTGCCACCCTCATTTCGATGATTTTTGGCGAGCTCGTGCCCAAGAACTATGCGCTTGCTGTTCCTCGGGCCACCGCCAGGGTCCTGCTTCCCTTGCAGGTTGCCTTCACGTGGACGTTTCGGCCGTTCATCACCGTGTTGAACGGAAGCGCCAACCGCATTCTGCGCGCGATGGGGGTGGAGCCTAAAGAGGAGCTCTCCGCGGCGCGAACAGCGGATGAACTGTCTAGTCTGGTCCAGCGCTCTGCGCTGCAGGGGCTACTCGAAGGTGACACGGCGACATTGCTGTCAAGAACTATCGAGTTTTCACGGCGTAACGCTGTGGATGTGATGACACCGAGGACCAAAGTCGAAAGCCTTCATCGCAGTGACACTGCAATCGACGTAATCGCACTGGCCAAAAAGACCGGGCTGTCTCGATTCCCTGTCATTGGGGAATCCCTGGATGATATTCGCGGTGTGGTTCACGTGAAGCAGGCGGTGGCCGTTCCGGAAGACAAACGCATGGACGTCCCCGCCTCGGCGTTGCAGTCGGATGTGATTCGTGTGCCAGAGACCATGACGCTGGATGTGTTGCTCACCGAGCTTCGTGGCCGCGGATACCAGCTGGCAATCGTGGTCGATGAATACGGCGGAACGTCGGGTATCGCTACGTTGGAAGATCTTGTCGAAGAGTTAATTGGCGAGGTTGCCGATGAACACGATCGAGCATCGCTCGATGTGGTGAGGGCCAGGGATTGGTTCACCTTTCCCGCTGATTTGCGCCCCGATGAGCTCGAGGAGCGCACCGGTGTTGAGGTCCCTGAAAACGGCCACTATGAAACCATCGCAGGCTTCATCCTGGAATCTTTGGGCCGAATGGCCCGTGTTGGCGACACCGTCACCATAGCTATGGGTGAATTCCGTGTGGAGAGAATCGACAACCGGCGCATTGACCGGGTTCGCTTCACTCCCACTGTTTCTGCGGAGGAGGTGACGCTGCTGTGAGCGATTGGGCAGGCTTGGCGTGGTTGGTGGTGCTCCTGGCGGTGAATGCTTTCTTCGTGGGAGCGGAGTTTGCGGTGATAGCTGCCAAGCGCTCCCAGATTGAGCCCCTGGCTAATGCGGGAAGTAAAAAAGCGAAAACGTCGCTCTATGCAATGGAGCACGCCACCCTTATGCTGGCCACCTGCCAGTTGGGGATCACCGTGTGTTCGCTGCTGATTTTGTTGGTCTCCGAACCGGCTCTTCACCACCTCCTTGAGGGCCCTCTGGGGTCGATTGGCCTGCCGGAGGCTGCAGTGGGGACGGTTTCGTTCATCATTGCGTTGCTCGTGGTCACCTACCTTCACGTTGTCTTAGGGGAAATGGTGCCGAAGAATATTTCGTTTTCTATCCCTGACAAGGCAGTCCTCTTGCTTGCCCCGCCCCTGGTTGTTGTCTCTAAAGCCATCTCGCCCATCATTCGCAGTATGAACGCGATAGCGAATGCCATTTTGCGCATGACGGGTGTGGAGCCTAAAGCCGAAGCCACCAGCGCTTTCACGCTTGACGAGGTCGCCATCATCGTGGCCGAGTCAACCAAGACGGGAATGCTCTCGGACCACTCTGGCACGCTGACGGCGGCGTTTGATTTCACCACCAAAAAGGTGGCTGATGTGACCATCACCCTCGAGGACTTGGTTACGCTTCCCGAAGATGCCACGCCACGAGATGTCCAACAGGCGGTCACTCAGCGTGGGTTTAGTCGTTATGTGTTGGTCAATGAGACGGGCGATCCCACCGGATATGTCCACATCAAAGATCTGCTGGATACCGACGATGGAGAAGGCGATTATCCGGTTCCCCCCAGACGCATCCGCAGTCTGGTAGCGCTCTTGGACTCGGTAGATCTTGAAGATGCCCTCGCCACCCTTCGGGGCACCGGAAGCCACCTCGCCAAAGTAACCGATGCGAGCGGGCTGACAACAGGCGTTCTTTTTCTGGAGGACATTATCGAAGAACTCGTGGGTGAGGTGAGAGACGCCACCACTCGCCATTAGCCTGGGGTAGACGCAAGGGAGTGGTGTGGTGAACAGATTTCTCGTTCTCGGAGAAGCCCTCACCGATTGCGTTATTCGCGAAGGCACAGTGAGGGAAACGCCCGGCGGATCGCCCATGAACGTTGCGGTCGGTCTGGGGCGGCTGGAACGCGACGTGACTCTTGCCACGCGGTTCGGCCACGACCATAGGGGTGACGCTATCGCCTCTCACACTCTGGCGAGCGGGGTGTCCCTGATTGATGGAGCCCACAATGCTCCGCGGACGTCCAGCGCCAAGGCCACTCTCGCTGCGGATGGTTCGGCCGAATATGACTTTGATCTTGTGTGGGATCTCGGGGCACAGATGGTCCCCCGCGGTGGTTTTTTCCACGTTCACACCGGATCGATTGGTGCGACCTTGGAGCCTGGCGCATCCGCAGTGGAAGCCGTTTTGCGGCGCGAAAAGGCCTTGGGTGCAAGTGTGAGCTATGACCCCAATGTGCGACCCATCGTGATGGGCGAGCCCGTGGATGTCCTGGAGAACATTGACACGTTGGTGGCCCTGAGTGACATTGTTAAAGCCAGTGACGAGGATGTCTCCTGGCTCTACCCGGAAAAATCCTTGGAGGAGGTGACGACGCGGTGGCTCTCGCTGGGAGTGTCGCTGGTAGTGATAACCCAGGGAGTTCATGGTGCGCAGGCAAAGACCGGGAGAGAAACCGTTGTTCTGCCCGCAGCCGCAACCACTATCGCCGACACGATCGGAGCGGGGGATTCGTTTATGTCTGGGATGCTCTCAACTCTTGCGCACCGTTCCCTGCTGGGCACTCACGCATCTGAGGCGCTGTCGGCGATGACAGGTGAACAACTCAGAGAGGTGATTGCTTTTGCCCTTCGATGTGCTGCAATAACCGTCTCGAGGGTGGGAGCAGACCCCCCACGCCTGGCTGACCTTGGATAGCACGAGAGCCCTCGCATTGGTCGAACTTTTTTATTCCCTTGGTTCTTGCACCGGGGGTAAGCCCGCCGCTGTGGGACGATTCGTTAGCGAGCAGCGGTGAGAAGCAAGGCGGAAATCGCTGACCCCACAGCATCTGCTTCGATGAGGAACCCGTCATGGCCGTAAGGGGAATTCACGACCTGGGCCTCATCACCCGAGAGAGCATGGGGGATGTGGCGTGCAAGCTCATGCTGCTGCTCAAGAGGGAAGAGACGATCACTATTAATCCCCAGCACCAAAGTCGGGACCAATAGCGAGCCCAAAACTTCTTGAACAGGTCCGCGATCCCGGGTCACATCGTGGGAGTTCATCGCCTCCGAGAGCGTGATGTAACTGTTGGCGTCAAAACGTCGGGTGAATTTGTTTCCGTGGAAATCAAGGTAGCTTTCCACAGCAAACCGACCTCTATCTCCCAGAGGGGAAACCGAGCTTTGCCACGTGCGCTCGAACCTTTCATTCAGTTCAGTAGGCGAGCGGTAATTCAGAAGAGCCATTCTTCGCGCCAGCGCTAAACCGCGGTAGGGGCCTTCGTCAAGGTCATAGAAATCCCCTCCTGAAAAGAAAGGATCCACCCGGATTGCTTCGGTTTGAAGAGAGTTTCCCCCCAGTTGGTCAGCACTGGTGATGGCGCACGTCGCAATCAGGGCGAGCCTGGAGAGGGAGTTCGGAAACAGGAGGGCCCACTCTAAAGCGTGCATTCCCCCCATCGACCCACCGATAACAGCGGCAAAAGTACTAATACCAAGCTCCACCGCTAACCCCTTGGTTGCCCGAGCCTGGTCCCTAATAGTGAGGTAGGGGAAGGACTTGCCCCATTCCTGGCCGCGCGGAGAGTAACTGGAAGGTCCTGTGGAGCCTTGGCACCCCCCGAGCACGTTGGGCACAATGATGCAGTACTCGTCAGTGTTGAGAGCGAGCCCCGGCCCCACCAGTGGAGACCACCACCCTGCAGTGGGGTGACCAGCACTTGCCGGCCCGGAGATGTGGGAGTCACCGGTGAGGGCGTGAAAGACGAGGACGGCGTTGGATTTCTCCTCGTTGAGTTCACCAAAGGTCTCGTACGCGAGGCGAATATGGGGAAGCTTTTCTCCATATTCGGTTTCGAATGGTCCAAGCCCAACAAAGGCGCGCCCACCAAGTGGGTCACCATCGCGCCATGCACCCGAGATGGGGGGCGTGCCGCGCAGGGTTGCCTGCTGGGCTTCGGAGATAAAAGCCGAAGGAATAGATTCTGCGGGTGACTGCCAGTCCATGGTGTGTCCATTCTTCCCTACCTGATGCCGCCAGGCGATGTTGCCGGGCGGCACCAGAGGAAAAGAGGCGTCCCGGGGCTCTACGCCTTGGTCTCGCCCACCTTTTTAGCAGCGGCGAAGCCGATGCCCAGGTCCGCGAGGATGTCTTCGATGTGCTCGAGTCCCACCGAGAGGCGCACCAGACCCGGTGTTACTCCGCCGGTGAGTTGTTGCTCCGGAGTGAGTTGTGAGTGGGTGGTGGAGGCCGGGTGAATGATTAAGCTGCGAACATCCCCAATGTTGGCCACATGGCTAAAGAGCTCCACATTGTCCACAAATGCACGACCAGCATCAACTCCGCCTTTGATTTCGAAAGACAACACGGCTCCCACACCGTGCGGCGCATACTTGTCAGCCGCCTCTTTCCAGGGGCTTGATTCCAGGCTTGCGTAGTTAACGCTGGCGACTTGATCGTGGTTTTCCAGCCAGGTTGCGACCTGGCTGGCGTTCTCACAGTGGCGTTCCATGCGAAGGCTCAGAGTTTCGATTCCCTGAATAAGACCAAACGCATTGTCCGGTGAGACTGCTGCGCCCAGATCGCGCAAGAGCTGCACACGCGCTTTGATGATGTACGCAATTCCATCTCCGAGGACGCCGGTGTAGCTAGCGCCGTGGTACGAGGGATCAGGTTCGGTGAGGCCCGGGAATTTCTCTGAGTGCTGCGACCAGGGGAAGGAACCACCGTCCACGATGGCGCCGGCAATAACCGTGCCGTGACCGCCGAGGAACTTGGTTGCCGAGTGCACGACGATGTCAGCCCCATATTCGAGGGGCCTCACGAGGTAGGGGCTCGCGACCGTGTTGTCCACGATGAGAGGTAAGTCGTTGTGGTGGGCAACGCCGGCGACACCCTCGATGTCGAGAATGTTGATGCGAGGGTTGGCGATTGACTCACCAAAGAACGCTTTAGTGTTCGGCTGGACAGCCGCCTGCCATTCTTCGAGGTTGTCCTGGTCGTTCACAAACGTGACGGTGATGCCGAGTTTGGGCAACGTGTATTTAAACAGGTTGTACGTTCCGCCATAAACAGATGCAGAGCTCACGATGTGGTCACCTGAGTGGGCAATGTTTAAAATGGCGTTGGTTGTTGCGGCTTGGCCAGAGGCCAGCAGCAGCGCGGCGGTGCCGCCTTCCAGGGCGGCAATGCGCTGTTCGGCAACATCTTGAGTCGGGTTCATAATTCGGGTGTAGATGTTGCCAAATTCGGCTAGTGCAAAAAGGTTTGCGGCATGCTCGGCGCTATCAAAGACGTAAGCCGTGGTGCGATAAATCGGCGTCGCCCGAGATTTGGTGGTGGGGTCAGCGCTAGCGCCGGAGTGAATTTGTTGCGTTTCGAACTTCCAGTTGTCAGCCATGGGGTGTCTTTCACGAGAAGGGATGCTCCCGGATGGGTTGCGTGGAAAACAGAATAGGGTTCTGGGCCCAATACTTCCGCTCTGCCTGTAACGCGAGGTAACAAAGGCCGAATTTAGCGCAAGGACTTCTGCATCATGATGATGCCGATCCACCGCTCAAACTTGAACCCTACTTTGCCCATTCGTCCGGACTCGGTGAAACCAAATTTGGTGTGCAGTGCGAGAGATGCCTCGGCGCCTTGATCAGCGATGACGGCAATTATTTCCTTGAGACCCGCCTCTTGGCATCGCGCAATGAGGTCCTCCATGAGCGCTGAACCCAAGCCGCGTCCCATCGCGGCCGGGCCCAGATAAATAGAACTCTCGACCGTTTTGCGAAAAGCAGTTTTTTCTCGAAAAGGAAACACATAGGCAAACCCTAGGAGCGTGCCTGAAGGAGAGAGGGCGAGCCGAAACGGGTATCCCAGTTTCTGACGATGGAGGAAACGCGAGCGAAAAACGGCCAAAGTGGGGGGTGTCTCGTCGAAGGTGACCACGGAGTTTCGGACATAGTGTCGATAAAGGGCCAACACTGCAGGCATATCTTCGAGGGTTGCCTCTCCCAGGGTGAACGTGAATTGTGTGGGGAGAGTGCCAGGTTTTAGCGCTGCTCGGGGAGGCTTGCGGCGCGGTTGGTATTCCTGCTCCAGCATTAGCTCTCCTCTCCTAGAGACCAATCTAGGGGAGCAAGGCCCGCGTGTTCTCGGAAAGTGTTGACGCGGCTAAAAGGCCGTGAGCCCAAAAAGCCCCGGTTGGCTGACAGCGGACTGGGGTGGGCTGACACGATGGTCGGAGTATCTCCACAATTTTTTGCCCACTGCGCTGCCTCTCTTCCCCATAAAATGACGACGCACTGGCGGCGCGAGCTCACCACACCGTGCAAGACCGCATCGGTAAAGGCGTTCCAGCCGAGAGATCGGTGCGCGCCAGGCTTTCCCACGGTGGTGGTGAGGTGACGGTTGAGGAGCAGCACTCCCTGGTGGCTCCATGCTGAGAGATCGCCATGCAGGGGTAAAGAAACCCCCAGGTCATCGGAAAGCTCCTTCCGGATATTTCTCAGACTCCCGGGCAGGGTCGAGACATCTTTTTCCACTGAAAAAGCAAGACCGGAGGCTAAACCGCTGCCAGGGTAGGGATCTTGACCGACGATGATGACTGCGACCTCCTCGGGTGGAAGGTCAAATACCCGCATGATTTTTGTATAGCCAGGGGTGACATTTTCTGTCCCACCGGCACTATCAAGAGCGGCGCCGACGTGAGCGAGAGGCGCAAGACCGCTGCTTCCTAAAAGCGCGGACCACGCGGAAGGAAGGTGGGAGGGCAGGTAGCTCTCCATGTTGACCGTCACAGCAGAGAAACTATTGCGTCGTGGATTTACGCATGGCTTCCACCAGGGCCACGGCCTGGTCGTACGCGGGTCGGCCACCTGGTTGGACCAGGGCGGAGTACCACGCATCCGCATAGAGCTCATTATGGAGTGCGGACCGGACGCTGTCGTCTCCCCAGATCCAGTAGGTCAAGCCTTTGGCATCTAACGTCTGACCGATATTGAGGTTTTGGGCCAAGAGGTCGCTAATGATCTGCGGCCTCCCCGCAGGATCCACGGGGGCGACGCTCAGCACAATACTGACCGCCAACTCTTCTTCTCCCGGCAGACCATAGAGACACGACAATCCACCAACAAGTTCCTCGGGACTTTGGCCATCCAAGTACACAGGCTCAGCGCTCGGGCTTCCCCGCCCTCGAAGCAATTCCACTCCGGTCGAGCCCAATTGATTCACCATTGTTTGTGGCAACAGATCAGCGCAACTGCTCGGAAGGCTTAGGGTCAGCTCCGGGGGCGCCTGCGGTTCCGGGGTAGGGGTGTCCTCCACCGAGACGTCTTGTTCTAGGTTGAGTTCCTGGGTCGGTGCACATGAGGAGAGGAAAAGAACAAAAATAGCCGCCACGGAAACACTGAGCCGACCTCTAAATGCTGGCGCCATATGTTCCCCCTCAGCCACAATTATACGGGCCTGACCTAAGACCAATCGGAATCACGTAGCGAGAACGCTGAGCCGCTATTCACCCAGAATTCCCATCTGGGTGGCGGCATCCACGGTCAAGGTTTGTGCTTGGCCAAAGGTGTAGTTGGTACTCACCCACACCGCGCACGTCGCTTCGGCAAGGCTCGACGGGCAAGGGGTGTCCACCAGAAAGTGTGCTTCGGTAGCAATGAAGTCTGGTGACTCCTGGGATGCCGGTTTTTCCAGGTCCCAGAGAATTCCGGCACCGTTTCTCGATTGTGTTGCCTCGAGAATCCTTAACACACTCTCTACGCTCGACGCTGTGTCGCCGCCCACAATGGCAATAGACGTGACGGAAACGCTTTCGCTGCCGGGGAGATACCAGGTGCACGAAACTTTTAGGTCAAAGCGCACCGCACTCAGCAGGTCCGCCAGGTCAGAGTTGGTCGTGCCAAATCCGACGGCACCTTCGCTGGTGTCGCCTTGATTGACGCGAAGCTGCTCCACAAGCGCCGCGGTCAGCTCGGGAGAATACAGCGTGTCGCATCCCGGCACCGCTAACCCCTCGGGAGCCATCTCCATGAGTGTCTCGTCTGCGAGGGAGCTCTCTGCGTCGGAACCTGGGGAATCAAGGGGGGTATCCGCGGTGAGCGCGGGGTCAGGAGAGACGTCCACTCCAAATCTTTCGAGCACAGCGCATCCCCCCAGCCCCGCAACAACGGCACTGCATAGAGAGAGGGAAAGTAAAAGCCTGGAGGTTACCCTCATGAAGAATCCTTGAACTATGTCGCGTGGTGGTGCTCAGCGGGTGTTCCCACGAGCGAAGCTATCTCCCGCCAGTATGCCTCAATTACATGCTCATCTCCGGCAGACAGGTGGGTGGCACCATACGGCGTGAGGCCATCAAAGTAGGTACCATTGGGCACGCCCAACTCGGGTGTGTCAACCGCGTGCACCAGGGGGGCGGCCCCCGCCTGAACACTTATTCGCATCCATCCGGAGAGAGCGAGAATCACGCGGCCACTGCGGGACTCGGCTCCGAAGCCGCTGCGAACATATCCGGGGTGAACGGGGAAGCTTTCAAGTCCTGTTCTCATTGCCAAAGACCGGGCGTAGAGAACGACCCCCAGCTTTGCCGACGCATAGGGCCACCACCCTGCTCCAAAGCGCCGCCGAGAGTATCCAAGATCTCCCTGACCAATGTGACCAAACCTCGACACCATGGAGGAGGTGTGCACAACCCGGCCTCTGGTTTGCAGGAGCTTGGGGACCAATCGTTCGGTCAGAACCACCGAGCCCAACACGTTGCGCTGCAGGGTGAGCTCGTGTCCATCGACACTTTCCAGGCGTCTGGCAACAATGCCTCCGGCGTTGTTAACTACCGCGTCAATGCGGTCATAGCGGGAGTCAAGTTTCTCAGCGAGTTCGCGAACATCATCCAGGCGGTCAAAGTCACATATGAACGGAACGCCACCCACCATCCGGGCAACCTGTTCTGTGCGCTCGGGGTTCCGACCTACCACAGCAACCCGCCAGGACCGGCGCGCCAGTTCCTTCGCTACCTCGGCACCAATCCCATTACTGGCGCCGGTGATTACCACTGTTCGGTTCATCGGGCCCTTTCCCTTGGTCCCCAGCCTAAAGGAGTGGTGAGCTTTAGTTGCCTTCGAAAGCGGCGGGCTGCTTTGTCATGAAAGATTGGAGGCCCCGCTGGACATCTTGTGTCGCCATCAGGCGACCTAAACGATGGCCGAGCTCGGTGTGTTCGTCGGGCCGGTTGTTGAGCGCGGCGCGGGCTGATGCCAGAGTCTCTTGAACGGCAAGTGGAGCCTGCATCGCGATGCGGGAGGCAACTTCCCGAGCGCGGGAGATTGGATCTGCCTCCACCACTTCGGTCACGATGTTCATTTTCAGTGCTGTAAGGGCATCAAAAGTGTCTCCGGTGAGAAGCCAACGCATGGCCTGGGACCACCCCGCTGACGCTGGCATTCGCGTGGTCGCCCCTCCAAAAGGAAGAATGCCCCTGGCGACTTCCAGCTGGGCAAAAACAGAATCGCTGTGGGCGATGACGACATCGCTTGCCAGGGCCAGTTCCACTCCCAAAGTGAAACAGGTGCCTTGGATGGCCATCACCACGGGCTTAGACACCTGGACAGTGCTGATTCCCCAGGGGTCAAGGCCGCCCTCAGGTATGGGCAGAGTGCCACCGGCTTGAAGGCTGGGCCCGACATCGATGAGGTCAAGTCCCGCACTGAAGTGAGCTCCGTGGGCGAACACGACTCCCACCCGAAGGTCGGGATCACGGTCTAACTCGCCGTACGCCAAAGAAAGCAGCCCGAGCATGTCGCCATCGGCCGCATTTCTTTTTTCGGGGCGGTTGAGACCGATGAGAAGAAGGTGACCTTCGCGTTCTACCGTGACTTTGGGCCCAGATTCTGTCGTCATACAGCGAGCCTAGCCAGTCACGACATCAGGCGTGAACGGGTAGCTTGGAGCTCCTGGTGAATTCCAGCGGGGAGCCTGGAGCCAAATTTTCCGAGGAATTCGGCGGCAGCATCAAGTTCCGTGAGCTGTTCTGTGGGATCCACCTTCAGCAACTCGGTGATGTTTTCTGTGCTCAGGTCGAGGCCGTCCGTATTGAGTTTATGCGGCAGCAAACCAATGGGACTGGCTGCGGCGGACACGCGTCCCTCCAGTCGATGCACCATCCACTCCAGCACACGAGCATTTTCGCCAAATCCTGGCCACAGTAGGTTCCCTTGCGCGTCTTTGCGGAACCAGTTCACCTGGAAGATGCGCGGGAGCCTGCCCGTCTGGCGCAGAGTGTCTCCCATGCTCAGCCAGTGACCCATGTAGTCACCCATGTTGTATCCGCAAAAAGGCAGCATCGCGAAGGGGTCTCGACGGACCTCTCCGATGGTCCCCTCGGCCGCGGCCGTTTGTTCTGAGGCGATGGTGGCTCCGAGGAAAACCCCGTGGTTCCAATCTCGCGCTTCCAGAACCAGGGGGACCGTGCTGGAGCGTCGACCGCCAAAAATTATCGCGTCCACGACGACACCTTCGGGGTCGTCCCATTCGGGTGCCAATGTCGGGCACTGATTCAGGGACACCGTGAATCGGGCGTTGGGGTGAGCGGCGGGGTCGCTGCTATCTGCACTGTAGGGGTTTCCTTGCCAGTCGGTGAGGTCATGCGGTGCTTCCTTGGTCATTCCCTCCCACCAGACGTCGCCTTCTGCCGTGGTCGCAACGTTGGTAAAGATAGCGTTGCCCCAGAGCATGTTCATAGCGACAGGGTTGGTTTTAGGTCCCGTTCCGGGAGCGACTCCGAAGAAACCAGCCTCGGGATTTATCGCGCGGAGCCTTCCATCTCGGCCCGGTGCTAACCACGCGATGTCATCTCCCAGGGTTTCGATTTTCCAGCCCGGAAGAGCCGGCTGCATCATGGCAAAGTTTGTTTTTCCGCACGCGCTCGGGAAGGCAGCAACGAGTGTGTATGACTTCTGTTCAGGACTTGTCACCTTCACTAAGAGCATGTGCTCTGCCATCCAGCCTTCGTCGCGGGCAAGGACGGAGGCGATGCGAAGGGCGAAAGCTTTTTTGGGAAGTAAAGCGTTCCCGCCGTAAGCGGAGCCAAAAGACCAGATTTCCCTCGTTTCGGGAAAGTGAGATATGTATTTTGTGTCGCTGCATGGCCATGCGGCGTCGGTCTCGCCTGGCGCCAACGGGGCACCCACGGTGTGGACACATTTGACCCACGAGCGGCCAGCGTGGATGTCATCAAAGACGTCTTGGGTGACTCGAACCATCATGTGCAAACTGATGACGACGTAGGGGGAATCGGTGATTTGCACCCCGAGCCTTGCCAAGGGGGAACCCAGCGGTCCCATCGAAAAGGGAACGACGTAGAGGGTGCGACCTTTCATGCTGCGGGCTGAGATATCTAACAGCGTGCGACGCATGATGTCGGGGTCTTCCCAATTGTTCGTGGGTCCGGCATCGTCGGGGTCCACCGAGCAGATGAAGGTCCTCGCTTCAACCCGAGCGACATCGCTGGGTTCGCTGCGAGCAAGGTAGGAATCTGGTCTCAATTCGGAATTGAGAGCGATGAGTGTGCCCTGCGCCACCATGTCCTCAATGAGGCGGCTGGCTTCATCGGCTGAGCCATCGCACCACACCACGGCATCGGGGGTGGTGAGGGCCGAAATCTCCGCTACCCAAGCCTCAACATCCGCGGGAACACGGGTGGAGTTCGCGGCGGCGCCGGGGTGTGTGCCAGTGAGGGTGTGATCGAGTGCCGTAGTCATGGTGAACTCCTTGAGCTGGGGTTACTTCCACTCTGGTCAATAACAGGGGCCAACCCGGGCCAATTCGCCTGTCAAAAAAGGTCGTTTTTGTTGTAGTGTCGTTTTATGGTGGAAATATTGGCTTTAGGGCAGAGAATGAGGCACTTTCGTCAGGCGGCAAATTTGACACTGGAGGAGCTCAGCGGACGCTTAGGTGTGACACCGAGTCACCTCTCCCTGCTCGAGACAGGGAAGCGAGAGGCGAAAGTCAGTCTGCTGACGATGCTCAGCGCTGAACTAGGTGTGGAAATTTCCCAGCTACTCGATCAAACCCCCCCGAGTGAACGCGCTCAGCTCGAGCGTGAGTGGGCACAGGCCCAAAGCGGACAGCTTTTTTCCTCTCTCGGGGTTGCGCCCATCAAGGTGACGAAATCGGTGGGGGATGATTACCTCAGAGTTCTCCTGGGTTTGCACTCCGAATTGGTGCGCCGGGAAAAACGCGCCCTGGCGACACCCGAGGAAGCCAGGCGAGCAAACACCCAGCTTCGCTTAGCCATGCGAGACATTGATAACTACCGCCCTGACCTGGAAATCCTCGCCGAAGACCTTGTGACCGCCGTGGGTCACACCACGGCGGGAGCCCTCACCCACCGGGAAGTGGCCATGATGGCCACACGATTAGGGCTGGAGATTGTCCACGTCGGAGACTTGCCACGAAGCGCGAGAAGCGTGACAGATCTGGAGAACGGCCGGATTTATCTTCCTCCGGCGTCGATTCCCGGGGGTCACGGTTTGCGTTCGCTTGCACTGCAAGCCATTGCCCACCAGGTGTTGGAGCACCGCGTTCCCGACACCTACGAAGAATTTCTGCAACAGCGCCTCGATATCAACTATTTCGCCGCTGCATGTCTGATGCCACAAACACAAGCCTTCGAGTTCCTCGCGCAGGCGAAAAAGGCGAAAAACCTCGCTGTGGAAGACTTCCGGGACGCTTTTGGAGTGACCCATGAGGCGGCGGGGCTGCGATTTATGAACCTGGCGACCACACACCTAGGCCTTCCCCTGCATTTTTTGCGGGTGGGGGATGACGGAGTGGTCTATAAGGCTTATGAAAATGACGGCCTTGCTCTTCCCGTTGATGTGACGGGGTCACCGGAGGGTCAGATTGTGTGCCGCCATTGGAGCGCCAGGGAAGCGTTCGTGCGCACCAACCGGACAACGGAGTACTACCAATTTACGGACACCCCGGAGGGAACTTTCTGGGAGTCCACACAAATAGGGACGTCGACCAGTGACGAGTTCTCCATCACGGTGGGGGTGAGATTTGAAGATGCGAAATGGTTCCGTGGACGCGACACCACCGGGCGAAAAGCATCGCAGTGCCCGGACCTTGCCTGTTGCAGAAACGCCAGTGACCCGATGCGCAGCAAATGGTCGGGCAAAGCGTGGACCAGTGCTCGCTTGCATGCTCACGTGTTGTCACCGCTGCGCGGGGGGATGTTCCCAGGCGTCGACGACGTGGAGCTCTTTGAGTTTCTCCGAAGCCACGAAAGTCCCGACGGGACGCAAGACTCCTAAAACAAGTGCCCCCAGCAGGAATTGAACCTGCGGCCTTCTGCTCCGGAGGCAGACGCTCTATCCCCTGAGCTATGGGGGCTCTAGGACACCACAAGGATACAACCTCACGGCCGGGGGAAGAGACCCAGGGGTAAGATGCTCACTTGTGGATCCCCAGACGCTGTCAGCTCTCATAGCGGAATGCGCGATCTCCCGGCTTCGCGCCCAGGGAGCCCACGATGTCCCCGATGCCATCGATGTGGGTCTCGAACGGCCGCGACACAAAGAGCATGGCGATTGGGCAACATCAATCGCGTTGAAGGTGGCAAAACTTGCGGGGCAAAACCCTAGGGACTTTGCCGCGGCGCTCGCGGGGGATGTTGAAGCTCTGGCAGGAGTGGCAAAGGCAGAGGTTGCGGGACCGGGGTTTATCAATATCACCCTCGAAGCGGCGGCCGCAGGCCAACTCGTCGCCACCATCGTGACCGCGGGGGAAACCTTTGGGCGTGGTAGCGAACTTGCGGGGGAAACCATCAACGTGGAATTTGTGTCGGCTAATCCCACAGGGCCCCTCCACATCGGTCACACCAGGTGGGCGGCACTTGGCGACAGCCTCGTTCGGATTCTTCGAAGCGCTGGAGCGGATGTCACCAGCGAGTTTTACGTCAATGATGCGGGCGCCCAAATGGACACGTTTGGCGAATCGATTGTGGCGAGTATTCACCAGGAGCCACCACCAGAGGGTGGCTATCAGGGCGGCTACATAGCTGACCTTGCCGCCCGGGTACTCGAGAGGGCGCCGGATTTAGCCTCCCAACCCAGAGCGGAACAAATCACCCGCGCACGAGATGTCGGGTATGAATTACAGCTCGCGGACATTAAGAACTCTCTGGAGTCTTTTGGCGTGGAATTTGGGGTGTGGTTCTCGGAGCGCTCGCTTCATGAACCCGGGCCCGATGGAGTGAGTCCCATCGATGCTTCCGTGGCACGATTGCGCGGCGGCGGCCACGTCTTTGATGACGAGGGCGCTATTTGGGTTCGGACGACGGACTTTGGTGATGATAAAGACCGCGTGATTTCGCGGGCAAACGGCGTCTACACCTATTTTGCCGCGGATGCCGCCTATTACCTTTCCAAAACCGATCGAGGTTTCACGAAGAAAATTTATCTTCTGGGTGCTGACCACCATGGTTATATTCACCGCCTCAAGGCGTTAGCAGGGGCGGCGGGGGAAGACCCCGAAACGAATGTAGAAATCCTGATTGGACAACTCGTCAGCATTAACGGGGCCAAGCTCTCCAAACGCACCGGCAACATCATCGAGTTAGATGATTTGAAAGAGTGGCTGGGCGTGGACGCGCTGAGATATTCCCTCGCGCGGTACCCCGCGGATTCGCCCTTGAGTTTGGACCCCGAAATCCTCACCAAGCGCAGCAACGACAACCCCGTCTTTTACGTCCAATATGCTCACGCAAGGACTCATCAGGTGGCACAAAATGCCACCCTTGCCAAGGTGACAACGGATGTCTTTGACCCTGCGTTGCTGGTGCATCCGACAGAGGCGGCGCTGATTTCTTCCCTCGCAGACTTCCCACGAGTGGTGACCCAGGCTGCGACGCTTCGTGAACCCCACCGGGTGGCGCGCTACCTCGAAGAGGTCGCAGCGGGGTACCACCGCTGGTATGACGCATGCCGAGTGACCCCTCAGGGGGACAACCCCGTCGAAGCGGTTCACGGTACTCGGCTGTTACTGAATAACGCCACCGGTCAGGTGTTGCGCAATGGTCTTGACCTTGTGGGAGTGGGCGCACCTGAGCGAATGTGAGCCCTTTGCCATGCACCTTCGCTATCCTGGAGGAGGCTTAAGGAACCAATCCAGGTTCGCTCGCCTCACACCCCCAACTCCCCACCCGTGAGGTTTGTGCGACGTTCATGATTAATCCCCTATCTCCCTCGTGGCTCAGTGTCCCCGCTGACTCCAACGCCTTTCACCCAGGTGTGTGGCCAGGAAGCGCCGAGCGCAATGATGCCGGCGAACTCGTCATTGGTGGGGTGTCTGCCAAGGCCCTCGTGGAGTCTTATGGCTCCCCTCTCTACGTGATGGATCAGAGTGAGCTCGAAGAAAGGGCCGCTCGTTTTCTCAACATTGTGGAGCGCGCATGCGCTCTCCACAATGTGACGGGAAGCGTCTACTATGCCTCGAAAGCCCTTATTTCCGGGCACGTGGTGGCCTGGGTGTCGCAGCAAGGCTTGGGTTTTGATGTGGCCAGCGGTGGAGAGATGGCTATTGCGCTCGCCGGTGGTGCTTTAGCGCCCAGCTTCGAATTCCAAGGAAACAACAAGTCCCTTCTCGAAGTAAGGCAGGCGCTTGTCGCAGGCGTTGGATGCCTGGTGATTGATGCGCCCATTGAAGCGCTTCGCATCAACGAGGTCGCCGGTGAGCTGGGAATCACCGCTTCGGTCATGGTCCGGGTGAACACCGGTGTCCATGCCGATACCCACGAGTATTTAGCGACGGCACGTGAGGATCAAAAATTTGGCCTCTCCCCTGGTGAAACAATCAATCTTGTCGCAGACATCCGCGCCATGGAGAACCTGCACTTTGAGGGATTGCATTCCCACATTGGTTCTCAAATTTTTCAGGTCGAAGGCTTCCTCGAGGCGGCAACACGACTCATGGATCTCTATGCCACTCTCCTTCCCCTGGGACCCGTGGCAACGCTTAACCTGGGCGGCGGTTTCGGTATCGCCTACACCGAAGCGGATCAGCCCGAGGATATTGAGGCGATGATTGTAGAAATTGTGGACCACACGGCAGCCCGAGCTCAGCACCATGATGTGCCGATGCCCCACCTCGCTTTTGAGCCAGGTCGCATTATTTCCGGTCCAGCGGGGGTGACGTTGTATTCCGTGGGCGTCACCAAACCCGTCACTGTGCATGACGATGAGGGGGGAGAAGCCTCTCGACTGTATGTCAGTGTCGATGGAGGGATGAGCGATAACGCTCGCCCTGCGCTCTATCACGCGAACTACAGCACCCGGATTGCCAGCCGTGTGTCCTCGGCACCGCCGCTCCTCGTTCGGGTGGTGGGTAAACACTGCGAGAGCGGCGACATCGTCGTCGACGCAGATTATCTTCCCGGCGATGTGGAACCCGGCGATCTGCTTGCTGTGGCGGCGACGGGTGCCTACTGTTACTCCCTGTCCAGCAATTACAACGCCCTGGGCAGGCCACCCATGGTGGGTGTGCACGAAGGACATCATTTTTTGATGGTGGCGGGCGAGAGCATTAAGGATGTCCTCGCCAGGGACCGAGGATTCACGGAAACGGTGGGGGTTAGACCATGAGAGAGAACTATCGCGATTTACGTGTTGCGGTGCTCGGCGGGGGAACGGTTGGAGCTCAAGTCGCTCACCGTCTTCTCGAGGGTGCCGACGAATTAGGTTCCCGGTCTGGTGCGGGACTGGCCCTGGTGGGGGTGGCGGTTCGGGATATCAAAGCGCCCCGCAGCGCGCCCATCCCTGCCGAGTTGTTGACGACCGATGCCCACTCGCTTATTCTCCAAGCGGACATTGTCGTCGAGCTCATGGGCGGTATTGAGCCAGCGAGAACCCTCATTTTGGAAGCACTGCGATCGGGTGCTGATGTTGTCACCGCGAACAAGGCGTTACTGGCCGAGCACGGGCCTGAACTTTTTGACGCAGCCGCTCGTGTTGGCGCCCAGCTTTATTACGAAGCGGCAGTTGCGGCAGCTATTCCGATTATTCGGCCGCTGCGTGACTCGTTGGCAGGGGATCGCGTCACAAAAATCATGGGCATCGTTAATGGCACGACCAATTTCATCCTGGATGAAATGGACTCGAAGGGATTAAGTTTTGAGTCAGCGTTGGCCGAAGCCACCGAGCTGGGGTATGCCGAGGCGGATCCCAGCTCGGATATCGACGGATTCGATGCCGCCCAGAAGGCGTGCATTCTTTCCTCCCTTGCTTTTCACACCGCGGTCCCGCTTGATGATGTCTACCGTGAGGGCATCACCTCGGTGAGTGCGCAGCAGATAGATGCCGCCAAGCGATCGGGTCACGTTATCAAGTTGCTGGCTATCTGTGAACGACGCATCGACCCGGCCACCGGACGGGAGGGCGTGAGCACCCGGGTTCACCCCACACTGATACCTCGATCTCACCCTTTGGCGGCTGCACACGGGGCGAATAATGCCGTCTATGTGGAAGCGGAGGCGGCCGGGCCCCTCATGTTTTATGGGGCGGGTGCCGGAGGCCCAGAAACAGCGTCTGCTGTGCTGGGTGACGTTGTCTCTGCCGCCAGGCGCCATGTGGCGGGCGGCCCAGGCGTGGGCGAAAGTACCCACGCGGATTTGGCGAGCATCCCCTTGGAACACGTGGAAAGCCGCTTGAATATTAGTTTGGTCGTCAAAGATCAGTCGGGAGTTTTGGCCGCCATCGCCCAGGTATTTAGTGACCATGAGGTGTCGGTAGAAACACTGCATCAAAGCGCCAGCCAAGACACGCGTGGCGAAGGTGAGACCGCTACGCTAGTTATTCAGACACACAGCGCCCTCGAAGCTCGCGGACGGGAAACCGTCGAAGCGCTTGCGGCAAATCCGGTAGTTGTCAGCGTGACGAGTGTGTTGCGAGTGGAAGGTTAGTCCGTGGCTCAGGGTAGAAATATTTTTAATCGCTCCAGGCCAGTAGGTCCGAAGCACCGTCGTGGCTCGAGGCAGTGGCGGGGCGTCATTCACGAATACGCCGATCGCCTAGATGTGAGTAAAGCCACCCCCGTCGTCACGCTGGGGGAGGGCGGAACTCCGCTCATCGAAGCCCACCACCTTTCTGCGATGACGGGAGTTCGGGTATTCGTAAAATTTGAAGGAATGAACCCGACAGGGTCATTCAAAGACCGCGGGATGACCATGGCCGTGACGAAGGCAAAAGAACGAGGCGCCAAGGCTGTGGTGTGCGCCTCGACGGGTAATACGTCCGCTTCGGCCGCTGCCTACGCCGCACAGGCGGGTCTCACCAGCGCGGTCCTGGTCCCTGATGGCAAAATCTCGATGGGGAAACTCAGCCAAGCGATTGCCCATAATGCTCACGTATTGCAGGTCGCTGGCAATTTCGACGATTGTCTCGATATTGCGAGAGATTTAGCCGACAACTACCCGATTCACCTCGTTAATTCGGTCAACAACGACCGTATTGAGGGCCAAAAGACGGCGGCTTTTGAGGTCATCGAGGTGTTAGGCAGGGCCCCCGATTTCCACCTTCTCCCGGTGGGTAACGCGGGAAATTACACGGCCTATCACCGGGGCTATAAGGAAGAAGCGCAGCGCGGGGTCATCAACACCATGCCCCGCATTTTTGGGTTCCAAGCCACCGGTTCCGCCCCGTTTGTGACGGGTGAGCGAGTCAAGAACCCTGACACGATTGCCACCGCAATCCGCATCGGAAATCCTGCCTCCTGGGACTTGGCGCTTGTCGCGAGGGAAGACAGTAACGGTTACTTTGGCGCTATTGACGATGCTGGCATCTTGGCAGCGCATCGCCTACTGTCCCAGGAAGAGGGAATTTTCGTAGAGCCTTCTTCGGCGATTAGTGTTGCGGGATTGATGGACAGGGTCGAAGCCGGCGTTATTCCGCGAGGGGCAACTGTGGTACTGACCGTCACCGGTCACGGTTTAAAGGATCCTGTTTGGGCGCTTCGAAAGCCCGACGGGTCTGACATTGAAACCACCAAGGTCCCCATTGACACCTCCCACATCGCGCAGGTTCTTGGTTTGAAGGCAACGCCATGAAGGCATCACTGCTGTTAGGGCGCAGTGTTGCGGTGAGAGTCCCCGCGACGACCGCGAATCTGGGTCCTGGTTTTGACACGCTGGGAATGGCGTTAACTATTGAGGATCACCTCACCGCCACCATTCGTGAAGGCTCCGGGGTGCATGTCACTGTCCACGGTGTGGGCGAAGGCGAAGTCCCCACGGACGAAACCAATCTGATTGCTCGCTCGATGGCGCACGCTTTTTCTTCCAAAGGCTTCGACATGCCCGGCATTGATTTGGTGGCCACCAACGTCATTCCTCACGGCCGAGGCTTGGGATCCTCGGGAGCTGCGATTGTCTCCGGTGTGATGGCGGCCAAAGGACTACTTGAAGGCAGCGCGGAATTCAGCTCAGAAGAGCTCCTCGCGCTTGCCACCGAAATGGAAGGGCACCCCGACAACATCGCGCCCTCCTTGTTTGGCGGGCTCACCATCGCGTGGATGACAGAGCACGGACCCAAGCACAAAAAGCTCAGCGTTCACCGCGGGGTCTCCCTCGTGGTCGCGGTTCCCGAAGACGCCAGTATGTCGACGCAGTTAGCCAGAAGCTTGCAGCCCGATACCGTTCCCCACCAGGATGCGATTTTTAACCTGTCCCGGTCAGCGCTTCTTATTGCTGCTCTAATTCAAAGCCCCGAGCTTTTGTTTGAGGCCACAGAAGATCGTCTTCACCAGAATTATCGCGCCAGTGCGATGAAAGACACAGACGCGCTTTTGCAAGAGTTGCGCGCCCACGGTTTTGCGGCGGTTATCTCCGGTGCGGGCCCCTCCGTCCTGGTGTTGTGTTCCGATCCCAGTCAGCGGGTTAAAGTCTCTCAGCTCGTTAAAGCACACCAAGGGGGTGTCTGGTCCAGCCATATGCTGACCGTCGATGAGCGAGGTGCTACAGTGGAGACGCTTCCGGCGCTCGCGGACTGACCCCAGTTAGCGCTCCGGAATTCCTCATCACCACACCGCCTCGCATCTGCGAAGGCGAGAGGGTCATTCGTGACAGGGGAGCCGCAGGCTCCCTCGGCCCACACTGTGGCTTGGCGAGGTAAACAGCATTTACGACGCCACACTCGTGGCTTAACAAAGGAGAAGACGTGGATCAAGATAGCCCCTCAACGCCCAGTGCGAGCGACTCACCCGAGGCCGCCCCGGTGCGCAAGAGAGCCCCTAGAAGAGTGTCCTCAGCAAACACAGAGGCAAAAGCTCCCTCGGAGGCCAAGGATTCGGCCGCCCAGGAGTCAGAGCCCAAAGACCAGAAGCCCGATCAGTCGTCGAGTGAAGAAACAGAACGCCCCAAGCGTCGTCGCTCTAGCGCTAAACCCCAAGCTGACAATGGAGAATCTGAGGCAACCGGCGATGCTGGCGACACCAGTGATGCGGGCGATGACTCCGGAGATGGCGGTTACAGCCGCACACGCAATAACGGGAACTCTCGTGGTCGCGGACGCGATCGTCGGCGCGGTCGTGGCGGACAAAGCGAAGATGGTGAACCAGAAATTGCCGACGACGATGTGTTAATCCCCATCGGGGGAATTCTCGATGTGCTGGACAACTATGCCTTCGTTCGCACCCAGGGTTACCTTCCCGGGCTCACCGATGTGTATGTCTCGCTCGGCCAGGTAAAGAAATACAACCTGCGCAAAGGCGACGCGGTTATTGGCTCTATCCGTCAGCCTCGCGAGGGCGAACACCAGGGCCGCCAGAAATACAATGCTTTGGTCAGTGTCGACACCGTCAACGGGCAAACCGTTGACGAGGCCGCGACACGGCCTGAATTCTCGACCCTGCGTGCTGTGTACCCTACGGATCAGCTTCGGATGGAAACGACCGCTGACAATGTGAGCGGTCGAATGGTCGATATTTTTGCTCCCATCGCTAAGGGACAGCGCGCCGTCATTGTGGGGCCGTCCAAGACCGGCAAGTCACAGATTGTTCAGTCAATGGCGCACTCGGTCGCCCAGAACACCCCGGATGCTCACCTCATGGTGGTGCTGATTGATGAGCAACCAGAAACTATTTCAGACGTCCAGCGCGAAGCAAAAGGCGAGGTCATCGCGTCTAGCTTCGATCGCTCAGTAGATGACCACACCACGATTGCCGAACTCGCCATTGAGCGAGCAAAGCGTCTGGTGGAGCTCGGACACGACGTCGTTGTCATCGTAGATTCGCTCACCCGGTTGGCTCGTGCGTACCAGCTGAGTCTGGGGGGAGCTTCCAGAGCTGGTGCAACCGACACGGCCTGGGTTCACCCGACCAAAAAACTATTTGGCGCTGCCAGGAACGTTGAAGGCGGTGGATCGCTCACCATGCTCGCCACACTCGTCACCCAAACCGGTCTCGCTATGGATGATGTCGTAGCCAGCGAAATTTCGGGAGCTGCCACGATGGAGCTCACTTTGGACGGCGTTGCCGCGCAAGCTCGCGTGCTCCCCGCCTTTGACATTGCTCGGTCGGGAACCAGGAAAGAAGAAGCCATTCTGGGTAAGGACGAAGTGAGCGCTATCGCCACTATCCGCCACAGGCTCAGCGCGCATTCTTCGCTGGAGGGGCTTACCTCTGTACTGTCGACTGTAAAGTCAAGCGCGTCCAACGCGGAAGCGTTGATGGCCTTGCAGAAAAACCTAGGCGGCTAAGACACCATGTTTGAATCTGTTGACGCGTTGGTCGCGGAGCACGCTGAGCTTCAAGTGAAGCTCAGCGACCCCGCGGTCCACGCTGACGCAGGTCTTTCTAAAAAGTTGAATCGACGTTTTGCCGAGGTTTCCAAAATCTTGGCGGCCCATGATCGCATGACCGCGGTGGCTGATGACCTCGCTGCCGCAACTGAAATGGCGAGCGAAGATGAGTCCCTGGCCGCTGAAATTCCGGGGCTCGAAGCAGGCCTGGTGGAGGCAACGGAAGCACTGCGTGCGTTGCTTATTCCTCGTGACCCGGATGATGGCCGTGATGTGATCATGGAAATCAAGGGTGGCGAAGGCGGTGAAGAAAGTGCATTATTTGCAGCCGATCTTCTGCGCATGTATCTCTACTATGCGGAATCACGCGGGTGGAAAGCAGAAGTCTTGGACAAAACCGAAAGCGACATGGGGGGTTTCAAAAACGTCCAGGTCGCTCTCAAGTCTTCGGCCACAGATCCGGCCGAAGGCGTGTGGGCCAGCATGAAGTATGAGGGGGGCGTGCACCGCGTGCAGCGGGTTCCCGTCACGGAGTCACAAGGTCGGATTCACACTTCCACGACCGGAGTGTTGGTGTTTCCTGAAGTTGATGAACCCGAAGAGGTGGGCATTAGCCCCAATGACTTGAAAATCGACGTGTTCCGATCCAGTGGCCCTGGTGGACAGTCCGTGAACACCACTGACTCCGCGGTTCGTATTACCCACTTGCCCACCGGCATTGTTGTGTCGATGCAGAACGAGAAAAGCCAGATTCAGAATCGTGAAGCAGGGATGAGGGTTTTGCGGGCGCGCATTCTTGCGAGGCAACAGGAGGAGCTCGCGGCTGTGCAATCCGATGCGAGGAAGAGCCAGATTCGTGGGATGGATCGTTCCGAACGTATTCGCACCTATAATTTCCCGGAAAACCGCATCGCGGACCACCGCACGGGCTACAAGTCTTACAACCTTGACCAGGTACTAAACGGTTCTTTGGAGCCCGTTATCCGCTCGTGTATTGAGGCGGACGAAGCCGAGCGTCTCGCGGCGCTCGCCGGTGGTTAATGGACCTTGCCTCTTCCCTTAGAGAAGCGACCCAGCGACTGGCACAAGCGGGTGTCCCTTCCCCCCAGGTCGACGCCGAGATGTTGCTCGCCCACGCGGCCGGAGTGTCCCGCGGGGAACTCCTTGCGCGGGTGCACTCGGGGAAAACTGTTGAGGATGCCGATTTAGCGCAATGGGACAAGCTCATTGTTCGCCGGGAGAACCGTGAACCTTTGCAGCACCTCACCGGTACTGCCGCGTTCATGTCCTTTGAAGTGAAAGTTGGTCCCGGCGTGTTCGTTCCGAGACCCGAAACCCAATCGCTGGTTGAGCACGCAATCGCTCAGGCGCAAGTGATGGCGGTGCGCGAAGTGGGCTTGCACATTGTGGACTTGTGCTCCGGCTCTGGAGTTGTCGCCATCTCTCTGGCCAGAGCGGTCCTTCACGCCAGTGTTGTCGCCGTCGAAGCATCTGCCTCCGCAGTGGAGTATTTGCGCCAGAATGTGGACACTCTGGCCCCCAACATCACGGTTGTGGAATCCGACGTGGTCAGTTTTGGCCAGAGTGTGAAAGACGCCAGCATCGACATGATTGTCGCAAATCCCCCGTATGTTCCCCTCGCCGAGGTCCCGAATGACCCCGAAGTCTCCCGGTATGACCCCGTGATGGCGCTGTACGGCGGGGAGGACGGCCTGGACACCGTGCACGAGATTGTGACGCTGGCGACCAGGGCTCTTCGACCAGGTGGGTACCTAGCGATTGAGCACTCAAACCTTCAGGGCGACGCTGTGCGCTTCACTTTGAAGGAAGCGGGTCTCAGAATGGTCTCCACTGAGCTCGATCTCGTGGGGCGGGAGCGTTTCACCCAGGGGTTCCAGAGCTAAGAACGGGTGCCAAGGAACTCGGTTATCGCCCCAATGATCGTTTTTCCTGTGTCGTGGGGGGAAAACCACTGTGTGGTGATTCCTAATTCGTTGGCCCCGCGGAGATTTTCTGGGGTGTCATCGACAAAAAATGTTTCCGACCCTTTAGCTCGATATCGTTCCAACACTCTTTCATAGACGAGAGTGTCGGGTTTTCGTGCTCCGTAGTGAGCAGTAGCAAACATGTGCTCACCAAAGACGGGCACCAGGTGGGGGGCAATATCAGCGAGATGTTCGCCAATCAGCATTCCGTTATTGGTGAGAAGTGTGACCTGGCCGTGTTGCTTGGCAAATTCAACGGCTCCGATGACATCTGGGCGGAAGACCATGGCTTCTTTTCGCAGGGAAACCCAATCTTCCCGCGCAATGTTAGAACCGAAAGCTTCGTTCACTAAACGCAGGTATTCCGCCCCCGTGTCCGGAATCCCCGCCTCTGCATTCCACTCTCCTTCGTCATGCCACCAGCGACGACGAAGTTCGTGAAAGTCGATTCCCGTGATGTCGGTAAGGGATTCCATCCGCTGGCGCGAGTGGTAGTCATACAGGACGTTATCCATGTCGAAGATAAAAAGCATGATGTCTTCAGGATATGCCCCCGGGGCTTGACGACGGAGCAAAGTACACTGGGGCTATGCCGGCTCTTCGTGTGGATGGGACCGACCCGGAGGCTTTGCGCCGAGGCCTGACGATCGCTACCCAGGCGATTGCGGCGGGCGAGAGCATTGTCCTTCCCACTGACACGGTGTACGGAATCGGATGCGACCCTTTCCAGGCTGCCGCAGTCGAAGGCCTATTGTTGCTGAAAGGGCGAACAAAACACATGCCTCCTCCTGTGCTGGTGGGATCCAGAGAGGACGCACGCTTGCTGGCTGCAGACATCCCGGATGCGCTTGAACCGGTTTTGGCGCGGTTTTGGCCCGGCGGAGTAACCGTCATTGTTCAAGCATCACCGGCGGTTGTGTGGGACTTAGGCGACACAGGCGGGACCGTGGCACTTCGGATGCCCGCGCACGAGGTTGCCTTGGAGCTTCTGCGAAAGACCGGTCCTCTTGCCGTGTCTAGTGCAAATCTGACCGGAGAACTCTCTGCGCTCAACGTTGATGAAGCGATGAAGCAGTTCGGCGACCGAGTGCCGGTGTATGTTGACGCCGGACCTGTAGGGCATACGTATCGGGACAATCCGGGGAACTCTGGCTCAACCATCATTGATGCGACTGACATGTCTGAGGGTGGTCCCTGGCGTGTGGTGCGACGCGGGGTCGTTTCCCTCGAGGCCATTCACGCCGTTGCCCCGGGAGAGTGGGCCGGCTAATGGACTACCTGCTCGTCGCTTTCGTCACTGCCGTTACTGCGTGGGTTCTTTCCTACGGTTTGTGGCGGCTCGCGCGTCATTACCGGTGGCACCCCGAGATTAGACCTCGCGATGTTCATCAGACCCCCACGCCGAGGCTCGGAGGCATTGCAGTTTTCTTGGGAATGAGCGCGGGAGTCCTTGTTGCCAGTCAGCTTGATTTTTTTAGCGGCGTGTTCGATAACCCTCGGGCAATTATCGCTGTCTTTGTCGCAGCGTTTATTGTTCTTGCTCTGGGTGTCATTGACGACATTTTTGATCTCGACTGGCTGACGAAACTGTCAGGACAGTTTTTGGCAGCCGGGGTGGTTGCATGGCAGGGCGTGCAGATTGTTTCGTTGCCTATCGGCGGTTTGACGCTGTTCTCACCCACATTGTCTTTGATGCTGACCGTCCTGGCGATCGTGGTCGTGATGAATGCGGTGAATTTCATTGATGGCCTGGACGGGTTGGTCGTGGGTGTTGCCCTGATTTCAAACGGCGTTTTTTTCCTTTACGCTTTTGTTCTCTCCCTGGGCGAGCAGGGCGCCCCATTCTTTGGTCTTGCCACGATTCTCACCGTCTTGTTGGCGGCGTCTTTACTGGGTTTCTTGCCGTTGAATTGGAATCCGGCAAAACTGTTCCTGGGGGATTCGGGAGCACTGTTGGTGGGCTTAGTCATGTCGGTGAGCGCCATATCTATCACCGGGCAGATTGACCCCGCGGTGGTCAACCCCACTCAGTTGTTGCCCGCATTTTTGCCGGTCATTTTGCCCCTGGCCGTGCTGATTGTGCCGCTGTTGGACTTCTCGCTGGCCGTTATTCGCCGGCTTCGTCGGGGAATGTCCCCTTTTGATGCCGATAGGGCTCACTTGCACCATCGGCTTCTCGATATGGGCCACACCCATCGCCAGGCCGTTCTCATTCTTTACTCCTGGACAGCGGTGTTAGCGATTGGCACGCTCATGTTCCTCTTTGTTGCCTGGTATTGGGCGCTCGCCATCATTGTGCTGGGCCTCATCGGCTCGACCTTGGTGACGCTTTCCCCTGAGAATCGTTCCCACAATGACCCTTTACTGATTGACGAGGAGACACAATGACCGTGACACAGGTAGTGAAGAAGGCCCTTTTAACCGGCCTGGTAATGACCTCAATTGTGGCCATTGTGGCGGCAATTGTGGGGGCGCTGGTCGCAGATCTTGCCGGAATGTTGGCTGCGCTGGTGGGCGCAGCCATCGCTTTTGCGCTGTTGGGCCTTACTCCGTTGAGCATCATGTGGGGTTTTCGCCTGGGCAAGGGCGACGTGTTGTCTCCCGGATTTTTTGCCTCCGTGCTGGGCACGTGGCTGGTGAAGTTCGTGGTGTTCTTGGCCGCAGTTTTCTGGTTAGGCGATCAGCAGTGGTTGGAGAGAACCACCCTGTTCCTCACCATTGTTGCCGCGTTGTTGGTGGGACTCGTCACAGACCTGGTCGTCGTCGCTCGCTCGAGAATGCCGTATGTCTCTGATGTGTCTCTGCCCGGCGAAGAAGAAACTACTTAGTGTCCCGTGAGGGGCGCAATAAGGCGTGAGACCAAAGATGGCCGACCGGTTCGAGACTCAATCCGGTCCGCTAGAGCGACCCCGACGATGGCCGCGGTAGCGCCGAGGTAGCGCAGCGGTTCAGGTTCCCAGAGGGGTGAAACGTGGTGGACAAAAGGTAAGTGTGTCCGCGGCGTATCTGTCGCGGTAATCAGGTCGGCCATCGTGAAACCAGCGAGGTGGGATAACCCCACCCCATCGCCCACGTAGCCCCCAGCCCGCGCAATTCCTGATGAGGAGTCAAAGGTGACGGAGCTGTGCCAGTCTCGCGGCACACCCAGTACCCCGCCCCAGCTGTGAGTGATGGCTGCTCGAGAAACCTGGGGGAACATGTCTTTTAGCGTCGTCTCCAGGGCGCGAAAGACCCGTGGGACCCGGTCGAACTGTGGAGAGATTGCACTTCCAAAGTGATAGGGGGCGCCGCGACCGCCAAAAGCTATGCGATTATCCGCAGTGCGTTGGCCATAAATCACGAGGGAGCGAAAATCAGCAAAGGTCATGCCATGTTCAAGCCCAATGTCATCAAAAACTGCGTCACTGAGCGGTTCGGTGGCAATCATCAGCGAATACAACGGAAGAGAATGTCGCGCCGTGGAGGCCAGGGCTGATCGGTACCCTTCCATGGCGTCAACCACAATGTCGCAAGTGATTGTTCCCCGCGTGGTGATGACCTTATGCGGTTCGTACTCGAGAACCTCAGTCAGTTCGGCAATTCTGACCCCCAAACCATCCAGAGCACGAGCCAGGCCCCGAACCAGTTTGGCCGGGTGTACCCTCGCGCACGCAGGGTCATGGACCGCACCCCTCACGGAGGTGGCCTGAAGGGTCTCATCGGGTTCTTGCCAGGAGAGTCGATCAACACCCAGTAGGTGGGCTTGGTCAATCGCCTGGCGGGCCCGTGTGAGTTGGATCGCGTTTCTGGCAAGGGTGGTGGTTCCGCCCCTCATAAAATCACAATCGATGTCGAGGTCGCGCGCATAAACACCCACAGAATCGACAGCATCGACCATGGCTTCGCGCAACGCGCGAGCTCCCTCTTCCCCATGGCGGGTGATGAGCGCCTGGGTGCCGGTGGGAAAGAGGGCCGAGACCCAGCCGCCGTTGCGCCCCGATGCTCCAAAACCAGCAATGTCTTTGTCCAGCACCAACACTGTGAGCTGGGGATCTGTCCTAACCAGTGCCAAGGCCGTCCACAATCCGGTGTAGCCGGCACCCATGATGACCACATCCCACCGCGAAGACGCCTCCGCTGAAGTGAGAGGGGCTCTCGGCTTCAGCGACTCTCCTACCGTGTTGTGCCAGAGGGAGAGGGAGGCGTAATCTTTCACACTTTTAGATGAGCTTGGACGCTTGCGTCAGCACACGTCGAAGAATTGCCTCAATTTCGTCGAATTCTGCAGGGCCGATGGTGAGCGGGGGAGCCAGCTGAATCACGGGGTCCCCTCGATCATCCGCGCGGCAGTACAGCCCAGCGTCAAACAGTGCTTTGGAGAGGAATCCCCGGAGAAGCCTCTCGGATTCTTCGCTATTGAAGGTTTCTTTTGTCGCTTTGTTCTTCACGAGCTCAATTCCAAAGAAGTAGCCGGCGCCGCGAACGTCCCCGACGATGGGAATGTCGAGAAGGCGTTCCAACACAGCCCTGAACTTGGGCGAGTTCCTCCGGACGTGATCGAGAATGCCCTCTTCTTCAAAAATCTTGATGTTCTCAAGAGCGACCGCTGCGGATACCGGATGCCCACCAAACGTGTAGCCGTGGTAGAACGTTGTGTCTCCTGAAGCAAAGGGCTCAAAGAGTTTCTCACTGGTAATCATCGCGCCAATAGGGGAATAACCACTGGTCATTCCTTTGGCGCAGGTGATGATGTCGGGGACATAATCGAAAGCGGTGCACGCAAACATTTCCCCAATACGTCCAAAAGCACAAATAACTTCATCGCTGACTAAGAGGACATCATGTTTGTCGCAGATTTCTCGCACCCTCTTAAAATAACCGGGAGGAGGAGGGAAGCAGCCACCGGAGTTTTGAACAGGTTCCAGGAATACAGCGGCAATTGTCTCGGCACCTTCAAACTCGATCATTTCCTCGATGCGGTTCGCAGCCCACAATCCAAACTCTTCTTCCGTTTCGCCGCGGAAGCCCATTTCCTCCGCCCGGTAGTAGTTCGTATTGGGCACACGGAAACCACCGGGGGTCAGGGGCTCAAACATTTTCTTCATGTCGGGTATTCCCGTGATAGCGAGTGCGCCCTGGGGGGTGCCGTGATACGCGACGTTCCGGGAAATCACTTTGTGTTTCATGGGCTGACCCATGAGTTTCCAATACTGTTTCGCCAGCTTGAAAGCACTTTCAACAGCTTCCCCACCCCCGGTGGTGAAGAACACCTTGTTCAAATCGCCGGGAGCGTAATCCGCGAGCTTGTCCGCTAACTCGATTGCTGCAGGGTGCGCGTAGGACCAGAGGGGGAAGAAGGCCAGTTCCTGGGCCTGCTCGGCAGCCGCCCTGGCGAGACGCTCACGACCGTGTCCCACATTCACCACAAACAATCCTGAAAGACCGTCTATGTAGCGCTTTCCTGCATCATCCCAAATGTGGTGCCCATTGCCTTTGACGATGACGGGCACTTCGCCGCCTTGGGCAAGGGGGCCTTGCCGGGTGAAGTGCATCCACAGATGATCCCGCGCTTTGTCTTGCAGACTTTGCTGCTCCTTTGTGCGCTTCTTTGTGGGTGTTATTTTCTCCACCTGATGTTTCAAGCTTTGTTGCAACTTATCGATAATTGTCATCGTGTTCCCCAGTCGTAGTGTTCTTTTTCCAGTGAGAGATAGGTGAAAGTTTCGGTATCGACCACTCCGGTCGTGGCGCGAATCGAGCCGTGCAAAATAGAGCTTAATTCGGAGTCATCCGCGCAGACAATTTCAGCAAGAATGTCGAATCGTCCGGTTGTGAGCACCAGATAGTCAACCTGTTCGATTTTTTTCAACTCCGCGGCCACTGCTCGAGCATCACCGGACACTCGAATGCCGATCATGGCCTGACGGTGAAAGCCGAGTTGGGAAGGATCTGTCACGGCAACTATTTGCATAATTCCGGCATCCGTAAGCTTCGAAACGCGCTGCCTCACTGCCGCCTCGCTAAGGCCAATTTTCTTCGCAATTTCCGCGTAGGGAGTGCGACCATCTCGTTGGAGAAGGCTGATAATTTGCTTTGCCGGGGCGTCCAAACTCACGCTCTTCGTCGACACTGCTGGAGGCATCCTACGATTCTCGCAAACTTTTTGCCATTATGCAACTGAAAACGCGAGAGAACGCGAATATAGCTTCGAAAAACTCAGGAAGTGGGGCACTAGACCCGCGGGTTCGCTCTGGGCTATGGTGACTCAATGACAACTCCTACGCTCAAAAACTTTGTTGGTGGCGCATATGTAGAGTCCAAGGGGAGCGAAGCTCTCCCCCTTGTCGACCCAGCGACAGAGAAGGTTTACGCTCACTCACCCATCTCGAATGCGGCTGACATCGATACTGCATACCGAGCAGCCTCCTCCGCTTTTGATACCTGGAAGGACGCCACACCTGGTGAGCGTCAGCTTGCTCTTTTCCGGATCGCAGATGAGATGGAAAAGCGTGCCGAGGAATTTGCCGACCTGGAGTCCCAAGATACGGGCAAGCCCCGGGCGAGCTTGGTCGATGACGAAATCATGCTCAGTGTGGACCAGATTCGTTTCTTTGCGGGGGCGGCACGGAACCTGGAAGGTCGAAGTGCCGGTGAATATATGAAAGACCACACCTCGATGGTCAGGCGAGAGCCCATCGGGGTAGTCGGTCAAGTCACCCCGTGGAACTACCCATTGAACATGGCGGTGTGGAAATTTGCTCCTGCCGTCGCCGCGGGGAACACCACGGTTTTGAAGCCCTCAGACACGACACCACAGAGCACTCTCCTCCTTGCTGAGATTTGTGCACAGTACCTCCCCGCCGGGGTTGTCAATGTTGTGACGGGAGATCGAACGACCGGTGCGGCCATGATTGAGAACAAGATTCCCCAGATGGTGTCCATCACAGGATCGGTGCGGGCAGGAATGGAAGTCGCTAAAGCCGCATCGAGTGATCTCAAACGAGTTCACCTCGAGCTGGGGGGCAAAGCACCCGTCATCGTGTTTGACGACGCAGACATTCACAGCGCGGTCGAAGGAATTGCGACGGCCGGCTATTTCAATGCCGGCCAAGATTGCACAGCGTCTTCGCGGGTGCTTGTCCATAAAAATATCCACGACGAATTTGTGGCCGAGTTGAAAAAGTGGGTGGGCTCGAACGTCTCCACCGGAATGCCGTCAGACCCGAACATTTTCTATGGTCCGGTCAATAGCGACAGCCAGATGGTGCGGGTTTTGGGGATGCTCGACACTCTGCCCGGTCACGCATCGATCGAGATCGGTGGCGCACGTCAAGGGAATTCTGGTTACTTTATTGAACCCACGGTCGTGACGGGTTTGCAGCAGACAGATGACGCTATCCAGACAGAAATTTTTGGCCCCGTCATCACGGTGCAGTCTTTCACCGAGGAAAAGGAGGCCCTCGAGATGGCCAACGATGTGCTCTACGGTTTGGCGTCGAGTGTGTGGACGAAGGACCACGGGCGCGCCATGCGGTTTGCGAAGGGCCTCGATTTTGGTGCGGTGTGGATTAACTGCCATATTCCTCTCGTTGCCGAAATGCCTCACGGCGGTTTCAAGCACTCAGGCTACGGAAAAGATCTCTCCCAGTACGGGTTTGAGGACTACACACGCATTAAACACGTCATGTCCTACATCGGGGAGTAAACGCCGGGGAGGAAGAGATTAACACGATGGCAACACGGTTCGTACGCCACGGGTCGGTCTATAGGTCTACTATCAATTTATTGCCATGGTGAAATGCTAAAACCTACACACGAGGAGTTTCAATGTTGAATCGCTCATTGCCTGAAGATCCGATGGTTCGTAACCTCATCAAGATGGCGCGTAAGTCGCAGCTATCGAGAAGGACCTTTCTTGCCGGTGCCGGAGGTGGCGCGGTAGCGCTAGGACTCGCAGCGTGCGCCGCAGATAGCAATCTTGCAGCGCCAGAAGACATGTCTGCAACAGACAAGACACTGAACTGGTCTAACTGGCCTTTCTACATTGACGAAGACGACGATGGAAACTACCCCACTCTGGTGCGCTTCCAAGAAGAGCTCGGAATCGACGTCAATTACATGGTCGATTACGACGACAACAACACCTATTTTGCAAAGGTTCGCGACCAGCTCGCACTGGGCCAAGACATGGGGGCAGACCTGGTGTGCCCCACCGAATGGATGGTGAGCCGTTGGGTCAGCCTCGGATACGTCCAGGAGTTCAATGAAGCAAATATGCCCAACAAGGCCAATGTCGTAGACAGCCTGGCCAACCCGGACTTCGATCCTGGACGCAAGAAGTCTCTCCCTTGGCAAGCTGGTTTTGCGGGAATCGCCTACAACACCGAAAAGACCGGGGAAGTAAAGAGCGTCGAAGACTTGTGGCGCGATGACCTGAACGGTCGCGTTGTTGTTCTCTCCGAGATGCGCGACACGATGGGCCTTCTCATGATGGCTAACGGTGTTGATATCTCGGAAGACTTCGGTGCTGACGAGTTCACCGCCGCTATCGAGGTTCTTCGCACTCAGGTCAACAAGGGTCAAGTTCGCAATGTGCGAGGAAACTCTTACACCGAGGACCTCGTGAACGAAGACGCGCTTGCTGCCATTGCGTGGTCCGGAGATGTTACGTTGCTCAACGCCGAAGAGGGCTACGAAAAGTGGAAGTTTGTCTTCCCTGAGGCGGGCGCAACCATCTGGAACGACACTTTTGTTGTTCCCATCGGTTCACCGCGTAAGGCCAACGCCGAGGCACTGATGAACTATTACTATCAGCCTGAAATCGCAGCAGAGGTCGCCGCATGGGTCAACTACGTGACGCCCGTCAAGGGAGCCTACGAAGCAGCACTGGACATTGATCCTGAGCTCGCCGAGGAGCAGTTGATCTTCCCGAACGACGAGACGCTGTCCAAGACGAAGGCATTTAGGACTTTGGACTCTGCGGAGGATAACGAATTCCAGGCTGCCTTCCAATCCGTCGTTCTCGGCGCGTAAGACGAGGCCAGAGGAGAACGCGCCCGTGGCAGAGGCATCGGCGCCAGTCCGCGGTTTCGCGGATGCTGGCGCCGATCTCTCGCTCGTCAATGTGTCCAAAAGATTCCCGGGTTTCACCGCGGTTGACGATTTGTCACTCGAAATCCCGGCAGGATCTTTCTTCGCCCTTCTGGGCCCCAGCGGCTGTGGCAAGACGACCACCTTGCGGCTTGTCGCGGGGCTTGAGGAACCCACGGCAGGGAGCATTCTCATCGGGGGAAAAGATGTGACGCTAGCCAAGTCTCACCAGAGACCGGTTAACACTGTTTTCCAGAGCTACGCGCTCTTTCCCCACATGTCGATTATGGAAAACGTGGCCTTCGGATTGCGCAGGCGCAGAATCGACAACGCGGACACTTTGGCGCGTGAGGCTCTTGATCTCGTAGAACTCGCGCATCTTGCTCATCGGAAGCCTTCTCAACTCTCGGGTGGCCAACAACAGCGCGTGGCACTCGCCCGAGCTGTTGTCAATCGCCCCGCGTTACTCCTCCTCGATGAGCCCTTGGGTGCGCTGGATCTCAAATTGCGTCGCCAGATGCAGCTCGAGCTCAAAGAAATCCAAAGTGAAGTGGGCCTCACTTTCCTCCATGTCACCCATGATCAAGAAGAAGCCATGACCATGGCCGACACTGTTGCCGTCATGAACCAGGGACGGATCGAACAAATGGGAGCCCCGGTGGAGCTGTATGAATTGCCCAAGACGGCCTTTGTGGCCACGTTTTTGGGGCAGTCAAACCTCTTCACGGGGAAGGTGGGGAACTCCACGTCAGACACCATGACCATCTCGGCGGCGGGGGTGGGAATCACGGTCCCTCTCAGCCGAGCACACGTCCATCGTGGGACGGTAACCGTGGGGATCAGGCCCGAGAAAGTTGCCCTTCACCGACACAAGCCCGCCGACGGGAATCGCACGGTGTTGGGCCCGGGTCGCGTCCTGGACGCGTCCTTTAGTGGCGTGAGTACCCAATACTTGGTCGCTGTACCCGGTTACGCAGACGTCACGGTTTTCTCTCAAAACACCTCGGAAAGTGATTCTGCGCGAAACGGGGACGAGGTCTACGTGTCCTGGTCACCCGACCACGCTTTTGGCCTCTCCGACCATCCTGTGGGAGATTCCGGCAAATTTGCTGCCGATACTGACACTGGCTCGTTGGCGGTGGCAGAGCGGGAGCGGCTCGAAGCTGAACTCGAGGAGTCCTAACCCATGGCATTTGGCGCATTTCAGTCCAACGCGTCCACCGCGGCTCAACCCTCCGGCGCTCTCGTCACTCAAAGAAAAAGCCCCATCGCTCTTCTCTTGTTGCTACCCGGTGTCCTCTACCTGATTCTGTTCTTCCTCACCCCACTACTTTCGCTCGTCTTAACGAGTTTTCAAGCCCCGGTTCCTGGCGGATTTGCGGGGGATTACGAGACTGCTTTTCAATGGCAGAACTACACCGTGGTTCTGGAAACCTACTGGCCGCATATTTCTCGCTCCTTTGTGTACGCGCTACTGGCCACCGTTTTTGCCCTCATGATTGGCTACCCCATCGCCTACGTCATTGGTGTGAAGCTTCGTGAGTATCCGTTGTGGCAGGCGTTGGCACTCGTTCTGGTGATTGCGCCGTTTTTCATTAGTTTCTTGCTTCGGACGATTGCGTGGAAACAGATTTTTGCCGATGAGGGAATCCTGATGTCTGCCCTCAAAGGACTGCAGGTTATTCCTCCAGACGCGTACTTCACCGGAACACCAGCTGCGGTGATATTCGGGCTTACCTATAACTTCATTCCCTTTATGACACTTCCGATCTATACCTCTCTGGAAAAGCTCGATCTTCGTTACCTAGAGGCGGGAGGAGATCTTTACGCGCACCCAGCCACCGTGTTTTGGAAGATTACGATTCCTCTATCTCTCCCCGGGATTCTGTCGGGGACACTTCTGACGTTTATCCCCGCAGCGGGCGATTATATAAATGCCAGTAGGGATTTCTTGGGCTCGACCGACACTCAGATGATAGGAAACGTTATCGAGGCCAATTTTCTGATTCTTCAGAACTTTCCGGCCGCCGCCGCGTTGTCGTTGCTGCTAATGGCAGCCATCCTGGTCCTCGTGACGGCGTATGTGAAGCGCAGTGGAACGGATGAGCTGCTGTGAGAGGCTTCGGGAAATACGCGCTGTATGTGTACGCGGTGATTACCTTCTCGTTTTTGCTGATTCCCATCGCCTACACCGTGGGTTTTTCGTTCAACGACGCCAGGCGTACCAACATCATTTGGCGAGGCTTTACTTTTGAGAATTGGGTTACCGTCTGCGATGCGCCAAATGTGTGCGAAGCCTTGGGGAACAGCATTCTTGTCGCTGTTGTCGCAACTGCCCTGGCAACAACGCTGGGAACCATGATTGCGATTGCCCTCGTGCGATATCGCTTCCGCTTTCGCTCTGCCACAACCTTGCTTCTGTTTTTACCCATGGCAACCCCCGAGGTGGTGCTGGGAGCAGGCCTCGCCGCTCAGTTCCTCACGGCAGGTGTAGAGAAGGGTCTAGTCACCGTCATTCTTGCGCACACCATGTTCTGTGTGAGTTTTGTGGTGGTTACCGTACGAGCAAGAGTGGCCACCTTGGACCCCGCTCTCGAAGAGGCGGGCCGGGATCTTTATGCATCACCGGCCCAGGTGTTCTGGCGCATTACTTTTCCGTTGCTGATTCCTGGCATCGTCGCGGCAGCATTGCTTTCTTTCGCCCTCAGTTTTGATGACTTCATCATCACCAACTTCAATGCCGGCGCGGCGATGACCTTCCCTCGCTATATTTACACTGCGGCAGCTCGCGGAATCCCCGCGCAAGCTAACGTCATTGCGTCGGCGGTGTTTTTCTTTGCTATTGCTCTTGTATTGATGTCACAGGTGGGCGGAGCCCTGAGACGGCGCAAGCTCGCCCGTACCTAGGGAGAAGAACGTGGCTGTAGAGATTGACCGTGAACGTCTGTCGCGCCTCTGGGAAGACGAGGTCGCTCGGTTTTCCCACGCACGGCCCCGCTCTCGGGCGCTGTGGGAAAAAGCATCTGATCGGATGCCCGACGGAGTTCCCATGCTTTGGATGGCAAAATGGCCCGGCCCCTGGCCAGTTTTTGTCGATCACGCGCAGGGAGCTCACTTCACCTGTGTCGATGGTATCGACCATGTTGACCTGTGTTTGGGGGACACTGGCGCGATGGTGGGCCATGCCCCCAGGGCGACAGTGGAGGCTCTTCAGGCTCAGTTAGTCAGGGGAGCAACAACGATGCTTCCCACCGAGGACGCCGAAATTGCGGCGGGGATGCTGGCTGATCGTTTCGGAGTTCCGATGTGGCAGTTCACTCTCTCCGCCACGGATGCCAATCGGGCGATGATTCGCTACTCTCGCCAGGTGACCGGCAAGAAAAAGGTGCTGGTCGTGGACTACTGCTACCACGGCAGTGTCGATGAGGCTTTCGCGACGCTTGATGATTCAGGGGACGTGGTGGAGCGCCGAGGGAATATTGGTGCTCCGGTGGCGCCCTCAGAAACAACAGTGGTTGTTCCCTTCAACGATGTCAGCGCTCTCGAGGAGGCTTTTTCCGTCGGCGATATCGCCTGTGTTTTGATAGAGCCCGCTATGACCAACATCGGCATAGTGCTGCCCGACGCTGGTTGGCACGATGAGGTGCGAGCGCTGTGCACACTGCACGGTGCCGTGTTGATTATTGACGAGACCCACACCATTTGTGCTGGACCGGGCGGGATGATTGCCCGCGATTCGCTCAACCCCGATGCTGTCGTGGTGGGAAAGACAATTGGCGGCGGTGTCCCCGCGGGCGCTTATGGAATGACCGCGGAGCTGCAGCAGAGAGTTCGCGCGAGCATTGAGTTAGAAGACATTGATGTCGGTGGTGTGGGCGGAACGCTTGCGGGCAACGCACTCTCCACTGCGGGTATTCGCGCCACTTTGGGGCACGTGCTCACCCCTGAGGCCTATCCCTCGATGATCGCCCGAGCGTCAGAGTGGACCTCCGGGGTTCAAGAAGCTATCGAGAATTTTTCGCTTCCCTGGCAGGTGACGCAGTTGGGCGGCAGAGCGGAGTACAGCTTCTTGTCCCGGGCGCCGAGAGATGGGGCCGAAGCGGCCCGAGCGGACGATTTTGAGCTGGGACAATACCTTCATCTTCATGCGCTTAATAGAGGCGTACTCCTCACCCCCTTTCACAACATGGCTCTGATGTCCCCGGTGACCACCACCGCGGATGTCACGGCGCATACTGCTCATTTTTGGGAAGCAGTGGAAAGCTTGGTCGGGTGAACGACACCATTTTCGCTTCGAACACTCCCGCCCGACGCGTGGAAGGGATGCTCAAAGCGCGGATGGCTGTGGGGAGGGGAGAAGTCGTGTGTATTCCGACAGACACCCGATACGCACTCGTGGTGAATGCGTTCAAGGTTTCCGCTCTCGAGAAGCTCCGTACCGTGAGGAACATGCGTGGCGGGGCACCTCTCTCGGTGTTAATCCCGGGAATTCCTACCCTCTCCGCGCTGGCTGGGGAGGTTCACCCCGAGGTTCTCTCGTTGGCAAAAGAGTTTTGGCCTGGAGCGCTGACCCTCATTGTCCACGCGGGGGAATCCATAGCGTGGGATCTTGGTGCAACCGGGGGGTCGGTTGCTTTGCGCATGCCCGCTGACCGGGTTGCGGCGGAACTTTTGAGCGAAACCGGCCCACTGGCACACTCGGGGGCTTTTCGAGTGGGCGAAAAGCCCCTCATGTCACTCCCGGCCATTGCGAAAAGGTTCGAATCAGACGTATCCGTGTACCTCTCAGGGGCCGAGGTGAAACCTGGGAAAACCCTGTCAACCGTGGTTGATGCGACCTCCTTGGGGAACCCCGGCGGGAAGCTCATATTGGCGCGGGAAGGCGCTCTGTCACTGGAGGAGATGCACCAAATCGTCCCACCGGAGTCCTGGGCCTAAACCTTTACTCCAGGGGCGATTGGTGCCAACTACCCGGGGCTTGATACAGTGAGGGAAATACGTCGTTCGCCGCGCTACGATGCGCCCCGAAACTGGAGACACCGCTGCTAGCAGAAGCCACCGAGACATTGTTCCAGTTTGCGGCCAGCGATCCTGGAGAATTTTCTCCACCCACGATTGAAGATTTTTTCCCGCCTGCTGTTCTTTTTGAGGGAACCATCTTCGAAATGAACCGCATTGTGCTGGTTCGCTTGTTTGCCGTTGTTGCCCTGGTGCTGGTGTTTTGGCTCGGCACTCGCAAGATGCGAGTGATTCCGGGGCGTTTCCAGGGTGTCGTTGAGATGGCGTTGAGTTTGGTCCGCGTCAATATCGCAGAGGATTTGTTGGGACAGAAAGACGGCAAGCGTTTTCTTCCCTTGCTCACCACCATTTTCTTCTTGGTGTTGTTTATGAACCTGACCGGCATTATCCCGGGCCTCAATATCGCCGGTACCAGTGTTATTGGGATGCCGCTGGTGTTGGCTGTGGCTTCATACCTGGCATTTTTGTATGCTGGGTTGCGCAAGCACCCCGGTAAGTTCCTGAAAAACTCTCTTTTCCCGCCGGGTGTGCCCTGGCCGCTCTACATCCTTGTGACACCCATTGAGGTTCTCTCGACCTTCATTTTGCGCCCCATCACCCTGACCCTGCGGTTGCTGATGAACATGATTGTGGGTCACTTCCTGCTTGTTCTGTTCTTCTCCTCAACGCACTATTTCGTGTTGTACTCGGATTCACTCATGGGGCTGTTCGGAATCGGCACGATTGCCTTTAGCATTGTGTTCACGTTCTTTGAGCTACTCATTTCTGTTTTGCAGGCCTATGTTTTTACTCTTTTGACCGCCGTATACCTCCAGTTAGCGCTGGCGGAAGAACACTAAATCTCAACCCGATATGACATCGGGTTGACAATATGGAAGGAAACACCTGTGGACGCAACATCGGTTATCGCTGAACTATCCGGAAACATTGCGACGGTTGGTTACGGCCTGGCAGCAATTGGACCCGCCATTGGCGTGGGAATTGTTGTGGGCAAGACCATTGAATCGGTCGCTCGTCAACCTGAACTTCAGGGCCGCCTCACGGTTCTGATGTATATCGGTATCGCCTTCACTGAAGCACTGGCGTTCATCGGTATTGCCACATACTTCATCTTCACCGGTTAGGCCTCACTATGACCTTAGAAGCACTCCTTCTTGCAGCGGAAGGGGACGTGCCTAACCCGCTCATCCCCGCGATCTACGACATTGTCTGGTCGATCATTCCGTTTGCTTTGGTGTTGCTACTTTTCTGGAAACTGGTTTTGCCCAGACTCCAGAAGACGCTCGACGAGCGCTCCGGCGCCATCGAGGGCGGCATCGCTGACGCGCAAGCGGCTCAGGTGGAGGCAAAAGAGGCCCTTGATAAGTACACGAAGCTCCTCGCTGACGCTCGGGCGGAAGCATCGGACATTCGTGATGGCGCCAGAGCGGAGGGGGCTCAAATTCTTGCCGAAATCAAGCAGGGCGCCCAGAGCGAAGCTGCCCGCATCGCTCTCACCGCGAAGGCTCAAATTGAGGCAGAGCGCCAGCAGGCTGTGCTGTCGTTGCGCAAAGAAGTGGGAACGCTTGCTTTGGACCTCGCGTCTGCGGTAGTACAGGATCGCCTCAGCGAGGACGCTCAAGCGGCAGCTGTTATCGACAAGCTGTTGGCTGAGCTTGACACAGAGACCTCAGCATCGAAGGCAAAGAAGTAGGTATGGGAGCACAGACGAGTCAATCCCTCGCGGCAACGCGAGACTTTGTGGCGAGCGCCCGCGGTGACGCGATGGCGATGGCTCAGGGTCTCTTTGCCGCTGCTGTGGGGTTGTCTGGTTCTCAAGC
>Ga0335398_10000866_pt1 | contig 52857 bp, 51 predicted proteins | sample BON03_FD_205742 | JGI IMG/M metagenome (GOLD analysis project Ga0335398, IMG submission 205742) | Freshwater microbial communities from Lake Bonney liftoff mats and glacier meltwater in Antarctica - BON-03 (spades assembly) (version 2) | ecosystem: Environmental > Aquatic > Freshwater > Ice >... | reverse complement strand
GGCTTTATGCTGAACATCATTGCTGGGCTTATCGCTTACTCACTTAAAGAAAATAAACCTTCGCTAAGAATGAGTAGCGAAGTATTTAGCATGATGATCGTTTCTTAACCAGATCTCAGGTTAAATAACAAATCTAAGGGTGTAACAACCTACAAATTGGTTTTAGTATTTAACTTTGTTGTTCTTACCTCATTAAAATAATCTAGAAAATTGCCGCTAACATAGACTTCTTTAGCTTAAATAGATGAAGAGATCACCGCTTTAGAAATGTATGGCGTATATACATTAGACGTTTATCGTAAATTGCAGCCGAATAGTGTCATTTCCAGTGGCTATTCAGGTAATAGATGCGTAGTCGAGATAAATCAATTTGAGTGTGATATTAAGATTGATAAAATCATTTTCAGCGTATGGGTAAGTGGTTAAGCAAATGATGACTACTGGCAACAAATAGGCGGTAAAGTGGGTTAGAATTTGTACTGGTTTTGTAGTTCTTTGCCATCTAACTTAAACACGATTTCGGTTCGCTTTTTGAGCTGAACAAATTATTACGTTTCTTCGACTTAGTGATAAATTGACAGAAGAATATCTAACTCAGATTTTATATAGGGTTGATTTCAAATTACAGCGAGATTGAGTGAATAATTAGTCTTAAAATTCTTGAGATTAATACCGCCATTACACTGGGTATCTGGTACTTGAAATCTCTTGGATTTGTGGTCGTGCCGGTTCGATTCCAGCGCTAGGTGCTATATTATAGGTGCCTCAATAGCTTGTGCTGCCGACACCGTTCTAGTTTGCCATGGTGTTATAAGTATTTCTTGGTTATCGTAATATGGTGTCGCAGCAACCGAGTCATCTTGATGGTCATTGTGTATCAGGATAGCGTGACTTATGAACAGTGATCTGTGTATGATTACCGTTAAGCGAAACGCTGAGCAACCCCATAAAAAATAAACGACCATGTAACACCTTGTTAGATAAAAACTAAGTCAATCCCCCTAATTTTGTGGCGAAAACATTAGAAGCTTAATTGTAAGAAGCAGCATTGACGAAAGATACAAGGATGGATTCACTTTTATTCAGAGAGATAAAATGGCTTATACAGATAAATTTCAAAATATGGCAAATGATGCACGTTCCCGAGTTGAGGAGGTACTGCCTGAACAAGTTGATGCGTTGATCGCTAAAGGGGCAATTGCGCTAGATATTCGTGATAAAGAAGAACACGATATTGATCACATTCCTGGTTCACTCAATATCAGCCGTGGCAAACTTGAGATGTTAGTCGAAAGTAACATTCCTGATATTGATAGCACTATTTTATGCTATTGCAATGCGATTAATCGTGGCGCGTTATCTGCGGATAGTTTAAGAGCTATGGGCTATAGTAATGCTAAATTCATCGTGGGTGGTTTGATTGCTTATCGGGCTCTTGGTTAGATTATAGTTTTAGCTACTATTACGGTCGGTCGTGCAGGTTCGATTCTGGCCCTAGTACCAACAAATACCAAGGACCCTGTAGTTCACGCTACAGGGGCTTTTTTATGAGTGATGTTCTATCTGTTGACTCACCGGTAGATAACAAAAATAACTTTTTACCGAACGCCATCTATTTCTAGTTCTGGATGCGAGTTTTGAACGTGGTGCTTACTATCCACTTTGCGGATCGTGAGATTGGCAATAAACGCAATCAGTAATAAAGTAGCCATTACATACATGGTCGAGTTATAGAGCGTGGGTGTTGGATCTATCGTTCCAGCGGGTGCAATTTCCATTAGTTGAGAAATAGAGATTGTTTTTGCTTGTATTAGTTCATGAAGATGACTGGTACTAGCCCCAAATTTTTCTTGGAAAGCAGCCGGATCTATTTTTTGAACTAGGGAGTTAATGGCACTTTCAACTGAATTCTGTCGAAGATAAGTTATAACAAAAGGTCCCAATATTCCAGCCGTACTCCATGCGGTGAGTAAGCGGCCATGAATGCCTCCCACATGCATCGTGCCAAAGATATCAGCCAAGTAAGCAGGTATTGTTGCGAAACCACCACCATACATGGTGAAGATCAACATGGTCACGCCATAGAACATCACAAGCCATGTTACCGCGGGATTTATGCTTGCTTGGGTCGCTATATATGGGATAGATATATACAACAATATGCCAAGCACAAAGAAAATATGATAGGTATTCTTGCGTCCAATGTAATCAGACAGCGATGCCCAAATAAAGCGTCCGCCCATATTAAATACACTGATCATTAATACATAGGTAGCAGCAAAACTGGCATCCACAATATTGGGTAAGCTGGGACTAAATATATCGGTAATCATCGTTTTAGCTACACCGATCACACCAATACCCGCCGTCACATTAAAACAAAGTACTATCCAGAGGCGATAAAATTGTGGGGTTTTTAATGCCTGATCAATATGAACGTGATCATCTGTGACCAAATTATTACTTGATTCATCTGGTTTGGGTGCTTGCCAACCCTCAGGTTTCCAATCCTTTGCCGGCACACGGAAAGAAAATGCAGCTATCGTCATCACGATGAAATACACCACTCCTAAGGTGATAAAAACGCTTGCAACACCGGTGTCACCGGTACCAACCACATAAACACCTTCGGGTCCCGAAACAGGTAGTTTTGCCATGTCGGCAATGGAAGCAACCACAACTTCCACTTGAGTGCCGGCAATTTCAGCGAAGCGACGCCCACCGTCGGTGATCAGATTAATATCGGTAACTTTTCCTAGGTACTCTGGCGCCTGATAAAAAATACTGAGCAAATATGTTTTCAAGGGGGCGCCGATCATAGCGCCGCCACCAAAGCCCATAATGGCTATGCCCGTCGCCATACCTCGACGATCTGGAAACCAGCGAATCAATGTGCTGACAGGTGTAACATAAGCCAGACCGAGACCACAGCCTCCAATAGCACCATAACCTAAATAGATCAGCCAAAGTTGATGGGTAGAAATACCGATGCTTCCTACCAGAAAGCCGCCTCCCCATAGGCAAGCAGCTAAAAACCCAGTTGCCCTAGGACCAACCTTTTCCAGCCATTTACCGGCAAAGGCAGCGGCGAGACCAAGGAACACAATAGCCGTTGAAAATATCCAGACAACAGAAGCAAAACTCCAGTCATCGGCAGCGCTTGCAACCACACCGAACTGTTTTATCAAAGGTGGGTTGAAGATACTCCATGCATACACGGAACCAATACATAGATGAATTGCCACGGCAGCAGGAGCAATAAGCCAGCGATTAAAGCCTTGCTTGGCGACTATATTATCTTTAGTGAGCTTGGCCATAAGGCTGGAAAATTTCGACATTTAAGTTAGATCTCCGAAAATCATGACTAATAAATTCTCGCCCTGCCTTATATCAATATAAGGGTATGAGCTGACTAAGTATTTTCTGAAACGCTTTAATTTATCTATAAACCTACTGGAGACTACATATAGTGGAGCAGGTTTCCATATCTTATTACAAATTATGTAACATGTGCTTACAAGTTTTAGCAAGAGATAAATATCCTACCGGTCAATGGCTTCCCCATAACATTAAATGGTCTACACAAAAATTATATATTTCACAAGCCAATAAGCGTGCAATCATGGTCAAGTGCCGACAATCCACTAAATGCATAATCAAAATTAACGATCTATTGCGTCTTCGTCTGTTATTGATAGTCCAGTCTTATAAACCACCAACTCATCGTTGATATCTCTGCTCCGGATACCTAACAGTTAGGGGTGATAATAGGTATCGTTATTTGAATTTAACGGAGTTGAACTATTGTTTCTATCAACATTCACTTAATATTAACCGCTTTTTCCTAAGCGGTAATGATTCAAAAAAAATATCTATATCATAATATAATAAAGAGTCTGCCCACTTAGCAAAGAACAACAGTCAAATTAGCGTATGTAATTGTATTTCAAGTTCTATTTGGTAACTATTTACAGCCATTTAATAACTGACTATCTAATGTTTATGAAGCAGGTCAGGAGAAAATAATGAAAAAATTCAAGATTTTTACTCAAAATATAGCTGAGAAGAATATTGCGCAATTGGCAAGGATGCTATTGCTTGCAGCGATCATGGCTATGCTAGCAATACTCATATTGTATTTTGCTGGCAGATTTAACAATCAAAGGCTGACAGCACAGCAGTTTATCAATTTACAAGAAGGTGATAATCCTCATGCTGGTTTTCGTCGAGCTCATGCTAAAGGTATATGTGTCTATGGCAATTTTGAGTCAAATGGTAACCTTGCCAGCCACTCAACTGCCGCTATATTCGGTAAGGGAGTCACTCCCTTTTTAGGGCGCTTTTCGATTGCCGGAAATAATCCTACAGCACCAGATCTTAAGGCTCCAGTGCGTAGCTTAGCGTTCGCATTAAATAGTGAAACAGATCAAGAATGGCGAGTAGCCATGAATACTCCGCCTGTTATGGCTGTTGCCACCCCAGAGGCCTTCTTTGAGCAATTACAGGCTTTATCGACAGATCCTGTAACGAAAAAAAGGGATCCTGAAAAAATTAAGGCTTTTTTTGCAGCACATCCAGAAAGTGAGGCGTTTAACGAATGGAAGGCGAGCTATGTACCTACCAATAGCTTTGCAACCGAGCACTACCACAGTATTAATGCGTTTTACCTAATAGACAAATTTGGTAATAAACAGGCCGTTCGTTGGGTTGCTGTTCCTCAAACAATGGAAGAAAGTGTGCCTATGCTCTATTCTGAGTCAGCTGATGCATTGCAAGTTCAACTCAGCAAGTTATTAGAAAAAAACGTGATCAAGTTTAATATGGTATTTACGCTTGCTGGTGATGGTGATGATGAAAACAACCCGACAAAACCTTGGCCATCCCAGAGGGAAAAAATCAATGCTGGAACATTAAATATAATAAATTGGGAGGCGCAAGAAACAGGAAAATGTGCCCAGAAGAATTTTGATCCGCTCGTGTTGCCTGAGGGTATCGCCGCTACTGCCGATCCTATTCTACGTGCTCGAGGTGCCGCCTATGCCGAATCTTATCGTCGACGAGCTAAAGAGATTTTACTAGGGATTGAAGAAACAACAACAAGCTCAGGAAGTCTGCTATGAAGACGAACAAGGGGTATTCTAGAGGCGCTCGGCTAGTTCATTGGTTAATGGCATTAATAGTGATATCGATGATTTGCCTTGGCTCATCGATGATACAAAGTCTTGCTGTCTGGCAGATGGAGGCGGTTAATCTTCACAAGTCATTCGGTGTATTAGCACTAATGTTAGTGACGGTGAGGTTGCTAAACAAAATAATGTCCAGTAGTCCATCTCTGCCCTATGACTTACCTAAAGGGCAAAAAATTGCGGCTCAAGCAACTCACTTCGGGTTGTACACCCTTATGTTCGTGATGCCGATTTCTGGCTGGTTGATGCAAAGTGCCGATGGAAGAGCCGTCAGTTTATTTAGTTGGATAACGCTGCCTCAACTCGTTGAAGCTGATATCAAATTGTATGGACTTTTCAGAGAGATACACGGTTTTGTAGCTTGGCTGTTTCTTCTTATGATTTTCATCCATATCGGGGCCGCACTGTACCATGGCCTAATAAAACGAGATGGCGTGTTGTCATCAATGGTTTCTGGAAAGTAATGAACTTCGAGACCAACAAACTAAAAAACGCATCGATCTCATTGGACACTATTTGACCCACATATAATTCCTCGACTGTACCGAGATGTGGGTTTTATTCCAGCCCTAGATATTCATATATTTAAGGTGCTTTCTTTGTGAGATTAAATAATCTAACAGTATGTCTTAGGTTGAATAGCGACTTTTTCGCTCCTCATGCACTAGCAACAAATATTGAACCAATGACAATTAGCAGGCTGCCCAGAATTAATTTAATAGTATTTAAATCTTTCCATTCGCTAAATATAAGTAGCGCAAGTAGTACAGCGACCAAGGTGTTCATATTGTAAAGAGGGGTCAATTGAGAAATAGGCACGTTAAAGGTAAGCAATGAATAGGCTACAAGCCCACTCGCAATCCCCCACGTTAACCCAAATATTCCTGCATATAAGCTAGCTTTAATCGAAAAAGCGGCCGTGTTATCAAAAAAATAAAACCCTATCCCAGCAAGTATTACTCCAATACCCGCTGCTACAAGATACATTGAAATACTAATGCCAAGATTAGTGCTCAGCTTTTGAAAAATAGCAGATCCACCGTATATAAATGCAGGTAAAAACCCTCCGATTAGCAGTGCGGTTGTGTTGGTAGGCATGGTAAAAGTCTCTTTTATAGGCATTAGGGCTATTGAATAAGAATGGCATAAATATTTGATTTTGAATATCAATCTACTATCAAAATGAGTCCATTTTGTAGATTAATTTCTACACTTGGAAATACTTTGCAGCCGGCGTCCGATCTGATTTATGAATACTGAGCAAGATTCGGAGATGGGCATGATGGGCATGATGGGCAATGATACTTTACTTACCATATATTGAGATAACTACGGGAACCTTATAATAAAGGTAGGCCTATAGGTCATAAGCTCTCACTTCCACCACGTGAAATATGGCTGATTCACTAGGCATTTACAACGCGCCCTCCATAAACCACGCGATAAAACTAACCTTACTCGTTGTCGCGGACTTTTTATAGACGCTAGTTAACTGATTTCGGACTGTTTTATCAGAGGCATGTCTAAAATCAGCAATTTCTTTACCGCTATAGCCCTTGAGGGTGAACAAGGCGATGTCCGACTCGCTTTCGGTTAGCCCCCAGCTAGAGAATTGTTTCGATATCTCCTCTCCAAAATTTCTCTTAGCACTAATCAGCTCTTTAGACGCTTGCATCGAATCGATTTTTGCTTCATTAAGATCTATCAGCAATTGTGCATTTTGCTTTGCAAGCACGCGAGCATTCCAAGACAATATCAGCAGTAGGGATAGTGCAAGTAGGCAAACGACAGCCTCTTGCACAATATGTAGCACGTTGGCTCCTCGCTCAATATCAGCAGCGAAATCCGAAATGCTCGTGACTATGACGATTAAAAAAAATAGCATAGTAAGAAATTTCAATTTTCCAGCATCGATCATTACTTCTCCAATATGGTACATAGTCACTTCCCTAAGAATTGTCTCATTCTTTACCCTTTCGAGTATGTGATATATGTCCTAAGCATTAACAAAAATAGTCAGCTATACCTGTATTAGGGACATAACGCCCATATAGCGATAGCGTGTTTTGTCTTAACATCGGTTTTACGTGATGACCCTGCCAACTTGAGTTCATTTCTAAATTTTACTCAATTCTAGCGATGGCCTAGCGACCTTTTTATTAATAACAAAATGGAAACACCGATGAAATTTTTTAGACACCTACCTGCAATAATTTTAACATCTTTCTCTCTCTCTTTATCCTTGGCTAGACCCGCTATAGCTCAAGACGTTGATTTTGGGCCACTCCAACCTTTAATCGGCACATGGAAGACAGTTAACCCCGGTGTAGACGTGGCACCAGGAAGAACAGATTCAGCGGTAGGTCAGGGCGGCCCTGCTGTGGAGCCTTTCTATGAAATTAGAACCTTCGAAGCCGCTGCCGACGCGGTGAATGCCAGTGAACAGTCTTTAGTTGCGATTTACTACAAACAAGAAGTTTTTAGACAAAGAGATGATGCCAAATTTCATGACCAGCGTGGTTATCTAATTTACGACAAAAAGAATCAAATGGTATACAACTCATACTGTATACCAAGAGCTGTCTGCGTCGTGGCAGAGGGAAAGGCTGGTGCAAAAATGATGCTGACAGCTCCCAACCGAGCTATTGCCGAGTCCACATATATGACAGAAAATGCTACTACCCAAGCATTCTCCATGACCATGGAAATTGCTGCCGACACTTTGTCCTATACACAAACGACGAAACTAAATATCTACGGTAAAGATTTCTCTCATACCGATGCCGCTACTTTAGAAAAAGTTCGTTAGTGAGGTGATATGCGTTTCGTCGTGAGAGTCTGAAATGCATTTTGGTTCGATGAAGGCCCCAGCATCATCATAAATTGAAGCCTCAGTAGTTTGTTCTGCTGAGGCTGTTTTATAGAGTAGGTGCTTGAAGATTGATGGCTTCTCACTTTGTTTTATTGTCAGGACAGTATCTGCTCCTTAATCTACTTATGCTCATCGAGTAAAGGTTGTAGATAGGGCAAAATGTTTTGAAGTACTAGTCGTTGGCCGTCTTTATTTGGGTGCAGTCCATCCTCTTGCATCAAGCTTTTTTCCAGTGCAACGCCTTCTAACATAAAAGGCAAGTAAGCTAGCGTGTACTTATTTGCGAGGTTCTCGTATAGCTTAAAAAACATTTCCGTAAAACGTTTGCCGTAATTTTGTGGGATTTTATTTCCGATCAACAGCACCTTGGCATTAGATTGATGAGCTTGTTCAATCATTTTTTCAAGGTTGTTAGCCATTTTATCTAAAGGATAACCTCGTAGAGCATCATTAGCGCCCAGCTCTAAAATAACCCAGCGTGGTTTATATTCTGATAGAAGCTGACCAAAACGGGACAAGCCACCTTGAGTCGTTTCACCACTGGCACTGGCATTGACTACGTTAATTTCAGGATTAGATTTAGAAAGTTGATTTTCGAGTAAACTAACCCAGCCTGCTTCTTGTCGTAAGTTGTGGGCTGCGCTTAGACTATCCCCCATAACAAGTAATGTCGATGCTGGTGCTGAAGTTGAAATAAAACTAGCGAACAACAAACTAACCGTCAAACACAACAACAATTGTCTTTTAAAAAACATAAAAACCCTATTTAGAGTGAAACACCATGGCTGTAAAGACCGCGATTAAAGTAACTAATTTAACTCATACCGTTACTGCAAATACAGGAGATTTGACTATATTGAAAGGAATCAATATAGACATCAAGGAAGGCGAATCAGTTGCAATCGTTGGTGCTTCTGGCTCAGGCAAGTCGACTTTACTTGGTTTATTAGCAGGCTTAGATGTTAATACTTCAGGTGAAATAGTTCTTTATGATCAGCCTTTTTCTAGCTTGGATGAAGAGCAGCGGGCCTTGATGCGTGGGCAATACGTTGGTTTTATTTTTCAATCTTTTCACCTTTTACCTAGCCTTCAAGCGGTTGAAAATGTCATGCTACCAGCGGAGCTAAAGGGCGATAAGAATGCGCGTAAAAAGGCAGAAGAATTATTAGATAAAGTAGGCTTGTCACATCGCTTAACGCATTATCCTAATCAGCTTTCTGGTGGCGAACAGCAACGCGTGGCGATTGCTCGAGCCTTTGCTTCTAGCCCTAAAATCCTGTTTGCTGATGAGCCTACAGGCAATCTCGATGAGGGTAATGGCAAAATTATTATTGAGCAGCTGTTTGAGCTTAACGAGTCTCAAGGCACAACACTGGTAATGGTCACGCATGATAATGAACTGGCTAAGAAATGTGATCGTCAGCTGGTGATGACTGCAGGCCAACTAGTGGAAAAACAATAATGAGTTTTGCATTTCGATTATTGTTAAGAGACATACGTAGCGGCGATATTCTTACTCTTATAATTGCTCTGATTATTTCAGTTGGCACCGTCACTTCCATCGGTTTATTTATCGATAGACTGCAGCTTTCCTTCGAGCAGCAGTCTGCTAATCTGTTGGCTGCTGATCGCCTAATACGTTCCGATGACGAGATTCCAAAAAATTGGCAAAACAAAGCCAGTGAACTGTCTCTTGTTATAGCTGAAAACACCTCATTCAGTACGATGATGTTTGCAGGTGATGCCTTGCAACTAAGTCAGCTGAGTGCAGTAACAGACCGTTATCCTTTAAAAGGCGCCTATTTAGTAGACGATACCTTATTTGGCACAGGAAAAGCATTGACCAAACCACCACAAAAAGGACAAGTTTGGTTGTCGTCTAGGCTAGCGAGTCTATTGAATGTTGGCATTGGTGATCAGGTGGAAGTGGGTGAGGCTAAATTAACTGTTGCCAAGTATCTGGTTCGAGACCCAGGCTCCAGCAGTTCAGCATTTGCTATAGCACCTCGTGCTGTGATGAATATGGCGGATCTCGCATCAACTCAAGTCATTATTCCTGGTAGCCGAGTCCGTTACTCCCTTTTACTAGCAGGAAATCGTGGCGCTCTTGATGAATATGAAGCTTGGGTAACCCCTCAATTGAATGAGGGACAACGCTGGCGAACGCCGACACAAAAAGGAGAACGTATTGGTGACACAATAGGAAAAGCGGAATCTTTTTTATTATTGGCAGGCACCTTGGCCGTTATCCTATCGGGAATTGCGATGGCACTTGCCTCAGCACGATTTGTAAAACGCCATTTAATGCAGGTCGCGGTATTAAAAACCTTAGGAGCAACGCCAAAGTTGTTGATTAAGGTGTTCTTCATCCAATTCACGATACTCTTTATAATTGGAGTTGTAATAGGATTGGCTGCTGGCTGGGGAATTCAGGGATTTATTTCATCGCTGCTATCTGGACTAATGTCGACGTCATTACCTGAACCTTCTATTAGCCGCTTATGGTTGGGCGTTGCAACAGGCTTTATTTCTATGATCGCCTTTTGCTTGCCTCTGATGCAGCGTCTTATTCAAATATCGCCTATGTCGGTATTACAACCTAGTCTAAAGATAGAACAAAATACCTTACTTATATATAGCATTGGCTTTATCGGAATGTATGGGCTTATGTGTCTGTATACAAATGGGTTTTTGTTGCCAAGCATTATGACGCTAGCTATAGTAGGTATTGGGCTTTTAGTAACTTTATTAGGTTTTTTAGTGTTTCGGTTGGGGCGCTCATTAACTTCAGGCGCGACTAGTGGATGGCAGATTGGGTTTGCCTCACTTTATCGAAGGCTGGTACCTAACCTTTTTCAATTATTGGTATTTACACTGATCATCATGCTCAGCCTGATCTTAGTTGGCGTGAAGTCCAGCCTACTGGCAGATTGGCAACAACAACTGCCAGACAACGCCCCTAATCATTACTTATTTAATGTTCAAGCGGATCAGATTGATCAAATCAACGCGGAAACTGATCAACAAGGGGTTGTAAGATCAGAGTGGTATCCCATGGTTCGAGGTCGTGTAACTTCGGCAAATGGAACATCTATCCAAACGCTTTATCCTGAAGACAAAGGCGAGCCAGAAATATACGAGCGAGAGCTCAACCTCACTTGGTCAGGTACATTAGGTAAAGGTAATAAGATAGTGTCGGGTGACTTTGCTGCGAATGGGTTATCTATCGAGCAAAGAGTCGCGGAAGAGGCCAACCTTACTATGGGTGATACGTTAACCATAAACATTGGCGGTAATATCGTAACATTACCTATCACATCAATTCGTACCGTTGATTGGGGTTCTATGCAGCCTAACTTTTATCTTATTTTACCGAAACAAGCACTGCAGGACTCTCCAGCCAACTTTGTGAGTAGTTTGTTTATTAGTGATATCAATGCTCAGCCATTTTATAGGGCGATGTCTCAGTTCCCAACCGTTTCTATTCTCAATGTCGGTGATTTGTTAAAACAAATACAAACCATTATAGGACAATTATCTCAGGCCATTCAGCTGGTATTATTTTGCATCTTGAGTGCTGGTGGCTTGGTATTACTTGCTAGTGTGCGGTCAACATTAGAAGAACGACTAGAAGAAGGCGCGCTGTTACGCGTTTTAGGGGCAAGGAAAGCTTTGGTACAACAGGCTCTTTTTGTAGAATTTGGTGCGCTGGGACTGTTTTCAGGACTTATTGCAGCGGCTGGATCTGAAGCATGTCTGTATGGTTTACAAGTTTTTGTATTTAAATCTCAAGCGGTGTGGCATCCGTTGCTATGGGGCCTCGGTCCTTTGATTGGTGTCTGTATTATTTCCGCCATCGGTCTATTTGCCAGTAGGACGGTATTAAACGTACCACCTATGCATTTGTTGCGTGATTTTTAATTTAATTGGCTTTATAGTTTGTTATCTAATTTTTTGCCGGTCAAAACCAGGCGATAACGAGCAAAAATATTGTAGAAGAAATTTAAAATAGGTAGAGCGAAAGGGACACGCTCAACAATCGGAGCAAGCCGACGGTAATAAGGTAATTGTTTCCAGACCTCTAAGAAGCCGTTCACCCCTGAGTGCATGATGTTGTTATGCTCATCAAGTACATACAGTTTAGCCATTGCCTGCGAATAGCTTAGCCCAGCATTATTGAGTGCTACTTTGTCTTTAGATATATCGACCCAATTAATATTACGTTGGCGATCTAACTTTTTCATAAGGTCAATTTCGATATTACATATCGGACACTCGCCATCATGAAAGCAAGTTAATTTGCCTTTAATATCTTGCTTGTCATCAGCCATAGTAACATTAACCTACTATCAAAATAGATAACGCAGACAACCCTAATAATGCACTCACTGTGTAGCTTAATTGCATACGCATTTTTCGATACCACGCTAATGTATTTGTTTTCAAGCTACCCTCAAAAGCACACATTGCCATAAAGCCTGAGATCAGAATGCACAGTGATGAAATAGGGCTAAAGCAACCGATTAAAACGATCCAAGCTAGCAACGAAGGTAGAATGCTAACGACCAAAATAAGGCTATCTTTTGTGGTTAAATCAGATGAAATTTTCTTCAGCAAACTACCCCAATGAATAGCACCAATGAAAGTAAAGATGACGGCACCATATGCCAAGTTTGCTTTAATCGCCCAACTATGAAAATCGGGAAGAAATGCTAGTATGCTGAAAAAGATAAAGGGAATAATACCAGCATAACCTAGTGATAAAACGCATTTTTTAGTGGTTAATGATGAGGTCGTAGTTGTCGATAACGCCTCAAAAGCAGCACTATGGAGTGATTTGTCAGCGCCACCAATAAACCTTGAATCAATAAATACTTGCGGTAATAGTGGATAATTCGTCAGCTTTTTGAGTTGATGAAATTGCTCTCGAGTTTCATAGTCAGCCATGCTTAGCTCTATTTCACGAAAATTTATATTCTGACTTTTCAACGCTCGCCGTAAGGCATCCATCTCAGTGACCGGGCTTCTAAATACCACAACAGCTGCCGAATTGATCCAATCATCTAATTGTTTGTTATCCGTCATCTCATCAGCATCTTTAGTATGGTAATCGATAAAGACATTGTTATTATTCAATTAGTTGCTGCAAGTGAAAATAATAGTGATCTGTTTTTAGTTAAAATAGAAGTCAATAATATCTATCTGAATTTAAATAAGTAATTTCCTTAGTGAAATTAAGAAAAATACCATATTGATCAATGATGCAGCTCGGTATAATTACAAACTGTAAAAACAAAATTCATTCAACAAACAAGGTGATTACTATGTGGACTAAACCAGAATACTCAGATATGCGTTTCGGCTTTGAAGTAACAATGTACATCTGCAATCGTTAAGATTTAAGATTACAATAAAAGCTCAGAAAGAGCCCCAGTAGTTTATTCTGCTGGGGTTTTTTATTGGGTTATTGCCTAAATAATATTTCTTTTGGAGTGTCATTTGAATAGAAAAATTGCTGTGATCGGCTCTGGCATTGCCGGGATGGCTAGTGCATGGCTCCTAGGGAAGCGTCATCAAGTCACGTTAATCGATAAAAATAGCTATATTGGTGGGCATACCAATACAGTGTCTGTTTCTGAAGCTGATTCGGATAAGTTGCTACCCGTTGATACAGGCTTTATTGTTTATAACGAACCCAATTATCCTAATTTAGTTGGATTGTTCAGCTCACTTAGCGTGCAATCACGTCCAACTAACATGACTTTTGCAGCATCCATAACGGATTCCGGTTTGGAATATGCTGGGAATGATCTCAATACGTTGTTTGCTCAGCGAAAAAATATCTTGTCGCCTCGTTTTTTGAAATTAGTCTACGACATTCTAAAATTTAATCGACAAGCAAAAGCACTAATTGATAACAGCGATTCTGATCCAGATCTTACTCTAGGCGAATTTCTGGCATTAAATAACATCGGCAAAGCGATGCAGAATGATTATTTATTGCCTATGGCTGCGGCTATTTGGTCATGTCCGCCACATCAAATGGCTTCTTTTCCTGCTAAAAGTTTTGCCCAATTTTTTGATAATCACGGCTTGCTTAATGTTAAGGACCGACCACAATGGCGAACAGTGATTGGTGGAAGTCAGGCTTATGTTCGCAAGCTGCTTGACTCTTTTCCAGGTCAAATTATCACTAGTAACGGTGTAAAAAAGGTTAAACGAACAGCAGATTTGGTAATACTTACCCTTACGGATGGACAACAACTAGAGTTTGATGACGTGGTTATTGCTACCCATGCCGATGAAGCATTAGCAATGTTAGCGGAACCCACCAGTGATGAGCAGCGCTATTTAGCTGCATTTCGTTACCAAGAAAATGATACTTATCTTCATACCGATGAACGGCTGATGCCCAAGCTTAAAAGCGTATGGTCATGTTGGAATTATCTTGCTAACAAAAATGATGACGTCGCCCCAGCCGTGTCAGTGACTTATTGGATGAATCAATTACAAGGTCTTGAAACAAAATCAAATTTTTTTGTCAGTTTAAACCCTATAATAGCCATTGATCAGGCTAAAGTTATCAAACGTATTAAGTATATGCACCCTGTTTTTGATAATGAGGCGATGTCGGTTCAGAAGCAGCTGCAACGTCTTCAAGGCGTTCAAAACACCTGGTTTGCTGGTAGCTATTTTGGCTATGGTTTTCATGAAGATGCATTAACTTCTGCCGTATCAGTTGCTAAAGCGTTTGGTGTTGAGATCCCATGGCAAAACGATAAAGAAGGGCTTGTATGAGTAGTCTATTATATTTCGGCAATGTGATGCACCAACGCATGATGCCAATGCAATATCGTTTTAATTATAAGGTGTTTGGCCTATTGCTCGATATTGATACCATTGAGCAAGAAGCTAAGGCAAAGACATGGCTTAGCTATAACCGCTTTAACTTACTGAGCGTGAAAACCAAAGATCATGGTGCTTGCAATGAGTCCTCATGGCGTTCATGGCTTTTAAATATATTAGCTGAAAGTGGTCTAAACGATATCGGCAGGGTTCAACTTTTATGCTTTCCAAGAGTGCTTGGGTATAGCTTTAACCCTTTGTCTGTTTGGTATTGTGAAAATACAGCAGGCGATACGGTGGCTATTATCAGTGAGGTCCGAAATACATTTGGTGGCCTATATCACTATGTTCATCATAACAATGGTTGTGTACTGAGTTGGCCTGTTGAGTGTATCTCCGATAAACGTTTTCATGTCTCACCTTTTATCGATATGAATCAGCAATACCATTTTAAATTCACTAAGTCAGAGTCGGCACTTACTATCTTAATTAATGAATATCAGGATGATGTACTTCATTTAATTGCATCACAAACTGCAGCCACTGAAGCCATGACTAACACTAAGCTACTACGTGCCTTTTTTATGATGCCGATGATGTCATTCAAAATTATGCTGATGATTCATTGGCATGCATTAAAGATTTGGCTTGGTGGCGGCAAATTTCAATCTTATGACAAATCAAATCAACAAGAGGTCAAAAGCGAATGGCTAGTCAAAACGCCCAAGTAACTTTGTTACCTAACTCAAATGCACCTATCGCGGTTAGGCTGTTATACAAACTGCTGTCTAATTGTAAGGTGGGTACACTTCATATCAAATTGGGTGGGGAAGTGTACGTTTTACAAGGAAAGGAATCGGGACCAGATGCTCATATTGAGGTACATAATCCTTTTAAAATGATCAAACGCTTTAGCCGACATGGCGAAATAGGGTTTGCTGAATCGTATATGAGTGGTGATTGGGAAACGGAAGATTTATCAAGCCTGCTCTATTGGGGGGCGCTTAACTTAGAAAGTTTATTTCATGCACTACAGGCCAACTTTTTTGTTAAATGGTTTAACCGTTTTCGCCATCTGATTCGTCACAACAGTGAGCAAGGTAGTAAACGCAATATTTCTGCACATTATGATCTCGGTAATGATTTTTACAAGCTGTGGCTCGATTCAACAATGACTTATTCGAGTGCTATCTTCTCATCAGAAGATGAAACACTTGAGCAGGCACAAATACGTAAATATCAACAATTGCTGGACTCGTTGGACGCAAAACCCGGTCAACATATTCTCGAAGTTGGCTGTGGCTGGGGTGGCTTTGCCGAATATGCTGCTAACAAAGGCTTTCGCGTGACAGGAATCACCTTATCGACCGAACAATTGGCGTGGGCTCAAAAGCGAATTTCGGATGCTGGTTTAAGTGATTTGGTTGAACTTAAACTTCAAGACTATCGTCACCTTACGGATCAGTTTGATCATATTGTCAGCATTGAAATGTTTGAAGCGGTTGGTGAACGCTATTGGCCTAGCTATTTCAATATGTTGCATGCAAGGCTCAAACCCGGTGGTAAGGTTGCTTTACAAGTGATTACTATTGATCATCAGAATTTTGATTATTATAGACAACATGTTGATTTTATACAGCTGTACATCTTTCCAGGTGGCATGTTGCCATCACCCGAAGTCTTTGCCGAACATGCCAATAAGGCTGGTTTAATCATTGATCAAGCAATGGATTATGGTCACGACTATGAACGAACTTTAAAGATCTGGCATCAACGCTTTAATGACGTCGTTCATCAGGTGGAAACACTTGGTTATGATCAGCGATTTATCAAAATGTGGCGTTATTATTTGTCTTATTGTGAAGCCGGTTTCCGCGTAGAGCATACGGGTGTTTATCAATATCTGATGTCGAAACCGCTCTAAATGCTAACTAAGAAGATACATTATTGGTTTTACGGCTTGCCAGCATTACCTCTGGCAGCATTAGGTTTACCACTTTATATCTATTTACCCACGTTTTATGCCGATCAGCTAGGCTTGGGACTTACTCTGGTCGGCAGTATTCTATTGATTTCTCGGATTACCGATGTCATTTCAGATCCTTTGATTGGTTTATTATCGGATTGGTTGCCTATTAAATCACCACGAAAATGGTTAATCGCTATCGCCACGCCTTTATTATTAGTGGCTATTTGGGCGTTGTTTATACCCCCCGCCGATGCCGGAATGTGGTGGTTATTGTTGTGGAGTCTTTTAGTCTACTTAGCATGGAGTTTATTAACATTGCCTTACACCGCTTGGGGGGCAGAATTATCGACAGATTATGATCAACGTAGTGTTATTACGGCAAGTAGAGAAACATGCGTTCTGATTGGCACATTGTTCGCTGCGGGACTGCCTCTCGCTATGGGGTTAACCAGTGATCAACCTGGGGAAGCATTGAAATTACTGGCACAATTTTTAGTGGTAATGCTACCGGTCACGATTATGCTTTGTTTATTTAATGTTAAGGAAGAGTACTCCCCTTCTCGGCCCATTAAGTTTCGAGCTGGTTTATCGCTATTAAATGAAAATCACTTATTTAAGCGACTGTTATTTGCCTACTTAATGAATGGCATAGCCAATGGATTGCCAGCGACCTTATTTTTATTATTTGTTAGCTATGTCTTAGTAGCTCCCGATCAATTCGGAATGTTGCTATCTGTTTATTTCTTGAGTGGACTAATTGGTTTACCGATAGGCATTACATTATCTAAACGGTTCAGCAAGCACCGAATCTGGAGCATATCGATGCTGTGGGCGGTCGGTATTTTTATGTGGGTACCCTTCCTAGGTGAAGGCGACGTTACTGCATTTTTAGTAATTTGTGTTTTATCCGGTCTTAGTTTGGGGATTGATATGGCCTTGCCGGCATCAATTCAAGCAGATGTCATCGATATCGATAAGGTTAAAGGTGGTGGTCAACGCAGCGGGCTTTTCTTTGGCATTTGGGGCATGATAACTAAATTATCGCTGGCATTAGCCGTCGGCATTGCTTTTCCTTTATTAGCCTTTTTGGGATTCGATACCACGCACACGACTACTGACAATAATATACTGGCCCTTTCATTGCTATATGGCTTTATGCCTATTCCATTTAAACTAATTGCAGCATGGTCGATGTGGAGATTTCCTCTAGATCGAAAACAACATCAAGTGCTTCGCCAACAACTTGATTAAGGAACTTCTAATGAAAAAATACTTCCTATTATTACTTATTTTGTTATCTGGGTGCAGTAGTATGTCAATTGAGAATTACCGTGATACCTCGCCTCGCTTTGTTATAGAAGATTATTTTGTTGGTCAAACACGCGCTTGGGGTATATTTCAGGGTCGTAATGGTCAAGTTGACCGACAGTTTACGGTTGATATTACAGGCACCATGGTTGATGACAAATTAATCCTAGAAGAAGATTTTGTATATGTTGATGGTAAGCGTGATCGTCGTGTGTGGACGATTACCAAACTTAATGAAAACACTTATGAAGGTACTGCTGCTGATGTGGTGGGCGTTGCGTCGGGTAAAACTTTTGGCAATGCTCTTAATTGGTCTTACACAATGGACTTGCCTTATAAAGATGGCACCGTCAAGGTGCAGTTTGATGACTGGATGTTTTTGCAACCGGACGGTGTGATGATTAACAAAGCAAAAATGACCAAGTTTGGCATTTATCTAGGTGAAGTAACTTTAGTCTTCCAAAAAGGTAGTAAATAATCATGCGTACAATATTCTTCTTTATACCTGTTTTATTCATGTCATTGGCACATGCAACGCCAATTACTCATCCTGACTTTCAGCCTACGAGAGATGGTATTGAGTTAAAATCTACCGCAACAGCAAAATGGTTGGCTTTTATCTCCGTTTATGATGCAGGGCTTTATGCCATTGCCAGTGCTAAAGCAAGTGAGGTTCTGCAAAGAAATATGCCAATATCGCTTGAAATACGCTATCGGGTCGACGTAAAGAAGGAACAGTTAATCGAAGCAGCAGATGTTGCATTGACGCGTCAACATTCAGAGGATGTACGCCAACAATTTCAAGCAGCTGTCGACGAGCTTCATCATTCTTATCAAGATGTTAAAGAGGGAGACCGGTTTAGGATTGATGTCAAACCAGGCTCTGGTTTATCACTCTATTTTAATGATCAATTACGTTATCAAAATGCCAACTTAGACTTTGCTAACTACTATATAGGACTCTGGCTAGCCGAAAACCCATTATCAGAAACCGTTAGAACGGCCTTACTTAACTGGTCGCTTTAATAGCACTTGCTTGGCGTTGTATAAACCGCATTAAAGCGCCAATCAATGGCAGTTTCATATAAAACTGTTCGCTCGCGTCCCAATAGTCAATATGTTCCGATACTAAGCCTTGGTCATTAAAGACCACTCTACTTAAACCGACTAGGAGAATGTGCTTGCTTTTGAGTTGAGCATTAAATTTCCATTTGATATAAGCAATATCATTACTTAATACTGCCTCATCAACATGGAAGATGGGATTGTCGAGGGTGTTGAACATATGCTCAAAAATAAGACGGATTTTATCTAGACCGTGGACTTCATTAAAAGGATCTTTGAAATGTGCATTTGATGTGAAAAAACGATCTAAGTGAATAAGATTACCCCTATTCATATTTTCAAATAAAGTCACATAATCATTTAAGGCTAGTTGCTGATTTACCATAGCAGTCTATTTCCCTGTTAATTTTGTAACGAGGTAGAAATACCAGCTGTAGGGTAGGCAACGAAATAACTTGAGGATATAAGTAAAACGCTTTGGAAACGTGATCTCGAAACTGTCATTATCTAAGGCGTCGATAATTTTCTCAGCGGCTTTTTCGGCTGATATTTGAGCGGGCATCTTAAAGTCGTTTTGTTCGGTTAACTCAGTAGCAACAAAACCAGGATTAACCACGCGCAGTAATACACCGTCTTTTTTAAGCGGCATATGTAGAGATTCTGCAAAATTTATCAATGCTGCTTTTGTAGCACCATATGGCCCTGCATCGGGTAGCCCACGATAACCAGCTACACTCGACATAAGTAAAATTTGTCCTTTGTGTGCCGTTTTCATTGAAGGTAACGCACTGGCAAGACCATTTATTACGCCTAGGTAATTGACCGAGTTTAGTTTGTAAATCAAGTCTAAATCAAAATTTTCAGCAGGCATTGGCGTGTAAGCACCAGCATTAAGAATTACTAATGATGGGCAGCCCCATTGATTTAAAATTGTACCAAACACGCTAATGTTAGCGACTTTGTCAGTGACATCAAGAGTTAGATAATCAATCAGTGGATACTTATCTGAAAGTAACTGAAGTTTAGACTCTGTCCTTCCCGATATAATGACATGCCAACCCCGCTTCGATAAACCTATAGCTAAGGCTTTCCCTATGCCTGACCCACCACCCGTTATCCAAGCTAACTTGTTTTTTTTATCGGTCATGATAGTGTTTCTCTAATTTATTTAGGTCAATGAGAAAGGACTAATCTGGATAGCATTAACGAGTCTGATGACGTGTTTTGACTGCTTTTAATATTGTTGATTCAGTCATTCGCCAAGGCTTGCCTTCGCACTTAGTAATATATATACAATCAGCTAAACAGCCACGGCAAGGCACGACTGGAATTAGAGCATTATCTTTTTCTGGGGTTGATGCACTTGAACACATAAATTCTCTACTTTTATTAGGTTAATCATAGCAATCATGCATATTGCTGGGTGGTTTATATCCTAAATAATGACTTGATAAAATCGCTTAAGTTCATTACTAATCTCAATATAAGCAGATTAGTGAAATCATTGCCCCCTTCCTTCACTTAAAATTAATGTGGATCAAAATATCTGCCCCGATAATATCAGGAATGCTGATAGCGGAGGGGGAAAGTTAATATAAAACCGGCACACATGATCATTATACTACTCGAAGCCTACTTGTTGGAAACGACGCTAATTATGGAGTAGACTGCCCATCGATAGGTATTTAAGTGATAAGTATATGAAAGCTAAAATTACAATTCTGAGTCTTGCTATTGCTGTGAGTGCTTGTGCTCTTCAGCCACAATTAATGATTGGAGCTGATGGTAAGCAGAGCTACACTATCAATTGCAATTCAGGCATAGAAAAATGCCACCAGAAATCTGCGGAATTGTGTCCAAGTGGCTACGAGACTATTGAGCATGCTAATAAGTCGTCAACACTTATACCTCATTATGGTGAATATCCAATGACCGTAAATACTGAGAGTCTTACGATACAATGTAAGTAGCAAGATAAAAGAAATCTTTTTGCACCATTCTAAGGTGAAGGCTTTACAGCATGCCGTCGCGATGCAATAAATTTTATTACAATCTAACGGCAAGTAACATTTCTTTATTCAAACAAAGTGCAATCAGAGAGCTTCAAGTTTAAAGGGCATACTCAGCCAGCCATCATCGGACTTGCTGGTGACAAGATCACTAGTTTGAAGTTGATTTTCTTTGAGTTCACTATGCTCTTTAATAAAAGCAATAACGCTATTCTGACGAGCTAACGCAAGATTGTTTAAGTCTGAATCTGTGATTGATTCTGCTTCTATTAAACGTGCTTTCAATTTTGCGTTGTAAACCAGCACATCCAGCTCACCATCAGGCTTTTCTGGTGTTTTGCTAGTCTCAATCAATGCTTGTTTTAGAGCCTGTACATCAGGACTTAATGTCGCTTGCCTATTTAAACGTTCCAAAACGATCTGATTTCTAAGCATGAGTTGTTGTTCGGAATCTGTTTCTTTCAAATTGGTTTCAATACGTCGTTCGACAGCCTTCACCCTTAGTGTCAGGCCATCAGTTGCTTGATCAAAAGGTGCAGGTATAACCAATGCCAATTGAGGTCTTTGTTTTAATGCCGAGGTTAATTTAAGTAATTTTTCTTGTTCAGGTGGGGCAAGATCACTACGACCGGCACGGAAACGAACATCCTCTATAGGCTCATCACTACCCCCAAGTAGACTGGCTAAAAAACGGAATGGTGCGGTAACAATATTACCAATAGCATTGGCAATCGCCCCACGAATTACAGGGCCCATACTAAATTGTGGATCATCAACATTACCTTTAATCGGAATACTAAGTTCGATTACGCCATCACTATTTTTCAATAATGCAATCGCGAGATCCAACGGTAGATCAAGCGCATCGGGTGATTCAACTCTTTCCCCTAAGCGTATATCTCTAATAACAACCTTATTAGTGGCATTTAATTCATTGTTGATAACCTCATAAGTCAACTCAATATCACCCCGCCCTTCAGCAATTTCTCGCCCAGCAAACTTAATGGTGTAGGGACTAACACTTGGTAAATCTAAGTTGGTAAATGCTAAACTTATACTGGTTTGATTTGTGACCTTCAGCGGATTCATCGATCCATTAATTTCGACTAAACCAAATTCATCCACTTGGCCTTCTAAAGCAATATCCACTGGCTGCTGTGAGCGCGTTGAAAAACCACTGATTTCACCATTTAGTTTGTGCATATTGGCATGAAATACTATCGGTAAATTCTCATCTGTGTATTGTGAGCTTGCGTCGTTTAGCTTAACTTTTCCAATAGTGAAATCATACGCCGGAGATTGCTCTGTTGGAGGAGTGCTTTGTTGTTTTATCGCTGTTTCTGCTTGTTTTTTGACCAGTAATCCAATATTAGTTTCGCCTGTTTGGGTTACCAAAATGCGACTATAGAGTTTATCGACAGTCACTTCAGAGATGTCTAACGATTGTCTTGCCAGTGAAAAGTTAATGCTATTAAGTGCTAACTTATCGAGGCTAAGCAGTTTTTCATTAAGCACTTGGTTATCCAGTTGCAATGCCATCAAGACCAGATTGCCCTCGAAGGCCAATGGTTCTTGCTGATCAGTCGTTATTTTGGCGGTTGAGTCAATGCCGCCATTGATAAGCTCAATGAATGCATATTGACTTAAATAGGGTTGGATAGGCACTAATGATAGCTGTTGAATATTGACTGTTGAGTTCAAGGCTAAGCTTGGGAATACCTGTAGGTCTCCCTGAAGATCAATTTTTCCACCCGATTCTAAATTTATATTCGACGTGAATGGCATATGATTGTCGGCTAAAAGGCTAAAGTTTTGTAGGTTAGCCGCGAGATTTACAGTCAAATTAACTGGCGTTTCGGGTGCTTGGTCTTCAAGCTCAAGGCGGGTATTTGCGATTGCAATGTTGCCGATATCAAGCTTTAAAGGTTTAGATGTAACGTCTTTGGGCTGTTGTACTTTTTGCTCTTTTGCTGGTGTTGCTAACATTTGAACCCAATTGAGTTCACCTTGCTTATTTTGTGTTGCCACGATCTTGAAGTCATCAAATAAGACGCTATCTAGGATTAGCTTATTATCTGGATAAGCGAAATGACCGTTACTGATCTTTATCGAACTAGCATTTAAAATGGCTGCCGGCTCTCCGATCTGATTAATGCTAAAGTCAGCCAACTCCAGTTCCATTTTATTGAGCTTGATATCGGCATCAGAACCATTTATATCGATGATATACGCCAAATTTAAATCTAGCCGACCATTATTAAATTCGAATGGTAGCTCAGCCTTTACGTAACGATAGGGCATTTCTAAACTAAAGTTTTTTAAACTAACTCGACCATCTAAATGTAAGGGAGATAACACAAGGTTGCCATTTATCTTTAGCTCAGCCTTATTTTCCAATTCAATGACCAAGTCATTGCTAGCGGTTTGTCCGATCTGAGTAGAAAAATCAATAAGATGAATATTGATCGGGCTGAGCACGGTTTCAAAAGCATCTGTCGGCACATCATCACGATAATATAGCTCGCCTTTTGTGTAATTTAGATTATTAATGCTAAAGATTATGCGCGGCTCTTTTGCCTCGCTATCACCTAATTTTTCTGGCTTTTGTTGTTGGTCTTCTATTTCCGTTTGATTCCAACTTTCTGCTAATCGCTTTAAGGAGTTATCTGTTGCACTGTAACGTCGAAAATGCAGTTTCGGCGATACTATGTTAATTTCATCAATAGTAAGATTAAGTTTGGTCAGTTGTGAGGGTTGAATATTGACATAGAGTTTACTCCAGCTTGCCAATGGCTGTTTATTGACATCATTTAATTGCAGGTCATCGACTACCAACTCAAAGGTATAGGGATTAAAGGCTATTTTTTGTACAGAAGCTTGAATAGCGAGCCGTTGCTGTAGTGTAGTGACTAGCTGTTTTTCTGCCAGCCAAGGAACAAGAAAAAACCCAATCATCGTGTAAAGAATTATTATGCTGAACACCCAGATCATCAGGCGGCGATAGCGTCGTAAGGTAGCTTTAATAGAATTCATGCTTAATGTTTTCCTTGATATCGACATCCAGTTTACATTAACAATGGGTTAGATTACAGCCCAAAAATAGCCTTAGTATGGCATTCTGGTTCGATTGCGACTCTAGAACTATCATATATTCTAAGCTTCTGTAATTTATTCTATAAACGTATTTTTATTAGCTTATCTAATTTAAATAGTTATTTAGAGCCTTATCACTGCTCCATCACTTGCAAAGGAAATGATGCGTTATCAATATATAATTATCACTGACACCACAGCAGTTAAAGGTTTTACTTAAGCTTTTTAAATGGTTACTCATCTAGCTTGATTTTGAGTGATAAAATATTTCTATCATCTCTTCGCATGTAATTGAAGTCGTCGACATAATGTCTTATCAGATCAATACCTAAGCCCCCAATTTTAGCTTCCGAGAGTGATTTGGGGGCGGAGTGTTCAGCCATTAAAAAAGGATTGAATGCAATGCCATCATCTTCAATGTTAAGTATCACGGTATCAGATTTTAAGGTGAGTAGCAGGCCAATTTCATGAATGTCTTTAGCTGGGTAAGCATAGGAAATAATATTCGTAACGGCCTCATTCGCACACAGATCAAAACGAAATTGAACGCTATTAGATAAGCCGAAGTCAGCAAGAGAGACCGTTAACCAATGGTTCATTCTAGATATCTCTGGAATGGTGTTTTTTATGGTTAAAGCTCGAGTCTGGCTCATATCTTTCAGTGCTTTAGTCAAAAAAAGGTCCTTACTTTAAGATTATTCAGTAAAGTGTTCAATTGCTTTGTCAAACGTATCATAGACTTTAATCAGCTGATCAATGCCTGAGACTTCAAGTACATTCCTAACATCACTTTGAATGTTCGATAAAGCATATTTACCACCTCTGCCTGATACTGATTTAGCATGAATCAGTAAAGATCGAATTCCAATTGATGACATATAAGGCACGCCTGACATATCAACGATAATGGCCATTCTTGGCGATTCAGTCATCCGATTAAAGTCTTTTTCAATGGATTTTACCCCGCCAAGATCCATTCGACCGAATAGGTTGATTTTTATAATATTACCGTTTAAAACTTCTTCAGTTATTTCCACGTTTTCTCACTCCATTATTTATAGTTTGGTGTTTAATTATTACCATGCCATCTTACAACCAACATAGTCAGGTCATCCGAAGGCTCGGTATCTCCGACAAATGTATGTACCTGATCACAAAGTTTTTTTAGCACAGATTCAGCGTTATCAGAAGACTTTATATCGTCTAGCGCAGCCAATACGCGGTGCGTTCCAAATAATTCATCCTCATTGTTTAGGGCTTCAGTAATGCCATCAGTAAACACACAGATAAATTCTTCAGACGATAGCTTGTATGTAAACGTTTTATATTCAATATTATCCATAATGGCAATAGGTGGACCACTTGCTTGTGCGAGTTCTTTAGGTTTGTTGTTGGCGGATACAAGAAATGGTCTTTCATGGCCTGCGTTACAATAAGTCAGTTCACCGGTATTAAGATTAATAATGCCTATAAACGCTGTTACAAATAACATTTCAGGGTTATCTCTAGCAATTTCCCGATTCGCTTGACTGATGATTTGACCTAATTGCCCATAATCAGCATCCTCTCTGAGAGCAATGCTTTTACACAAGGTCTTACTGATAACCATAAACAAACTTGCTGGGACGCCTTTGCCACAGACATCGCCCAGCGAGAAAAACATATGTGTCTCATCGAGCATAAAGAAATCATATAAATCACCACCGACCATCTTTGCGGGTTCCATAATCGCGGCTATATCAAAGCGTTTTTCATCAGTAAAACTAGTTTCAGATTGAGGTAAGATACCCATCTGGAAGCGTTTAGCAGCTTCCATTTCACCCTGTACTTTAGCTGCTTCTTCACGCTCAATTCTAAGGTTCTGTTCAAGCTCTTTAATTTGACCTTCATCACGAATTAAAGAATCTGCCAGCATGGCAATATACAACGCTATAAATAATATTATTGGTGAGGCTATATCAATTAATAAACGCGCTGTTAGGAATGCAATAAAGCCCATTGCTAAGATTATAGTTACACTAAAACTAACCACTATCACTTGGTAATGGGTATTCAATCTTGGCAGTAAATAGATAACAGCAAGTCCTATAAATAGAATGATCGATGCTTCAAGCCATAAAGCCCAATGCGGTCGTAACAAGGTCGTTCCGTCAAATATAGTTTCCATAATCTGAGCATGTATTTCAACTCCAGGAACTCTATCGCCGATAGCGGTGGTTGGGAAATCAACTAGGCCTAGTCCCGAAAATCCAATTAGAACCAGTTTTTGAGCAATGTTATCGGGATTGACAGTTCCCTCTAATATTGAGGCTGCAGATATAAAGCGTGAAGGATCGTGAAGGCTAAAGTGTACATAGAGGGAGCCATCAGGTTGGGTAGGTATGATTAAGTCACTGACACCAACACCCTCAATACCCCGATCCGAACTAAAGGTTTTAATGGTCGCAGATCCTGTGGCAAGTCGAAGTGATTCTAATGACAACGACGGCATAACAGTTTCGCCAATAGAGGCAACCATTGGGACTCTTCTAATCACACCATTTTCAACTTCGGTACTTAGTATGGCATGGCCAGCCGCGGCCCTATCTAGCAGATCAATATTAGTTAATGCTGATGAGAAATTTTTCATCCATGGCTTGGGATTCGACCCGGATATCAGTAATGGAGGTGCTCTTAATGTGATATTGGCATCACCTTCGATCCCTGCAACGCCAAGAATCGCTTTATATTGTTTTAGTTTTTTAGCAAGAAGTTCATCGTTTGTTGGTAGTTCACAGATTTTAGCTCTCGTTTCAGGATCAATATTTGGAATAAATTGAGTGATATTACAGGGTGAAGAGCGATCATCCTCTGGCATGATAATATCGAGAGCAATAGAAGCGGGCTTCATCACACCTACCTTCTCGATGAGCTGTGCAACTAGACTGCGAGGCCAAGGCCACTGACCATATTGCTTAAGGCTATCTTCATCAATATCTATAATAGCCACAGGAGAAGATATTCGTTCTCTAGGCATTGCACTCTGATAAAGATCAAAAGCATAGTTTCTAATCGTTGATTGAAATGGAATTGCTTCTTGCAGGTGAAAACCGATTAGGACTAAAACACCGGCAATGGCAGCCCAATCCTTAATAGGAGGCAAATAAAATGTCTTTGGAAAATGTAGTTTCACATTAAATGTTGATACAACATTAGAAATTACCTATCGTAAATTTGAGTTATTTCATACAAGATCTCAGCCATTTATAATGCCCTCCAGAATTTTTAATGCTGTGGGGAGGATTGCGCTGTAATTCAATGCCTGATCAGTTCTAAAAGTAAGCCTTTAGCATTATAAATATGCTCTATTTTGGGGCATAGATAGCTACTTTATGCACTATAGAAGTGCGTACAAAGGCGTCTCTGATAGCGATAGATATCTATATTTTATGGCCAAGCATTGCAATAAGGCCATTAACCTTATCTTGTTGTTATAGCAGGCGAATAAAGTTGTTAGGGCATGAATTTTGCTAGTTTTATTGACTGTTATCAATAGCGAGGTTGATGATATGAATTCTAACGTCAGAATACGAGTAGATATGATGCAAGAGAAAAAAGAGCAAATGCCTTGGTTACAGGAGTTAATCGAAGATCTGCATGAGAAATATTCTGACAATTTAAATGGCGAAGTCGCTAATTATATTCCCGAACTAGGAAAAGCTAATCCCGACCACTTTGGTATTAGTGTGGTTACCGCTGATGGGCGAATTCATCAAGCAGGTGATTATGATAAAACCTTCACCATTCAATCTATTTCGAAACCTTTTACCTACGGTATTGCCCTTGAGCTTTATGGCGCTGACAAAGTCGCCCAACATGTTGGCGTTGAACCTAGTGGAGACGCTTTTAACTCAATTGAGTTAGAAAAAGGCTCAAATAGAGCATTTAATCCGATGATTAATGCTGGCGCTATTACCATTGCAGCACTGCTATATGACTATTATGGCGACGATGCGTTTGACCGTTTACTGAACAGATTTAGTGCAGCTGCGGGTCGGCCCCTAGAATTGGATCAAGCTGTTTATGAATCTGAATCACGAACTGGACACCGAAACCGAGCAATCGGACATCTACTTTTAAACTTCGGGATGGTACCAGAAAAAATTGAAGCGGCCTTAGATCTCTACTTCAAACAATGCTCAATTTTGGTGACAAGTACTGATTTAGCCGTTATGGGTGCCACCTTGGCAAACTTAGGTAACAATCCGATCACTGGTCAAGAAGTATTTGACATCGATAGCGTGAAAGACATGTTATCAATTATGTTCACCTGCGGTATGTACGATTACTCAGGACAATGGGCATATAAAGTGGGTGTTCCAGCAAAAAGTGGTGTTGCTGGTGGTATCGTCGCAATCGTGAATCGCCAATTAAGTATCGCTAGTTATTCACCGCCACTTGATGCGCGAGGCAATAGCTGCAGAGGAATAAATGTCTGTGTCGATTTAGCCAGTGAATTAGGTTTACACACATTTGACTGCATGAATGAAGGCTCGAGTTATTTGAAAGCCCTGTTATAAATCATCAAAAAACAATGTTATAGATACGATATTTTTCTAAGTTAGTTGTGGAGAGTAACGATGAATAAATTGATATATAAAGCAGCACTTCTGGTGTTAATGTTCTTTACGCCTGTCTTTGCTCTAGCAAACAGTATTGGCGTTATTAAGACGCTTTCTGGTGAAGCAACTATTCATCGGAGTGGTTCAGCTGTTAGTGCCAAACTGGGTGGCGAAGTATTTGCCATAGATGAAATAGAAACACATGATAACGCAACCATAGGGTTGCTACTTCATGATAATGCTAGATTGTCGTTGGGGCCCAACTCAATGATCTCGCTCGATCAATTTAGTTATGACGCTGCCTCTGATAATGGCTCGGCAGATATTTCAATCAAGCAAGGTACACTTTCAGTCATTGCTGGAAAAATGGTTGAAAAAACGCCTGGGGCATTGAAAGTTAAAACGCCAGCAGCCATTCTGGCTGTTCGTGGTACTGAGTTTTCAGTGAAAGTTGACCCAATCAAATGAGTAGCCAATTTGTCAAACTGTCCGTTAGCACCCTTGTCACATTAGCATTACCGGGATGTGCAGCTTATAGTAACCTCGTTAATAGTCTTGGGCCTGATAGACAGCAATCAGAATTACGACAGGTCGTTGAGGCTCCGCTAGAACTAACTGAAGATGGTTCACCGTTTTGTGCCGTGCCATCTGAAACCTATATGGTGATGCCTGAAGAAGGAAAAGTCGGCACCGTTGCTGTGACATTTCTTGATGGAACGGAGCAAGTATTACACGGTGATTACAGCGGCATGACATTAGCTGGCCAACAAAGTGCTACCTTCACCGGTGATGGCAGACTGGTTCAAGAGTTATTTGGTGCCGCTGTATCAGCACTACCACCTGCACCATATCACGCTAAACTTTATTTCATATTAGATAAAGACCAGTTAACGGCTGAGTCAGCGATTAAAGCAAAACAAGTCTTTGATGAAATTATTCGAAGGGAAATAGCTGAAATAATCATCGTGGGACATACCGATACCGCAGCCTCACTTGCTTACAATGATAAACTGTCTGAACGACGTGCTGAAAAAGTACGACAAAGCTTGATTGATGCAGGTATTTCGCCGGACATAATTACTTCACGAGGTGCAGGCGAGGATGAATTGTTGATCGAAACGCCCGACAATACACCGAAACCACAAAACCGCCGTGTTGAAATTGATGTGAGATAAATTTAATCTAGGTTTTAAATTGTTACTAAATTTGAGAGGATAATACTTGCGACGATTTTGTCGTACTTAACATTCGTCGGCTTTTCTATTCTGACCTGAGAGCCTCGATATTAAACAAGGCACGCCTATTTGGCTAGTGTTTTTATGAGAAAAATAAAAGCATCAATACTCAAAAAGTACTTTAAAAACAAAATGATAGCTGGCTCAGTCCAGGGTCACCGAGATAAAGTCTATATCCCTTCTGATTCTAATCCATTCACTGCAAGATCTGTAGTGCATAATAATGTATCCGTGCCAGCGTGATCCATTGGAATAAACCTTATTTTAATGCGCGCTGAAATATTAAGTTGTAAATCATTAATAATGAAATAATGATCAGCAGCACAATAACGGCGAAAAATCCAATGAGGAATTTTAAATGAGCGACAACATTGATTCGCCAGTCACCCAGTTACTTAACCAGCGTAACATTACATTTGATGTAATTGAAATCCCCTTGTCTGAAGATAAAAAACCGATCCGAAATTTGGAAGAGCTATTGACTTCCGAAGGTCGCGATCCGTCATCTGTTGTGCGTAGCCTGTTATTCAAAACGGGATTCGGAGACTTTGTTTTACTTGGTGTCGCTGGTAGTAGACGGGCTGATTGGGGCGTATTACGTAAACATCTTGACCAACGAAAACTTCGTATGGCTGAATTTGATGAAGTCACAAAGGCTACCGGTTATGTGGTCGGCGCCGTTCCTCCTATTGCCTTGCCTGAAACCATTCGGGTATTGCTCGATAAAAGTGTGACTGATTACTCCAACGTTATTATCGGTAGTGGTGTGCTGGGATATGCATTGGTACTTTCCAGCAAAGATTTAAAAACTGTTATGAACGTTGCTGATATCGGTGACTTTGTAAAACCAGAAAGCGCTGAAAACTAATATGAATTTAAACGCCAACATTTAAAAAACTAGCTGACCAAATTTGGTCAGAAGATGAACGTTTAGACTTTATTGCTTTTATTGTTTCACACCACACTGCAGGTGATGTTATACCCAATGCAGATGGTGCGAGAAAGGTGCGTTGGGCTGTTAAAGGGTAAGGCAAGCGTGGTGAGGTTCGTGTTGTCTACTTTAATCAAGACGCAAATGGCATTATTTATTTAGTGACCGTTTACCAAAAAACTGTAAAGTCAAACATAACAGAAAAAGAAATTAAAAAAGCTATTTAAGAAATAAGCTATAAGGTAGAAAATGTAAAAGGACAACGACAATGAATATAGATAAAGTAACTGCTGCAATTAATGCAGATGCTGGGTTTGAGATACCTGGTTTAGAACAAAGCTTGGCCGAAATGAAAGCATGCAAACAAGGCCGTGTTACTGCCGCGGATCAAGTTTTGGTTAGAGAGGCACGGACACGTGTCGGCTATACACAGCCTAAATTTGCCAGAGCGATTGGGGCCTCCGTCACATCACTACGCGATTGGGAGCAAGGCAGACATCAGCCACCCGCCATTACTTCAAAATTAATGCGTGTAATAAAAAAGCATCCTAACTTAATTCACGAATTAGAGGCCGAACAAGCTTAAACTTCCCCACCGCGACATCAAGCTCATCCTCATCCTCATCCATCTCATAATTAATAACCCCCACGACTAGCATTTATCCGACTGGGCGTGGGCAACTGATTCGGGGTCAGACTCGATAGATTTTAGCTACACTGATGACCACATTTATTTTCATATTAGTTTTTTCGATTTACCAGCCCCCTGAATAACCGATTGTCACGCAAGAGGCAATAAAAAAAGTAATCAAAATAGCCGTTATAACTCTGATTATTTTATAAGAAAATACTTTCATATCTAACTCCTTATTTTCTCTATAACGATAACTTGGGTTATCAAAAAAGTGTGAGTGAATAATTCTTTAACATGTCAGCATCATTTTCTTATGTTGTACTAGCTAGGGTATTAAAGGGTCTGAGATAAGCTTAGTCTATGGCGCACCACAGCCAGGGGTGGCTTTCATTATTTCATTATCGCATTGACCCATATAGCGATAGCTTTTTTTAAGCATACAACGCTGTATTTGGTCAAAATCACTCTCCGAAGCAGCATAATTTCCATCGCGACTTCCTCCGCATATTATCCAGTCTTGCACTTTTCCCTCAGCAGTTATCCCTGCTTTATTCCAATAATCAATGAGAGGTATGATGTTTCTATCTATTGGGCCAACACATTCCAGCGTGCAGCATGATGATAAGGTGCTGATCAAAATCAATATTATTAAGTAACGTATATGTCGGCTCATTGGGCGCCTTTCAGTAAAACAGAGATTGCTTGCCACACCGCAGGGAATATAAATTCGGCAGCGGCAAATGGTGCGGACGGAAAAATGGCTGTGGTAGTAATTAAATTATCGTAAATTTTACGCTCTGCATCCGACATGCTTTGTTTGATATTACCTTGTTCATCATACAAGCCACTTGCTCTTCCTCCGAACAGATCATGCGTGCCGCTGAATGTTTCGATGAGTTTGTCTTGCCAACTGCCTACTATATAATTTTTACCAAACAGGGTGTCTTTCAAACCTTGTATGCCACCTGTCGCACCCCAGTTTCCTTGCCTTGATCTGTATCTAGGAATGTGGCAAAGGTTATATTTTTCTTCTTTTCCATAATCCCATTGCACTTGTCCCTTTATACCCTACGGTGCATCGCAGCCAGGGGAAGCTTTCGCCATTTCGTTATCGCATTGCCCCAAATAGTGGTAGCTTTTTTTAATCATACAACGCTGTATTTTATAATACATTCTTCTCGATGCAGCAAAATCATCTGTTTCTTCTGGCAGACGTTTAGATGGCGTGTAGTTTCCATCAGGCCTTCCACCGCAGTTCATCCAGTCTTGCAATTTTTCTTTAGTTGTTACCTCTGTATTATTCCAGTAATCGATGGGAAGGGGGATGTTTTTGCCTACACTTGGATCGCCATTCATCCAATAGCCACCAATGCCAGCACATGCTGATAATAAAATACTAGTGCATATGACCAAGCTCAATTTCATCGGTTTTTTCATTGGGCACCTTTTAGCAAAACAGATATTGCCTGCCAGACTGCTGGGGGCAATAATTCTGATGTGGCAAACGGGCTAGAAAGTATAATTGCACCCGATGCACTCCAAACATCCTGTGCATTTTGCACAGTTTCACTTCTATCCCTTGTAGCATTACCTTGCTCATTATACAGACCACTCATTTGTCCCCCGATCACATCATGTGTACCACCAAAAGATTCTATCAGGTTGTCTTGCCAGCTCTTTGCCTCGTAAGGAATGCCAAATAGCGTGCCTTTCCAGCCTTGGATGCCCCCCGTTGTACCATACATTTTTTTGCCTTCGTCACTTTCTAGAAATGCGGCTAAGCTTAAATTGTCATTTTTGACAAGATCCCATTGTACTTGTCCTTCGTCGTTCAGTTGGAGGTTGCCATCATCATTGGTTGTACACCGTTCGTTAGTTTTTCCGCAAAGCTTATCCAAATCGACCCGTGTACCGCCAGTTGCAATACCATCTCCACGTACTCCATCGCTTTTTCCCTCGAGGAGGTTACTTAACTCAGTTATGCCGTCAGTAATCCCTGCGAACTTCTTTGAACTTTCAATAGTGATTTGTCGCATCTTCTCCGCCGCTAAAGACAAACCCTCTTTAGTAAGTACCGCCCCACCCGTTCCCGTCACTGCACCAATTAGCACATTCATCACTCGCTCTTGAGTAGTCAAGTCGCTTAACTGTGATTGTATCGTCATTTTTTCCCCATCATTGCTGGCATTTTTGAGTTGTGCTTGTAAGCTCATTCTTGTGCTATGCACGTAGTTTTCAACGGCTCGATTGGCTTGTTGTCCAATCGCCTGCGTAATCTGTACTTGCGCTTGAATTTCCTTGGCTACTTTTTCGGCATCAAAGATAGGTTTTACTGTAGCTGCTAAGTTATTACCCTGGCTGTTCACTGCAATTGGATTGCCGTTAGGCCCCATTTCTATATGTACGTCACGACTGAGTGCCATTTTGTTAAGGTCGTTATCGTTAGCAATGTTGATAGTTCCTACACTAATGGCACTAATGCTAGTGCTGTTGGCTTTGCCATCATCTGAGCCTATGCCTGCACCTGAGAGTGTAGGTTTACCACTCTGTGAGCCCACTCCTATGCTTGTCGAGATTGCATTAGCTTCATATTTAGCTTTATTTTCAATGTCATTTATGGTTAAAGTTTCAGTGGTTAGGCTGTTGGTTGCTTTAACTGTAGAAGCAATCACGGCCCCTGTCAGGTTAGTGTTGTCATTGACATGAACTTGAAATCCTCCATCACCGGTCATGATGCCACTTTGTTCGATTACGCTGGCATAGTCAGAGTCAATGGCGCTTTTGCTATAGTTAACGCTACCGCCTACTTTGCCATAACCGATGGATAGGCTACCGCCGATGTCTTTTTGTTTGGATGTATAAGTGCTGGTGTCTTGCAGGCTTTGGATGTTGAGGTTGTTACCCACATCAGCAATGACCTGTTGACCACTCACCGTGGCTCCTTTTAGAGTGGTATCGATGCCTGATTCAAGTTGAACGGTGCTACCACTTTGTACAGTAGTTTCTGTCCACGTGATGCTTTGGCCGTTTTCTTTGCCCTTACCTTTTGAGGCGTCAATATTAAGCAGTAAGCCGTCGGAACCATAGCTGATGCCTAAGCTAGTGCTACTCGATGTGTTTTTGGATTTTAGAGTATCCGTGTTTGCAGCTGCCAATAAATTAAGTTGGTCTTGAGCTTTAAGGGTGAGGTTATTGCCTGCTTTGATTCGACTACCAATGATATTAAGGTCGGAGTTATCTTTTGCACCTGCGGCGCGAATAGTGACATCACCGCCAGCTACAACTTTACTACTTTGGGCTGCTGTGATGGTTTGATTACTTATACTGTTGTTTTTGCTTGAGCCAAGGCTGATGGAAACGTTAATCCCTCCTACTTTATCGGCTGCATTTGCATCGCGGCTAGTTGGATTGCCAGCAGTATCTGTGCTGGCGATTTGATTTTCCTTATCGCCTATTTTGCTACCTTGACTTGCGTTGATAGTATCTAATGCATTGTTTACCGACAGTGCTATGCTGCCTGCAGCAAGTAGTTTCATTCTATTATTGCTAGTATTATCAGCGGCTTTTATCATGTGTAGGCCTGTTTGTACCGCACTGATAACAGGATTAGTTATGGCAACAGTTAAGCCACTTTGTGTGAACTCGCTGGTTTGTTCATTAGCATAAAGGTTTCTAGCCGCTTGAATGTCGACTTTTTGTGCAATTATGTCGATATTACCTTGTAAGGCCAAAACGTCACTACCTGTTTGTTGATAGGCGCTGCCAGCCTGAAGGTTAACATCACCTTCAAGGCTACCGACGGTGCTAGCTAGGTTACTGATCTGGTGCTGGTCGTTAGTGGTGGCTAACTTTTGACGACCTATAGTGAAACCAACACCGCCAGAGCTGAAGATACCTGATTTTGATTTCTTATAGAGGTGGGTCTCATCATGAGTTTCCGTGCAGCTTCGATGGTCAGATTATTTTGAGCGCTAATATTGGTATCGTTTGTAGCAACGATATTGCTGCCACTCACCGTTATATTATTGCCTGCCTTTAGGGTGATGTTTTCGCCACTTAGTGTGCTTGATATCACACCGGTTTCATTAAGCGTGTTGCGGCTTAATTTACTCGAAGAGGATAAAAATCCACTTTTTTTGGTGTAATGGGCAGAATCTTCATCGCGCGTAGTTTCGCCGTGTTCTATCGTTAGATTATTAGCAGCCGAGGCACTTAAAACACCTTTTATACTGGTGACATTCGCTGCACGAAGAGCGATGTCGTTATTTGCAGCCAAGCTTATATCACCTTGAGTTTGAATTGTAGTGCCTACCTCGTTAGTGCTGGCTAAATGGCCATAATTACGCACATCCCATGTTACGCTGTTGAGCTTAGATTCAGTTACCGTCGCTAATGTGAGATCGTTTTCCGCGCTTAAACTGGTTTGCCCCTCGCTGCTTGAGTTGATGATAGTAGCCGCCGTCAAGGTTATATTGTTGCCCGCACTGGCAACTAAAATTCCCTTGGGGTTAGAGACGTATAAGCCTGCGATACGATCAACTACCGTACGGTTGAGCTCACTGTTTGCTGTGACTTCGGTCGATGTTGACGTGGTGGTGGTAATATTGATATCTCGATCTGTAGATAACAACAAGCTATCCGCTCCTGACAAGCTACCACCTCTATTATTAATATCGTTTCTGGCAGTCAGCGACGTATTATTGGCTGCAATTCGACCGCCAAGGTTATTGATGTTTTCAGCAGTGATAGCAGCAATGGTTCTACCCGCAATAGTGCCACTATTGCTTAAATCATTAGTCAGGTTGATATTGAGGTGCTCACCAGCAATTAAAGTTCCATCTACATGCATGTCGCCGTCTTTAAGTCGCATATAAACTTGTGGTACCAATACTTGTTGCATACTGCCATCAGCTAACGTGACAGATTTTTCTATCAACCAGACGATATCTGAGGTCAGTTCGGCAACTTGGGTATCCGTTAGAGCTACACCGGGGGCCAACTGGTGAGCATTGGCATAGGTGACGCCCTGCATCATTAATGCCTGGTATTGCACTTCATCATTACTATAGCCATCTATAAATCGTCTGCCGGTTAGTTGGGCTAGTTGATCTCGTATCAATTTTTGTTCGTAAAAACCATCACCCAGACGTTTGAGTGTCGTCGCCGGATCAAAAGCCAGGTGAGTTAGCATATAGTCTGAACTCAGCCAGCTGCGATAATTGGCAAACTGAGGATTAGTTTCGATAAGATAATAGCTTGTAGGATTAGTTTGTGTTTGAAACAGACTGTTATTCGGTAGTGTGGTATTAGCTATAACATTTCCCACTGAGCCCGCTGTATGAGCTGAAATATGAGTTCCTGTACCGCCAACGGTTGAATATCCCTCCGTTTTTGTGACAGGTAAGGTCACTGTTTTCTTACTCATGGGTACATTTCGAGTAAATGGTCCTCTTAATTTATATCCACTCGATGTGTTCTCGTAAATACTGTACTTATCGATTAATGTTGTTGTTTTCGTTCCTTGCGCAGCAACATTAGTGAGGCCTGCTAAATCTCCTTGCAAGATGCCAGCGGCAATAATCTGACTTTTATCATTTGTCAGATTATTGCCATATAAGGTGAGACTTTCTCCTGCTAAGATTTTTGCTGGATCACTCTGAGAAACCACCGGACTATAAATATGTTGAGTGAAATTATGATAAGTATGATCTTCAAGTGAGTTACCCCTACAACCTGGCATAGCGTAAAAACTACTACAGTCCTGTCCCATATGATCTTCATAGAATGTAGTGGTAGTGAGCTCTAAGAAGGTCGAAAAATGTGCGTTGGTATTGTTAAGTGTCGTGGCGGTTATATTAATAGCACCCAACGCTTCTATTGTGGCACTATTGTTGTTGAGCGTTGAAGCTTGTCCTATAGCCATATGGTTAGTATCTAATCCACCGCCTATGTACATATCACCAGCACTGAACAATAAGGCATGTTCGTTGTTTGTAATCGTTGTCGCGCCAATATCAAGCTGATTTCTGGCTGCAATGACCGGTGCGACGCCACTTTCAGCATCGTTGATAAAAGTAGTTGCTGCTATTGCGATATGGTCGCCGTAGATACGGCCAGTACCAAGGTTATTAAGCGTAATAGCTTCAAAGAAGGTGTCACTGCCATCAATCAAACCGCGATTAATGAATGAGTGTGTATCCGTTGCATTAAGTCGGAGGGTTGCAGCACTGATTTGACCGGAAACTTGATTATCGATTGTTGCCGCATTTATATTCAATGTGTTTCCTGCTGAGAACTTTGACTGATTAGTGACGATGCCATTCGACGTCAAAGTTACATTTTCATCAGCCTGAATTAAGCCTGTATGTGTATAGTCGTTAACAAGTTGGACAGAGAGGGCACCATGGCTTAATAAAGCTCCGTTGCCATTAAGACTGGCACTATCGATGGCAAGATTGTTATTGGCAATTAGAGTGGCACCAGTATTGGTCAGTGTGTCGGCCACGTTAACCGTCATCGTATCCTTCGCCAAGACTGTCGCATTAGTAGCATTAAGATTGCCACTGCTTGCTATCAGTCTTATGTTTCGCCCCGCGGTTTGACTACCCGTTAGAACCTGTGATTGCGCGGTACTGGATAAATCCCCTGCGGCAAGAATTTGACCGAGTAAGGTGATGTACTGTGTTGCTGAAATGGTTAAATTCCCAGTTGTTGCTAAGGTGCCATCCATGTGGATACCCGCACCTAACACGCTAGAAGCAGTGCTACTAATGTTGCTATTGTTACCCTTTGCATTCAGCTTAGTATTATTTTGCGCAGCAATACTGCCACTATTGGTGATATTACCTTGCGTAGTGAGCGTCGAATTACCTTGTGCGTAGAGGTCACCACTGTTCATAATGTCACTAGTAATAATGGTGCTATCGCTGCTAGTGTTGATTTGCCCGGTGTTAATTAATGCCCCATCAGCCATGAGGATAAACTCACCGGTATTGGCAGCGATACTGCCTGCATTACTTACACCGACGCCATTTTCTGTTCCCACAAGGTGGATCTTGCCTGCATACATGCCGCCAAGCACTGCGACATCAATGGCAACTGTCGGCGTAGTGCCTGTTTCAGTAATGGGCGTGATTGTTGATTGATCGATGTTGACACTATTTGCACCAGCAGTAACGTTAAGATCGTTTGCCCAAATTCCTGCATTGACGACGACTGAACGGGCAATAATGTCGGTGTAATCGCTTTGGCTATTATCTAGCCCCACCCCTTGTACGGTGATCATTCCACGTTCAACCAAATATCCATCCAGATTACCGCCCTTGAAGATGGGTGTCCCGGTGGTTAAGCTAGCGCGATTGGCATTAATAAAACCACAGCCATCACAGCTAATACCGGATGGATTAGCAACAACGACTTGTGCTTGGTCACCTGCTACTTCGATATAGCCATTTAGTAAGCTTGGATTACTGGCGTTGACTTCATTGAGAATTATGCGTGCCGTACCGCCAGCAAGTGACGGATTTCTCTGAATCCAACCGCCAAGTTGGCTTTGAACGCTAGTGTGTGCATTGTTTAGAATTGCACCTTGGGGTGCCACATCAAACTGGCTGTAAGTATTACGCGACACACCTGCTGCACTGGGTGTTTGAATGTTGACTTGTGGCAGACCGTTGGCAGTTTGTAGCACCGTTGGACGTTGGCTGGCTGGGGCAGATGGATCGGCAAGAATTGCTGCTGCCACTGAGACTGATATCTGTCCTAGCAACGCGATAAGTGCCAGCCATGATAGCGCTTTAATACGTTGATGAAACCTGTGCATTAAGTTGGTGTTGTTATCCATAACAGCTTTCCTTGCCAATTTATTATCATTATCAATATTGATAAATCACGCTAAATCCTGCGATTTTTTCTTCTACAAAGCCATCTGGCTTTGAAAGTGGTGTGCCGACAAATAGGTCGTATTGCAGTTCTTTATAAGCGCCTCGTAAACCGACTACGCTACCAGCAAGATGTGTTCCGAGCAGTAAATCTGCGGAATGACCACTCACGTGACCATAATCAAATCCTAGGTAGAATGTTTGTTCACTGGTGCCAAGCGCTATTGCAAGATCGTTTCGTAATAACCAGCCACGCTCGGCAGACAAGGTGTTTTCGCCATTAAAGCCGCGAACGGTGTAGCGTCCACCGATAGCAAAGCGATCTTGTAGGATTAGTGGTGTTTGACTCCATTGTGCTCGCCACGAGCCCTTGTAAAGTAGCGCTTGTCCAGCGACTGAAAATGGCACATTGAGTGCAACTTGAGTGCTAATAATTTGGGGGCGAGCAGTACCTTCGTTAAAGGCTTCTTCGGGGGCTGTCATGGTGTGCATGGCACCGGTACCACGACGGTATGCCAGCTTAAGATCAAGCGTGGATCTCCCCATAAATTCACGATGTGCAAGTGCGGCTTCCCATCCTGCCATTCTGCGGCGTTGAACTTCAATTTCAGTGTCATCGATAAAATTGTTGGAGCGTTTGATATATCCGCGAAAAGAAGCGGTGGTTTTTCGGGATGCATCGCGATAAATAATTCGAGATAACTTAATTTCGCTGCCTCGGCTTTCGCCACTGTAGATGTAATTTTGATTAAGCCCAACAACGGTTTGATGATAATTGTAAGCATTAGTAGTTAAGCTCAGTGACCAGTAACCAAACGGCAGTGAATAATGAAAGATATAACTGCGTGTACCGTGCTCCCGAGGCTGACCAACGCCAAGATCATGACCAAAACTGGCATAAAACAAGTCGTTGAGTGTGAGCGGGTTATCTAGTGATAAGGTGATGTTACCCTGTGTTTTTCCGGTAAATTTTGAGCCACTGTCATCGACACTTAGTGTTAATCTAAAAGGCTTAGTCTGTTGATAACTGATGACTAAGTCACTCTCACCCGGCTGGATATTATCGCCGGTTGCAGGTTCAATTTTAATGTCGACTTCTGATGTAGGAACACGTTTGAAGTTTTCCAAGCCTTGTTCAATATCTCTCAGGTTGAGCAAGTCGCCTTTGTGTAGTGGTAATGCATTTTGGTATCGGGCATGATGGCTTGAGTCGGGCGAGAAACGAATCGCGTGTATGCGTCCAGGAATAATAGTCAGGTTTAAATGACCTGATTTAAGATCTTGCGGGGCAACTAAAACGCGAGTGGTGACGTAGCCTTGGCCAATAAGGGCATTTTGGATGCGCTTCAGAACAATATTAATGCCTTGGCTGCCTAAACAATGACCAATAGCGGGATCATCAGCTTGAGTGGCGGATTCAAGTGCGAATTGAAAGTGGTTAGCTAGCTCCCCTGTCAGCACGATGTGTGAGATGGGAAAGCAGGGCAATTCAGTGTCAGGCAGACTGGTGACTGTTTTTGGAGTCGTGACGGCTGGCAAGTGGACATCAGGCGCTTGTTCTTGCTCTTGTCGCAAGTAACGCTCTCGTTCTTGCTGGCGTAATAGTTCTTGGCTGGCTAAATCAGGTGTTGCCGCCACAGATGAGCCACACAGCAATAATCCACATAGCAGTTGCCAAAAGAGAAGGTTAAACCTTATTGGAAAAAAGCGTGATAAAAGCGGCTTAGCTTCAGATCGACAGCCTAAAGATTTTATAGTTATATCCATATATTATATTTTTACTCATACTTTACTAATCCATTAGTTAAGCTAGCTATTATTCAACATTCAATACCATAGCGCTGCTAGTTACCGTACACAGTGTTGGGGCTATTTGAAAGAAAAAATAGGGATCTATGCTCTCAGGTCAAATGTCAGACGCACAAAAAGCAAGGTTTAAAAAGTAAAATTTAGGACATGTTAAAGGTATGTAATAGCGCTTTAGCAAAAAATTCTTTAAGAATAGTTTTTTATTTTATAGATTAAGAATAATCATCAACGATGCTAATATCAGTGACGTTGTAAAACCAGAAAGCGCTGAAAACTAATATGGATTTAAATACGCCACAAAACTATCTAGGGCTGATAAAAAATCATGCTGGATTATTGTCGATTGCATTTCTGGCAGTCTTTACCGGTAATTTGGGACAGAGCTTTTTTATTGGCTTGTTTCAAGCTCCGATCAGTCAGCAGTTAAATTTATCTGCTGGTGAATTTGGCGGTATCTATTCAGGGATCACCATCTTTGGTGGTTTTATGGTGATGTATTTTGGGCCTAAAATCGATTGGGTTTCCCCCAAGCGTTATGCCCTTACATTGCTGATTGTATTAACAATCGGCCTATTGATTCTGACCCTATCACCTTGGTGGGCAGTGGGTATTTTCGGGCTAGGATTATTACGTTTATGTGGTCAGGGTTTAATGACCCATTTGGGCAGTACCTTGGCAGGTCGTGAATTTAGCGTTAATCGTGGTCGTGCTTTGGGCTTTGTGGGGTTGGCAATGCCATCAGGTGAAATCATTCTGCCACCGTTAACTGCTTTGTTAATGGTTTGGCTAACATGGCAACAAGTATGGTGGTGTATACTCGCGATTATCATCGTTTTATGGCTGTGTTTATTTCTCTTTGTAGACTGGCCTGATTCGCCCCACCAACATAAAGCTGCAGCTGACAAACGCCTTCAAGGTCCCAGTCCAATGCGAGAGTTACGATTCTGGTTATTGATGCCCATGTTATCGGCACTGCCATTCACGCTGACCGGTATTTTTGTTTATCAGGCACAAATGACCGAGCATCTCGGTGCTTCTACAACCACCTATGCATTAGCACTTACTGGCATGGGGATGATTCGTTTTCCGATGGCATTGTTGGGTGGACGTTGGATAGATGAATTGGGGGTTAGCCTCATCGCCCGTCTTTATTTATTACCTTTTGCATTGGCATTATTAGCTGCTGGCTGGTTTGGTGGCAACATCGGCATTTGGGTGTTGATGCTTGGCGCAGGTTTATCAATGAGCATGTCATCCGCGGTAGCGGACAGCTTGTTGATTCAACTGTGGGGAAAAGAACATCTGGGTCGAGTTCGCTCTCTGAGATCAGCGTTTCTAGTATTTTCTACCGGTATTTGTCCTGCCCTGCTTGGTTTTTTACTTGATGCCGATGTCAACTTTCAGCACATTCTATTTGGCTTGTTGGTCTTTGTAATCATGGCATGGCTGATAGCGCAGATGCCGATTAGGTTAGCACATCAATATGCTCAAGTTTGAAGCTTGGCTAATAAAAGTCGATATTTAAACTAAGTAATGGTCAGGCCAACTCGGTTTTATAGTGGTGTCGTTTAAATTCCATCGCTAGTGCCACCATCTATCAAGCCCCCAATATTTTATTTTACTAGCGCTTTTTGTTGGGCGTTGGTTTAGTGGTCTAGTTCAAGTATGGTTTTCTCTGTGGTTTTGTTATATTGGTTTAATCAGCGTGCTTCGAACTACTAAAATAAATTTATCAATCAACAACGCTAGATAAAGGATAACAGTATGTCTAAAACAGCATTAATTATTGTCGACTTACAAAATGATTATTTTAAAGATGGTAAGTGGGCGTTAGAGGGCACGGAAGAAGCAGCGATCAAAGCTGCAACATTACTCAAGCGTTTTAGAGAAAAGAACTTGCCAGTGGTACATATTCGCCACGAATTCCCAACGGTCGATGCCCCATTTTTTGCACCCAATTCAGAGGGCGCAAAAGTACATCCATCTGTTCAGGAGTTAGCGGGTGAACCCGTTGTAGTGAAACATCAAATTAATAGCTTTAGAGAAACTAAACTAAAAGAAATTTTAGATGGATTAGAGGTCGAGAGTGTATTGATTTGTGGTGCGATGAGTCATATGTGCATTGATGCTGTGACACGTGCTGCCAATGACTTTGGTTACACTTGTTCTGTGGCTCATGATGCCTGTGCTACCTTAGCAATAGATTTTGACGGGGTCCATGTGCCAGCAAAACAGGTACACGCCGCTTTTATGTCTGCGCTTGGTTTTGCCTATGCGAATGTGACTTCAACCGAGAACCTTTTGGCTGAGATCTAGAGCGAAGTACTTAAAATACTGTCACCAGCAAATATCGAAGCCCCCCAGCAGGTTAACACTGCAAGGGGCTTTTTTATTGAACGCTATTAATAAAATCTAAATCTACAGTTACAAAAGCGACAATACATGGTTCATGTTGTTCTTCTACTGAGTACAAAGTACTTACGGAATATGCTCATTCGCGATGATGATAATAGTTTAGAAAGTTAACTCATTATACTTGCTCACCTTCTAGCGGATATGACATGAGAAAGTGTTATTAAAACTACTCGGAATTTAAAGGTGTATTACAATCAGACTTAATTATTAAGCAGTGACTTTGATAAAACTTTTATCAGAGTATTTTGGTTATATAAAAATATAGTTTTCAAGAGGTTAGTTTAAGTGGCTACAGGAAATATAATCAGGCTTATCTATTACAGTGAGGCACAAAAAGCGATGTCTAATAGTGACATTGATGATATTCTCAAACTGTCACGCCAGAGTAATGAGGAAAATGATGTGACAGGAATTCTTTTCTTTGGCGGAACCGATTTTATTCAAGTATTGGAAGGGCAAGAATCAGTAATCATCAAACTCTATGCCAAAATAATTGGCGATCCAAGGCACAAAAATTGTCAATTATTGGATATTAACTTTGGGCAGGATCGTTTTTTCTCTGAGTGGGCAATGGGCTACATACCACAAGAGCAGGTTGATATCGGGAAATTGAAAGCCAAGCTGAGTAACCATCAAAAAACACACCAAAAATCATTATCTGAAGTCATGACGCTATTAAGGACCTATTTGGGAAAGCTAGCGCACTGAGTCTTTTAAATGACTAGCCAAAAACCCCAAACACAGAACATCAAATAGTATAAAACGCTAGGTGAAGCAAGATACTCGGTTCACTCGTTAGATATAGAATGTAAGGTCCCGAAGCCTTGACTCATTTCCTGCCAACCCATGAACGATATATGATTTCTCTATTTATTTGGGTCTGTTGAAATCCAGCACGAGTTAAGTCATATCTCGAAAGTTCAGCAGTTTATTTTGCTGTATTCGCCGTTGTAATCAGTAACTCCATTATAAGATTAGAGGCCCCTAGATGCGGTGCAATTTTTATATCGATGTTTGGATAATGTGGCTTGGTCTCGTTCACTATATTAGGAATGTCTTCGACGACATGGCGGCCTGAATTTAAGAAATATGGCAACACGATAATAGAGGTTGCACCATCATCGACACATTTTTTTATGCCGTCTGGTATTAGTGTTTCTGCCAGTTCTAAAAAACCAGCATGGATAATTCCATATTGCGCGGAGCAGTTGAGTTTTAATTTATCAGCCAATATAACCACTTCGTCATTTGATTGTTTACGACGGCTACCATGAGCAATGAGTAATAATGCTTTCATATTAAATATCCTAACGATTTAGACTTTCTGTATTGTGGTATTCGTTGTGAAGTCTTAACTCGGTTCATTGAGCCGAACTAACAACTAAATTAAACCAGTACGATCAAAACACTCGCGGCAACCGACCAAGCTACAACAATAATTGCTGATAGTCGCCAAACAAATAGCATAACAAAACCAATCATACCGATGACCATATCTGTTGCACTTTGTATTGCCGAAATAAAGATAGGATCATAAAGAGCTGCCGCTAGAAGGCCAACTACGGCGGCATTGATACCGGCAACGGCATCGGAAACCGCGGTGTTGTGGGAAACGGCACGCCAGAACGGAAGAACGCCCGCTACAAGCAAGAACCCAGGCGTAAACATAAATAGTAAGGCAATTGTGGCGCCGAGCCATTCATTATGTGTAGTGGGTATTACAGCGCCCAGATAAGCAGAAAAGGCAAACATTGGCCCAGGAATGGCTTGAGATGCACCGTAACCGGCAAGGAATGTTTCGCTGCTTATCCAGCCAGATGAAACTACGGCATCCTCCAATAACGGCAACACCACATGCCCTCCCCCAAACACTAGTGCTCCTGCCCGATAGAAGGCTTCAGCCATCGAAACAAGAGACGCATTTTGGCTTGAAAATAAGGGCAGTCCCGCAAGCAAACCAAAGAATAATAACAGCAGTATGCTGCCAAGTTTTCTTCCATAATGGATGGGGATTAGTGTGGCAATGTCAGTAGTATTAGCTTTACACACGTAAAGCCCAGCAATGGCGCCGGCCATCACAACAAGCAATTGAATCCATGCATTACCTACGGCCAGCATTATCCCTGTTGAAAGTATTGCAATAGTGGCTCGTTGAATATCTGGACAGAGCTTTTTAGACATGCTCAGAACGGCATCAGCAACGACAGCAAATGCGACTATTTTCAAGCCATGAATTGCTGCCTCACCAACAGGGCCGGATAGGGCAGGCAATATCGTTGCAAAGCCGATCAAAAGCAGTGCGGAAGGTAAGGTGAAAGCGAAAAAAGCAGCCATCGCGCCGAACCATCCGGCGCGAGCGAGACCAAGACTGAAGCCAAGTTGACTACTGGCCGGCCCCGGCAAAAACTGACAGATAGCAAGAAGCTGACTGAATTGGCTTTCGCTCACCCAGCTTCGGCGCTCTACCAATTCTTTTCGGAAATACCCTAAGTGAGCCACAGGACCGCCAAAGGAGGTAAGACCAAGCTTTAAAAACGCTAAAAATACTTCGGTGGGACTACCATGGCTAGTATTTTTCATATGAGCTATTCAAGGGGGTAGTCGCTTTGACTTTGATCATTTTGCTTTTATAGCAGCCTCATAAATGGGCATGACTGTTGGTGCCAAAGCTTGTAAATCGTTAATCCTGTTTTGGCTACCAGGATGTGTGCTTAAAAATTCAGGCGGTGATTGTGGGTTTTCAGCAGCCATTTTTTGCCATAATGTGATGGCTGCCTTGGGGTTGTAGCCCGCACGTGCAGCCAGCTCTAAACCAATGCGATCAGACTCGCGTTCTTGCTCGCGACTATTGGGTAAAAAGAAAAATAATTGTGAGCCTAACTGGGCTCCTTGGGTCGCGACAGCTCCAGCCAAGCCGTCACCGGCTAGTGCACCTAATGCTTGTATGCCATATTGCTGTATATAGGCTTGTGACATCCGTTCGCGGCCATGTTCACGCAGGGCATGGGCAATTTCATGACCAATAACCGCGGCGAGCTCATCATCTGTGGCGTCGATTTTTTCGACTAATCCACTAAATACCATGATTTTTCCACCCGGCATGCAGTAGGCATTGATTTGATCACTTTTTTCGACATTGACTTCCCATGCCCATTTAGATGCATCTGCTCTAAATATACCGACTTGGGCGATCAGCCTATTTGATATAGTAGTAATGCGTTTGAGCATGGCGGCATCGGTGTTGAGTGTTTTTTCAGTTTTGGCTTTTTCTAGTGTTTCCTTATAAGCCTGACCGGACATAACGTCAACACTGCTGGCGGGTAACATCAAAAATTGAGTGCGTTCTACTCCTGAGAAGCTATTCTTTGTGGTTGTAGCACAGCCTGCGAACAAGGTAGCTGATGCCATAAGTAGTATTAGACTGATTTTTTTCATGTGGATCCTTTTTGTGACTCAAGGGATATGTTTTTAATTTGTGTGCAGTTTGGTTATTATTTTAACGTTATTGTTATCGAATTATAGGCTTGATTTGCAGGAGCAGCGAATAGCTGTTTTATCAGGTGATTTTTAATAAATTCTAGATAAGAACGCAGTCATAAATGGGGGTAATCACAGCAAGAGCAAGTTTTTTGACGCATTTATAGATTCTATAGCCTATAACAGCCCATGAAATCTACACTCAAATATAAAGCGTAATCGTATTTTACATTGATTACTTGTTCTTTTACGGAGTTTTGCTCTTTGCTAATTGCTTTTAGACAGTCATTTCCTACCTGATGTTCATTACTCTATAATTCATCACATATAACTTTTTATGATCATGCCAGAAATATCGGCTCCGAGTTAACGTCTTTTGTTGTTTAATTACTAGTCAAAACACTAAAGTCAACGGTTGGCAGGCATTCAAAACCAGGTTTGGCAAAAAGATAGCCCTGCATTAATTCAATTCCTGCTTCTCGCAACCACTGCATTTCTTCGATGGTTTCGATACCCTCGGCTAGAGGAGTAACATTGAGATCGCGGAACATATTTAAACAATTTCGTATTATCGATTGTCGAGCTTTGTCTTGATTGATATTGCGAATGAGCTCCATGTCAAACTTCGCTATGTTTGTTTGGAAATTGGCCAACAAACCCAAACCTGCATAACCAGAGCCAAAATCATCAATCGCTGTAATGAAACCCAATTTATTGTAATACTCGATTACGCTTTTAACAAAACCTACATCTTCAATCTTCTCAACTTCAGTGAATTCAAACATGATCTTTTCAACGGGGAATTGATATTTCTCGGCGGCATCCAATGTCGTGCGAATACAGCGCTCTGGTTTATAGATAGCTTTTGGAAGAAAATTAATACTAAGCATAGAATCTAAATTCAATTTAGAAGCGAGTGCTATTGCCTTGACTCGACAAAGCTGATCGAATAAATAGCGATTATCATCATTCACTTTAGATATTATTGAAAATGCAGATTCATTATTTAATCCGCGGACTAGTGCCTCATAACCAAATATTTGGTTAGTTTGACAGTCGATAATTGGTTGGAATGCCATTGTAAAGTCGAAGTCTAGCTTGTTTTCATCAGCACAATTAGCGCATGAAAATCTATCGTAGACTATTATTTTTTTATCCATTATCCATTATCCATTATCCATGCCTGCCGTATTTAATTTTTCTGAAATAAACTAAGTTGCTTTGATGACATTATTATAAAGTTTTGACCAAAATACAACGTTATCGGTTGCCTCGAATGAGTAGGTAAACTTTCATTCGTCAGCGCCGGCATAATTCAAGTTTACTTTATGTTAACAGCAAAAAAACAGGTATGAGGCAGCTGAATTAGCCGAGCAATGTCTGATAGTTATATGATTCACTACTGCTTATAACATCTTTGTTGCTATTCTAAAAACAGAAAAAACACTTTTTATTTAAAGTTTCAATGGTTATGTAGTTTTCTACTTAAACGCATTTAGATCATGCCGGCTAAGTTGCTATTGTTATTTTAATTACGCGGTCTACTGTTAACGATTTTATTAATTTAAAAAAGACTAGACGACTGGTCTAATCTGTATTATCATATATTAATGAATACAACAATTCAATCTCGATCAGGCGATACTCGGCAACATATTTTATCTGTTGCTAAGGTGCTTATCCTCGGCAAAGGTTTCAGTGCCGTTGGTTTAAATGAGATCCTTAAAACGGCACAAGTGCCTAAGGGATCTTTTTATCACTATTTTGATTCGAAAGAGCATTTTGGTACGGTCATGCTCGAAAATTACTTTGATGAATATCTAGCTAGATTAGATATATCGCTTAATGTCAGCAGCCAAAGATCAGCATTACATCTATTGCTCGACTATTTTGATGGCTGGAGAGAGAGCCAATGTAGCGATATAACAAGTGATAAATGCTTAGTTGTAAAGTTGAGTGGCGAAGTATCGGATTTGTCTGAAGCAATGCGTTTAGCCTTAAAGCAAGGCACGCAAGGCGTCATCGCGCGTTTGGCACACTGTATCCAGCAAGCTACTGATCATAAGGAAATCCAACTAACTGACGACGCACAAACGGTGGCGAAAGAACTTTATTATTTATGGGTAGGTGCCACATTGATGACAAAAGTGAACCACACACCTGATGCGTTTAATGTCGCTATAAATGCACTTCATGCACGCCTTAACTTGATTGATCAAAACACAATTTAAACTATTTTTTTGACATAAATATTAGACGACCAGTCTATTAATGTTCTGCTATGAGGAACCAAACAGTGAACAATTTTAATTTTTATAACCCTACGCGTATTTTATTTGGTGAAAATAAGATTGCCGAGATGACAAATTTTATTCCAAAAGATGCGCGTGTATTAGTGCTGTTTGGCGGCGAAAGTGCTCGTAAATACGGCACTCTATCTGAAGTGATTACTTCGTTAGGTGACCGACATGTAGAAGAGTTTGGTGGCATTGAAGCCAATCCTAGTTACAGCACGTTGATGAAAGCTGTCCAACAAGTCAAAGATAGCAAGCTTGATTATTTAATTGGTATTGGCGGTGGTTCTGTCATCGATGGCGTTAAGTTTGTCGCCTTAGCCGTTTCATGTGAAGGCGATGCTTGGCAAGAAATTTTGGTTGGAAAAGCAAAAGATATCACTAAGGCCTTGCCGTTTGCTTCTGTATTAACCTTGCCTGCAACGGGTTCAGAGATGAATAGTAACGCCGTGATCACGCGTTATGAAACGCATGAAAAAATGGCCTTTAGTAGTCAACTTGTTTATCCGCAATTTTCAGTGCTTGACCCTACTAAAGTCTCTTCATTACCTCCTCGCCAATTAGCAAACGGTATTGTCGATGCCTTTACTCATACTATGGAGCAATACCTGACATATCCGGTGAATGCTCGGGTGCAAGATCGTTTTGCTGAAGGCTTATTAATGACCTTGGTTGAAATAGGTCCAGCGTTACTAAAAAATCCTAGTGATTATGAGTTACAAGCTAACTTTATGTGGACAGCTACTTTAGCGCTTAATGGTTTGATCGGTTCGGGTGTACCTCAAGATTGGGCAACTCATATGATAGGCCATGAATTAACAGCGATCCATGGACTTGACCATGCTCAAACATTAGCCATCATTTTACCGAGTGTAATGAATGAGCAGCGTAAGCAAAAACATGACAAATTGATTCAATACGCAGAACGTATCTGGAATATCACTGAGGGTGATGACGAACACCGTATAGATCTTGCTATTGCTAAAACGCGTGCCTTTTTTGAACAATTGGGTGTTCGAACCTACCTAAAAGATTATCAAATCGGTCTTTCTGATATACCTGCGATGATCAAGCAACTAGGCGAGCATGGTCTCACTAAGTTAGGAGAACACAGCGATATCGATTTAGCTAAAAGTACAAAAATACTCAAAGCCAGTGTTTAACAGTACACCCAAAATACGCACTATATAAGGACAGATTAATGAATGACACAACACAACAAGCACTAACATTACTATCACCTATTCAAGTCGGTGCTTTGAATCTAAAAAATAGAATTATCATGGCCCCTTTAACACGAAATCGTGCTGGCGAAGGTTTGGCACCGGCAGAAATGAATGTAGAATATTATCGACAACGTGCCAGTGCGGGTTTAATTATTAGTGAAGGGAGTCAAATTGCTCACGAAGCCGCCGGTTATCCCTTTACCCCCGGTATCTATAGTCAACAACAAGTGGATGGCTGGAAAAAAGTAACCGATGCGGTACATGCAAAAGGCGGCAAAATTGTACTGCAACTTTGGCATTGCGGACGCGTGTCACATAGCACTTTATTACCCAATGGTATGTTACCCCAAGCACCATCTGCAATAAAGCCTGCAGGCGAAGTATATACTTATGAAGGCATGCTGCCGTATGAAACGCCTCATGCATTAACACTTGATGAAATAGACGGTGTGATCGAGATGTATAAAAAGGCAGCTCAAAATAGCCTCGATGCCGGTTTTGATGGTGTTGAAGTTCATGGTGCAAATGGTTATTTACTCGACCAATTTTTACGCGATGGAAGTAATCACCGTAATGATAGCTATGGCGGCAGTCTTGAAAACCGCTCACGATTATTATTAGAAGTGGTTGAAGCCGTGAGCAATATTTGGGGGGCTGATCGGGTCGGTGTTCGTTTATCTCCACTACAACCTTTTAATGATATTAAAGATAGTGATCCAGAAGCGACATTTAGTTATACCATTAAAGCATTAAATAAATTTGGCCTTGCTTATCTACACATTACTGAAATGGGTGCAGAAGCACCGGGTGTTGCTGGCCCCGCTTTTGATCTTAAAACGTTGCGCCCTTTATGGGATGGCAATTATATGACCAACAGTGAATATAATTTCGAAACAGGCAATACTGCTATTCAAGATGGTGAAGCGGATCTTATCTCTTTTGGCAAACTATTTATTAGTAACCCTGATTTAGTAGAACGTTTTGCTGCTAATGCACCTTTAAATGAATTTGATGGAAGTACATTTTATGGTGGTGATGAGCATGGTTATACCGACTATCCATTTATGAGTTAAGTATTTGATTATTGCTAATGCTGGCAGTACTTTTTAATAATATTTGGATGGTATTTGATTCCTTAATTAAACTAAGGCCACATTTTAGGCATGGAAATGGAATTCCTTTGCTTAATAAATATATACTACTTTAAATAATCGTTATTTAAAGGTCACCCCGTAATGAGATTTTCATTTTATAAACAACAAATGATCAGTCTTATTGCCATCTTAATGGCTATGGTTTCAATCATATCTCATGCTGAAGAAGCGCTTGAAAAGGTTTCTTTACAGCTTGACTGGAAATATCAATTTGAATTTGCCGGCTTCATCATGGCAAAAGAAAAAGGTTTCTATAAAGATGTTGGGCTAGATGTCGAATTACGCGAATATGCAGAAGGTATTGATATTGTTGAAAGTGTACTTTCAAAAAAAAGTAATTACGGCATTTATAACTCTAGCGTTGTCATTAGTGAGGGTAAATTAAAACCGACTATTTTAATGGCGACGTATTATCAAAAGTCTCCTTTAGTTTATGTCACCTCGAAAGATATTACACAACCTAGCGATCTTGTCGGTAAGACAATTATGGGGACAACGGATGAACTTAAATACAGCTCATTAGCGTTGATGCTTGATCATTTTTTTGTAAATAGGAAAAATGCTAAATTCCTCGAACATTCATTTAACATCAATGACTTTATAGAGCACAAGGTCGATGCTATCAGTGCATTTAGAACCAACCAGCTTTTTGAACTAAATGAACGAAATATTGAATATAACATTATAGATCCGGCTGATTATGGTTTTTCGATGAGTGCGGTTAATCTATTTAACCTGAGATCTGGTTAAGAAACGATCATCATGCTAAATACTTCGCTACTCATTCTTAGCGAAGGTTTATTTTCTTTAAGTGAGTAAGCGATAAGCCCAGCAATGATGTTCAGCATAAAGC
>Ga0335398_10000858_pt1 | contig 53083 bp, 50 predicted proteins | sample BON03_FD_205742 | JGI IMG/M metagenome (GOLD analysis project Ga0335398, IMG submission 205742) | Freshwater microbial communities from Lake Bonney liftoff mats and glacier meltwater in Antarctica - BON-03 (spades assembly) (version 2) | ecosystem: Environmental > Aquatic > Freshwater > Ice >... | reverse complement strand
CGATCGCTTTTTTTAAACCATCTTCCTGATCGGCATATTTTAGAATGAAGTAAACAGCCCCTGGGAGTGTCCCCTCGGTTGGACTTGCTTTGCCGACTTTAATCGGTTCGGATCGACCGATATCCCAGAGCCGTGCCATCGAGGTCAATGCCAAATCATCCGCAAAAGGCTCATGGGACAGCGGGGCATCAGGATTGGTTGCCTCTTTGCATTTTGCCATGGCCTGAGCGACTTTCGTCTCAAAAAATCCGCCCATCAATACGGCGACAGATTCTATCGCGTCTTGAGGTGTCGCCCCATTTATCACACGATGGGTCACACGAGCAAAAAATTCCCCTCCGCCCAATGCTTCGCTGTTCCTATGAGTAAACATCGTTTTGCGGGCAACATCCACCAGCTCATCTTCGGTTTCATAGTAGGCATGTGCCGCGACATGACGAATCGCCATGGCATTGGATATACCGCCCAATTGCTCAATCGGGAATCCATTTTTTACTTGCGAATAAGTCTCTTTGGTCATCGTGCATATCCATGATCCCCAGTCGTTTTCCAAACGATTCATCCAATGAGGAATCATCGCCACAACACTAAACGCTCTGGGAGGATTAGCAATGGCTGCCAAGTGTTCCAAAACAACGATATTGTAATCACCGTAGTCGGTGGTTCCCCCTGCTTTTTTACCGGGATGATAGTTTCTCTCTCCCCATCCAATCCCATGAGTTTGCCCTCCCATCATTTCACCTGGTGACATAAATTTTTCAATCGGCTTATTCCCATAGGCCTTATGGATTTTTTGAGCATCATACTCGTAATGACTTCCCAGGCACAGCGCATCTGCAACGATTGCACCCATGAAGGCACCTTTTATTGATTCTTCTTTTGATATATCACTCATACTATTCACTTAATTTTTCTCAGATTCTAACCAGCCAAGGGATAAATACAAAACGGTTCCTTGCACCTTTTTTGCTAGGAAATCGCTTTTGGGGGTTGGGGCGGTTTTTGGGCGGAAGGTTCGGAACGGAGGTTGGGAGAGTGGGGGGTTGGTTTATTCGTCTCGCTACCGCGCCTGCGCGGGTCATTTTGAACGGAGAATTTTGGCTTAGACTACAAAATATGTATTTTATAGGACTGACACTTTCTGCCTTTCCGGTGCCGCCGATGGCCAAATCGTAAAGGCCGTCCTGGGCCTGCTTCAGGCGCTCGATGTTGCGCGCCAACAGACTCGCCCAGCCGGACATCTCCTTGTCTGACTCGGTGCGCGTCCGGGCTTTTGTTAGCGACTGGTCCATAGGATTATTTCTCTCAGCAGGCGCAGAAGAATTCTTCCGGGCAGTGTGAGAGATTTTTCAATTGTGGGATTCATTGTTTTTCCAACCATCTTTTCATGGTTCGATTTGCTGGATGCGCTGCCCGTGACGACCGCCTTCAAACGGCGTCTCCAGCCAAACGCGCACGATGAGAAGTGCTGTAGCCTCGTCCATTGTACGCTGTCCCAAGGCCAGCAGGTTGGCGTCGTTGTGCAAACGCGACCATTTCGCCGTCTGCTCATTCCAACCGAGGGCGCAGCGAATGCCGGGAACTTTGTTGGCCACCATGGCTTCACCGTTTCCTGAACCACCGAGGACGATGCCCCGTTCACATTCTCCTCGCGCCACCGCCTCTGCTGCGGGCCGGATGAAATCCGGATAGTCCACGGGTGTTTCACTCGTGGTGCCGAAATCGCGAACTTCATGCCCCGACTCCGCGAGGTAGCTCTTGATTCTCTCTTTGTAAGCAAAGCCGGCATGGTCTGAGGCAAGGGCGATTTTCAGGTCGTTAATCCTTTTTTGTGATGGGCGGGCCAGGCATCGGCGGGGGCTTGCGATGGCCCCGGATAAGCCGTAAATCGCGCCAGATTGCCGAGGTTAAGAACCCCGATGCCTCCTTGCCGCAACCGGAAGTGAAGACTCGGCGCCGAAAGCAGAAAGGTGACTCGCTTCAGTCGTTCGGCCGGCAATTCGACGAGGCTCTCCAGTCCCAAAAACACCTGTTGGCCACCGACCATTTCAATCTCCAAGAACCCAACGTGCAAGTCGCCCGAGACTCGCGGATGGTCCCGCTTCTCCGAATGTTCCGGGTCACCGCGGTGGGCCTGCTCGCGAAACTCCTCTTCTGACAGTTCGATCATGTCCGATATGCCCGCCGGGAATTCCCAGCAGGCGACTCCCTCCGCGATGAAATCAATTCGTGTGAGCCTGGCTGGCACGAAGGCCGTCAGCGAATACGTGCCCGCAATCACGACTTTGTCCGCAGCGAACAAGCGGGCGGGTCGGACGCCTTTGAAGATGCGGTCGGCGAGCGCGGCGTCCGGCTGGATGAATGTTTCGACCGTGCCGCCAACTCCGTGAATACGGATTTCCAAGGGTGAAGTTTTATTTTTCATAAGTCCTTTGTTTTGTCGTTGGTCGGTGAACCCTATCGGTCTGGTGTTTTGTTCATAAGCTCATGTCTCGATCAGCATCCGCACGGGGCTTTCGATGAGTTCCTTGACGCGTCGGAGGAATTGGACGGCTTCGCGGCCATCGACGAGGCGATGATCGTAGGTCAGCGCCACATACATCATGGGGCGAATGACCACCTGACCGGCGACGGCGACGGGCCGCTCCTGGATGGCGTGCATGCCGAGCACGCCGCTTTGGGGCGGGTTGACGAGCGGTGTGGAGAGCAGGGAGCCATAGATGCCTCCATTGGTGATGGTGAACGTGCCGCCTTGCAGTTCGTCCGGTTTGATTTTGTTCTCCTTCACGCGCCGGGCGAAATCGGCGATGCCTTGCTCGATCTCGGCGAAGCTCATTCGCCCGGCATGGCGGAGCACGGGAACCACCAGCCCACGACCGCCGCCGATGGCGATCGCGATGTCATGGTAGTTGCGATAAACGATATTGCTGCCGCAGATCTCGGCGTTGAGTCGCGGAACCTCCTGGAGCGCCTCCACGGTCGCTTTGACGAAGAACGACATGAAGCCCAGCTTGATCTGGTAGCGCTCGTGGAATCGCTCCTGGTTGTCTTTGCGCAACGCCATGACGACGGACATGTCGATCTCGTTGAAGGTGGTGAGCAGGGCGGCGTTGTGTTGGGCGGCGACGAGGCGCTCGGCGATCTTCCGGCGCAACAAGCTCATGGGCACGACTTCTTCGGCACGATCCGATTCGACCGGCGAAGACGCTGGAGCTGACGGTTCGGGCTCTGGCGCTTGGGCGAGTTCGACGGCGGGTTGAACCTCTTCTGTCATAAAGCGAGTGTCGGCACTCTTGGACGGAACGGTTTTGACCGCGGTGCTTTTCTCAGCCGTCGGTGGAGCCGGGACGGGCATGACGCGCGCTTCGCTTGGCTTTGTCGCGGACGCGGCGGTTGGTTTCTTTTCTTCCTCGGCTTGGGTGGCGGGCGCAGCGAATTCGCCAGCTTCGATCTCACCGAGCACCTCACCGACCTGGACGCGGTCGCCCTTTTTCTTCAGCGCTTTCGCCAATCGGCCGTTGACCGGCGACGGCACTTCCACCGTTGCCTTGTCGGTTTCGAGCACGAGCACGCTCTCGTCTTTGCGCACTGGGTCGCCTTCGTTTTTCAGCCATTCGGCAATTTCGACTTCGGTGACGGATTCGCCCACCGAAGGCACTTTGAGTTCGACGGTCGCGCTGTTCATAGGTGAGTTGTCAGTTGCTTGATGCCAGGGACGGTTTCGGTGTGCAGACGCGATTCAGGTTGCTCCTTGAGGAACGCGCGTTTGAGTAATTGTTCCTGTTCGATGAGATGCGCAGCGTGAGAGCCAGTGGCCGGGCTGGCGGAGGCCGGTCGGCAGATGCCGGTAAACGGCAGGCGGCCCAGGAACGACATGCTGGCGATCACGCGGAGGTAGCGCCACGCGCCCATGTTCTCCGGTTCCTCTTGCACCCAGATGACGTTGGTGCCGTCGCGGCAGTCGGCCAGGAAAGTCTCGAGTTCGGCCCGCGGAAATGGGTAGAGCTGCTCAAGTCGAATGATCGCCACGTCGTCGCGGCCCAGCTTCGCGCGTTCGGTCTCCAGGTCGTAGTAAATCTTGCCGCTGCACAGCAACACGCGGTTCGCCGCTTTGAGCGAAAGGCCGCGCGGGTCAGGAATCACCCGCTGGAACCGGCCCTGCGCGCACTCGTCCAGAGATGACACCGCGCGCGCATCGCGCAACAGGCTTTTGGGCGTCAAGACGACCAGCGGCTTGCGCCACTGGCGGCGCCTCTGCCGGCGCAGCACATGAAAATACTGCGCGGGCGTCGTGGGCACCACGATTTGAATGTTGTCTTCCGCCGCCTGAGTCAGGAAGCGCTCCAGGCGCGCGCTCGAGTGTTCGGGGCCGCTGCCTTCGAAAGCGTGCGGCAGCAGGAGGACCAATCCGCTCAGACGACGCCACTTGTCTTCGCCGCTGGTGATGAATTGATCGAGGATCACCTGCGCGGCATTGACGAAGTCGCCGAACTGCGCCTCCCACACGACGAGGCCGTCGGGGCAATCAAGGCTGTAGCCGTATTCGAAGCCGAGCACCCCGGCCTCCGAAAGCGGGCTGTTAAATAGGTCAACCGGCCCCTGGTTCTCGGCGACGTGTTGGAGCGGGGTGTGGGTCAGACCGGTCTGAACATCGTGCAGGACCGCGTGGCGCTGGCTGAACGTGCCGCGCCCGCTGTCCTGGCCGGAGAATCGGATGCGGTGCCCCGCGGCAGCGAGACTCGCCAGCGCGAGCGCTTCGGCCGCAGCCCAGTCCAGTGGTTGTTCACCACGGGCCATGCGGCGGCGCTGTTCCATGAAGCGCTCGAGCTTGGGATGCAGATTGAAGTCTTGGGGGACACGGCCGAGTTCTTCCAGTAACGTCGCGAGTTGCTCTGGCGGGAGGCCGGTTTCGGGATCGTCGTCTCCTGGCTCAGGTCCGCCGCAGTAGCCTTTCCAGAATCCATCGAAGCTGTCTGGCAGGATGGCCTTTTCGGTGCCACGCGCGTCACTGAGATCTTGTTCGAGCACCTCTTGCTGCTGCTGCGCGATCTGGTCGGCTTCTTCGCGCGTGACTTCGCCGAGCTCAAGCAGGTGTTCCAAGTAGCCGTCGCGGACCGGTTTTCGCTGCTCGATCTTCGCGTAAAGCAGCGGCTGCGTGAACGACGGCTCGTCGCCTTCGCTGTGGCCGAGCCGCCGGTAGCAATGCATGTCAATGACCACGTCCTGCTTGAACGTGAGGCGAAAATCCATCGCCAACTGGATGCAGCGGGCCACGGCTTCGGGGTCCTCGCCGTTCACGTGCAGGATCGGCGCCGACAACATTTTGGCCACGCTGGTTGCATACATCGTGGAGCGGCCCTCGGAGGGCGACGTGGTGAAGCCAAGCTGGTTGTTGATGAGGACATGCACGGTGCCGCCGACGCGGTAGCCCGGCAGGCGACTGAGGTTGAGCGTTTCCTGCACGATGCCCTCGCCGCTGAACGCAGCGTCGCCGTGGATCAGCAGGCTCATGACCTGGGTGCCGTCTTCATCACCCGCGCGATCCTGTTTCGCGCGGACGCGGCCCAGCACGACAGGGTTGACGAATTCTAGGTGGCTGGGGTTGAAGCAAAGCGACAGGTGAACGAGGCCGCCGGCGGCAGTCTGGTAGTCGCTGCTGTAACCGAGATGATATTTTACATCGCCGCCGCCCCGGTAAAGGTCAGGGTCGCGGTCCTCGAACTCGCGGAAGATTTGCTTCGGGCTTTTGCCGATGATGTTGGCCAGTACGTTCAGGCGGCCCCGGTGCGCCATGCCGAGAACAATTTCGTGGACGCCGTGCTGGCAGGCGCGTTCGATGGCGAGGTCGAGCAGCGGAATGAGGCTTTCGCTGCCTTCGAGCGAAAAGCTTTTTGCGCCGACAAACTTCTTGCGCACGAACTGCTCGAACACGACCGCATCCGTGAGCCGGGTAAGAATGCGCAGTTGCATCGCGCGCGATACCGGCTCCCAATAGGTGCGGCCTTCGATGCGCGCCTGTACCCAGTGCCGCATCTTCCCGTTGTTGATGTGCAGATATTGACAGTAGATCGACCCGCAGTAAACCTCGCGCAGTCGGCTGATGAGCGCGCGCAGCGTGAGCCAGCCTTCCGGGCACATCGTCTCGCAGACAAACAGCTTGTCCATATCGGCTTCGCTGAACCCGTAGTATTGCGGGTCCAGTTCCGGCACCTCGCGGGCGGTCTGGCCGAGCGGATTAACTTTCGCCTGGAGGTGTCCGCGCACGCGGTAGGCCCGAATGAGACGATCCACTCGGTGTTGCAACAAAACCATCTGCGCCTCCGCGAACCGCGCAGTCGGCGGCGCCGCGCCCACAGGATTAAAAATGCTCCGGCGCCGAAACGAAGGGCCAAGCCTGAACTCCTTGGTGGACGGCTCGCGAGTATCCAACGCCGCGAAGTAAGCCCGCCACTCCGCCGGCATGGAGGAGGGATTCCGCAAATACTCGGCGTAAAGCGGCTCCACGAAGTCGAGATTAGCGGCCGCTGGTAATGAGATGTCTGGGTTCATGTGCGTTGCATCGGGACCAGGGACGGAACTTGATTGCGCCGCGAACCGCGCTGGGCTCAGGTAGCCCAGCCGCCGGTGCGGCCGTCGTTGTTTGTATTCGCGCCGGTAATCTGCGATCACTACCCGCGCTTCGGTTAGGATCCACAGTTGCTCCCGGTTCCAACACTCGTCCCGAAAACGACCGTGGAAACTCTCCACGAAACCGTTCCGCTCCGATTTCTCTCAAGCTCGCAACCCGACTTTTATTCTGCCGCAGCAGCAGCAGCCTTGTGGTCGCGCTGGCGGGCCAGATGTTCCTCAACATAAAGCAAGTTGGTTTCGCCGGCACGGTGGACCGTTTTCAGCAGATTTTCCATGCTGGAAACTTCCTCAAGCTGTTCCCGAATGAACCAGGAAAGAGAATTCTGAGTGATATGATCGGACGACTTGATCGCGAGTTCGACCAGCGCGTTGATCTGCTCGGTCACGGTTTTTTCCCCGTCGAGCGACAGTTGGACGGCTTCCTCCACGCTTTTGAAATTGCACTTGGGCGCGGGGATGGCGGGGATTTCGACCCGGCCGCCGGCGTCCACGACATATTTGACAAAGCGCATGGCGTGATCGCGCTCCTCTTCGGCCTGACGGTAGAAGTGAGCTGCCAGTTCCGTCAAACCTTCCGCGGCGAAGTGAGCTGCGATCGCGACGTATTGCAACGACGCGCCGAATTCATTGCCGATCTGTTCATTGATCGCGTCGTTCATTTTTTTGCTGATAAGCATAATGGTCTCGTTTGGTCAGGGGTTGGAATCGATTCAACTGATAGGAATTTGCTTTGACGCTCTGCGGGAGATTAGCGGGTGCGGTTTCCCGGACAGGTCACAGTCAATGCACTGCTCATCGACGCAAAACTTTCCGGACACGCTTTCCGCGTATTTATTTGCAATGTCGGCCATAGATTCTCTTTCGTTTCCTGCACTCGGGCTCACGTCATTTCAGTTGGCTCAGGGTCGCGCGCCGGCCCTTTGATTCGATTCCGTCTGCGCGCTTCCAACTTTCTAAAGCTATTGCTTTTGAAAAGAGTAGGCGGCGCAATGGTGCCTGACAAGCGATTTGTTAAAGTTGTAAATGCCGGATGAAAAGCGGTACGGAAAAGAAGGCGGAATAAAACCGGTACGCGCCTAAGGAAGCGCTGAATAAAGGTGGTCTTGCATTTTTTGCCACTTGATTATCAGGCGTTTTGTCATGATTCCAATTGCTGAATGGATTTAATCAGCGATTCCTAGCTGCAATCAGGTAGGTGATCCAGCGACTCTCAACAATCACCCCACATGACGACTTTCGATTTTTTCTCTTTCGTTTGGAAGTGCCGGTTGTCCGAGTAACCGCAACTCCGTCTCAAGCTGCCCGACTCGGCGGGTGAATGAAGTCAGCTTCTCCACGTAGTCCTGGCGCTCGGCAGCGAACGATTCGCGTTCTTGTTTGAGTTGTTCGATGAACATGTCTTTGGCGCGGTTGGTGATTTTCAGATCCATCATTTCATTCCGCCGTTCTGCATCGTTCTCATGGTAGTCGTCACCGCTAAATCGTGGTCGTGAGTTTCCGTTGTGCTGGTGGTTCCGATGCTCGGTTTCTGAAGGTTGCGGAAGCGGGTTCGGTGTCGGTTCCGAACTGCGGACGGCCTTCGTCTTCTCTTCGGCAATTGTTCTCTCAACGGAAGTGTCCCCTGAGTCGTTAAAAATTTGAGGTGGTGGTTGGTTCAACCACGCGAGAGCGTGGTGGTGACAAAACCAAAAAAACCAACCAACACCAGCAACCACGAAATACTCAAAGCCGCCTTTTTGCAAGGCGGAGAACGGGAAGCCACCGAATTGTTCAACGATCTGATCCGGGGCGCGGTGCGGGAGGCCTTCTGGGGGATGATGGCCCGGAAGGTCGAAGCGCTGTGCGGGCCGCGTTACCGGCCCGATGAAGGCAGCGATTGCCAGCGGGCCGGCTCGGAACGCGGCAGCGTTTATCTGGGAGGCGAGAAAGAGGCCGTCCGCCGGCCCCGGGTGAGGCACCGGAGCGAGGGGGAGGTGCGGTTGGAAACCTACCGGGCGGCTTCGAGTCAAACGGGCCTCTTTGGGCGGATCCTCGGACTGGTCGGCGAAGGCATGTCCCAGCGGGGTGTCGGGCGGGCCTCGAAAGGAACGATCAGCAAGAGCGCCATCTCGCGAATGTGGGAGGACAAAAGCCGAAGCCGCCGGGGAAATTCCGTCTTGATCATACGATAACAAGAAACCAAAATGAACCGACTGGCCAACACCTTGTTTTAACGATCCCTGGGACATCCCCCCAAACTATGTCACTCAACTTATGGCCAGCGTTGCTCGCACACGTGGCCTTGGGTTCGAATCTTCCCGCCTCGACCATTTTCACATAGGTTTTTCCGCGAGGGAACCGCTGATTTAATTCTGCGACGAATTTGGAACCGCCAAGCGGCGCTGATTTCCGCTTATTTCACAGGCAAGAGCTTCCAAAGATTAGCGCGAATGAGCGCCCAATGGCGGGTCCTCTTTCTTGCGCGGATTTAATCATTCAGCAGTTTGCGGATGGCTCCCATCAAAACGTCCTCGACCTCGGGTGCCACGTTGGAGGAGGTCGGTTCAGTTTCGTAGCCGCCTTCCTCATAGGCCCGCGCGGTGCCGATATACCAGGGTCCGTAATCACCATACGCGGCCATGGTGACAAACAGGTCCGGGCGCAGCGCCTTGGCGGCGAGCTGATATTCCACAAACAATTCTCCCGGCAAATGCAAGATGCGGATGTCGCCCAGTTTCAAGACGGCGATATCAAGCTGATGGCCATCCCGGCAACGGCGCAACCATGCCAGCCGCGTGGCACCCTCGCGGGCCATGAACGTTCCTTCCCGCGCCTTGAGCTGCGCCTCCAGCTGGTCGATCGAGAGATGTTTCGCCGGGGGCAGGGCGACCGGTTCCACGGTCCAATTGACCTCCGAGGCGGTGATGGGTTCGCGCACGGTGGAGTCCCACGCGCGACGCATTCCATCAGCCAGGCGTCCGGCGAGGATGCCGCGATTCTCCGGTGAGCCGTCATTGTATTTGCCGGCGCCGATGTTGCCGCCCGCGCCGTTGAAGTGGACATGCAACGCGGCGGGTAATTCGAGCTGCCGCATGAATCGGGCGACACCCGGGAAGTCCGGATTCGGAATGCCGGTCCGATAATAGCTCTGCGGATGCGTGGCGTAATAACTGAGAACCGCCAGCGGCGTGTCGCCGTTCCAGAAGCTGACGAGCGACACCATTGGATCAATGGTGCCCTCCGGCTCGGCGCGCAGCGCGGGATCGGCAGTGGCCGTGTAGCGCACGGCGCGGATTTTTCCGTCCGGACCGGGGATGCGCCGGTTGGAAGCCACGCGATCGACCTTCGCCGTGCCATGGCCGACGTGAGTCACGGTCCGGGCGAGGGGGATCGCGTCACGAATGGCGGTCTCGAGACTGGCCAGAACTTCCCGCTGGAACGTGCCGTCGAACACCAGTGGTTCGAGTCCCTCATCGCGCAATATTTTCTCGGCCGAAAAATCGGCGAGCGGCGCGTCATGTTGATGCAGCGCATGCACCGCCACGCGGTCGGAGGTCGTTCCGGCCGCGCGGGCTAGGCCTTCGCGGAAGGCGTCGTTCGCGCCGTTCGCCAGACCGATCCAGTCGATGGCGCACAGCACGATGGGCTTACCAGCGTCCAGCAGTACAATGCCACGGGCGCGCAGGCCGAGATCCCATTTGTTGGTCACGGGATCGTAGGCCATTTGGCTGGCAATGGGCGGTGTCGCATCCACGTCAAACGTCGCCAGCCGGAGGGTGCCCGGTGCCGGGCTGTCGGCGGCAAGGACGTTGACGGCAAGTGCAAGGCAGGCAGTCGAACAAAGCAGAAAAACTCGCGTAAGCATGAGTGAAGGCTAGCCTTCCTGGTGCAGCCGGGCAAGCGCGAAGACAATGAAATGATTCGACTCCAAACTTTCATCAATCCTCCCGATTGCCGGTAAACCAGGGCTGGTTGATTATTGAAAGCTCACAACATACCTCGGTCCCTCCGAATCTGATCTCGATCCGCCATTCGCTTCTCCTTCGACTGCCGGTTCCAATCTTCCAGCAGGTCTTTGAGTCGGCCGGTGTCGGGAGTTGTGGAGGAGGAGGAGTTGATCTTGGAGGAGGCGTTTTACCTGTTGGTTTTCCGAGTAGTGCTGGGTGGAATGAGTTCGGGCAGATCGATTCCCACCGTCGCAAAACACACCGATCGGCGACCTGTCGATCAACAAACTCGCGGCTTGTCAGCCTCTTGCGCGGGAGTAGATTGCCGGGTGCGGACGCAAACAATTAGCCAATCAAAATATGCCAGCCAAACAAACCAAGCTCGCCAAAGCCACCTTCCAGATCGAAGCGCCGGACGCACAGGATGTCTTCCTCGCAGGCGAATTTACCGGTTGGGAAGCGGATGCGATCAAACTGGAAAAATCTAAAAACGGGAATTGGAAAACCACTGTCGCCCTGCCTGCGGGAACTCACCAGTATCGTTTCATGGTCGACGGGAAATGGTGCGACGACCCTCGGCGACCGAGCGAATTCTCAACGCGTACGGCCCCGAGAACTGCATTCGTGCGGTCGGTCGGGATTAATCGCCGGCCTGCGGCCCCAAGTCCCTTCCAAGGTCGGTGAGGAATTTTTTGTACACATCGTTGTCGTAGAGCAGCGTATGGCCCGCTTCCCGAAGTTTGTCGACGTCCGTGGGTTTCAGGAAAAAGGATGTTGGCAGGCTCAGATAAAAGTTCTTCTGCTGGGTGTCCTTGAATTTGGTGAAACTCAGCATGACCGGGTAGAGTTCGATCTCCGTGTCGACCCCCAGCTTTCCTTGCCATCGCTCGAACTCGTCGCGGAACAATTGTAGCGTCTCGATTGAGTAGCGGTCCAACGTATGTGCCGCCGCCGCCGCCGCCAGCGCGATGGAACCGGGAGGCGACGGTTTGGAATCCCAGTCCTTCGCAGGCGACGAATACGCGTTCGCGCTGATCACCACGATCTTCTTCACGTTGCGCGTCTTCAAACCCGCCACCAGATCGGGCGACTGCTCGATCACCGACATGGTGTCCATCAAGGGGCGCAACCCCAGGTTATCCGCGACGCCGCCGTCGACGAGGTGAAGGTACGGCCGGTTCGTGCCGTTCCCCATGCTCGACAACTCGTGGGCTCGCAGCTGAAGCCGGCCGGTGTATTCCGCGTCCAACCGGGAGATCCATTCATCACCGGTGTAGTCACAAGTTCCTCCGTAATTGTTGAGCGTGATCGGTGTCAACAGGCCCGGCACGGCGGATGAAGCCGCCACCGCGCGCGACACCGGGTAGTTGCTGAGGTCGGAGCAGAGGACGTCAAAGATGTACTGCGTGAAGTTGAATCGTCCGCCCTCGGATGCGTCCGTGGAATTGATGATGATGAACGGCCCTTCCTTGCGCTGCAGATCGGCGAAGGTCGCGCCATGGAAAAGAATCTCATCGTAGTATTGCGCCGCCAGATCTGACCGGCTCCACGTGCTCGACCACAGTCCCGGCCAGCGGAACGGGTTCAACACTCGAAATGCGAGCGCGCCCTGCACATTTCGTTTGAGAAAGGCATCCTCCAGAATGTTGAACGTTTCGTCGCCGTAGAGCCCGTAGGCCGCCGCGGTGAAACTGCCGCCGGACACCGACGAGATCGCATCCACCTCGTTCAGCAGGGAACGCTCCTCGCCGTCGATGGCGATCGTCTGCTCCCGCAACGCCTCCAGCACCCCGTAGCTGAACGCCGCCGCCCGGGTGCCTCCGCCGGAGAAGGCGAGGATCACCAGCAATTCATCTGAATTGTTCGGCCGCGATTGCAGATGGAAATAATAGCCCTTCTCCGTGTCGCGGGCCGTCAGCCGTTCGTTCACCGGGTAATGTTTGCATCCCACCGGAAGGAGCGCGATGCAGGCGATTAATACCGGGCGGATCAGGTTGGTGAACATGTTTTGAATCATGGTGTGCGCTCCGTCAGTCGGCAAGTGTTCGCGCGACATTCGCCGCCAGCCGGGCCAGCCATTTCGCCGAATCCTTCATCGCGTTCTTCTCGTTTGTCAGGTCGAGCAGCGCTCCGGTTCCGGTGAACAATCGACTGGATTTCGCCTTGTCCTCAACCATCCCCGCCAGACCGATGCACGGCACCGTCGCCTTCCGGCACAGCAAGGCGATCTCGCCGGTCCCTTTTCCCATCAACGTCTGCCGGTCGAGCGCGCCCTCACCGGTGATCACCAGATCGGACTGGCGAATCAACTTCAGGAGACCCGCCTGCCGGGCGACGAGGTCGAAGCCCGGTTTGAGTGTCGCACCCGAGAAAACGCGCAGGCCGAATCCAAGCCCGCCGGCGGCTCCGACACCCGGCTCGTTCACGTCGCCGAGTCCGAGCTGTTTCTTCAGAACGAAAGCCAGCCGCCGCAACGCCGTCTCCGCCGGTTTCATGTCCGCCAGTTTGAGCCCTTTCTGCGGACCGTAAACGCGCGAACAGCCTTTCGCCCCGAGCAATGGATTGTTCACATCCACGGCGACAGTGATCGATGAAATGATTCTTTGACGCTTCGGTGGAACTACTTTGGTGAGCGCCGACAACTTGAGCCACTCGATGATCTCGTTCCCGTCAGGATCAACAAACTTCCAACCCAACGCGCGCGCCAGACCGAAGCCCGCATCATTCGTCGCACTGCCGCCGATGCCGATCAACGCCTTGCGCGCACCCTTCGCCGCCGCCGCCCGAAGCGCCGCGCCAAGCCCGTAGGAATTGAGGTCTAACGGATGAAATTTTCCCTTGGGGAGCATCGCCAGACCGTTGATCGCCGCAGATTCGATGATCGCCAGCCGGGTCTTTGATTCCCACCACCACGAGGCATCGATCGGTTGATGTGCGGCGTTGACCGTTTTCAACGTCACCGCCCGCGCCTTCAGCATCCGGGCCATGATCGCGCCGAACCCGTCTCCGCCGTCACTCACTGGCAGGAGCGTGAGGCGGTCTTTGGGACGCGCCAGTTTCCAACCGGCGGCGATGGCTTCTGCGACGGCTTCAGCCGTCAGAGTTCCCTTGAATTTATCCGGACAAATCAGAACGTTCACCGGCCGGAGTTAAACGAAGAGCAAAACGAAAAGCCAGCGCAGGATGCTTCACCTTTGACCAAAAATTCGACGCCCGACCATCCGGCCCGCTCGGCGAACGAGGCGTTCCCTTCGAGTCATTTCCGGAACTGCGGATGCTCTTTCAGCCGGACCAGCGAATTGGCACTCAGTGGACGCTGCCGGTAAACCGGTTCATGAAGCGGCTCCGCGCTCGTCGAGACCCGCACGCGCCTCAGCCAGTCTTCACTCAGCAGTTCATCGATCAACCCCGCTGTATTGCACGCGATGGTTGTCTCGTCCTTCTCACCCGTGGCATGCCCGACGCCGACGTAAAAACCGGCCAGCAGCAACGTGACCCGCAACAACGTCGACCGCGAATAGGTCGGCAGCTGACACGCCCGGTCCGGGGACAAGAGGCTGAACAATCTTGAGAACACATTCAACGTCCACATCTCCGGATTCCTCGCGGGCGAGTAAGCGTCATAGAGAACGACATGCGGCGGCGGAACATCGCCGGGTTTCGCGTTTTCAAGCCAGGTTGGAAAATCACCCAGATGAAACTCCCAGCGCACGCGTTGATCCCCGTTTTCAAATTCAGCCGTGGACGATTCCAGAATCCGCCCGACCGCATTCCGGTGCGCGCCGAAGTAACCAAGTTCATCCGCGTGCCGCGCGGCAAACGCCAGCGGTTCCAGCGAGTGATCGAAACTGATCAACCGAAGCGGACACCCGGCGTCCCGCGAATGTTTCAGCACGGTCAAGGCATTCGCACCGCCGCCCAGACCCACATCCCAGATCACGAACTCCTCCCCGGCCGCCCGCATCCGGTCGACCAGATTCAGCTGATCGACATACAACGCCTTCGCTTCGATCTCCGGACCGATGACCGGATGAAACGTCTCACCCGCGAGGTGCGATCGAATTGTGCGGCTGCCGTTCGCCAGTTGAACCAGTTCAAACTTCTCGGTGGAATCCACGCCCGCGATGTAGTCTGAAAACCGGGTTTGGTCGAGCGAACTTAAATTCGGAGACACACGGCCCGCAGGACAAGCACGGCTTCCCCATCCGATCAAACGGTTCCGGCTGAGAATTCTGAGGATGCCATGAATTGCCGGCGCCCCGTTGAATCAGGCCTCAAGCCCCAGCCGTTCCAGCACGGCTTTCGGCGGCAGTTTGAATTCAGCCAGCGGAATGTTGCCGATGTAGCCGATGTCCTTCCAACCGGCGCGCGTGGCGTAGTATCCACCCGAGGCAACACTGCGGAAGCGCGAAAAGAATTCGGCACCCTCCTTCATCTCAGCTTTTGCCCGGTCGGCAAAAGCGATGTCGTCCGCAATGGCGGTTTGCTGTTCCAGGCTCAGCTTGGAGAAGTTCTTTGAGAATCGCTTTTGCGATTCCTTGTCGATCCATTCGAGCCCCGCAAGAATCGTCTTCCGGTCCGCGCGTTGGGCGTCGTACGGCGCGCTGATCCATTCATCAACGAACTCCACCACACCGACTTTGCTCGCGGCGGGTGCGCCATCGCCCGCCGGCAAAATCAAATCCGCGAGCACGCGCACGGTTTCACTTTGCGCGTCGTCAAATGTCAACGGCCAGAAGTCACCCGGATGATAGATCTTGGTCAGCACCGGATCGGTCCTGTACGGCTGCGCGGTCGCGACGCCTTCTGCGCCAAGCGAAGTGAAGTTAACCATCGGGATCGTCGCGGACGCGGCCATCACGAGCTTGATCGCATCGCGCCGGGAGATCGTTCGTTTGTCGTTGTTCATAGTTGTGTCTCCTCGTTGGTTACAGATTTCCCTTTTTCATTTCCGCGAGCATGTAGTCGGAGGACCGCCAGGCGAGCGCCATGATCGACAATGTTGGATTCTTGTCCGCGTTGGAAACGAACGGGCCGCCGTCAGTGACAAACAGGTTTTTCACATCCCACGACTGGCACCATTGGTTGAGCACCGAGTTCTTCGGATCGGACCCGATGCAGGTGGTGCCGACTTCGTGAATGATCGAGCCCGGCGGATAGATCGCCTTCGCGCCGTCGGTCTCCACGCGGCTGGTCACCTTCCCGCCCATCGCCTCGATGATGTCCTTGAAAGTCTTGTGCATGTGCGCGGCCTGCCTGGTCTCGTGATCAGACCATTTGAAATGAAACCGCAGTACCGGGATTCCGAACTTGTCCTTCAGCTCCGGATCAATTTCGCAATAGCTGTCCTCGTTCGGAATCATTTCGCCTCGACCGGAGAAGCCCATGAACGAACCGTAATAACGCCGGACGTCCTCCTTGAATTTCTTGCCGTAACCACCGCCCGTCATTCCCACCGCGTCATCGGCCACGCCCATCCCCGGCATGTCCCGGCCGCCGCCAAACTCGATGTGATACCCGCGCGCAAAACCGAGCTTGCCCGCGATCTGCTCCTGATAATGCCACCACGGCGTGTAGTAATGTTCACCCGCGCCCTCGGTGTTGTGCGGCGGCAGGTTTTCCAGAATCGGAATCTGACCGCTGACATGCGCGCCGACGGTGTCCATCAGGTAACGCCCGACCTTGCCGCTGGAATTTCCCAGACCGTTCGGGAACAGGTTGGATTTGGAATTCAGCAAAATCCGCGCGGACTCGCATCCGCTGGCCGCCAGCACGACAATCCGCGCCTTGACCGAGCGCTCCTCCCCGGGCGTCTTGTCGATGTAAACCACGCCGGTCGCCTTGCCGGCGTCGTCAATCGTCACCTCACGCACCATCGCGTTGGTAATGATGTCGAGATTGCCGGTGTCGAGCGCGGGTGGCAGATGAACTGTCGTGGACTGGTAATTTGCCCGGGTTGAACAACCGCGTCCGCACTCGGTCGCCCAGAAACACGCGGCCCGCTGCTGCATGTGTTTGCCGATGATCTTCTGCGCCTTCTCGTTGTTCGGATGCAAGCGCGCCGGAAGCGTGGTGTGATCCTGTTTGGTCGAGAGCACGGCGCGATGAATCGGCACCACCGGAATCTTCAACGTTCCGCAAACCTTTTTTGCATACAGCTCGTGGAGCTTTGGAGACGGGGCGGGCAGCAACGTGTTGTTCACGGAATCCGGTGTGTTCTCCAGACCCTCGTTCGAGCCATACACACCGATCAGCATTTCAACCTTGTCGTAGTAAGGCTCAAGATCCTTGTAATCCAGCGGCCAGTCGATGCCGAGCCCGTCACGTTCGCGCGGCTTGAAATCATATTGCCCCATGCGCAGGGAAATTCGGCCCCAGTGATTCGTGCGACCGCCCAACATGCGCGCGCGCCACCACATCCAGTTTTGATCCGACGAACTCACTTTCCAGTCCGTGCCCTCCTGCCAGCCCGGTGCTCGCGTGCGTTTCACCCGGTAAGGTTCACCCGGCACCCGCCAGCCGCCGTCCACCGTCGCGTCGTGAAAACCGAAATTCTTGTCCGGCGTACTTTCGCCCGCGAGCGGGGCGTCGCCGTTCGTCTGGAACATCGGCGTCTCGCGCACGGGATCGTAATTGCGACCCGCTTCCAGCATCAGAACTTTCGCGCCCTCCATCGTCAGCGTGTAGGCGGTCTGGCCCCCGGCGGCACCGGACCCCACGACAATGACATCATACGACGGCTTGGATTTCGAACTCGTGATCAAGGGCATGAAGGAAGTAAGCCGGACCGGCCGCAACCGGTCAATCGCACAAATCGAACGACGTATCCGGAACAAGGTAGTCCACACGGGAGCGCATGCGTTTCACTGGAAGGGCAGATTCCAAGGAATGGTCGGTCGGTGCCGCCATGACGAAAACTTTCTCAAAGCATCCAATGGAAACGCGGAACGAAGAACGAGTTGTCAAACATCAGAACCGACCCCTTTACATCAGAACCGACCCCTTTACTTTACTTTACGAACCGGTTTACATATCCGAGCACATGCATGGCTTCGGCGATGATCGGATTCCGATAAGCATTAACGCGTGGAAAATTCTCGGGGGAAGCGTCGCCATACAGGCCGCCAGGACTCTGGATTTCGATTCGGTCTGAGAACTGGTAATACCGGATCGGGCTGGTCGATTGGTAGTCCCGATGCAGGACGGCATTCATCAGCAATTCCCGGACGGCTTCGGGTGGAAAATCAAAGACCCCTGTTCACGAAGTTCCGAAATGACCACCGGTTTCTTGGTGAAACGCCCTTTCAAAAAGCTGTCCAGTTCGGCGAGAAGCGTGATCAGATTACCCGTAAAGGTCTTCTCAGCAAGTACGTCATCCGCCAGCTCCCCGCCGGCAAACTGCACAAACTGTAATTTCACGCCCGGGAAAATATCCAGAGGGTCGTAGGCAAATACCAGCATCCCGGCATTCGTCGGGCACTTTCGGTTCAGGTTGTAGAATCGCAGCGCGGCGAGTTGTTCCGGGACATCGCGGTGATTCTCGGCGATGATCTCCCCGGCGATGGCCTGAGGTCGGTAGGTCTGGCGGAACGTTTCCAGATCAAGCCGTTCAAGACCACCCTCCGGACACGGTGTGGAGTCAAAAGTGCGGAACCGGGCCGTGCGCCGTTCGATCAAAACGCGTTCCTCGGCCTCGCTTGCAACGTCCTTGCGGGGACCGATGCGAATGTGGGTGCGCCCTTTGTAACGAACCGGGGGGAGGTCATGCGGATGCACTTCCACAACAATAACGTGACCACCGCTGGAGGGATGCACTACTGCGGCCACGTTCATGACCGGCAGAGGCATAACCTGACCGTCGGACCGGTAAGAAGCAAACTGCTGTAGCAAATCGTCGCTTGCCTGAAGCCGGAAGCCGGAATCTTTTTGATCCACGCCGACGAGCAGGTAGCCCGGCTGCTTCCGCCCGGCCATGTCGTTGGAAAACGAGCAGATCGCCTCGCGGAACTTGTCCGTGTCCGTGGTGGAACGTGTCATCTCCACACGGTCGGCCTCGCCAGTCTCGATCAGGGTCTTGAGCTCGTCAGCAGTCATGCGTTCGCGGCGACTATACTGGGGAGGGCGAAAACATCAAAACTGATCTTCCTTGTCCTTGAACAGGATGTTGAAGGTCGTCATTGAGCCGTAGCTTTTGGTGATGTATTGCTGGAAATCAAATTTCTGCGCGGAGTTCAACGCTTCGAGTCCGTTGATCTTTTGCTCCAGCACGCGGAGGTTGTTGCGCACCATCACCCTGTTTCGGACAATTGTGTTCGGTCAATCGACTGATGTGGCGGATCTGACTTCTATCCGAGAAGGTCAAAACTGGTCTTTATCGTCTTTGAAAAGAACGTTGAATGTCTTCATCGATCCGTAGATTCCAGTGATGTATTGTTGGAGTTCTACCTTGTCTGCATCACTCAGTTTTTTGTTGGAGTTGATCTTTTGCTCCATGACCCTTGTTCTATCCCTTACCATTACAATCTTGTGAAAGAACGTTTCCAAATCCACTTCCTTGGGCTGGAGAGTTGGATCCTTCGGTTTGAGCACCAGCTTGCCACCGGACCAGCGGGTGCCCAACTGTTCCACCACTTCATCCGGACTCATCAAACCAAGCCGGTCGACCGTCGCTTCCACGATGTCCGCCACGAACTCCTTCAACGGCCGGTCGACTCCCCGGAGCGACGCGGTGGCCTCGATCGGCACCAGATCGCTCAGGCCGGGTGACACGTCGCGCGTGGCGTCGGAGAACTCGATCTTCGCGCTTTTCTGGTCCAGACCGATCACCCGCCCCGAACCGTGTTGCGGGTGCATGACTTCCATTCCGATGTGCATTTCTTCAATTTTCATAAGATTTCATTTCAATTGTGGGGACGGTGTTTAACCGCAGATGGACGCAGATTCACGCAGATCTGGTGCACAAACCGTAGCCGTCCGCTTGGTTGTCAATTCTTGGATCATCGGTGTTCATCTGTGCAATCTGCGGTTTCTATTTTCTTTTTTAGGATAAATTGTGTCCTGCGCAGGGTGCCGTTAACATGGTGCTCTGATTAGTGACATGAGAACCGATAGTCCAGAACGAAAGATGCCGGCCACCGCCCTCCGTCGACCGGAACTGCTCGCGCCAGCGGGGGAGTGGGATTGCGCGCGTGCGGCGGTCGAGAATGGTGCCGACGCCATTTACTTCGGACTGGAACGGTTCAACGCCCGGATGCGCGCGAAGAACTTCACGGTCGCGGATCTGCCGGACCTGATGTCCTTCCTGCACCGGCGTGGCGTGCGCGGTTACGTAACGTTCAACACGTTGATTTTCCAAAGCGAACTGAAGGACGCGGAAGACTATTTGCAATCGATCATTTCCGCCGGCGTCGATGCCGCCATTGTCCAGGACATCGGAATCTGCCGACTGATCCGCAAGCTGTCGCCGGATTTCCCTATTCATGGTTCCACGCAAATGACCGTGAGCAGCGCGCAAGGAGTCAAGTTCGTTCAGGAACTCGGATGTAACCTGGTCGTGCTGGCTCGCGAATGTTCAATCAAGGAGATCGAAGCGATCCAATCGCAACAAAGAGAAACTGCGAACGATGCCCCGATCCTCCCGCTCGAGACGTTCGTCCACGGCGCACTGTGCGTCGCGTATTCCGGACAATGCCTGACCAGCGAAGTTCTCGGCGGACGTTCGGCTAATCGTGGCGAGTGCGCGCAGGCGTGCCGGATGCCGTACGAGTTAATTTCTGACGGCGAGAAAGTTGATCTCGGCGACCGGCAGTATTTGCTGAGCCCGCAGGATCTGGCCGGCGTGGAAGTGCTGCCGGATTTGGTTCGCGCGGGGGTGTCTTCGCTGAAAATTGAAGGCCGTCTCAAAACACCGGAATACGTCGCCAGCATCACGCGCATTTACCGGCAATCGATTGATTCCGTTTTCAAAGAACTTGAACAGGGCCAACCGGCTGACGCGCAAAGCCTGTTCAACGAGTCTCGGCATGATTTGGAAATGTCATTTTCGCGCGGGCTTTTCACCGGCTGGTTTCGCGGGAACGACAATCAGAAACTGGCCCACGCGCGGTTCGGCAAGAAACGCGGCGTCTATCTCGGCGAAGTGACGTCGGTGGAGCGCGACCGGGTCCGCGTGAATCTGACCGAACGCCTCAAGCCCGGCGATGGCATCGTGTTCGACCACGGCAACCCCGAAGCCGGTGAGGAAGGCGGGCGGATTTACGGAATCGATCCGGCGCGAAGCCAGAATGCCTCGGAGGCGGTTTTGTCATTTGGTCACGGCGCGATTGATTTCAGCCGGGTTCACGTCGGCGACAAGGTCTGGAAAACCAGCGACCCCGATTTCGACAAACGCGTCCGCAGCACTTTCGGTGGTGACCATCCCAAATTTCAGCGGCCGGTGACGATGGAAGTTCACGGTCGCGCAGGCGAGCCGATGACATTGCTGCTGCGCGACGAACAGGGGCACGTCGTCGAAGCCGGTTCAAACATCAATCTGGAAGCCGCGCAAAAAACACCGCTCGGCACGGACCGGTTGACGCAACAGCTTGGGCGACTCGGCGGCACACCGTTCCGGCTCGAGGCGTTCACGAACGGACTCGAAGGCGATGTCATCCTGCCGGTCAGCGAGCTGAACCGGTTGCGCCGCGACGCCGTCGTCCGTCTCGAAGCACTGCGCGCCGAACCCAAACGTTGGACCCTCGCTGCGCCCAAAACAATTTCGCCCGAAGTGTTCTCGGAAACGGATTCTTCCGGGCACACGTCAGCCGAACCGGGCCTCGTCGTCCTCTGCCGTTCTCTTGAGCAACTCGCTGCCGCGCTCGATGCCGGGATCACGACCGTTTACTGCGATTTCGAAAATCCAAAGGGTTACCTGGAGGCCGTGGCGATGGTCCGGTCGTTCAAACCGTCCGGTCAAAATACGATTCCGCCCGAGATCTTTGTCGCGCCGCCGCGCATTTTCAAAATGGGCGAGGAATGGATCATTGAGCAGGTTCGCTCGTGCGAGCCGGACGGTTTTCTCGTTCGCAACTACGATCACTTCAGCTTTTTTGCGGACGACCGAATGATCGGTGATTTTTCACTGAACATCGCCAACTCCATCACCGCCGACTATTTCAAGAATCGATTCAACCTGGAAAGAATCACCGCGTCCTATGATCTGAACGCAGCCCAGCTCGAGGGGCTTTTGAGCACCGCCCCTCCGGAGTGGTTCGAGGTCACACTCCATCAACACATGCCGATGTTTCACATGGAGCACTGTGTTTTCTGCGCGTTTCTCTCGAAGGGCAAGGACTACCGAGACTGCGGAAGACCCTGCGACAAACACTCGGTGAAACTTCGCGACCGCGTCGGAATGGAACATCCGCTCAAGGCCGATGTCGGTTGCCGCAACACGTTGTTCAACGCGCGCGCGCAGACCGGCGCGGAGTTCTACACGCAACTTTACGATCTGGGCGTGCGCCGGTTCCGAATCGAGTTCGTCAATGAATCGGCAGCCGAAGTGAAAACCACGCTGGCGAAGTACCAAGCGCTGTTGAACGGCGAGATTTCCGGCAACGAACTCTGGCGCGAATTGAAACTGCACAATCAGCTCGGCGTGACGCGTGGGCAGATGGGAAAGTAGGACAGGCATCCTGCCTGTCTCGGGTGGAGAGACGATAAACACGAAAACAGTTTTTAACCACGGAGACACTGAGAGAGCGGAGAGAAAAAGCCTTATGAAAGCAGTTCAAATCATCGAACACGGGACTCCCGGAAAACTGGAGTTGCGCGACGTCACCGATCCGCAGGCCGGCGAGAACGAAGTCGTCGTCCGCGTCCGCGCGTGCGGTTTGAACCGGCTCGATCTGTGGCATGAGGCCGGGGACCTCCCCCTCCCGCTTTCAACTCCGCGAACGCCCGGTTGTGAAGTTGCCGGTGAAGTAGAAACAGTCGGCGACGGCGTGACCGGCTGGAAACCAGGTGATCGTGTTGCCGTTCAATCGAATCTGTTTTGCGGCACGTGTGAATACTGCGAACAGGGCGAGGAATCGATCTGTCTGCGCGGGCGCATACTCGGCGTGCAAGTGGACGGCGGGTTTGCGGAAAAAGTTCTAGTGCCCGAGAATGCCCTCGTCCGGCTGCCCGACGGCGTGGGCTTCACGACGTCCGCCGCCTTGACGCTGGCCGGCAGCACCGCCACGCACATGCTCACCGGCCGGACAACTGTCAAGCCCGGCGATTGGGTGCTGGTCATGGGCGGAAACAGCGGCGTGGGATCGGCCGCGATTCAGATCGCGAAAGCGCTCGGAGCGAGGGTCATCAGCACGGGTTCATCTGAGGAGAAACGCCAGCTGGCGCTGAATCTCGGCGCGGATCATGTCATCGATCATTCGTCCAACGACTGGTACCGGAAGGTTTTTGGAATCACCGGCAAGCACGGCGCGGACATCGTGGTCGAACACATGGGTGGAGACATTCTTTTGCAAGCGCTGCGCTGCCTCGCGCGAAACGGAACGGTGGTTACCTGCGGGGCGACGGCGGGCAAAAACATTTCGCTCGATCTGTGGCCCCTGTTCGTGAAGCAACAACGGATCGTCGGCAGCTACGGACGAAACCGGGTCGACATGGGAAAAACTCTGGAGTGGGCGGCGGAAGGGAAAATCAAACCCGTGATCGATCAGGTGATGCCGCTGGAGAAAACGTCAGAAGCCTTCAATCTGCTGCGGGACCGGAAAGTGTCAGGAAAACTGGTCATTGTTCCGAACTGAACCAAGCGGTTTTTTGAAGGACTATTCCTCGTCGAACTTACGGTCGAACAGCGCTTCAAGTTCGTTCAGAGCAGAGCCCCCATCCTCGCCTTCGACGTGGATGGTGATCTTGCTGCCCGGACCGGCGGCGAGCATCATCAACCCCATGATACTCTTGCCGTTCACACGTTCGCCATCCTTCTCGATGAACACGTCGCAGGTGTATTTATTGGCGGCCTTCACCAGCATGGCAGCCGGACGCGCGTGAATCCCGAGCTTGTTCAGCACGGTCAGTACACGATTCAAATCGGATTCATGGGGGGCCTTGCGGGCGGCACTCATCGGACCGGATCATCGTGTTGCGGGTAATATATTGCAACCGCTATTTGCCGGACCGCAGTTCATACGAACGATGAAGCCTTGTTAAAGCGTCGGTTTTCGGCTCATTTGCGCGATCAGACGGTCGTTCAAATCCTTGGCGGCGTTGTAGCCGGCGTTCTTCAATTTCACATGCAAGGCGGCCACTTCCACGAGCCGGGCCAGATCACGGCCGGGCCGGACGGGGATCACCATGTGCGGCACATCGATACCTAGGATGCTGGTGTATTCCTGGTCCATTCCCACCCGGTCCACGTTGGGCACGTGCTCCCAGCTCTTGAGCGTGACGACGAGATCGACCTTCTTTTCGCGTCGGATCGATTTGATACCGAACATCGCCGCCACGTTGATGATGCCAATACCACGGACCTCCATGTGATTGCGCGTGATCTCCGACGACGTGCCAATGACGTCCTGCCCCTCGAACAGGCTCACTTTCGTGATGTCGTCCGCCACGAGACTGTACCCGCGCTCGATCAACGCGAGGACGCACTCGCTTTTGCCGATGCCGCTCTCGCCGCGAACGATCACGCCGACACCGAGGATGTCGACCATGCTGCCCATCTCGCTGCCCTTGGGGGAGAACAACGATTCCAGCGCGTGCGTCGCACGGTTCATGAACCGCATGGTCAGCTGTGGACAAGTGAACACCGGGATCTCGTGATCCTCCGCCATCTTCAACATCAGCTTGTCCTGCTCCAGATTGCGCGAGAAAACCACGCACGGAATCTTGAATGAAAACAGGCTCTTGTAACACGCCTTCCGCTCATCATCGTCGAGCGATCTCAGGTAGCTGACCTCCGCGTTGCCGAACACCTGGACGCGCTTGTAGGCGAAGTATTTCCGGAACCCCGCGAGAATCAGGCCCGGCCGGTTCACGGTCGGCTCGCGAATGATCCGCTTCAACCCGCTGGCCCCGGCCGCCAGTCGGAGCTCCAGTTCGCCCGAGTGTTTCGTAAAGAAATCTTCTACCGTTACCGAGTCTGTTTTCATGGTGACACTACATGTTGAAATCCGGCCCCAGATAAATCTCGCGCGCCTGCTTGTCGTTCGCGAGAAATTCGGCGGAGCCTTCGCACAGGACCTTTCCGTGATGAATGATGTAGCCGCGATCAATCAGCTTCAGCAATTCCCGCACGCCGTGGTCGGTGATCAGAATGCCCAGCCCGCGATCCCGCAGCCTCCGCAGGATCTTCTGCACCTCGTGCACGGCGATCGGATCGATGCCGGCAAACGGCTCGTCCAGCAGCAGCAGTTTCGGACTGGTGACTAGGGCGCGCGTGATCTCCAGTCGGCGCTTCTCGCCGCCGCTCAATTGATACGCCTTGCTCTTCGCGAGCGGCGTGAGATCCAGTTCTTCCAGCAGGTAACGCAGGCGGATCTTGCGCTCCGTGGAATCCATCTTGCAGGTTTCGAGGATCGCCAGAATGTTTTCCTCGACCGTCAGCTTCCGGAAAATGGACGGCTCCTGCGTGAGATAACCCATGCCCTGGCGCGCGCGCAGATGAATTGGCAGTGGCGTCACGTCATTACCGGCGAAAACAACATTGCCCTCGTCCGGTTTCACGAGACCGACGACCATGTTGAAGGTCGTGGTCTTCCCCGCGCCGTTCGGTCCCATCAACCCGACGATCTCGCCGGGCTTCACGTGAATGCAGACACCATCGACAACCCGCCGCCCACGATACGCCTTCACGAGCGCGGAAGTGTCGATCAAGTTTTCCCGCGCCCTGTCGCCGGGCGGGGCTTCCAAAACGACATTCTCTAGATCTTTGCTCAAAGTAGTGTGTGCGTGCGTCGTGTCGGCCTGGTTCAATCACGAATGACTCGATGAATGCGGATGACACCGGGAATCAGGTCGGCCTGGTCACGGCGCGCATTCGGTTGCATTCGGCATACAATGGCGAAAGTTTCTGCCATTCGGAAAGGATTTTCAAACAAGGGTGTTCGTGTTTTTCGCTCGGTCATGAACCGCAACAGCATGTCGCCGATTTTTCCCGGCGCACGAATGTGGACGGGGTCGCCTGCTGCGGCAGGCGTTCTGAGCCGTTCTTTGGAGCAGACGCACCTCTGATCCGATACGGAACCATGCAGTTAAATTCCGGGTGGTACGGGCCACTGGCGCGTTCTGTCGGGCGCCCCCCGCCCGACAGCCGTGCGCACGGAGCACTCACTGAATGGTGACGGCCCAGTTGGCCGTTCCACCCAGACCAACTACATGGTTCCGGCTTAGCCGAACGTCAAACGTCTGGCCCCGGCTACCGGCGGCGAGTCTTCGACCGCAGGTTGAAAAGGTTGTACATGCGAACAGGCCACGCTTTCAGCGTTCTGAATTGGGCTCGGCGGGAGCCTCTCCCCACCTGCGAGTGGAAACAGATTCGCCCTGTGAAAAGGTTTTCTCTCGGCCGTCTGTGCGGAATCCCGATGGATTGGGAACCCGCATGACCGGTGGCGTGGGAGCCGGGAGCTAATCAATCCCGGCCACCCGGTTGGGCACTTGGGAGTGCTGTCGGCAGCAAGTCGTCCAACACGCCTTCCAGCCGTTTTTGCGTGGCTTTGACATCACTGTCGTTTCGTATCGTTTCGGTCTTGTCACCGGCAACAACGACAGACTTCCCCCACGTTGCTTCGACTTTATTCGTCTTGTTCAACCAGACTTGGACGGTCGTATCGGTGTTAGCCATCGAGGTCATCGTCCGATCCTGCGTCATGATCACGATTACGAATCTCTCGAACTCTCCGTCTCGTCGGGTATGCAGCACGCCCGAATACATGTGGCCACCTGGAGTCACCCCGGTTACCTCAGCGGGTGCAAACTGGTTACGTTATTGTCGCCACATCCTGCCAGCAGCGTAAGCAATATCAGTGATAGGATTTTCATATCTGCCAACGTCGAGCGCAGCCGCGCCGGGTAAATGGTGTTGAGTTTGAACCGAGACGCTTCCCCGGCGTTGGCTGACGCGGATTATTGTTAGGCATGTGGAACTCCTCTGGCCGCTTCATGTCCGCTGCCTCCAAATGCACCTGACACGCCGATGATAAAACAAAATTCATAGAGTCGACCACGATTATGCGTCTCGTAAATACGCACGTTTGGGGCGAACAGACTCACGATGAACGTGATGGGGCATATCAGACCGTGCCAAACGCCTGCCTAAAACCCAGCGGGCGAAGCGCCGGGAACTTGATATTTCGAGCCCGGTCCAGCAACAGCTAAAATATTCATGCGAAAATGTGGCAATGCCTAAAACAGTTGTATTCGGCCAAAACTCAGTTTGACCTGTCGTGACTCAGTATTTGCCTTCGCTGTTGCACTAGAAAATTCTCACGCTCCGGCGGCAACTTCGCCACCTTCTTCAACGTTCTTTTTGTCCCGTTTCACCCAGACGTAGCGGAACATCAGCGCCCGCAAAACGGCGGTGATCGGGATCGCCAGAATGCCGCCGACGATGCCGCCGAGCAGCGTGGTGCCGGTGATCACGGCGATGATCACGGTCAACGGGTGCATACCCACGCGGTCGCCGATGATCTTGGGTGAGATGACCATGCCCTCCAGAAATTGAACGGTGACAAACACCGCCACGACGAGCGCCACCCGCCAGTCGCCGAACTGCACGATGCCGATGATGACCGCCGGCACGAAACTCATCATCACGCCGAGATAGGGAATGATGCCGAGCATGCCGGTCATCACGCCGAGCAGCAGTCCGTAGTTCAATCCGATGATCGTGAACCCGATGGCGGTCAGGGTGCCGACGCACATGGCCACCAGAACTTGTCCCCGGAAGAACACGATCAACGCGTCGCTGACGGAGTTGATGAAGAACACGAGTTCCTTCTTGATCTTGGGTTCCTGCACCGGAAGGTAGTCGGTCCATTTGCTGGAGATGCCGGACTTCTCCTGTAAAAAATAGAACAGGTAAACGGGAACGAGGGCGAACCCGATGACGAGGCCCAGCAAACCGAACGCCTGGCCGATCTTGGAAAGAAACCAGCCGGAGACGGTTTTCAGATTGGCCGCCGCCTCTTCCTGAATGCCGGGACCGTATTTTGCCCACTGCTCGTGCAGCAGCGCCTTGGCCTTTTCGATGCGCGCGGCCGCCTCCTCGTTCTGCATCTTCTTGTTGATGAAGGTGGTTACTCTCTCGGTGCCCTTGTCCCAGTAGGTGGGCACGTTGGTGACGAGCTCGCTCAGTTCAATCACCACCTGCGGAACGACGGAGGCCAGCATCGTAATCGCGAGGCCAAACGTGGCCATGAACACGATGATAATCGAGCCGGTGCGAGACATTTTCCGTCGTTGCAGAAAATCCACCACGGGATCAAGCAGGAACGCGAGGATAGCCGCAACCGCGAGCGGCAGGAGAACCGGTGAAAGCTGTTTGATGGCCCAACCCAACCCGAACACGATGGTGCCGATGAGTGCGAGAATGATTCCAAGCGCGAGCGAGGTGACGGACAACCAGAGGATGCGAGCCTGGCGGTCGGTGGGCGGGGGGAAGTTCATGATCTTATTGGGAGATGATCCGGGATTCTTCAGTCGAGCGCAATATGCGAAATCATGTTCGCGAAGAACATTATAAAATGATCGGTGAATTCCAGATCGGCATGCAAAGGGGCCGCCGCAAATCCGGCGGGACGTTCATGTTCGTTCGCGGTAAATCCGCAAACCTTCGCGCAGTGACGGAAAGGCGAGGTCATCCAGTTCCACTTCGTGCGGATCGCGCCACAGGAATTCAGCGACACCGTCCAACGCTCTCGTGTCATCTGCGTCGTCCGTACGAGCTGAAAACAGGAAATCCAACACCGGGTAGTTGACGCCCTTGTAGCTATATTCGTTTGGATGGGAACCGAGGAGCCGGATGTCGCGGATCTCCAGACCCACTTCTTCGAGCGTCTCGCGGCGCAGGGCTTTTTCCACCGTTTCGCCGATGTCGATGAAGCCGCCGGGAAACGCGAGCTTGCCCCTAGCCGGTTCCTTGGCGCGGGTGATGAACAACACCCTGCCGTCGGATCGCGAGATGATCGCGGCGGCGGCGGCCGTCGGGTTGAAATAGAAAACGAATCCGCATCCGCCGCACGTGAACGGAATGACGGGTTCGCCCGTCCGGGGCTCGCCGCAGGCCGGGCAGTGTTTGAAACGCAGAACGGGTGTCATCGATTGGCGGACGTCACGTCAGTGTTTCAATCCGCCGACCAGTCGCGCGGGCAGAAGAATGAGGCCGCGCACAAAACCCAGCACGCCTTCAACGACCCAGAAGGCGATCCGGAACGGGAGACAAATCAGCCAGATGAGGGGCAGCGCGATCAGCGCGAGGAGAGCGAGTGGCCAGCAGAAAAACAACAGCAGGCAGAAGAGCAGGAGCAGGGGCAGTGTTTTCATGGGCGTTGAGTGTCGCGGTGATTGTTATCGGCTGACGGAGACTTTGTCGCCTTTCTTTTCGACCGTGATTCGCTGGGCGCTGTTGATGCTGGTCTCGTCGACGAGCAGCGACCAGCCCTGGTAGACGCGCACGCGGAATTCGCCGGACGAACTCAGGTTGCGAAACCAGCCGACGACGTTCTCGTCCTTGAATTTATACAACTTTGGAACCGCGCCGGATTCGGCATGGTTGCCCTTGTTGTCGGTCCACGCCGCCTGATAGCGGACACCCGAGTCTCCCGATAATTTGATGCGCAGGGGGGAACATCCCGTGGCCAGAATGAGCATCGACAACAACAGGCAGCAACGAGTCGCAACAGTCATGCGTGGAGTTTGGGTTTTACGGTGAACTGACGCGAACATTTTTGGTGAAGCAATTCAGTCGAACCACGAATGATTACCAATCAACACAAATAAGGGCCGGGTAAAAAATCCGAGTGCGGTGGTGGCAGGACCTGAAATAGCCCTTTTTTAATTCGTGTCCATTCGTGGTGTTCTTCAAACCAGCGACGTCACCCTCGGCGTTTTCACGACGATGGTTCCGGCGATCATGTCATGCCACGATTGTTTTTCCGGATTCCAGCTGGCCCAGAAAAACCCGAGCCCGGCGATGACCAGCGACAATGCACCGCCGATGAAACGGACCACTGCGGTCGTGACGTCGAATCGGCGCCCGTCGAGGCGTGCGATGCGTAATGAGAACACGATCCCGCCCAGTGTTGTCCCTCGCCACGACCACATCGCGAGGTGGTAGCCGATCCAGACGAAGGGAAACAGTTCCGGGCGGTGCGTGAGGACGGCGACGGAAGTCATGACCAGCACAAAATCGAGGAGCGCCGCCCCGAAGCGCGGCCAGAAACCGACACGTTGAAATGTTGCCAGTTCATCCGGCGACGGCTGGGCAACCCGCGTGGAGCCGATCACCGGCGGCACTTCGGTCGCCGGACTTGGGTTTGGTTGGGTCGGCTGACTGGCGGGCGCGGTGTTCGCGTGCAGAGTACTGGCCGTCGCCGTTTGTGCCGGTGCCGGGGCGGGTCCACCGGGACCGGGCGGAATGGTCGGCGGACGGCGTTCCCGCTGGAAGGCATCGACGGCGGCGACAAGCATGCTGCCGAGCGCGAGCGGCTTGAGCAGGAAATGAACGAGCATGCCCAGCACGGGCACCATGTAGACCAACGTCAGCAGCGCGGTGCCGACGATGAATCCGCCGAGCGGTGTCTCCATGCTGGCGATTTTCAGCTGGCGCCCCAAGTGATTGCCGAGCAATACGAGCACGGCAATCTTGCCGAGAAGCGTCGCAACCTCCCAGCCGAGGACGACAAATGGCACCGCGATGCCTCCGACCACCGTGGCTCCGAGCAGTGCCAGCGCGGGGAGATATAGAATATAGGCGATGACACCGATCAGAAATGTCCGCAGTGAACTTTGCTGCATTACCTTCACCCCGGCATTGATCGGACGCGGAAACAGGAGCAACAGGATCAGCCGGCACAGAAAGAAGAATAGAACGACGTACCAGACCCAGGCGATTCCCGGAGCGATCGGCCGCCCTAGCAGCGGCCCGGAACGGACGTAGTCGCCGAGCCACGAGAGATCGGGCAGATGAACCTTGCGTTTGGGACCGTTGAAGACGACGGCCGGATCGGTCTTCGGCTGGGGGCCGATGATCATGGTTTCTCCGTCGACCCGCGCGTCCGGTCCAAACTCCACGTTTGAGAGCACGAGGATGACGTCGCCGTTGATCGGCGCGTTGATGTAGGCGTCGCTGCAGACCACCACCACGTTGCCGTCCACGGGGGCATTGATTTCGACGCTCCCGAGCACCGTGACGCAATCGCCGCCTACGGGGCCGGAAACCTGGCCCTTGCCCAACACGGTCACCGCCTCGCGCTCGCTTCGGCCTTCGATGACGTAATCCGCCAGGATCGCCACGACCATTTCCGCGACCTCGTCCTTGTCGACGGTGATGTCGTTTAGGATGCCCACGTAAGGATCGCTGCCCCGCCAATGATTGCGGAACGGGCGGCCGTCACGCCCGTGATCACTGTTGTCGGAACCTCTCTCAACGATGGCGTCGCTGATCTCATCGGAAATTGCCCGGCTGATCTCTTTGGTCCCGGATTTGTCTTCGTCGGATTTAGTTTTCGCGGGCTGGGCTTCTTGCTCTGTTTCTGCCGCGTCGGTTTTTTTAGCCGTTTCGGCGACGGGTGCGTCTTCCGATTCCTGGGCGCGCAGAGGCACGGTGCCGGCGACCAGCGCGACAATGAGCAACCAGCGGTGCAGTGAATAAAGGGACAATTTCATAACGATTAAATTCTGTTGAACACGAGGCGGTAGCCCAGGGTTCCGAGCCCGATGCAGGTGGCGTAGGCGACGCCGACAAGCACCGCCAGAGTCCAGTAGAGGGTCGGTCCGACGGAGCTCAACGTCAGCCCGGTGGCCCTTCCGAACCGGGCCGCGACGTCGTAGTAAGGTTTCAATGAGGCCAACATGCCGCTGACGGATTCTGCGACACCGGACGTGAGCGTGCTGAACTGCAGAATCGCGGTGCCGGCGAGAACGAGCCCGCCAATGACCGCGATGCCCAGCGCCAGAAACGCGAGCTTTATGACCGTCGGCCAGTTGATCCATGACGTCTTCCACCACGGTGCCGCCTGACGCGCGGCGATGGCGGCCAGCACGCGCGAGCCGAGCGTCTTCGGCGCTTTCAAATTGGTCAGCTGACCCAGTTCGCGATGAATCTGTTCGGCAAGTTTGCGTTCGTTCACATCATTCATAACGTCGCAGTTCCGGGGGAGAGATTCGGCGGCAGCATTCCGGTCGTGCCGCTTAACTCCCCCTCCATATCGAGTTTCAGTATTTTTCTAAGTGCCTCCCGTCCCCGGTGAATGTCCGTCTTCACCTTGGACAGGCTGAGCTTCAGGCGTTGGGCGATCTCGTCGTAGCTCAGTTCTTCAAAATGGTAGAGAACGAGCGGGACGCGGTGGGCCTTCGGCAGTTTGTGCAACGCGCTTTCAAGCAGCGCCCGTTTGTCCGCTAGCTCGGCGGCGTCGCCCTGCGTGTCGTCCGCGGGGATCTCGAATCCCCGGTCGTCATCGTCGTCCTTCTTCAGGTCCGAAAACAACGTCCAGCGCGCGCGGTAACGGGTCAGGTGGTTCAGGCAGAGATTGCGGGTGACCACCTTCAACCAGCCGCCCGCCGTCTTGCTCGTGCTCAGCTCGTCAAACCGGTCATACGCCTTGAGAAACACCTCCTGCGAGATGTCCTCGGCCTCGGCGGAATTCGCCAAAAGGCGCATCGCCGTGCTGAACACCATGTCCTGATAAGCCTTCATAAACGCTTCGAACTGGACTGTTTCGTTCATCGTTTGGCCGGACTGAGGTCTCGGTCATCGTAGGGACAAAACTCGGTTGCACGCCAGAAAGTTGCAATAATTTATGGGGAATCGACCTCCGGAGTCCGGGTCTGGTATGACGCGGTGCAAGCGCGGCGCCCAAGCATGGAAATCCATGATGACGACGGTATCGGCCGGCAGAACAGCCCGCAAAACGGACGTTCCAACGAGGATCCGACCTGACTGCTTGAGGTTCTGGCAACCACCGGTTCCATTCGCGTCCGTTCGAGTTTTCTTGCCGCACGGTTTCAGCTGAACCCGTCGGACGATTGGGAATTGAACGTGCCCGGCTCGGCTCGGAAGTCGGAGCCTCCTGACTTCGGCTGTTTGATTCGTCGTCCGCCGGAGGGTTGAAGGTGAGTTCAATGGGGACGCGGCAAAGAGGCCGTGCTGTTTCCGCATCGGCCATGTCGGGTGCGAGAGGTATGGCAGGCCCACTACGATATTCCGAATCGTTGGCACCTTTTGAATTTGGATTGATCGTCGTGCTGCTCGATCACTTCCCTGATAAGTCTTTCCCAGTTTTGCGAAATAGTCTCGGGCAGAAAACGTTTGATCTCCCACGCTTCACGGTCCCAATACAACCGGCGATTTGGGTGTCGGGATATAAAAAGCCCGATAAAAGGACCAAATAGTAACCGTCGTCATTTTGTTGTCAGGATGCTTTACACTTTGATGTTCGTTCGACTACCAGAATAATAATGCCATGGAATCGATGTTAATCGTTCAAGATAAGGGCATTATGAATTAGCCGGTCAAAATAGATGGGGCTGGTTTAAAACCCGCTGAATGCATCGGGTTGTTTACTACTATTAAAACCTATGATGTATAAAAAATCGTTCCTTCTCAGCACAGCTCTCGCAGTCACTGCGTCGTTGTTTCTGACCTCAACCACAACCAATGCAGTCGAGATCACCGGAGGTATTTCCTTTGCCGGAGGTTACACGCCGGATGACAGTGACCTCACCGTCGCCACGAAGGTGACGTTCGGGCCGACCGTCGTGATGGATTCCAATGGTGACTTCACCCTTCCGATGTTCACGATTGTAACCATGGCCAACTACCTGGAGTGGGACCCGTCGTTCACTGTTTCCCCGTCGAACCCGCTATGGAGTGTCGGTGGTTTCACCTTCGATCTTACGTCCCTCGCAGTCGCGGCGGAATCTGCCAACTCAATCACCCTGAATGGTCTCGGTGTCGTGAAGCATGCGAACTTCGACGATACAGCCGGCAACTGGGTCGCCACGTTCAACACGAGTGGCAACACGTTCAGCTGGTCGGCGAGCTCCTCAAGTGTGCCTGATGGCGGCGCGTCCGTTGCGCTCCTTGGTATCGCCTTGGTCGGAACCGGAATGTTGCGCCGTCGCCTTTAATTCAACCCTTCGTAATAAACCAGAGCCAGACAGAATTCTGTCTGGCTCTTTTCTTTTGCCGAAAACTCCCGTTGTTACGGCGTTCGTTTTTGTTTTGCTGAGGTTGACGAAGTTTGCTGCGTTCCGCTGACCTTAATTCCTTTTCCGGTCAGCGCATTGAGAAACGCGGTGATGTCCGAGACTTGTTCTTCAGACAGTTCGAGTCCGAGTTGCATACTGCCCATCTGCCGAACGGCTTCGGTGAGGGTCTCAACCTGTCCGTCATGAAAGTAAGGCTGTGTTGCCGCGCTGTTTCGAAGTGTCGGCACTTTGAATTTGAACTGATCACTTTCGTCGTTGGTCACAGCGGCCCGGCCCACGTCTTTCTGGTTCGGGTAAGGTTTCACCAATCCGAGTTTTTGATAACTGTTCCCGCCCAGCAGAGGACCGTTGTGGCAGGTCGTGCAACCGACGGCCAGGAAGGTGTTGAGCCCTCTGATCTCCGTTTTCGTCAACGACTTGTCGGTGCCTTTCAGGAAATCGTCAAAACGATCCCGTGTGATGAGGGTGCGTTCGAAGGCAGCGATGGCTCGTGCCATGTTTTCATAGTTCACGGGAGAATCTACATTGGGAAAAGCTGCTTCAAATTCCGACGGATAGTCAGGGTCTCAGAGTAGACGGGCGACAACTCCGGACTCTGCCGGCATCGCCATCTCAATCGGATTGAGTGCGGGGCCTTTCGCCTGCGCGGTGAGATCTTCAGCGCGTCCATCCCAGAACTGAGCCACGTGGAAACCGGCGTTCCAGGTGGTAGGCGAATTGCGGGCTCCACGCTTCCCAAACGCACCGAGCGAGGTGGGTTGATTGTCGACGCCAGCACCACCGTTATCCACGACGTGACAGGTGTTGCAAGACTGCGTCTGATTCTTCGGAAGCTTCTTTTCGAAGTAGAGTCGCTTGCCCAGCTGGATCATTGCCCCGGTGTCTTTTTCCGCGCCGGGCATTTGATCGGGTAACGGTTGAATGTATTCCAAAACGTCCGTCCGCTGAGGCGTGGTTTCGGTGACAGGATCTGCGAGGGCGACATGCGCCAGTGTCGCAGTGGCCGCTAAAAGACTGATTGCATGGTTCGTTTTCATGGTGCTTGTTTTCGTTTTATGGGGTTAACACATGTTCATTTCATACTCACAAATTATCCTATGCCGCTGGAGCAATATCCATATTCGCCCGAAGCTTGCCGTCTTCCATTTCATAGGTGCGATCAAACACGTCCAGCGCGCGATGATCGTGGGTGACGACGATGACGCCGGCCCCCTGTTCGTGTGCGACTTTCGAGAAGAGTTCCATTACCTGCCGGCCGCGATGACTGTCCAGGGCGGCGGTTGGTTCGTCCGCAAGAATGAGGCTCGGTCGGTTCGCCAGCGCGCGGGCGACCGCGACGCGTTGTTGCTGCCCGCCAGAAAGTTGGTCCGGTAGATTGCCCGCGCGATCGGCCACGCCAAGGTAGTCCAGCAGTTCCATGGCGCGCTGGTGAGCCTCTCGGCCTGGAACGTCGTTGATCTCAAGCGCGATCTGGATGTTTTGCAGCGCCGTGAGGAATGGAATCAGGTTCGCTTTCTGAAACACGAAGCCGAGAAATTTGCGTCGAAATGCCCGGAGATCAACGAGCGCTCGCGGACCATCCACCACCTTCTCTTCGCCGATGGTAATTCGCCCGGAGGTCGGTGGGTTGATCAATCCCATTGCCGCCAGAAGAGTGGATTTTCCCGCACCGCTCGGCCCGAGCAATGCCACCACCTCACCGCTTTCGACTCGCAGTGAAACGCTCTTCATCGCCACGACTTCGGTGTTTCCACTTCCATAGATCTTTGTGAGATCAAATACCTCGATCGCGCGAGAAGTGGATGAGTTGGCGTTCGTCATGACAGTACCTTGTTTGGCTCGACCCGCATTGCTTTCCAGATACCCACGAGACTGGCAAAAACTGAGATCAGAATAACCACGCCCGCCAGCGCCCACAGATCCTGAGACACGATGAGAACGCGTCGGGGAAAACGCGGGAACACCCATTGTCCAAGCACGTTCGCGATGCCATAGCCGATGAAGCCGAGCAGCAGTGCCTGTTGCAGGATCAATCCTACGATCATCGAATTGCGCGCGCCCATCAGCTTTAGCAATGCGATGTCGTGAACCTTGTCCAAGGTCATCGTGTAGATGATCAACGCCATGATGATGGTGGAGATGATGACCAGCAGGACGCGAAACAACCCGATCTGCCGCCGTGCTTTGTCGATCATGCCGTAGATCAGAAGTTGTTGCTGACCGGACTGCGTGTGAACGGAAACGTCGGGCCAGGCGGCGATCGTCTGCTCGATGGTCTGCGGGTTCGCACCTTTTTCGAACCGCACCATGATCGCGCTCACTTGAGGGGGCGCGAGTGCCGGCACGCCCGATGAAGCGCCACCACCGCGCTCGAGAAGCAACGGTTGCAGCCGTCCAATGTCCTCGGCTCCCGCCCGCTGAACACGCGCGGCCCGTTCCATGCGAATCGCCTCGCCAACTTGATCGAACTGGATCGACTGCGCATCAGCCACGGTGAAAAACGCAATGCCGTCCCCGCCGGAAGCCACCATGCCGCGCGTGAGCCCGACCACGGTAAAGGTGTCCTTGCCCAGAGGAACGCGGTCGCCGAGGGCCAGGCCAAGCGTGCGATCGGCAATCATTTCATAGTGAGCCTGCGCAAGCGGACGTCCCTCCACCAGTTCCACCCATGCTCCCTTGTCCTCGGGCCAGGAAAGACCGTGTACGTTCATCCGCAAGGGACGGCCGAGATGTTCTCTCTGAACATTGTGAGACACGAATCTTCTGGCGCTCTCCACGCCCGGGACGGCGAGCAGTCGATTTTCCAACACGGCAGGCACCCGGGAAACTTCTGCGAAGGGGCCACGGGTTCCTTTTTGTACGACCCAGAGGTTGGCGCCAATGCGATCCACCACCACCAGTGCGTCATCGATCATGCCGCGATAAATGCCGCTCATGCCGAGGACAATCATCAGCAGGAGACCAATCCCCAGCGCGGTGAGGGCAAACCGCCCGACGTTGTGCCGGATATCCTGTGTCGCGAGATTCATGGTACACGGATGTGCTTGCCGTCCTTGAGTGAAATACCGGGGGCGCCGGCTGGTTTGACGGCGCTGTCACCCTCTTGCAGGCCGTCCGTCACTTCGATCACATCATTGCCCCTCAAACCCGGAGTAATGACGCGCCATCTGGCCTTGCCAGCGTCATTCACAAACACTCCGGCTTCGCCGTCGCGCCAGACCACAAAACCTTCCTCTACGGTCAGCACTGAATTCTTGCGATCGGTTTCAATGTAGACTTCTGCGCGTTGGCCCACCGCCCAGTTTGCGGGCAGCTCTTCCACCAGAACGTTCACGATGAATTCCCTTGTCTCGCGATCGGTCTGGCGACCCAGACGCGCCACCTTGCCGGCAAAGTCTCGCGCGGGTTCTGAGCGGAAGACGACCCGCGCAGATTGACCAGGTGCGAGCGCCGCCATTGCGGTCTCATCCACCCAGGCCGAGATCCAGAGTTCATTGGTGGAAATTAAATGGAGAATCGAAGCACCCGGTACGACAACGTCGCCGGGATCGCGATCGCGACGAACCACCAGGCCGGCAAACGGACTCATGATCCGGGTATCGGCGAGGCGCGCCTGCTGATACTTGAGTGAAGCCTGCGCGGTTAGACGCTGCCGCTCGGCTTCGACGATCGCCGCTTGCGCGCGTTGAAGGTCTGCCTCGGCGACCTGCATCAGTTCAATGGCTTTGTCCAGATCCGCCTGGGCCGCGACGTTTGCCTTCATCAAGTCGAGCGCCCGAGCGTGATAGAGTTGGGCCTGATTCAGCACGGCTTGGGCGCGATTCTCCTCGGCGCGCACACGGTCGATGGTGGCGATCGTTGCATCGAGAGTTGCCTGAGCCACCGCCACCTGTTCCTTGAGCTCGGCATCATCGAGTACTGCGATGGGTTGCTCCGCCGCCACGCCGTCATTCTGGTCGACCAGCACCTCCATCAACCGTCCCTGAATCTTCGGACTGACGGTCGCCTCGACCCGTGCCTCCAACGTGCCGGTTCCCATCACCTCCGCGACAATCGTGCCTTTCTCGATCTGCTCGGCAACAACCAGAACAGGCCGTGCCCGGATCCACCAGATGGCTGCACCGGCGACGGCAATGAGCAGCGCATACGTTGCAATGGATTGAATTCTTCGACTGGATCGAGCTGATTCACTCATGAGGGGTCTGTTGTTGTTGGTTGAGTCTCCGACCGCCAGGCACAGGTCTGCCGTGCCGTGAAGGAGAATGATTTAAACACTGTTTTCACGATGCAAGAGTGATTCAATTTCTGTGTTGGCGCTTTCCAATATTTAACCAAATGCGGCCATCTGTTGATTTCGAATCACTTGCCGGAACCACTCAATGCCAGCAGAACGCCGATGACTGTTCCGTAGAGCGCGCCACGCCACCACGTCGACGTCAGCGGGCACGTGCCGCCGGAACACTTTCCGAAGTGTCCCCTCGCGGCACCCAGCGCAGCGCCGATGAATGGAGGGATCAAGAATTGCAGCATCAGTTGGCCTTTCCACGTCCGGCGCCTTTGTCAGATCCGCCGCCCTTGCATCCAGCAGCGGTGGCAGGTTTCTTGGGGCTCGCTTGAGCGCGACAGTTTTGGCACTGCGCCTTTCCGGGTGCAGCGGTTGGTTTGTCGTCAGATACGCTCAGCACTGGGGGATGAGATCGGTCATGCGCGGCCCAGCCATGTGCCGCGAAATCAGCGATCACCTGCGCGTGATTTTGAGCGACGAGAACCGCCACCGGTGAATCGCCCGTAACGGTCGCTTTGATGCCATCCGGGATTTTGGTGAATTTGTGCTGAAGCTCGTCGTAGTTTTCGACGTACTCGGCAAATGCGGGATCCCCGCGTCGAACCATCAAACCCGATTCGAGTCGCTCACTCATCTGTTTCACGTGAGACTGAAGCGCCCTGACAACTGCTGGAGTGGTTGAGGCGGTCGTGGCGGTGTAGCCAGTCTTCGTCAGCTCGACGGTGCGTTTGATTTGATCGTGCTGATCAAAAAAAAGATGAATATTCTCGCGGGATTCGGGCGGCATTCCCTAGGCCGCCGAACTGAACGTCGAACTGAACGTCGAACCAAAGAGAACGGTAGCGGAGAGAAATGCGATGGAGAGAAGCGAAGTCGTTTTCATAAACTGGGTTCCTTTTCTACAACAGTCATTGTTAACCATATGCGTACATAGTTGTGTAAATGGTTTTATGCAACCTTGTTTTTGAACTTTTCCCAGGAAACGAATGAGCGCCTCTGCCTGCTCACCTGGATCTTTGTGAGTTAGAAGAGGTGGACAATCCCGATCATCCGCTGCGGCCCCTTACGATTTATGGCCTTTCTCAACCATTCGGAAAGACTCACAACTCGTTGACAATCACTCTTGCTGCTTTTATATCAAACGACTGTTTGAAACATACGTTTGATTAAATGTCCGCCGCTGATACCAAACTGACCATTCTCGATGCCGCTGAACGCTTGTTCGCGGATCACGGTTTCGCGGCGACGTCGTTGCGAAACATCATCTCCGAGGCCGGGGTCAATCTCGCCGCGGTGCACTATCACTTTGGGTCGAAGGACGCCTTGATCAAGGCCGTGCTGGACCGGCGCATCATTCCGCTGAATCTCGAACGGCTCCGGTTGCTGGATCTCGCCGACGCGGGCGGAGCGGATGCCGTGGATTTTCTGGAGCAAATCATTGAAGCCCTGATCGGCCCGCCACTTCGGTTGAGTCGTGAAAACAAGACGGCAGGCGAACACTTCATGAAGCTGATAGGCCGGACCTTTGCCGAAGCCGACGAGAACTTGAAGAAGATGTTCTTCGCGATGTTCGACGAAGTGGTCCGGCGCTTCTTTCCGGCATTTGAAAAAGCTTGCCCGCATCTGCCCTCCTCGACACTTTTCTGGCGCTGCCATTTTATGGTGGGAGGCATGGCTCACACCATGTGCGACAAGGAGGCGGTTGAAATGTATGCCAAGGGAGTTTGCGATACCAATGACGTGGATGGAATCATCCGTGAATTGGTTGAATTTTCTGCGGCGGGCCTTCGTGCAACCGCCAATTTGACCACCGCTAAAACCAAGGTAAAGGTGCGCAAGTGATTCGTTATTTCCCGATTTTTCTAATAGCGATCATTGCCGGTTGCGTCTCCCCGCCGGAACGTGAACCCGCTCCAGAAACGGTGAACATCCCCGGAGATTGGAAGGCGGTCTCCAATACCAACAGGGTCGTCGCGTCCTGGTGGAATTCATTCGGCAGCACGCAAGTGGTGGATGTCGTGACGAAGGCCATGACGAACAACTACGATCTGCAGGCGGCAATGGCGCGAATGGACATCTCCGCTGCTGAATCACGCATCGCGGGAGCGGATCTCTATCCACAGATCGGAGCCGATTTTGATGCCGCTCGCTCGAAGCAAAACTTCATCGGGTTGCCCATTCCCGGTGCGGGCAATGATCCGCTCTCGACGACGTTCAACTCCTACGGCCTGCGACTTGTCACAACATGGGAACTGGATCTCTGGGGCCGCATCCGGTCCGGCCAAAAGGCGGCGATTGCCGACATGCAGGCGAGTCAGGCCGACTACTTCGCGCTGCAACAATCCATCGCCGCGCAGACCGTGAAAGCCTGGCTGGTCGCGGTGGAGTTGCGGCGTCAGATCGCGTTAAACGAAAAAGTCATTGAAAGCTATTCGGGCACGGTTCGGCAGGTGGAACGGCGTTACCAGCGTGGCATCGCCAATTCGGTGGATTATCGGCTGGCACTGACGGATCTCGAAGGAGCAAAGGCCTCCCTCTCCAACTGGCGCGCGCAATACGAAGCCGCTGTTCGTCAGCTTGATTTTCTTTTGGGTCAATACCCTGACGGTTTGCTGGATGTGCAGTTTGAATTCCCCGAGCTCACCTTGGAAATCCCGGTGGGACTTCCATCAGAATTATTGGAACGCCGTCCGGATTTGATTGCTGCAGAACGTCGACTGGCTGCTTCGTTTGCACGGGTGAAGCAGGCGAAACGTTCGTTGTTTCCGCGTATCAGTTTGACAGCGAGTGGCGGGACAAGCAGTGGCGATCTTTCCGAGCTGACGAATCCGGACTTCAGCGTCTGGACTCTCGCGGCAAACGCGGCGCAACCCATTTTTCAGGGCGGGCGTCTAATCGCCGGAATCGATATGGCGAAGGCAGCGAATCGTGCGGCGGTTGCCGACTACGGCAAATCCTTGCTGATGGCGTTTACTGAAGTTGAGACTGCGTTGTCGGTTGATGACGATCTGGCCAGCAGAGAAGAGCATCTCGCTGAAGCGGCAAAGCAGGCGCGGAGTTCACTTTCGCGCGCGGACGAACGTTACTCATCGGGTCTTGAATCCATTTTGGCGGTGTTGCAGGCCCAGCGAAACGTGTTCACCGCGGAGAGTGCGTTGATCAACGTTCAACGCGTCCGACTCGACAACCGTGTCGACCTCCATCTAGCGCTCGGTGGAGGGTATCCCGCCGAACTGAATCCGCCCATTCCGGTACAAGACGAACCGGTCCAAGTTTCTCAATTTGAATGAAAACGTTGCTGAAAGTTTTGTTGCCGCTCCTGATGCTCTTATTGGGCGGCGGCGTGATGTACACGATGATGTTGAGCCGCAAGCCCTTGCTGCCGCAGGAGATCGTGGAAGTCGCACCGATGGTACGCGTCAAAGTCGTCCAACCACAGCAGCTTGCTCTCTCAGTTCGCAGTCAGGGAACGGTCATGCCGGGGACTGACATCACGCTGGTAAGTGAAGTGGCGGGAACGATTATAAGCGTTTCCCGTGCGCTCGCTGCGGGTGGATATTTCGAGACGGGCGATCTGCTGATGGAGATTGATCCGGTCGATTACGAACTGGCGGTGGTGCAGGCGAACGCCCGGTTATTGGAGGCGAAAGCGCGTTTGATGCGGGAAGAAGCGGAAGCGGAGATCGCTCGGATCGAGTGGAAGGAACTCGGCAAGGATGGCGAAGCATCGGCGTTGCTCCTTCGAGAACCTCAACTCGCTGAAGCCGTCGCTTCGGTCGAATCCGCAAACGCGAACGTCCGACTGGCCGGGCGCGATTTGGAAAAAACGAAACTCAAGGCACCGTTTGCCGGTCGTGTGCTTTCGACCTCCGCCGACATCGGACAATACGTCCCGCGCGGCACACAACTGGCCCGGATTTACTCAATCGAGACGGCGGAGATTCGTTTGCCGCTTTCGGCGAACGAACTGGCGTATGTGAAAGTGCCCTTTAATTTTCGTGGTGAGAACGAGGAGGGCAATCAGCCGAATGTAAAATTGACAGCGACTCTGGGCGGACGTGAACGAACGTGGGTCGGAAAAATTGTTCGGACGGAAGGCGAGATTGATCCGCGCACCCGCATGATCACGGCCGTGGCTGAAGTGCAGAATCCGTATGGTCGAAAGCCCGGCGAGGATTCGTCGCCGCTGGCGGTTGGGTTGTTTGTGCAGGCTGAGATTGATGGCGAGACAGTAAACGATGTCTTCGAACTCCCACGAACGGCAATGAACGGAATGAGCCGTGTCCTGCTTGTCGACAAAAACGATGAGCTTCATTTCCAGGACGTGACCGTGTTGAAAGCAGAGCGTTCCGTGGTGGTCATTCAGTCTGGTTTAAAAGCAGGAGACCGCGTCTGCCTCACCCCATTGGAAACTCCGGTCGACGGCATGAAGGTTCGTGTCGCGGATGAGGTCACGAATAGCGGTGATAAGATCGCGCAGGGAGGTGTTCTTTGAAGGGCATCATCGCCTGGTTTGCCAACAACGGCGTCGCCGCCAATTTTCTGGCGATCCTTGTCCTGGCCGGTGGTCTCATGATGATGGGGCAGATCAAGAAGGAGGTTTTCCCAGAGATGTCGTCGGACGCGATCGAGATTCAGGTGCCGTATCCGGGTGCCGCTCCCGGAGAGGTTGAGGAAGGCATTTGCATCAAAATTGAGGAGGCCGTTCAAAGCGTTTCCGGGGTCAAGAAAATCACCTCAATGGCCTCTGAAAACATGGGCACGCTGATGCTGGAGCTGTTGCCGGGGGAAGACGCCGCCCGCGTGCTGGATGAAGTGAAGGCCCGTGTTGATTCGATCGATACGTTCCCGATCGAGGCGGAAAAGCCGGTCGTCAACGAGGCGATTCTCAAGCGGCAGGTTTTGAACGTGGCGATCTCTGGTCAGGCCGATGAAAAGACGTTGAAGAAACTCGGCGAACGCGTTCGCGACGAAATCTCTTCAATCCCGGGCATCACGCAGGTGCAGCTCGCAAACGTCCGGCCTTACGAAGTCAGCATTGAGGTTTCCGAGGATTCCATGCGGCAGTACGGGCTCACCTTCGAAGAAGTCGCAATGGCGGTCCGCCGCAGCTCACTCGATCTTCCCGGGGGCTCGGTGAAAACGCGGGGGGGCGAAATACTTTTTCGAACACTGGCGCAGGCCTATCGCGGACCGGAGTTTGAGGACATTCTCGTTCGCAGCACACCGGACGGTTCGCAGGTGTTCATCCGCGATGTCGCCACGGTGGTTGACGGGTTTGCAGACATCGACAACCAGGCCAGTTTCGACGGTGAACCCGCCGTGCTCGTGCAGGTCTTCCGCGTCGGTGAGCAAAGTGCACTGGAATTGTCCGACAAGATTCACGAGTACATCAAATCGGCGGAACCCCAGATGCCCGCCGGCATCAAACTCACCGTCTGGCAGAACGACGCCAACTTCCTTCGCGGCCGTCTCGATCTGCTGCTGCGCAACGGCATCGCCGGTCTGATTTTGGTGCTGATCGTCCTGACGTTTTTCCTGCGACTGCGGCTGGCAATCTGGGTGGCGTTTGGAATTTTGATCTCTTTCCTCGGTACTTTCTTTCTCATGCCCTTTCTGGGCGTTTCGATCAACATGATCTCGCTCTTCGCGTTCGTGCTGGTGCTGGGCATCGTGGTGGACGACGCGATCGTGGTGAGCGAAAATATCTACACCCACCAGAAACGCGGTGAGGATCCGCTCAAGAGCGCCGTGGCCGGTGCACAGGAGGTCGTGAAGCCGGTGATCTTTGCGGTGTTGACGACGGTAGCGGCGTTCGCCCCGTTGATGCTGGTTCCTGGAAACACAGGCAAGGTCATGAAGGTGATTCCGCTGATCGTCATCCCCACGCTTCTCTTTTCTTTGATCGAGTCTCTGCTGGTGCTGCCCTCGCATCTCGGGCACCTCAAACCGCAGCACGACATGAAATACAGCAAGCATCGCGATCCCTTCACGCGGGCAATCAACGGCTTCAAATGGGTCGTGCAAACGTGGCGCGATTTTCAGACGAAATTTTCCGATGCGATCGAGCGATTCGTGAACCAAGCTTATCGTCCCGTTTTGTTACGTGCGCTGGACTGGCGGTACCTCACGGTCTCCATCGCGTTGTTCTTCATGTTCATCACCGCCGGTCTGGTGGGTGGACGTTTCGTGCAGTTTCAATTTTTCCCACCGGTTGAAGGCGACAACGTCGCAGCGTTCCTCACGATGCCTCAGGGAACTCCCGCCGAAGTGACGGCGGAAGCCGTCCGCAAGCTCGAGGAATCCGCGCTCAAACTCGGTGCCGAACTCGACGCTGAACACACCGAGATGACGAACAGCGTAATGCGTTACATGCTCGCCTCCGTCGGCGAACAACCCTTTCTCACTGCGCAACGCCAGGGCGTGGGCAACTACGTGAAACTGATTTCGGCATCACATCTCGGCGAAGTGAACATCGAACTCGCGCCCTCCGAGGAACGCGGTGAAATCAGCAGTGCTGATCTGGCCAATCGCTGGCGCAAACTCACCGGCCAGATTCCCGACGCCGTGGAACTCAGTTTCAGCGCCTCAATTTTTTCGCCGGGGGAGGCCTTCAATTTGCAACTCGCCGGCACGAGCATGGAGCGGTTGAACAAGGTGGCCGACAAAGTGAAAGCCCGGCTCGCCCAATACGACGGCGTGTTCGACATCGCGGATTCGTTCCGCGCGGGCAAACAGGAATTGAAGCTGAATCTCAAACCCGAAGCGGAGGCGCTGGGTGTTGATCAACAGATGCTCGCACGTCAGGTTCGCCAGGCGTTCTACGGTGAGGAAGCGCAGCGGATTCAACGCGGACGGGATGACGTCAAAGTGATGATCCGATATCCCGAGGATGACCGCCGTTCGTTGGCTGATCTTGAAAACCTGCGCATCCGAACCGCGACTGGTGCCGAGGTGCCGTTCGGCGAAGTCGCGGACGTCGACTTCGGTCGTGGTTACGCCAGCATCACACGCGTCGATCGGCGTCGCTCTGTGAACGTCACTGCCGATGTGGATCCGACGAAGGCAAACGCAGCAGAAATCGTCGCCGAAATGGAACTGGAATTTCTCCCGCAACTGATGGTTGACAACCCGGGCACCAGTTATTCCTTCGAAGGCGAACGACGCGAGCAACAGGAAACCATGGGCGGTGTTTTCCGCGGACTCATTCTTGCAATGGTGATCATCTACGCGTTGCTGGCGATCCCGTTCAAGAGCTACGTCCAGCCGTTGATCGTCATGTGCGCGATTCCGTTTGGGATGGTTGGCGCGGTGTGGGGTCACCTGTTTCTTGGAATGGATCTTACCGTTCTCTCGATGTTCGGCATCGTCGCTCTCGCGGGTGTTGTCGTGAATGATTCGCTCGTGATGGTTGATTTCATCAACCGCGAAGTGGAGGCGGGCGACTCGCTCATGCACGCCATCCGCGAAGCGGGCGCGGCGCGGTTTCGGCCGATCATGCTGACGTCCGTCACAACCTTTGCGGGCCTGACGCCACTCTTGCTGGAAAAAAGTTTGCAAGCGCAGTTCCTGATTCCGATGGGTGTGTCGCTCGGGTTCGGCGTGATGTTCGCCACCTTCGTCACCCTCTTCATCGTGCCGTGCGGCTACCTGATTCTTGAGGACATCAAGGCCGGCTTCAAATGGCTCTACGGCCATCCCGAGGAAACCGACGGAGCGCTTCCGCCGCAACAGGCCGCGCTGTCGGACAGGGCATGATTTGGAACTGCGGCGACGCGCGGTTCAGCCGTATGTCGGGATTCGCCGCGCCGCCAATCGGAACGGCGACATTCCTGTCGCCAGACACGCTGCGGTGGGATCGGGTGATCGGAATGTCGCCCTTCAATCTGTGGCGGGGCGCGTCTTGACACAGCCCCTGGAGCGCGGCCTTCAGGCCGCTTCAACGACCGAGTGGGCAACGGCGAAACGACTGGCCCGTGGGCGATTGAACGATGAAGCGGCGTAAACGCCGCGCTCCGAGCAGGTTTAATTTCGGGGGCAGCAACGAGATGCGCCCGCAGCGGCGGGCACCCAAGATTTCGCTCGCTTGTTTTTGGGGAACTTGCTGACCATTCACTTCGATTTATGAGGGGCGTAATGCTGGCAATCTTGATGTTTGGAGTTGTGGCGGGGACAGCGACGGCAGCCGATCCGCTGGACACCTGGTATTGGCGCAGTCCGTCGCCACAGGGCAACCCGCTGAACGGCGTCTGCTTTGGGGCGGACGAGTTCGTTGCGGTGGGAGCCAACGGAACCGTGATGACTTCGCCCGATGGTGCGGCGTGGCGCTCTTCGAGCAGATCGAACTCGGCAAAAGCCCCGTCAAAAAGCCGGTGCAAAAAACTGAAAAATCGCGTGTCGGATCCCCTCAGAGGTGAGGGCGGCTTCCAGCCGCCCGGAAAAGGGCACCAGACCGCCGGACGGTTCTGCGATTGCCGCGTGCTGGACATCTCCAACGCCGGACCCGCCGGGCTGGAAGCCTGGCTCCACTTCAGCCACGATGGCTGACGCCACCATTTTCGGGTACTCGCGTAAAGGCATGCGACACAGTTCCGCCAAACAAGCGTTAAGCAACCTCTCCCCGCACAGGGCTGATCGCCCTATCGCCAAGTTCTTTCAAATTTTTTTGAACATTTGATTTATATTCGGTCAAAGAGTCCGTTGTTAAAACACCGATGAGAACGAATTTGGGATTTCCCCCGGAAACCGTCAAGAAAGGTGTTTACAGCGCGGTTGCGATTCGTTATGTCCGTGCGCTCATTTCCGAGAGAAACTGTAGAAAACAGGTATGATTAACGTTCAGAATTTGACGAAGAATTTTGGACCCAAATGCGCCGTCAATGGGGTGTCATTTGAGGTCAAAAAGGGTGAGGTTCTGGGCTTTCTTGGGCCCAACGGTGCCGGCAAATCCACTACCATGCGGATGATCACGGGCTATTTTCCCCCGACGTCCGGTCGCATCACAGTCGGCGGTCACGACATCGGCGACGAACCGATCCAGGCCAAGCGGCTGATCGGGTATCTTCCCGAGAACGCCCCGGCCTACACGGACATGACCGTCAGAGGCTTTCTTCAGTTCGCTGCCGAACTTCGAGGACTCCGTGGTGAGGCCAAGACACGCGCCGTTTCCCGGGCCATCGAAATGTGTTTTCTGGAAAACGTGGTTCATCAAAGCGTCGATACTCTCTCAAAAGGTTACCGGCACCGGACGTCGCTCGCGCAATCGATCATCCACGATCCGGAGGTTCTTATTCTCGACGAACCCACCGATGGTCTCGATCCGAATCAAAAACACGAGGTACGCGGTTTGATCAAGCGGATGGGTGAAACCAAGGCGATTATTTTCTCGACCCACATTCTCGAAGAAGTTGAAGCCGCCTGCACCCGGGCGATCATCATCGATCGCGGCAAGGTCGTCGCAAACGGCACCCCGGCCGAACTGCTTCAACGCAGCGATAACGCCGGTGCGGTTTCTCTGCGCGTTCAGGGCGTCGCGAAAAACGCCATCACCGACAAGCTTTCCACCATCGGTATTTCCAGCAAAACAATTGTCGTGAAAGAAAAGGATTCAAACGTCTGGGTGCGCGTAATGCCGAAGGGCAGACTGCGCAATGGCGAACTCGCTGCGGAGGTGGCTGCCGTCGTGCTCGCCGAGAAATGGCACATCGATGAACTTCACACGGAGCACGGACGTCTCGACGAAGTCTTCCGCAGCATCACGTCATCTGACACCATGAAGGAGGCCGCCTGATGAACAGCGCATTGTCAAACATCTGGTGCATCACGAAACGGGAACTGAGCGGGTACTTCAGCTCACCGGTGGCGTATGTATTCATCGTCATCTTCCTGCTGTTCGCCAATTTCTTCAGCTTCATGCTCGGTGGCCTGTTTGAGCGAGGGCAGGCAAATCTGGAATCGTTTTTCACCTGGCACCCATGGTTGTTCATGGTTCTTGTTCCTGCTGTCGGAATGAGATTGTGGGCGGAGGAACGGCGCCTGGGTACGCTTGAACTTCTGCTGACGATGCCCATCACTCCGTGGCAGGCGATTGTCGGAAAGTTCCTCGCGTCGTGGATCTTCCTCGGTCTGGCGTTGCTGCTGACGTTTCCAATTGTGTTCACCGTGAACTTCCTCGGTTCACCGGACAACGGCGTGATCATCGCCGGTTACATCGGTAGCTTCCTGATGGCAGGTGCGTTCCTCGCGGTCAGCTGTGCGACATCCGCGCTGACTCGCAGCCAAGTGGTCAGTTTCATCATTTCGGTGGTGATCTGCTTCGGACTGGTGCTCGCCGGATTTGAACCGGCGGTTGAGTTCATGCGTTCGGTCGCGCTGCTCGGCGACAACATGGTGGACGTCATTACCTCGTTCAGTGTGATGACGCGCTTTATGAATTTTCAAAAAGGCGTGCTGGTGTTTGGTGACCTCGTGTTTTTCTTCTCGGTCATCGGATTCGCCCTGTTTACGACAGCGGTTATTCTCCGCGGTCTGCGTTCCAACTAAACCGGAGTTTTTAAAATGAGTCAGAAAAGAAACGAAACATTGATCTATTCGTCGGTTGGATTGATCGCGGTGTTCCTGATTGTGGTGGCGCTGAATTTTATCTTCAGCCTGAGCAACGCCCGCATCGATCTCACGGACGAGAAGTTGTACACGTTGTCCGCTGGCACGGAGGAAATCTTATCGGAACTCGACACCCCGATTGAGATCCGACTCTACGCCACGCAGGACGACAAGGTGATGCCCGCCGGAATGAAGGTTTACGCGCGTCGTGTGGAATCGCTCCTTCGCGAATACGCCGAACTGGCGAATGGCAAAATCACGATCCACAAACTAAATCCGGAACCCGATTCCGACGCCGAAGATTCAGCGCGTCTCGATGGCGTGCAGGGTCAGCCTGTCAATCTCGGCGAAGCGGTTTATCTCGGTGTCGCGATCAGCATGCTGGACCGAACGGCCACGCTCTCGTTCCTCGCACCGAACCGCGAGACGTTGCTGGAATACGATTTGACGCGTGCCATTTCGCAAGTCGTAAAGTCGCAGAAACCTGTCGTCGGCGTGATGAGTGCGTTGCCGGTGATGGGAATGCAAATGAACCCGATGATGGCTCGCATGGGCCAGCAACAGGGCGCACCGGCCTGGGCGTTGATCTCCGAATTGCAGCGCGACTTCGATGTGCGCGAAATCCCGATGGCTTCTGATTCGATTGAAGAAGATGTCGATGTGTTGTTGCTGATTCACCCGAAGGACATCACGGAAACCACCGAGTATGCGATTGACCAGTTCGTGCTCCGCGGCGGTCGCCTGGTGGCCATGCTGGACCCGATGGCAATCTCCGATCAACAGCCGCAGCAGCAACAGCAGAATCCGATGGGCCCGCCGCCCAGCATGTCGAACTTGAAGACCCTGCTGCCTGCGTGGGGGATTTCGTTCGACTCCGCGAAAGTGGTTGCGGATATGAATCTCGCGAAGGAACTCAGTTTTCAGCGTGGCCAGCCGCCGCAGTTGATTCCGACATTTCTGTTCGTTGGACCGGACAACATCGATCGTGAAGACGTCAGCACTGCGCAGATCGATGATCTTTGGATGCCTTTCCCAGGTGCCTACAGCGGCACGGCGGCGGACGGTCTGAAGCAGACCATCCTCATGCATACCAGTGATCGTTCGCAGCTGGTCGAAGGTTTCCTAGCTCAGATGGCCCCGGGTCAAATTGCGAAGGACTTCGTTGCCAGTGGCAAACAAATGCCGCTTGGCATACGTCTCACCGGCAAGTTCAAGACCGCCTTCCCCAACGGGAAACCCGGCGCAACGCCGCCGCCCGCAGAGGGGGATGATGCGGCAGCAGCTCCGGCCGGCGGTTCGCTGAAGGAATCCACAACCGACAGCGTGGTTGTCTTACTCGGCGACGTTGACATGGCGAACGACAATTTCTCCGTGCAACAGGTGTTTCCGGGAATCGTTTCATTCCGCAACGGCAACCTCAGTTTGATCCAGTCGTTGACCGAACAACTCGCCGGCGACGGTCGCCTGATCGGCGCCCGCAGTCGCGCGACGATGAACCGTCCGTTCACCAAGATTCGCGAGATGCAGACGGCGGCCGAAGAAAAATATCGCGAGACCATCGCCAGCCTTGAGAAGGAACGGCAGGACGTGCAGACACGGATCAGCCAGTTGCAGAGCAACAAGGAGGCGGGTCAACGCTTCGTCCTTTCTTCCGAGCAGCAGAAGGAACTTGAGCAGTATCAGGAGACGATGGTTGAGAAGAACAAGGAACTCAAACGTCTCCGCCGCGATCTTCGCAAGGACATCGATGCGATGGAAAATCGGCTGAAACTTTACAACATCGCCGGCATGCCGTTTCTCATCATCCTCGTGGGTATCGCCATGGCCATCATGAAACACAAACGTACCGCCGCAAAATGAACAGCAAGCAATTCAAACTGCTCATTCTCGTCTCCGTTGTCATCATCGGATTCGGAGCATTCAAGCTCTCCCGCGAACGATCGTCCTGGCAGGATTCCAACAAGGAAATCGGCGGCAAGGTCTTCGCGGAATTTCCATTGAACGAGATCGCCGCCATCACGATCAAGACCGATTCAAACGAAGTTGAGGTCGCGAAGTCTGGCGATATCTGGACGGTCGTCAACCGCGGCGACTATCCCGCTAACTTTGACAGCATCAGCGGACTTCTGAGGAAAGTCTGGGAACTGAAGGCACTGCGCAACGTCAAGGTTGGCCAATCGCAGCTGGCCGGTCTGGAACTCGTCGAACCCGGTAAGGGCAATGGCAGCGGCACATTGCTCTTGTTCAAGGACGGCAGCGGAAAGGAAATTCATTCCCTGCTGCTCGGTAAACAGCACATGCAGGAAGGCGCGGCCAACAGTTCACCGTTCGGCGGTGGCGGGTCCTATGCGAATGGACGCTACATCATGCCGGATGGAGAGAACGACGCCATCGCCCTCGTGCAGGAACCGTTCAGTGAAGTTCGCACATCGCCGGCCGACTGGTTGTTGAAAGACTTCTTCAAAGTCGCCCAGGCCAAGTCGATCGAGGTGACCACGACCAACTCCTGGAAAGCCGAACGCCAATCGGAAACCGGTGACTGGAAACTGGTCGGCTTGAAGGATGGCGAGGTGCTCGACACGACGAAGACCAGCGGATTCAACTACGCGCTGTCGTCGCCGAGCTTCACGGATATCGTGGTTGATGTTGAGCCGATTGACGTCGGCTTGACCACGCCGAGGCAGGTGGTGATTACGACCTTCGACGGGTTCACCTATGCGGTTGACGCGGGAAAGAAAGTCGGTGAGGACGACTACTACATCAAAGTAAAAATCGACGCCGATCTGCCCGCCGAGCGTGTCCCGGGTGCGGACGAAAAGGAAGAGGACAAGGCGCGCCTCGACAAGGAGTTTGCCGATGCGCAGGCCACGTTGAAAAAGAAGCTGGAGCAGGAACAGGCGCTTTCAAAATGGACCTACAAGGTGTCGAACTATACCCTCAATTCTGTGCTTAAGGAACGCAACGAACTGCTCAAGGAACCCGAGCCGCCCAAAGAAACTGCGGCTGAAGCAGGTATTCCCTTCACCGATCCAGTTCCGTTGAATCAGTAGCTTGATCAACGTGCTGCGGGCATCCTGCCCGCAATTTCGTCCCGACGAAATCGACGGCCAACGTGCTGGGGCGCTGCCAGCCCCCAGTTCCGAGCGGCCAATTGCCAGGGTTCACGGAAGTTGACGCTGCCGGCGGGGATTCAACTGCCGGGGGACCCCGCCTCAACCGGAAGCAGCAGATGGAACAGAAGGAAACGAAGTGAGAGGCAGAGATGACCTTGCGGTTGGGTTGCCTGTGGCTGGCGAGACTGCATTTCCGAGTTTCACTTCTCCGGTTGTGCGGCGTCGCGGTTAACGGCCTGAGTGACCTGATTTTCCCACCACTTGGTCCAGCGCTGCCCTTCGTCGCTTCGAATCCATAGTACGTAGGCGGACCCGTCCTGACTTGTGTGGTACATCACGTTGTCAGAGAATTCGTCAAACCCATGTTCAGCAATGAAGGTGGCCCGAAAAACGCCGGACGAGACCGAGTTCGCATGCCGTTGATCGAAAGCGGCCGGGTCGGCCTGGCCTTCATACAGCGAGTTGGCCCAGGCCATAAACCCGGGCCGACCACTTATCCCCAACGCCTCGATGACACCACCCTGCAAGGTGGATCTCACCAGGGCGATGGACCGCTCTGGTCAACGACAATTATCCTTCCCCGGTGGCGACAATTAAAACTCGCCGTTTGAGACGGGGCTAAATCCGTATTTCTTGTGTCTTTGCATGGGTTTGAGAGTTTGCCCTTCGTGGAATGGAGTCTTTGACGCGCAAGCGGCAAAGGCGCAATGGAACGAAGGGCAAACTTCGCCGCCGGTTTCACCCGGCCTGGTTCTCTTTTGCTTTCCGGGCCCGCACGCTCTCACCGCTGAATTCCAGGATCACCGAGTGATGGACGAGTCGGTCGATGGCGGCCATGGTCGTCATCGGGTCTTTGAAGATTTGATCCCACTTGGAAAACACCAGATTGCTGGAGATCATCACGCTGCGCCTTTCGTAGCGTTCGGCCAGGAAGGTGAAGAGCACTTCCATCTCTTCGCGGTTTTGCTGCACGTAGCCGATGTAAAGGGGTCAGTCTTGAATGGCGCTTAGTTAAGGCAGGGTTTCGATGGTTTTTAGTGGGCGTTTTGATGTGGTTTGTCTATGATGACCCATGCCATTTAGGACTCCGTTTCTTCCCGGGATTTCTCACC
>Ga0335398_10000855_pt1 | contig 53150 bp, 65 predicted proteins | sample BON03_FD_205742 | JGI IMG/M metagenome (GOLD analysis project Ga0335398, IMG submission 205742) | Freshwater microbial communities from Lake Bonney liftoff mats and glacier meltwater in Antarctica - BON-03 (spades assembly) (version 2) | ecosystem: Environmental > Aquatic > Freshwater > Ice >... | reverse complement strand
TCCCATTCCGAACAGAGAAGTTAAGTACTATTGCGCTGATGATACTGGTTTACCGGGAAAGTAAGTCGTTGCCAACTCCTTTTAAAAACTCCTAGTCGTTTATTCGATTAGGAGTTTTTTTTTGTGCATTAAGCTCATAGTTACTTTTTAGATGGTTAGACAGTTAGAAGCTGGACAAATAGACTATAAGTCTAGTAGTCTGACAGTCTATAAATATATAAGTCTAATAGGCTGTGTAAGTAGATGGATGCAAATCCCTTTTCAAACTGTACTCAAGTATGCATTTTTTTGTACTATACATTAATTATAATTGATATTTATATAAATTATAATTATATTGCAGTAAATTGCAATATATGTTAGTCAAAACTTTTGGAAGTACGGTATTCGGTGTAGACGCCACCACCATCACCGTAGAAATAAGTGTGGAAAAAGGTACGAAGTACTATATGGTCGGCTTGCCAGACAATGCGGTCAAGGAATCTTGGTTTCGAATTTCCACAGCCATCAAACACAATAATTTTAAAATGCCTCGTAAGAGGATTGTAATTAATCTTGCTCCAGCAGATATTCGTAAAGAAGGTTCAGGTTATGATCTACCCATGGCAATTGGAATTCTATGCGCCACAGAACAAATCTTTAATGATTACTTGGACCAAACGCTTATTATGGGCGAAGTTTCATTAGATGGTGTGATTCAATCTATTCGAGGTGTTCTTCCTATGGCTATCCAAGCCAAGAAAGAAGGCTTTACTAAAATGATTGTTCCTTTGGCTAATGCTCGTGAAGCCGCTATCGTTACAGGGATTGATGTGTTTGGCGTAGAAACTTTGGCTCAGGTAGTGGGTTTTCTAAATGGAGAAATCGATATTACGCCAACCTTCGTAGACACGCGCAAAGAGTTTTCCCAAAATCAATGTAGCTTGAGCGTCGATTTTGAAGATGTAAAAGGACAAATTAAAATTAAACGGGCACTGGAAATTGCTGCTGCAGGTGGTCATAACATCATTCTCATAGGACCACCAGGAGCTGGTAAAACCATGTTGGCCAAGAGATTTCCAACTATCTTACCACCGCTTACCTTACAAGAATCATTAGAAACCACAAAAATTCATTCAGTATCTGGTTTATTGAAGAGTTCAGATTCTTTAGTGTTCGAACGACCATTCCGAGCGCCACATCATACTGTTAGTGACGTGGCTTTAGTAGGAGGAGGCAGTAGTCCGCAACCTGGAGAGATATCTCTAGCACACAATGGTGTCTTATTCTTGGATGAGTTACCCGAATTCAAACGAACAGTGCTAGAAGTGATGCGGCAGCCCTTAGAAGATAGAAATGTGACTATTTCTAGATCTAAGTTTTCTGTTACCTATCCAAGTAATTTTATGTTGGTTACAAGCATGAACCCATGCCCCTGTGGCTACTACAACCACCCTGATAAGGACTGTGTTTGTCCGCCAGGATTGGTGCAGAAGTATTTAAATAAAATTAGTGGACCGCTAATGGATAGAATTGACCTTCATGTGGAAGTAACGCCGGTTCCTTTTAAAGATTTGAGTTCCGAACATTTAGAAGAGAAAAGTGAAAAGGTGAGGGAACGGGTCATTGCCGCAAGAGAAATTCAATACGCGCGTTTTTCAGATACAGAAATTTGTAGTAACGCCTTAATGAGTGCTAAGCAACTCCGACAAGTTTGTCGCATTTCAGATGCCTCCAAAAGTCTTCTCGACCGCGCCATGGAAAAACTCAACCTCTCCGCAAGAGCTTATGATAGAATCCTAAAAGTTTCTAGGACCATTGCAGATCTAGAAGCAAGCCAGGATATTCAACCCCAACATGTAGCTGAAGCCATTCAGTATAGAAGTTTGGATCGGGATAACTGGGGGAGTTAAGTGAATGTTAATGTTTAAGTGGGCTTGGAATGTTTAATTTTTATTTCGATGAATATTAATTTTCTTTAATAAAGTGAATTTTTCAAAAAAATGGAGTTAAATATAATACAGGAAAGAATCTATGAGTTAAGAGGTCAAAAAGTAATGATTGATTTTGATTTGGCTGAGCTTTACGAAACAGAAACTAAAAGACTCAAAGAAGCGGTTCGCCGAAATAGTAGTCGATTCCCGAAAGATTTCATGTTTGAACTTAATGATATTGAGTTTGAAATGTTGAGGACGCAATTTGCGTCCTCAAAACTCGGAGGAACAAGATATGCCCCTTTTGCATTTACGGAGCAAGGTGTTGCCATGCTTGCAAGTGTTTTGAATAGTCCAAAAGCAATTGAAGTGAATATACAAATTGTAAGAGCCTTTGTGTTTTTGAGACAATACAATCTAAGTCATAAAGACTTAAGTGAAAAACTAGAGAAACTGGAAGGGAAATATAATAAGCAGTTTAAAGATGGGTATGAAGCTATTAATTTTTTAATTCAAGATAAAAATAGTGATGCAAGTAATCGGAAGAGAATTGGTTTCAAGCCATAGAACGTTTAGTTCAGTAATAAGTGGATGGAAATCTCAATCTCTCAACAAGACAAGAGCTTATGACAGAATCCTAAAAGTCTCCAGAACCATAGCAGATCTAGGTGGATATCTGCGTTTAAATCAGTTAACATTTTTGCAACAATTTTTTCTATCTTTGGAATAACCAAAGTTCATCTTATCAAAAACCTTTTCACTCTTATTGTATTACTTTATAGTATCTCACTGGTGTCTTGCAAAAAGGATGAAGTTTTTATTCCGGATAATGAGCCAATAGGTGGGAGCTATATTTCTACTCTTCAATTAGAAAATTACGTTAATCGAGTATTTATAGATTTGATTGGAAGGGAACCATTAGATGCTGAAATGGAAGTAGAAGTAAGCCTTTTGAAAGAAAAGGAGATAAGTCTTGAGGCAAGAAGAACTTTAATTGAAAAATTGCAACAAGATGAAACCGAAGTCCCCGGAGATTCGACCTATAAAAGAGCCTATTATTATCGATTTTATGAGGTTGCTAAAGTGAAAATGATTGAAGGAGTCGAGAATGACTTTTTACTAGAAGATCGTGTGAATATAGTAAACAATCTAAATGCTGCCGTTATTTCTGGAGATTCGGCTAGCGCAGCTTTCTATAGAGACCAAATTAAAGAAATTGATGCCGTTTTCGCAATACCTAACCATTACATGAAAGATAGTATTGATATCGAGCAAGTTTTCTATCGACTTATTGATAATTATGTTTACGATATTATCAATATGAACACATTCAATTTTGTGAATGCTACTTTTCAAGATTTATATTTCAGATATCCTACAGCGCAAGAATTCGATGTTGCTAATGATATGATTGAAAATAATATTGCTGGGAGTCTTGTCGGACTTAGTGGCTCTAATCGTGGTGATTATATGACTATTATGACTTCTTCCTCTCAATTTTATGAAGGAATGATAATTTGGGCTTATATGAGTTTGTTAATTCGAAATCCAACTGCTCAAGAATTGCAGTCGCACCTACAAGGTTTTCCAATAAATAAAGATTTTCAGGAACTTCAAGTGCAGATAATGATTACCGATGAGTATGCTAATTTTTAATTTTTAGAATGAAAAAATATATATTTTTATTTGCTTGCAGCCTTATTCTCCTCTTTTCTTGTCAAAAAGAAGATGTGATTGTTTATGGACTTACTTCAATAGATATATTAACACCTAGTGCAAATAAAGATAAGCCCAAATCGGATGCGCAATATGTTGCAGTTTTATATGTTAATCTATTTCAACGCGCCATATCCACTTCTGATCAAATAGAGATCGAACGCTTACTTCGCTCTATTGGCGATAAAAGACTAGCTTATGAATTGATTATCTCTAGCTATATGAATGATCCTGGAGTAATTTTACCATCTAACACTTTTATGCAAACTAATTTGGAACAGTTTATTATAGAAACCTATGAACGATTTTATGTTCGCCCCCCTTCTCAGCTTGAGTTGGCTTATTACAAAAATTACCTTGAAAATAATCAGTCTGTAACACCAGAATTGGTCTATTTTGCCTTTGCTATTTCAGATGAATCATTTTTTTATTAGAACACTAACCAATGAAAAGAAGAGAATTTATAAAGAAAATGACGATAGCAACAATTGCAAGTGCCACAAGTCCATACTTGTTAAATGCAGCTCCGCTTCCTTTGCCTCAGAGCGGTGGTGGGCCACACATTGTTTTTGTGATGTTTGCAGGTGGAGTAAGACAGCAAGAATCTGTTTTGCAACGTTACCTAACTGACAGTCAGGGATTAGTGGGATCTTCTTATGAAGGCAATATTATGTATAACATGCTCAGTGGATCAAATCCAACAGATAAAATTGTATATGGAACTAATGGGGGTGGATTAGCTGGCTCTCAGCCTATTCCACAAGTTTTAGCCCAGAGTATTCAAGAACAAGGAACTTTGTTTAATGAAGTAAAAGCTGCTGGAGTTGGACACTTTACTGGTTTGGTTACCTTATTAACAGGGTCAAAATTCATTAATCAAGGGCTGAGACAAAGACCTATTAATCCTACAATATTTGAGTATGCCCGAAAATTTATGGAGTTGAAAGCGACAGATACTTGGTTTATTGGAAATGGAATTGGTAATTCTACCCCTTTATTAAACTATAGTGCACATCCAAATTTCGGAGTAAATTATGGCGCTAATTTCCTTGCTCCAAGTGTTACTTTTGGTTCCGAAGGAGAAGAACATATTAAATATGCTAAAACTTATCATCCGGAAGAAGAATTAGGTAAAGTTTATGAAATGCAAGAGTTTTAAAACAATGCTTACAACCTAGAAGGTACTGAATTTGGAGGCGTAGAAAATACAATAGAAGAGAAACATGATATTAAACTGTTTGTTAGAGAAATGTTTCAAAAGAAAGCGGCCGGAGCAATTGCTCATCCACCAATAAATGATAATGGCGATACCTCTACTATTGGTTATACTTGTGAGGTATTGAAATGGTTCAAACCAAAAATTACAGTAGTAAACCTTAATAATGTGGACACTGCACACAGTGATTTCACAGGGTATCTTAAAAATTTACACAGAGCGGATCATGCCGTGGGTCATTTGTGGAATTACATTCAAACGCAAATTCCTGAGATGGCTGGAAATACTTTCTTTATTGCATGCCCTGAGCATGGAAGAAATTTAGAACCAAACAGTATTTTGGATAAAAACGATTGGTTAGCTTATGACCATTCTGATTTAAATTCAACAAGAATTTTTAGTCTTATGGCTGGCCCTGGAGTGGATACTAACTTATCTGTAGGAAGTGAAGCAAATCCTATAGGAGATATTTCAGATTGTATTTTGACTATGGCTGAAATTCTAGGAATAAGAGCGCAAGTTCAAGCAGAAGGTTTGGTTTCAAGTGATGGTATGTCATTCTTTGATAGAATTTAATAAGATGAATAGAAAAAGACATATCCATTTGTTTAGCTTTTTTTGCTTAACATTCCTTTTATTGACTTCTTGTGCTAAGGAGGGTGAACCAAATCCCTTTGATGTCGTTATCCCAGACGGTTCAACAACCCAAGTTGTACTTAATCCTAAAAGTATAGAAGGCCTATACCATAATATATTTTTACCGACATGCGCCAATTCAGGTTGTCATGATGGTACTTTTGAACCTGATTTTAGAACAATAGAAAGTACTTATTATAGTTTAGTTTATCAAGATGTAATTAAACAAAACCCTTCCAATCCAATGAATTATAGGGTAATGCCCGGAAGTTCAATCACTTCTATGTTACTTACTCGATTAACCATTGATTTAGGAGGGAATTCAGGAATTATGCCACTTGCCACCGATCCAAATAGTGATTGGGATGACAAATCTGCTGCCTATATTCAAGATGTTAAAGATTGGATAGATGAAGGCGCTAAAGATGTATTTGGAAATCCAAGCACTACTGTTAATATCAAACCACAACTTTTAGGAGCAACTATAACTCCTTCAGGATCTAATCAAGTTTTCCAAAGGGATGTGGAAGGTGTCATAGAAATTCCAAATGGGACAAATGCTATGGATATTTATATAGCAATAGATGATAAGGAAACAGCGGCAAGTTCACTAACTTCGGCAGAGGTTGTTTTAAGTCTTTCTTTTGATAACCCAAATCTAGGAACAGTTTATACTTTTGATAATATTATGTCCCAAACTTTTCCTGGATATTTAAATCCGAATGTCTCTTATTATCATAAAATTAGTATTACTAATGTAAATACGATTTGGTCACCAAATGAAGTGGTTTATTTAAACACAAAAGTAGATGATGGAGATAATGGAGTCGTAGATCTTCCCGGTATTTATTCTATGGAACATTTAAAACGTTATTATTCGTTTAAAATTTTATAAATAAAATAATGAGTCACAGATTAACTTTTATTCTAGGGATTGTTTTAATCACAATCTTGTCTTGCAAAGAAGAAGAAGATAATTCTAATCATTCTCCTTCCATTAATTTTGTAAATGTAGCCCCAACTTCGGTTTATGAATTTACAGATTCTATAGTATTTACAATCTCTTATGAAGATCAAGATGGCGATATTGGTTTCCCCTATGCAGATACGATGTCTCTTTGGTTAAAGGATGCTAGATTGGAAGAAGCCGATGGGTTTTTTATTGCTCCTTTAGCACCTTTGGATGCAACGGTGCATATTCAAGGAGAGTTTGATATTATTTTACCAAATACGTTTAGATTAGGAACTGGACCCCAAGAAATAACTTCTTTTACCATCTAGTTAAAAGATAGAAAAGGTAACTTAAGTAACGAAGTCCAAACACCTAATATCACTATCTTGGCGCAATGAATATTCGAAGAATATCCATACTATTATTGGGGTTCATAATAGTGCAATTGAAAATGCAAGCACAGAATTATACGATGTCTAATTCTACAGTTTTTGACTGCTTTGGCTCCCTTACCGATAGTAATGCGGATAATATTATTACTCCTTCATTTTACGGACCCAATGAAGATTATACCTTTAGTATCTGTCCTTCAGGCGCAGATTCAATTGTTTTAAGTTTTGCTTCTTTTTGTTCGGAGTTAGGCTTAGATATTATCACATTTTACGATGGAGCTAATACTGCTGCTCCTATTATTGGAATTCCTTATTCTGGGATAGTAATGATTCCTCCTATAGTAGCAACAAGTGGTTGCTTAACTGTTAATTTCGTTAGTGATGCATCTGTCGCTTGTGAAGGATGGAATGCCTCTTGGGAGTCAATCATCGATATTCCTCCAAGCCCTAACTTTGCAGCGGCACCTAATCCTCTATGTTATACAAATAGTATGGTTTTTGAATTAGATCAAAATCTAATTTGCGGCGCTATAAATTCTTCAAATTTTTCCCTGTTTGGTCCTTCAAACCAAACCATCTCTAGTGTTACAGCAATCAATTGTATTAACGGCTTAACTAATACGGTACAAGTTAATTTTTCACCTGGCTTGTCTGCCAATGGCATTTATACGATTCAATTTTCTAATGAATTTCTAGATGCCTGTGATAGTCTATGGCAACTTACTGCTTTTGGAAGTTTTACGCTTAATGATTGTCCATTAACTCTAGAAATATTATCTCCGGATACTCAAATTTGCACAGGACCTTGTACTACTTTGGAAGCGGTAGCTTCTGGGGGAGATGGAAATTATTCTTATCAATGGGCTAATGGCTTAGGAACTAATCCCGGACCAATTCAAGTTTGCCCAAGTAATACAACTAATTATAGTGTGACAGTTACGGATGGCTCAGGTGCCCCAGCAGGATCGGCTCAAGTAACCGTTGAAGTTCTTCCTCAAGCTGTCTTGCCTGCAAATATTATTGTTTGCCAATCTGATCCGAATATAGATTTAGATGCAATTCCAAATTCAGGATATTGGAACGGACCTTGCTTTGGAAATGATACCTTGATTGGTATTTTTCATCCGGGGTGGTGTGGAACTGGCAATAAAACTATTTATTATAATAATGGAGGCTGTCTCGATTCGATGACAATTACAATAAATCCTATGAGTGTGGGTGCTACTAATCAATTAGTTTGTCCAGGTAGTCCTAATTTTAATATTTGGACGAATAATCCTGGGGGTAATTTCACAGGAACTGGAATTGTTGACCCATTGCTTGGAACTTTTGATTCTATTTTGGCAGGGCCAGGGGTGCACAATGTCACTTATTCAAATCCTCCTTGCTCTGATCTGAATAAGATTATTACAGTAGGAACTGCAACTATTCAAGCAGATGACACCCTTTGTTCTAATGCAGGTAAATATACACCTACCTTTAATCCTAATGGAGGAACTTGGTCTGGATTAGGAGTTACGAACTGGTATTGGTGTCAGTTTGATCCAACTATAGCTGGTGCTGGAACACATGATTTGATTTATACTTATGGTAGTTGTTCCGATACCTTAAGAATTACAGTTTTAGATATTGATGCAGGCAGTAATCAGACCGTTTGCCCTGAAGCACTTCCCTTTAATTTAAATGGTTTCCCTTCTGGTGGAATTTGGTCAGGATTTGGAATTATAGATCCTATTCTTGGAACTTTTGACCCTTCGCTTAATGGAGGGAATAACTTTACTTCATGGCTTACATATTCCTTTAATAATTGCGATGATTCTCTAAGAATTGGAGTGATAAAAACGCTGATTCCATTGAATCCTCTTCCGAGCCTTTGTACTAATGATGCGATCTTTTCTTTAAATGCTAATAATACTGGGATAACACCAGGAGGTGGTATTTGGAGTGGGGTAGGAGTAGTCAATGCTTCTCAAAATGGATTGTTTGATCCTTCTGTTGCTGGTCCGGGAATGCATGTTTTAACTTACACCAATAATTCTTGTTCAGATAGTACAGAACTATTGGTGTTTGCCAATCCTTTTTTACAAGATACAACGGTTTGTATAGGGCAATCTGCTTTTAGTATACCTTCGGCTGTAATTGGCGGTTTTTGGTCAGGAAGTGGAATTGTAAACCCTAATTCTGGAACTTTTTTACCAAACTTAGCTGGCTTAGGTGCTCATACTATTGGATATACTACTCCAGGTAGTTGCTACTACACAATGGAAATAACCGTAGATGCTTTACCTGTTGTTAATATTAATGGACTACCGGATTTGTGGTGTTTTGCAGATACTAATTTCACTATTTATTCAAATCCGAGTAATGGTTTTTGGTCAGGTGCAGTTCAAGATTCAATCCTTAATCCGGTTAATGTTGGTTCTGGAGTTCATGCTGTAAATTATACGATTGGGCAAGGTGAATGTGTAGTAAGTACAGCTGCTTTTATTCAAATAAGAGACACTTTAAAAATCGAAGCTTATTTTCAAGATACTAGTGTTTGTTTTGGTTCCTATGTGCTTATTGGAGCTAATGCTTTAGGTGGAGATTTCTTAAACTATTCTTATACATGGGCGAATAATTTGGGAGGGAGCTCACAGATAGTTTTAGAAGCGAATAGCACGGAAACCTATTTGATTACAGTAGAAGATGGCTGCAGTACTCCAGCTTTAGCTGCTTTAGTGATTAATGTTTTTAATGATTTTGAACTAGGTTTAGATAGTAGTGGAATAAACTGTTTTGGTAATGATGGCTGGATGCGGGTTATTCCATCTCCTCAAGGCAATTACCTTTTTATTTGGGAAGAAGATAGTAGTTTAATGAGTGATCTAATTAATGGAGTAGCCGGCTTTTCTTATTCTGTTTTTGTTACGAATCAAACTACTGGTTGTCAAAAGGAAATAGCGGCTAAAATCCCATCTTATCCTGAAATTATTGCTAATTTTTTAGTTGTACCTACTGACGATTGTATTGATTTGTTAAATCCTGAAATTTATATTATAGATCAAAGTATAGGAGCTCAAGATGGAATTTGGAGCTTTGGAAATAATTATTCACAAGACTATATTCCCTTTACTTCTGTTTATCAAACCTATTCAGATACCGGTGTTTTTACTATAGTCTTGAGTATTAATAATGAAGGTGGATGTTCAGATGTTAAAGTGGATCAGATTTGTGTGGAAGCCAAAACTAGGGTTGTTTCCTCAACTGCATTTTCTCCTAATGGGGATGGTATGAATGATTATTCCTTTTTACACCTAATTGGTGTCTTAAATCCAACATTAACTATTTATAATCGTTGGGGTGAACTAGTGTTTCAATCCACCGAAATAGAGAAAGAATGGGATGGCTTTTATCAAAACAATCAAGCAGAAATTGGATCTTATACCTGGGTTTTAGATTATTATTCTATTGAAAATAATCAAATAGAAAGAGCAAAAGGAATAATACAATTAATTCGATAGTCTTTGCTTTTTTTTTTCTGCAAATTTGTTTTTATCTTTATTTGAAATGAAATATTTCATATTTATATTAATAGTCTTTTTTGGGTTTAACACTTACGCTCAAAACTTCACAACAACCCAATCTTTTATAAATTATATAGAAGGGGAATGGGAAAAGGAGGACATTCCAATCATTGAAGACTTTAATACTTTTAAATTTTTAAGATTTAATTTTGAAAGAATAATAGGAAGTGATTCAAATGTAAATGTTTCAGTTTATACTAACGGAACAAACACTCTTCTAATTGGACAAGATTGTACTACTAGGAGTGTCAATATTGACCAAGATTCAACTTCTTCTTTTGCTTTCTTGAACCTACACCCCAATAATGCAAGTTTAATGTTTCGATTTGATTCAATTGACAATAATCATTTCAAATTGAAAATAAAAATGTGGTACTGGGATGATTATGGTGGGATTTATAACTTTAAGAGAGTAAGTTCTAATGATACACTCGTAGTTGGATCATCTTGTGATTCAGTGGATATTATCAATTCAATACTTCCTTTTGGATGTAACGGGGATTCAATATATACTAATGTAGATTACAGTACAACCTATCTGTTGGAAAGATCAACATTAGATAGTGCTGAGGTAGGAGTAACAATTCAAAGCTATCCAACTCAATCTGGATGTGATAGTATTGTTGTGTTAACAGTCAACTTGCTAGATTCTGCCACATTAGATTTAGCGACTTTCTTGCTGGGTGAATGGGAGTGGGACTATACTCAGCATGGATGGGGCTATTTTTTTGCTGATTCCTTCAGCTATACTTATACTATGAAAATATTTGAGAATGATTCCATTAATTTCCTCCCTTATTCAGTTTATTTCAATGACACCCTTGGTTTTTGCTCAAGTTTTTATCTCCAAAGTAATAGTAGATTGGATAACGCATGGTATAATTCATTTTTGTTTGATGGAGGAATATATAGAGTATACTTAGTTGATAGTATAACTATAGCGTTAGAGGAGTTATTCATTTCTGATGGACCCACACATTATTGGAAAAAGCTCGCCAATTCAACCGCCACTGCAATTTCAATTGCGACTTGTAATTTAAATGAAGTCGGGATAGATACTGTCATTGGAAACTTATGCGATAGCAACATGGTAATTACAAATACTTACTTAGATTGTCCAAGCTCAATAAATAGTTTGACACTACAAATTATTTCTATTTACCCTAACCCTAGTTCTAACATTGTGGAGTTTGTTATTGACGAAAAGATTACTAAAATTGAAGTGTATGATACTGGTGGAAAGAAACTTAAAGTAAGCTATGAAATAGGTTCTAATTCTTTAGATATCTCTAAATTGAATAATGGACTGTACTTCGTTAAACTGTCAAATGAAATTAACGCTTATATCGGCAAGTTTGTTAAAAATTAAACCTGTTAATCTCAATACTAATTCTACTTACTAAAAAACTTCCCCTCAATCAAACTCACCAACACCTCCATCGTGCTCGTCAAATCTGGCTTGTGGAGTCCATATTGCAATAAGGAAACCCCAATACCACTTCCCAGTAAAGCAACGATTATATCTCCAGCGGGAACGTCTAATTGAATCTCCCCACTCGCTTTTGCAGCCTCGAACATTTCTTCTAATACTTGCATAATGGGATTGTTTCCATCACTTAAAGCCTCAAAAAGCTCTTTGTGTCGACGAATTTCAATTGGAACAGATACCAATAATCCCGTAATAGAAGCGTCTTTATCATGCTCGCCTGCCACAGCCAACAAAGCATACCCAATGCGTTCTTTTAAGGTGGAACCTTTTGTAAAAGCATCAATAAAATGTGGGATTAGTATTTCCTGAGTTTCAGCTACGGAAGCCAAGTAGAGCTCTTTCTTGGAAGGGAAATAAGTATACAATGCCGCGTGACTTATACCCACTTCCTTACCTACATCTTTGAAGGTTGTTTGAGCGTAACCCTTATCCGCAAATAAGCGACGGGCGACAGGCATTATTTTAGCCAAGGTATCTGCCTTTGTACTTCCTTTTGGTCGCCCTAATGTTTTATTTTCGGACATGTTTTATTGCTTAGGTGTTTTGACTCGCAAAGATAGGGATTTAATGATTATAATAATTCTATAATTAACTTGCGTGTAAGTTAATTTATTTATAAATTTACATCCTTGTAAGTTAATAACTAAAAAGTGACTTTATTATGGCGTGGTATTATTATATCCTGTTTTCCGTTTTAGGCGGCAATTTTTTCTACTTGGGTTTCGGTGGCTTAGTTCACTGGTGGCATTACGTTAAAAACCAAGATAAAGCAGCAGAGTGGAAAATTCAACCGAATAAATTCATATCGAAAAGCCAAAGAAAAACCGCTTTATTACTGGGGATATTTAACATGAATATGGCCTCCGTCCTTTCTGGGATACTCGCTTGGGGGATCTTTGAAAGGGGATGGACTAAAATGTACTTTGATATTAGTGAATACGGTTATGCTTGGGCCGCTTTGAGTTTAGTGCTAGCTCTTTTGTTTTTAGATGGAGCCGCTTATTATTATCACACCTTGGGACATAAACCGTTTATGTATAAGTATTTTCACAGTGTTCATCATGTATATAGTGCTCCAGAATACTTTACGCTTTCAGCCGTACATCCTGTAGAGTGGTTTGTACAAGTTTGCTATACTTTTGCTCCAGTATTTTTATTTCCTATACACGGAGGCGTCTACCTAGCGGTCTTAGTCATCGCATATCTTTATGGTTTTTTAGATCATAGTGGCATTAAATTCAATTTCAATCTCCCTTTTCATGGATCTAATAGTTTTCATGATGATCACCACAAATATTTTCATGTTAACTTCGGTTTTTTAACGCCTATTTTTGACATGATTCATGATACTGCTCGACGCGAAGGGCACCAATACAGAGAAGACACCTTCACGGGAGGTAAAGGTCAGGTGGATATTGAGCAGCTTGGTGAAAAGGCTATCGGACCCCAAGTGAATTACCATGCGGCTAGAAAGAATACCACCGAAAAATAAGTAGCTACATGAACGAGCATATTTCATACGCCATGCGAAATGGGGAGGCCACAAAAGCTTGGCTTTCTTTTAACGTCCCAAGTGAACTCCTCGACTGGAGCCATTTCGCTATTGAGGTGCTTATTTATATTGGGCTAGGCCTGGCAATTGCACACGCTTGGCGCACCTTCAAAAGCAGTGGTTCTCCCTCTGCTTTATTGACCTTGTTGGCTGCTTTACTTTATGGCTTGTTTATGGATATCCTTTCCTACTATACGGTAGAGAATTTTTGGCATGGGGAGTTTTCCATTATGTTGCTGTTTAATAAACTGCCATTATACATCGTTTGCTTATATCCTGCATTGATCTATCACTTGATTATGACAATCCGCCGATATGATTTCCCAAAGCTCACAGAAGCAATCTGTACCGGTTTCTTTGGAGGGTTTATGTATATGATTTTTGATAATTTTGGACCTATGGCCGGTTGGTGGATTTGGGAGACTTCAGACCTAACCACCCTACCTTACGTGAGCAGTGTGCCACTCACAAGTTATGCATGGTTTTTCCTCTTCACTTCAGCATTTACCTACATTAACCGAACGATTAGTTGGGAATGGGTTGAAAACGGCGAGCGTAAACTTAAAATTGTAATCGCTCACGCTATTCAGCCTATCGCTACGGTGTTTGTTGGAGCATTGCTGTTTATCCCACACAATCTGTTTGCAAAGAGCAGCCCACCTTACGACATGATTCCTTGGGATGCCAATATTCAGATGGCTGCATTCGTTCACGTGATACTGTTTAGCTTGGCTGGATGGCTTTTTTTGATGAAATGGCGAACGCCTAAATATGAGCGTGACTCGCTTTTGATGGTTTTTCCTTTCTTGTATCTAACAGGCTTGGTGTATATGTACATTGCCAAGTTGCATTTGTTTTTTACCGGCACAAACGAAGGATTAAGTCAAGGACTGTCAGTCGGAAACTTACTCGTTGTGTTCATTGCGATAGCGGTCTCAACCACCGTATTGTTAATGTCTCACCCAGTTCCGAAGAAAAAATAAGCCAATAAGGTAGCTCCTCATGATTATGAGCGAAGCGTTTAATAATGAGTTTGTTTATCAAATGTAGATAGTTCGAATTTCGTCTGAAAGCGTTCAGGTTTATTTTTTAGAATTTCAATTCCCGACTTCCTAAAATCTGATCACTGAAGTCTCCTATCTATTGTCGGTCATATTCCATCTTGGCAACTTAGCTCTAACGAAAAATCATCCCTTGCAATTCATCCACATATACTTTAAAGGCAGCATAGTTATTTAATGGACTAGCCTCTTTGTCATTTGAACTAGTAATCACATATTTGAGATAGGAAGTTGGTTTTGAAATCAATAAATATTCATCGCCGTGCTTTCTTTCCTCTTCAAACTCATCTGGATTGTAAATTAAGGCGGTGCCTAAATTGAAAACAGCATGCCTTTCGTGGGATTTATAATCGGCCCAAGCCATGACAGCACTTTGTGTTTTTTCAATTTCCACATTGGAATAGGCCGCTATTCCTGTTGCAAATTGAACTGGAATTCCATTTAACTCCTTTACTTCAATTATTGCATGTCGCTCGTTTGAAAAGCAGCTTAAGGAAAAGAGAATATCCAAAAGTTGACCTTGGTAAGGAACGGAATAAGAAGTCATGCGGATTTGCGCCATCGTATCGTTGAGTTCTACTTCTGCACTCCTTTTGGATACGGGACCTAAACTTATAAAATCTTCACCATCCCAAAGCTTTATACCCCCAAGCCCAACAGTGTTTCCTGCTGAGAAATTATCTGAACCATAATTTTCACTTTTTTGAGCTTTGCTTGGATACCATTTGGTGGCTTTGAGTGCTAACCTCGGTTCAAATTTTGAAAAAATATCTACTGATCCTAAATTCTTAAAGTAAACTCTATAGGCTACCCACAAGTTTTCGATTGCAGGACCGTGATGCCCTAGTTTTAGATAAAGATTGCCCTTGTCAGAGGTTATCAAGTTTTCTTGTTTCCCATATTTTTTAAAAAATAGACTGGCATCAAGAGATGGATTTGCTTCGGTATTCACTTGAGCAGTAAGCTGTCTTGGAAAAACACAAGTCCATAAAAGGACAAAGAGTAAGAGATTTTTTTTCATTGTATAAATTAGTTAGTGAATTAATACTAGTTTCGGAAGCCATATTCTAGTTCGTAATTCGTGCCAAAAATAATAAACATGCCAATAGCATAGGCCTTGCCAGATGTAGATTTTCTATTCAGATAATAGGCTTCATCTCCAATACAAGTTCCAGTACAAACATTCTTCGTGTTCAAATATTGATTTCCAACTTGCTCCAAGCTGTATGTTCTTAAGCCTTGATACGCTAAATGAAGACACGGTTCATATTCTTTTGCGTCCACTAAGTCCTCTTGGATGGCAGTTAAGATCCCATAGGAAAACATGGCAGTGCTTGAACTTTCAATAAAGTTTCCGGAGACCTCTGGTTTAAGGGGTAATTGAAACCAATGTCCCGTAGTTTTATCTTGAAGACCCGGAAGGGATACAATCATTTCTTTTAAATAGCCAGTCGCCTCAATATAGTAAGGATGGTCTTTAGGAAGCGTTTTTATGAGATCACTTAGCATGACAACAATCCATCCATTTCCTCTTCCCCAAACTTCTTCACTTCGTCTCGTTTCTTCATTAGGCCAATCTCTTTGCCCACAAATGGTACATCTGCCAGAATTGTTGTCGTCCCATCCATGTACCCATAATCCACTACTAGGATCTGATAGTTTTTCGCGATGAATTCTGAACTGTTTCATTAATTCATCTAAATACTTTTCTTCTCCTGTAGCGCGATACATTTCCAATAAATAAACACCAATCATATACATGGTGTCGTCCCAAAGCTCTGGAGTTCGAGCTAAATGAGTCACTCCACCATTACTGGTTCTTGGTATGTTCAAATAGGCTTGATAGATTTTATCGGCAACTTGCAAGTACTTTTCATCTTTAAGCTCTTTCCATAAAAAGGCTAATCCATGCGCCGAAGCTACGGTATTGGGTCTTTTTCCATTGGCTCTTTTTAAATTGTGATCCATGGCAGTTTGCACATAGTCTAAATAAAAACTTTTTTCAGCGCCTTCACTTAGTTCATAATTTAACACCATCGCCCTGAGCAAAGGAGCATTCATCCAGGTCCATTTATATTGCTTGGCCGGAAGGTGCTCTTCAAAAGCAAAAGTATTCAAGCTGTCCACCCAGGTTTGAGCTTTGCCAACACTAAAACAAAAAAATAGAAGGATAACTAGGGGTAAGAAGCTTTGTTTTTTCATGAAGTTGACGAGGGTGAAATATTGAAATAAAGAGCTGTTTAAAACTTTAAGTAAATGTAAAAGATTTTATTCAAAGTATGTTGCCTAATAAATAAAAAGGATTGCTCTCCTTCGCAAGAGAGAAGCGCTTGCTAAGGAGGTATAAGAAAGAGTTACTGAACTTATCACGGCATAGGTGGAAACAAATCACTTTGTAAATAATGGAATCGTAAGCTTTGTGCAAGGTTTTAGAAGGCAACTGTTTAGGTGGGATTACCAACTATACTTATACCCAATCCCTAAAACCACATCTGCTTCAGGATTAGCAACATTGAACTCTCGTTGGAACATTAACGAACCAGATATTTTATGGTGCTTGTTTATTTTGTGATCTACACCAAAGGCAAGTCGATAACGATCAAACATGCTTCGATTGTAGTAGAAGGAATAAAACAATTCACCGGCCAATCCTATTCCCCAGTGTTTGTTAAACTTATAATCGACTCCAAATTTATTTCTAATTTTATATTCAACAGGATCCACGGTGCTGAAGTCCGTTTGAAGATTTAATCGATAATTTAGAGTAAAATCTTTGAGCGTATACTTTACTTGATTGCTTAAGGTAAATCGATTACCAAATCTATTTTCCGTATAATAAGTAAATCGATAACTAGCCCCTAAGCTATAATACTTATTGATTTTATAACTCAAACTAGCTTCGGTTAAGAGACTATTCAGTCGGGTTACATTATTGTTAAAGCGCAATTCTTCCTCTAATTGAATATCCATCTTTTTGGAAATTTCTTTTTCCACTGCAAGGTTTGACCAGAGACCCAAATCGGTTTGAGCTTTTAGGGATAAACCCAAAAAAAGGACAAGGTAAAGGGGGCTTTTTTTTAACATGCTTGCGTTGCTTAGCTTACGTGAAAAACTCGAAGTTTTGCAGAATCTCTGATATAATCAGTCTCTATGATTTCATAACGAATAACCTCTTTACCAATTCTTTTCTTTAAATCAGCCAGCAATAAATCTTTATTCTCTGGTTTAATATTTTCGATAACATCGTATCTAATTATCTGCATACTTAGAACGCCTTGGGAAGCATATTTTTCCATTAAATAGGTTATTAAAATAATGAACGCATTCGTAAACATGAGTTCAGCATAGCTTATCTTTTTAGAAGCTAGTGCGTTAATCACGGCGATTGTTATTACGATGAACATATAAGTCATCTCCTTTACTTGAATTTGAGCCGTTCTATAGCGCAATATGGAGAAAACAGCAAACAAACCAAAAGCAAAGCCAATGTCAAGATTAACGTTACTGAACAATTTACAAACAAAAAATATAAGTGGATTCAGTATCATAAAAGTAAATAGGTAATCACTGTCTTTGCGGGTGGGCTGATAAATGAAATGTATAATGGAATACGCTACAATAATATTTAAGGCTAATCGCAGCATTAATTCGTATAAGTCGGCGTCAAATAGTTTAATGCCGAAAATTTTAGTAGTATCTAGTACTATTCCTAAATCTATCATAATAATATTTTTTCTAGTTGGTGGGATTTGGGTTTGAAACTGTTATTTTTTAAATCGCTGTTTAGATTGAAGAAGCTGAAGCAATACTTGCTAAATCCTCCGGAGTAAACTTTATTCTTTTTTAAGCTTAGATTGAAATTGCTAGCATGCCTAAATTTTTCTTGCTTCAATTCTGCAATAACTAAGTTTTCAAAATTATATTTTTTGCCATTCCAAGTCGCTTGTAAATTGAAATCAAGCGTGCATCGATCTTCTAAGTTTTTATGCGCTAAGGTAATTCTTTGGAAATTAATCAACAACTTTTCAGAGAGATCAGCCACTTTAACGGATGAGTTACTCTCAATGAAATTCGCTACTCGCTCACTTTGGATATCCTCATTGGAAATTAAGGGAATTCTATTCTTGACTGTTCTTGATTTATTTGTTTTTCGCTTGATTTCAATAAAACTTAAATTAGATTCTACATATTTGCGAATTCGAATCTTCGTGCGATTCAACATGCCTCTCTGATGATTATTGTAGAATAAGAAATCTTTTGTATCGAAATATTGATTTTCATAGCTTAATAGCCGCTCACCTTCTATTTCTAAAACGTCATAATATGCATTTAAATCATCCAAGATGACCGGAAGTTTTCTCTGATGAAAGACGTACTTCGTATCTTGTCTGTTTAGCAATTTAATTGCATTCATTTTAGATAGACTTGTAGGATTAAAAGCCTTTATATGTCCTAGGATTTCTTCCACCTAGTTGATGTATTTTCTAATTAAAAGAGTGTCAATTACATAAATTTCTTTATGCTGGGTGAGCTTAATATCCACGAACAAAGGCTCTACTCCACCAGGACAAGCTAAACATTCTGAATAAACGAATATTTGGTAATCCCCCTTATATAAAAACTCAAAGCGAAAACTCCCATCGTAATTCGTTTTTACTTCATTTGCGAAATACGCATTGTCTCCATAAATAATATAGATTCTTTCCTCTGAAGCAGGATATTCCGTTACGAACTGATTCGTATTTTTGGTCCACTCTTCTTTAATGATTACTCCTGTAATCGTATTTTTTCCACCTTCTCCTTCCTGTTTACCACAGCTTATTAGGAATAAAACACTCGCCATTGCAATAATCACCTTTCTCATCTTACAATTAATTTTTTACTTGATCCATTAACATTTACAATATAAACTCCTTGTGACCAAGAAGAAGTTTGAACAATTCTATCATTAGTTTGAACGATGACATGCCCCAACAAATCATAAACTATAACATCTATTTTTATATTGTCTTCTAAAGAAATTATAAATTGATGACTAGCAGGGTTCGGGTAAAGACTAAAGTCGAGTTGATTTCTTTCTTTGATTCCTGGTTGTACTATAACACCTTCATTATTGGCTTTAAATGTTGGACTCAATAAACTCATCGGGCCTGTTCCGTTTGGGAGTCGACCATAGGTCGTGTCTGCTGCAAAGTAAACGTATTTAATCTTGTCATAAATGGTGTTTCCATCACCGAAGTAAACCGATTCTCCCCCGCCGGATAATTTAAAATTAGCATGTAATCCACCTTGAAAAGTGTCTTGATCCGCCCAAACAATTAAGTATTCATCTGGTTGGATTATAGTACCACTTGGGAATGGCCATCTTGTTAAATCACTCCCTTTATCACTTAGGTAATAGCCACTTAAATCGAAAGCAGTAGTAGAATTATTATACAGCTCAATCCAATCTTGAAACTCTCCGTTTTGATCAGGTTGGGTAAAGTTATTCCTAGTTTGAATTTCATTTAAGACTACGTCAAAATAAGTAGCAATGGTATAAAATTCGTGCTCCGCTCTAATTGGTGAAAAGATTCCAACATTGTTATTTTCTGCATAAATGTAAAACTGAATATCGGTGGCACTCACAGGGATAGTAATAGAAAAAATGCCATCACCCGCACTTACATCACCGTTCAATCCATCATCGAACATTTGCACTTTTGTAAAACGATCTCCTTGAAAATCTCTATATCCAAAAATGACACTATTCGAATTTATAACATTCGCACTAACCATAACCGAAGTATTTGCCACCACACTTTCTGCATAGCTAATGTTGGAAATAGTTGGAGGGGCTGCTTGAAATTGAGGGATTGCTGCTAAGTATATCTTTCTTGCATCAAATAATTGAGTAAGACCAATATAGCCTCCAGGACCACCTCCACCAACCGTAGTGCTTAAATTTGATTGTGCTTGGGTGTAGGTGAAAATAGCATTGTTGTCCGTTTGTAAAGCACTACTGAAAACGGATTGAAGGGCTTGAGCTCTTATTAAATAACTGTCATTCGCTATGTTCTCTTCGTAAATGGTTTTACAGTGTGCGATATACATTCTTCTATAAGTATTATCTTGAAGGATTAAATTCAACAAAGGCCAACCCGTTTCATTTTGTCTTAACAGGATATCCAGATTTGCTAAGCTTCCACCACCGGGACCTTGGTTAGAGAAACTTCCCATGCTTTGATTCAAATCCCAAATTACTGGTGTCATATCCGTATTCTTCGCCATAATCAAGTAATAGTTCTGTCTAAATGGACCCGAATAGCTATCCAAGTTAACCATGACATTGTTGTAGGCCAACATCCAAATAGCTCTATCAATATCTAAATAATCTTCAACAAGAGAAGGGGCATTGTCAATAATGTTGCAAACGGCGACTAAATCGTTCCACCCTGAATCACTATCTAATTCATAGAAGTTGTAATAAGAAGTTTCATTTGCACCCAAATATTGCAAGTTAGAGCCACCATTTTGTACATTAGCTGGATTGCACTTCACTCTTGTAGCAATTCTATCCGCATATAAGTAACGCTCCTGAAAATCACTATTTATAGATTCTACGTTATCATATAAACCTAAATAGGTTCCATTCACATAAATTTTAGCATAGTTAGATTGAGGCGCATCCATATATTTTCGAGCTATCTCATAACCCAATACCTCCCGCACAAAACTGGGATCTTTGTCTCCCGTACTCAGCTTGAGAACTTTATAATCGTGATAATCTTGGTTAATGAATTCGTCAAGTTTTAAATTGAAAGGATTCTTGGTGTTGTTTGGGTTGTATGTGCTGTTTCCTTTGTACTTCACCCCTACACTGTCAAAACTTTGTCCGTTAATCACCACCGTAGCTAGCAATCTTTCATCCAATCCATTGGCATAATAAGTATCCAAGATTTGATCCCAATTAGCTTGCGTAAAAGCAATCTCGATAGTAACCAAATTGTTGACATCGTATAGATCTTGAGCATGGCCTATTGAGGCGATAAAAACAAGACAAGCAAGCAATAATTTCTTCATATAGAGGGGTTTATTAAATTTCATTAGACGAAAGGATTTTTGGCTTCCTTCCTTAAACTAAGGCTAAAGTTAAGAAATCTTTAAAATTAGCTTACTAAAAGTTAAATTAAAAATTAGCAAGGTTCAAACCATAGGGGTTTTTCTTCTCCCATATTATAGTCGATGGTCAATTCTTCCCCAGCAAGAACGCTCGTTTTACTGTAGATAGAGATGGAGTTTTGATTAAAGTTGCATTCATGGGAGCAGTTGGGCGAAGCTGAATGGTTATATATGGAAATATAACCCAAACCAATGGCACTTTGCTTCTGATCTTCAGCCCACGTAAAGTAATAATCGTGTAAATGGGTCTGATGTATAAGTTTGGTGTCTTCTTCTGAAAGCACAATGACAGGGGAAATTTCTAATAAGGTATTGGCTTCAATGTCTTGTAGGGCAAAGACTCCCTTGCCTTTAGACTTAGATTCTTGAATCGTAAGGAAGGGATGGAGATGGTTCATAGTTTAGCCTCAGGTTTAGGGGAATTGTATTGACGATCAACGGTACATACTTTAACATCATACCACTCATAGTAATGTGTTCGACCTTTCTGCTGTGCTTCAATATGAATACTTACTTTTTTGAATTGTTTTGCCGTTTCCGCCTCTTTCCAATAAGAAATGCTAATCCCAATCCCGTCTATTTCTCTTGCACTATCTTGCTGAATAAAGCCTGGAAGTTCCTTCGCAATTCGCTCCAATTCTTCATTAAACTCAGCGTACCCTTCCGAATAGGATGTTCTTTTTGATGTAAATATTACTGCTACCATTTTTGGTCTTTAGTCATTAGTCAATGGTCGTTAGTTTAGTTAGTTTTTAGTTTTCAGTCAAAATTTTCGATTGCACGATTCAACAATTTCCTCCCCAGCAGGGTCTCTCGAAGAGGACCCTGCTGCGCTATACATCAAACGAAGCCTATTCATCTCGAGAAATCAAATCTGGTCGTAGCATCCCGCAACGACCCTTTGGTGTGTTGAAAGGAAACACTTCAATTTTTATTCATCCATTCAAAATTCATTCCTTCAAAATTCATTCCCTCCTCCCCAGCAGGGTCTCTCGAAGAGGACCCTGCTGCGCTATACATCAAACGAAGCCTATTCATCTCGAGAAATCAAATCTGGTCGTAGCATCACGCAACGACCCTTTGGTGTGTTGAAAGGAAACACTTCAATTTTTATTCATTCCTTCAAAATTCATTCCTTCAAAATTTTCAAATTATCTCTTCAACTCTTCAACAATTTCAACAATCAATTCATAAGATCTTCAATTTCTTCAACCGTTATCGGAATATTCTTCATCAAATCTAAATTACCTTTCTTTCTAACAATAATGTCGTTTTCAATTCGAACCCCTAAACCTTCTTCTCGGATATAAATCCCAGGTTCTATAGTGAAGCACATGTTTTCCTCTATTTTCTCATAACGAGCACCCACGTCATGAACGTCAATACCCATAAAGTGACTTGTGCCATGAGGGAAATACTTTAAGGTTAATTGTTTCTTTTCTTCGGCGCTAGCTTTTTTATCAATCAATTTGATATCTATCAGGGCGGATTGCATCAAATCCTTCACCTCGCTATTAAAATCATTCAGGATCATTCCTGGGCTCAACATTTGTTTGGCTTCATTGTGAATTTTCAAGCAGGCATTATATACTTCCTTTTGACGAGGACTAAATTTTCCGTTTACGGGAATTGTTCTGGATAAATCAGAAGCGTAGCAGGCGTATTCTGACCCAAAATCCATTAATAATAAATCGCCGTCTTTACAATCCATGTCATTGGCTACATAATGCAATACACAAGCGTTTGCACCAGACGCAATGATAGGTTGGTAAGCATGGCCTGTTGCCCCATTTCTTATAAACGTAGAAATAATCTCAGCTTCCACTTCATATTCCTTCATGCCAGGTTTTACGGTCGACAGCACATTTCTAAATGCTTTCTCAGTAATATCACAAGCACGTTGCATCGTGTCAATTTCATCTTTTGCTTTGATACTTCTTAGCTTAGATAGGATAGGAGCAGCTCTTTCATATTGATGCAAAGGGTAACGCTCTCGCATTTCTTTGGCAAACCGTATTTCTTTGGTTGGAACTTCCGAACCTGCACGATCATTTTCGTTGAGGTTTAAATAAAACGTTTCAATGCGATTGCTCATGTGCCCCAACATCGTATCAAACTCCTCATTCCATTTTACGGTTTTGATTCCAGACAATGCCGTTCCTTGTTCCTTATTGACTTTATCGCCTTCCCAAACGGAAATATGTTCATCCGTTTCTTTTAAAAAGAGCAGCGCTCTTTGACTTTCTATTGGAGCATCTGGATATAAAATCAAAGCGCAATCTTCTTGGTCTATTCCTGTCAAATAATAAAAGTCAGGATTCTGACGAAAAGGGTGATGCCCATCTGCACTTCTTGGCATTAGGTCATTTGAAAATAAGATTAAAGCTGCATTCGGCTTCATTTGCTTTACAAATCGTTCACGATTGGCAGTAAAAAAGGAAGCAGGTAAAGTTTTATATCGACTCATTATTAGATAGTATTTGTTGTATTAAACAAAAGTATTGCTTTTTATTTACTTCATTAGTAAGAAGGCGATTATCTTTGAATTAGAATTAAATTGGTTGGATTTTGTTTTATTGTATTTGACATAAGATAGAAAGGATTAGTTTCGACCTCATTCATTTTAGTGGAATAGGACTTAAAAAGCGTTTAAAAATAAAAACTGTTTGAGTGAAGCGAGTTTTTTTATTTTAGCTTTTTCAGTTCTATGGAGCGTAAAGAAATGAATTAGTCTTGATCTTTTTGTTACTTTTTGGATTAAGCCAAAAAGTAAAGATGCGATTGAAGAAAGTTTGTTTAATTCTAATAGATAGCTAATCTACATTATTTGAAGTAATTTTTATTCTGTTATTGTCTTGACAATTCTAAATTAACTAAGAACGATTTGGATAAAGGAAATTTATAAATAATTACAGCCTGTAAGCCTTGTCTATCAAGCGTTTTCATACTTTATTAATAAAAAAGATGTGGATTGTCCTAAAAAAATTAAAATTACGTTTTTTAATTAAAAATCTTTCCATACCTTTGCAGTCCTAAAATTTTAAGCAAAATATGCCTACAATTAACCAATTAGTAAGAAAAGGAAGAAAAGCAATCGAAAGCAAAAGCAAGTCTAGGGCTTTAGATTCTTGTCCTCAAAAAAGAGGTGTATGTACAAGAGTATATACAACGACACCTAAAAAACCTAACTCAGCGCTAAGAAAAGTTGCTAAAGTTAGATTGACAAATGGAATCGAAATTATTGCATATATCGGTGGTGAAGGCCACAATTTGCAAGAGCACTCGATTGTGTTGGTTAGAGGTGGTAGAGTGAAAGATTTACCAGGTGTGCGTTATCACGTTGTAAGAGGAGCATTAGATACTTCAGGTGTTGAGGGAAGATTACAATCAAGATCTAAATATGGTGCTAAACGACCTAAAGCAGGTGTAGTAGCTCCAGTTAAAAAGAAGAAATAAGACATGAGAAAAAGAAAACCGCAGAAGAGATACTATCAGCCAGATCCACGATTTGGTGATGAGAATGTAACTTTCTTCGTTAACAACTTAATGTTAGCTGGAAAGAAGACTATAGCTTATAAAATATTTTATGATGCTGTAGATTATGCGACTGAAAAAACTGGTGAAGACGGATACGAAATTTGGAAAAAAGCTTTATTAGCGATTTCTCCAGGTGTGGAAGTTAAATCTAGAAGAATCGGTGGAGCTACATTTCAAATACCACAAGAAGTTCGCCCAGCAAGAAAGCGTTCAGTAGGTATGAAATGGTTGATTAAATATTCTCGTGCCAGAAACGGGAAATCAATGGCTGAAAAATTGGGAAGTGAAATCGTTGCTGCATCGAAAGGTGAAGGAGCTGCGGTTAAGAAGAGAGAAGATACGCAAAGAATGGCTGAAGCCAACAAAGCATTCTCACACTTTAAATTTTAATTAGAATTACAAATGGGAAGAGATTTAAGATATACAAGAAACATCGGGATTGCTGCGCATATTGATGCTGGGAAAACAACTACGACAGAACGTATTTTGTTTTACACAGGAGTAACGCACAAGATTGGTGAAGTTCATGATGGTGCTGCCACAATGGACCACATGGCTCAGGAGCAAGAAAGAGGGATTACAATTACTTCTGCTGCTACTACTGTTAAGTGGGATTATAGAGGCAATAATTATCATGTTAATATTATTGACACTCCAGGTCACGTAGATTTTACTGTTGAAGTTAATAGATCTTTACGTGTATTGGATGGTTTAGTATTCTTGTTTTCTGCTGTTGACGGTGTTGAGCCTCAATCAGAAACAAACTGGAGATTGGCTGACAATTACAATGTTCCGAGAATTGGTTTCGTTAACAAAATGGACCGTCAGGGTGCTGATTTTTTGAATGTTTGTACTCAAGTGAAAGAAATGTTAGGTTCTCACGCGCTACCATTACAAATTCCAATTGGAGCTGAAGATGGCTTTAAAGGCGCAGTTGATTTAATCAACTTCCGTGGTATTGTTTGGAATGAAGAAGATCAAGGAATGACTTTTAAAGAAGTTCCAATTCCTGCAGATATTTTAGAAGAAGCTACTCTTTACAGAGAGCAGTTGTTAGAAGCTGTTGCTGAATTCAACGATACCTTGATGGAAAAATACTTCGAAGATCCACAATCATTAACGGAAAGAGAAATATTAGATGCCTTAAGAGAAGCTACCATCTCAGGAAAAGTAATTCCTATGATGTGCGGTTCAGCATTTAAAAATAAAGGTGTTCAAGCAATGTTGGATATGGTAATGGAAATTTTACCTTCTCCAATGGATATTGATGCGATTAGAGGAGTTAACCCTGATACAGGTGCCGAAGAATTGAGAAAGCCAAGCACGGATGAACCATTCGCAGCTTTAGCATTCAAAATTGCAACGGATCCTTTTGTGGGAAGATTGTGTTTCACTAGAGCTTACTCTGGGGTATTAGAATCAGGTTCTTATGTATTGAATACAAGAACAGGTAAGAAAGAAAGAATTTCACGTGTGTTTGAAATGCACGCAAATACGCAAAAACAAGTTCCTTTATTACAAGCTGGAGATATTGCAGCTTTGGTAGGTTTCAAAGATATTAGAACAGGGGATACTTTGTGTGATGAGAAGAGACCAATTGTATTGGAAGCTATGGATTTCCCTGAGCCAGTTATTGGTTTAGCAATCGAGCCAAAAACGCAAAGTGATGTAGATAAATTAGGTATGGCTTTAGCAAAATTAGCTGAAGAGGATCCTACGTTTAAAGTAACTTTTGACGAAAATACTTCGCAAACAATTATTAGTGGAATGGGTGAGTTACACCTTGACATTATCTTAGATCGTTTAAGAAGAGAATTTAAAGTTGAATGTAATCAAGGTGCTCCACAAGTAACTTACAAAGAGCAAATCTCTCAAACTATTGAGCATAGAGAAACATTCAAAAAGCAATCAGGTGGTAGAGGTAAATTTGCCGATATCAAGTTTGAAATGGGCCCTGTTGAGGATCCTACCAAGCAAGGATTGGAATTTGTAAACGATATCTTTGGTGGATCTATTCCAAGAGAATTTATTCCTGCTATTGAGAAGGGTTTCAAAGAAGCAATGAAAACTGGTGTTTTAGCTGGATACGAAGTAGATAGCTTAAGAGTTAGAGTTTATGATGGTTCATTCCACCAGGTGGATTCGGATGCATTATCTTTCGAATTATGTGCTAAAATCGGATTTAAAGAAGCTGCTAGAAAAGCGAAGCCTATTATTCTTGAACCTATTATGAAATTAGAAGTAATTACGCCTGAAGAAAATACAGGTGATGTAGTAGGAGATTTGAATAGAAGAAGAGGTATCATGGAAGGTATGTCAATGAAAGGTACTGGTCAGGTGATCAAGGCTAAAGTTCCCTTATCTGAAATGTTTGGATATGTTACACAATTGAGAACGATTACTTCAGGTAGAGCGACTTCTTCTATGGAATTCCATAGTTATCAGCCGGCTCCAGAAGGAATCGCGAAAACAGTTATAGAAAAAGCAACAGGAAAAGTAACCGCTTAATAGTAAAGAAAATGACACAGAGAATCAGAATTAAGTTGAAATCTTATGATTATAATTTAGTTGACAAGTCAGCTGAAAAAATCTATAAAACCGTAAAGAGCACAGGTGCTATTATTAGTGGTCCTATTCCTTTGCCAACAAAAAGAAAAGTCTTTAACATTTTGCGTTCACCTCACGTGAATTCAGATTCGAAAGAACAATTTCAGTTAATGACTTATAAAAGATTATTAGACATCTACAGCTCAAACTCAAAAACAATCGACGCTTTAATGAAGCTAGAATTGCCGAGTGGAGTCGATGTAGAAATTAAAGTTTAAGCGGGAAACCAATGTGCTTGCTCCGATTTTTTGGGGACGAGGATAAGTTCCATCTGAAACAAGTTTTAAATTATTAAAAAAAACAGATGAAAGCAATTTTAGGTAAAAAAATTGGGATGACTAGCATCTTCAATGACAAAGGAGCAAAAGTTCCTTGTACCGTTTTAACGGTAGGTCCTTGTTATGTTACCCAAGTGAAGACAACAGAAACTGACGGCTACAACGCTGTGCAGTTAGCTTACGGAAGTAGAAAAGAAAAAAATACGCCGAAGCCAATGAAAGGTCATTTCGAAAAAGCAGGAGTAGCTCCAGCACACAAGTTATTTGAAGTTAGAGATTTTAAATTCGAAAAAGCTTTGGGTGATGAAATTACTTTAGATATTTTCGAAGAAGGTGAAGAAATCAGTATCGTTGGTACTTCAAAAGGTAAAGGTTTTCAAGGTGTTGTTAAAAGACATGGCTTTAAAGGTGTTGGGATGCAAACGCACGGACAGCACAATAGAGGTAGAGCGCCTGGATCTATTGGTATGGCATCTACACCATCTAGAGTATTGAAAGGTACAAGAATGGGTGGCCGTATGGGAACGGATAGAATTAAAGTAAAAGGTCTTAAAATCATGAAATTGATTGCTGAGGAAAACTTGATGGTGGTTACCGGAAGTATCCCTGGGCATAAAGGTTCATACATAATTGTGGAGGGTAAATAAGATGAAAATTAAAGTGTTAAATACAGCCGGTAAAGAAACTGGAAGAGAAGTAGAATTGCCTGAGGCGGTTTTTGGTATCGAACCTAATGATCATGCTATCTACTTAGATGTTAAGCAATATTTAGCTAACAGAAGACAAGGAACGCACAAGGCTAAAGAAAGAGCAGAAATTGCTGGTTCTACAAGAAAGATTAGAAAACAGAAAGGTTCTGGCGGTGCTCGTTTTGGTAGTATCAAGAGTCCTATTCTTAGAGGTGGTGGACGAGTATTCGGCCCACGTCCAAGAAATTATAACTTTAAGTTGAACAAGAAAGTGAAGTCTTTGGCTCGTTTTTCTGCTTTGACTTATAGAGCTCAAGAAAATGCAATTATCGTTGTAGAAGATTTGAAAATGGATGCACCTAAAACAAAAGATTTTGTTGCATTTATGACAAATATCGGTGCAGAGAAAAAAGGTCTTTATGTAAATCAAGACGCTGATGATAATGTATTGGTTTCTTCAAGAAACTACAAAGGAGCTAGAATAACAGAAGTAAGCAAATTAAACACTTATGAGATTTTAAACTGTAGCAAGTTAGTAATTAGCGAAAACAGTTTGGAATTTTTTAATAAATAGTTGAAGCCATGAGAGTAATAGAAGACGTATTAATAAAGCCGGTGGTGACTGAAAAGTCAAACGCATTACAAGAGAAAAGTAATAGATTTACTTTCGTTGTGGCTAGAAATGCTAATAAGTTGGTGATCAAAAAAGCAATTGAAACCATGTATGGTGTAAGTGTAGACAAAGTCTGGACGAACGTTGTACCGGCTAAGGCTAAGAGTAGATTCACCAAATCAGGTGTGGCTTCAGGAAGAAAACCTGCATTTAAAAAAGCAATTGTGAGTCTTGTGGAAGGCGATACAATTGATTTCTATAATAATATTTAATAGAAATTAAAATCCACAAATTAGATTAAGATGGGAATTAGAAAATTTAAACCAGTTACGCCTGGTACACGTTTTAGAGTGGGTAGTGACTTCGCAGAGGTGACTACGAGCACACCAGAAAAGTCTTTACTTTTACCTTTAGCAAGAAAAGGTGGTAGAAATTCAAATGGTAGAATCACTACACGTTATAGAGGTGGTGGGTCAAAGAGAAAGTATCGTATTATCGATTTCAAAAGAGATAAGCACGATATGTTTGCAGAAGTACTTTCTGTAGAATATGATCCCAATAGAACCGCTCGTATCGCTTTAGTGCAATATGAAGATGGTGAAAAAAGATACATCGTTGCTCCTCACGGTATTGCTGTAGGTGCAAAGATCATGTCAGGCTCCAAAGCTACTCCAGAAGTTGGAAATGCAATGTTCTTGTCTAGCATTCCATTAGGAACTGTTATTCACAACATTGAAATGCAGCCAGGTAGAGGTGCTCAAATAGCTAGAAGTGCTGGAGCTTATGCTCAGTTGACTGCTAGAGATGGTAAATATGCTATCTTAAAAATGCCTTCAAGCGAAACAAGAATGATTTTATTGACTTGTTTAGCCGTTATTGGTTCTGTATCAAATGCAGATCACAACTTAACAGTGTTAGGTAAAGCAGGAAGAAAAAGATGGTTAGGAATTCGTCCACGTACTAGAGGGGTTGTAATGAATCCTGTAGATCACCCTATGGGTGGTGGGGAAGGCCGTAACTCGGGTGGTCACCCACGTTCTAGATCTGGTGTTTATGCTAAAGGCTTTAAAACTAGAGACAAGAAGAAATCATCAAATCGTTTAATCGTTAGCAAACGTAAAAAATAATTCTATGGCACGTTCGATAAAAAAAGGACCTTATATTGCTCACCACTTATTGAAGAAGGTTGACGCACAAATAGATTCTGAAAGAAAAACAGTAATTAAAACTTGGTCAAGATCAAGTATGATTATTCCAGACATGGTAGGATTGACAATTGCAGTTCATAATGGTAACAAGTTCATTCCTGTATATGTTACAGAGAATATGGTGGGGCATAAGCTAGGTGAATTTTCTCCTACTCGTTCTTTCAAAGGACACTCATCTAAGAAAATTAAATAGACTTAACCTGTTGTAAGTGAAATTCTAAAGGCTTATTTTAAGACTTGGGGCTTGCGGCAATAATTTTAAACAATGGAAGCAGTAGCAAAATTGAGAAATAATCCAACTTCAACAAGGAAAACCCGTTTAGTGGTAGACCTTATTAGAGGGATGGAAGTGAATGAAGCATTAAATGTTTTAAAATTCACAAATAAGGAGTCAGCTCCAAAAATTGGAAAATTGTTATTATCTGCAATCAACAATTGGGGACAGAAAAACGAAGCACAGCCAGAAGATAACGATTTGATCGTGAAAGCTGTTTGGGTTGATGGTGGAAAAATGTTAAAGCGTTTTAGACCAGCACCTCAAGGAAGAGCTCACCGTATCAGAAAGCGTTCTAACCACATTACTTTGGTAGTTGATGCCAAAGGTGCAGTTGCTTCTAAAGAGGGCGTAGCCGAAACAAAATAATTTTAAAAATTGATAGGGGATGTCTGCCACGCGGTAGGCATTTTTTTTTCACAGAAAGGCTTTCAACATGAAAACGAAAAGTGCAGTAAAAAAAATACAAAATAATTTAAGTAAGGGTTTAAAATACAAAATATAATCCTTACATTTGCACTCCAATTTTATAGAAGCGATTCAAAATAGAACGAAATTAATGGGACAAAAAATTAATCCAATATCGAATAGACTAGGAATCATCAGAGGATGGGATTCTAACTGGTTTGCAGACAAAGACGCAGGTAAAAAGCTTGTGGAAGATGAGAAAATACGTGAGTATTTGAATGCTCGTATCACTAAAGGTGGCCTTTCAAGAATTATTATTGAAAGAACGCTTAAAAGAATCACGGTAACCATTCACACAGCACGTCCAGGTATCATTATTGGTAGAGGTGGAACTGAGGTTGACAGAATCAAAGAAGAGCTGAAAAAACTTACAGGAAAAGATGTTCAGATTAATATCGTTGAAATTCGAAGACCAGAGTTAGATGCTGTTATCGTAGGAGAGAGTGTTGCAAAACAATTGGAAGCTCGTGTTAATTTTAGAAGAGCTGTGAAGATGGCTATTGCTTCTACAATGAGAATGGGTGCTCAAGGAATTAAGATTCGTTGCTCCGGAAGATTAGGTGGCGCGGAGATGGCAAGAGCTGAAGAATACAAGCAAGGAAGAACACCATTGCAAACACTTAGAGCGGATATCGATTATGCATTGGTAGAAGCAAATACAATCTACGGTAAGATTGGAGTCAAAGTTTGGATCTGTAAAGGAGAAGTATTAGGTAAAAGAGATTTATCGCCTAATGTGGGAGATCCTGAAGCTAAGAAACAACAAAAGAAAAAATTTGCGAAGCGTAAATAATTTATAAAGATGTTATTACCTAAAAGAGTAAAATATAGAAAGCAGCAGAAAGGCAGAATGAAGGGTAATTCCGGTAGAGGTACAGAAGTATCTTTTGGTTCTTTCGGATTGAAGTCTTTAGATTCCCATTGGATTACCAATCGTCAAATTGAAGCGGCGAGGATCGCTGTGAATAGATATATGAAGAGAGAAGGTAAAGTGTGGATTAGAATTTTTCCAGACAAACCTTATACAAGCAAACCATTAGAAGTGAGAATGGGTAAAGGTAAAGGTGCACCTGAAGGTTGGGTTGCAGTGGTTAAGCCTGGAAGAATTATGTTTGAAGTGGATGGTGTTCCTGCTGACGTTGCGAAAGAAGCGTTAAGATTGGCAGCACAAAAATTGCCAGTTCATACAAAAGTAGTAACAAGAAGAGATTACGTAGAGGCTTAAATTATAAAGCAATGGCACTTAATAAAGAAGACATAAAACAATTGACAACTGAAGAGTTGCTAGAGAAAGGTCGTGAAACGAAAGTTCTACTCAAAAAGATGGAATTCAATCACGCAATTTCAGCAATCGAAAATCCATTGCAAATAAAGGCAGTGCGTAGAGATATTGCAAGGTTGTTAACAGAATTGAGAAGTAGAGAATTGAAAAGTTCTGAAAATTAATAAGCGATGGAAACAGTAGAAAGAAAATTAAGAAAAACTAGAACTGGAGTAGTAACTAGTAATAAAATGGATAAGACGATTACCGTATCTATTGAAAGAAAGGTTGTTCATCCATTATATGGTAAGATTCTTAAGAAAAGTAAGAAATATACCGCTCACGACGAAAGTAATGAGTGCAATGAAGGTGATTTGGTAAAGATCTCAGAGACTAGACCAATGAGCAAGAATAAGAGATGGAGATTAGTTGAAATAATAGAAAGAGCTAAATAAGATGTTACAGACAGAATCAAGAGCAGGTGTAGCTGACAACAGTGGAGCCAAAGAGATATTAGTTATCAAAATATTAGGTGGATCGAGAAGACGTTACGCTTCGATTGGTGATAAGGTGGTCGTTTCTGTTAAGAAGGCTATTCCAAATGGCAACGCTAAAAAAGGAACTGTTCATAAAGCAGTTGTGGTGCGTACTAAGAAATCAATTAAGAGAAAAGATGGTTCTCACATTCGTTTTGATGACAATGCAGTGGTATTGTTAAACGCTCAAGAAGAAATGAGAGGAACCCGTATTTTTGGACCTGTTGCAAGAGAGTTAAGAGACAAGGATTTTATGAAGATTGTTTCATTAGCTCCTGAAGTAATATAATTTTAAGAAGATGAGCAAGAATAGATTTGAACCAAAATTCAAAATAAAAAAAGGCGATACGGTAATCGTATTGACTGGAAACGATAAGGGCAAAACAGGAAAGATTCTTTCTATGTTACCTAAAGTGTCAAAGGTGATTGTTGAGCAGATAAATATGGTGAAAAAACATACGAAGCCTGACGCAAAGAATCCTGATGGAGGAATTATTCCTATGGAAGCGCCAATGCACATTTCTAACGTATCTTTAGTAGATCCTAAGTCGGGAAAAGCTACGAGAGTTGCAATTATGAGAGAGAATGGGAAAGTACAAAGAATTGCTAAGAAATCTGGAGAAGTAATTTAATATGAGTTATACACCGCGTTTAAAGAAGAAATATGATGAGGAAGTAGTTCCAGCAATGACTGAGAAGTACGGATACTCATCTATTATGGCAGTGCCGAAGTTAATAAAAATAGCTTTGAATCAAGGAGTTGATGGTGCTACCAGCGATAAGAAATTAGTAGATGTTGCTGTGCAAGAAATGACTGAGATTGTTGGTCAAAGAGCTGTAGCAACTTTATCTAAGAAAGCGATTTCAAATTTCAAACTTAGAGAGAACATGCCAATTGGGGCAAAGGTTACTTTGAGAAGAGAAAGAATGTATGAGTTTTTAGATAGACTAGTTTCTGTTGCTTTGCCAAGAGTAAGAGATTTTCAAGGAATAAATAATAAGGGTTTTGATGGTAGAGGTAATTACAACTTCGGTATCACTGAGCAAATTATCTTTCCTGAAATCGATATTGATAAAGTATCTCGTATTGGTGGTTTTAACATTACAATTGTTACTACAGCAAAAACAGATCAAGAAGCAATGGAGTTATTAAAATTAATGGGTCTTCCTTTTAAAAAATAAGATATGTCTAGAAAGTCAGTTGTAGCAAGACAAGCAAAGAGAGAAAGAATAGTTGCCAAATATGCAGTGAAGCGTAAAGCGCTGAAAGCAGCTGGTGATTATGAAGCATTAGATAAATTACCTAAAAATGCATCACCTGTTCGTTTAAAGAACAGATGTGGTCTTACAGGTAGACCAAAAGGTTATGTTAGATTTTTTGGTGTGAGTCGTGTAAAGTTTAGAGAACTAGCGTCAGCAGGTAGAATTCCTGGAGTGACAAAAGCAAGTTGGTAACAATAAAATTAGAAAGAAATGTATTTCGATACTATAGCAGATTATTTAACAAGAGTGAGAAACGCTCAAATGGCTCAACACAGAATGGTTGAGATTCCATCATCTAATATCAAAAAAAGAATTACTGAAATTCTTTATGATAAAGGGTACATCTTGAAGTATAAATTCGAAGATGAAGCTTTTGGTGGTCAAGGAAAAATTATGATCGCATTGAAGTATGATGGAAATCAAATTCCAGTTATGAAGGCGATTAACAGAGCTTCTAAGCCAGGTAAGAGGATGTATAAGAGCTCTAGCGAGATACCTTATGTATTGAATGGTTTGGGCATTGCCATCATTTCAACGTCTAAAGGTGTGATGACCGATAAGGAAGCACGTCAGATGAATGTTGGTGGTGAGATTTTGTGTGAAGTATATTAATAAAAGAAAAAGAATCAGTCATGTCTAGAATTGGAAAAGCACCGATTACAATACCTGCAGGTGTAGAAATTAACGTTGTCGGATCATTGGTTACCGTAAAAGGTAAGAATGGTGAATTGAAGCAGGTTATTGATAAAGAAATGTCGGTTAAGATTGAAGGTGATCAACTTATTGTTGGGAGACCTACAGAGCAAAAACGTCACAAAGCTTTGCACGGTTTATACAGATCACTTATTGCAAATATGGTAACAGGTGTTACTGAAGGTTATAAGAAGGAAATGGAGTTAGTAGGTGTTGGTTTTCGTGCAGCCTCAACCGGGCAAATGCTAGAAATGTCTCTTGGTTTTTCTCACCCTATCGTTTTCTTATTGCCTAGTGAGGTGAAAGTAGAAGCTTTAATGGAGAAAGGAAAGCCGCCTAGAGTGATTTTAGAAAGTATTGATAAACAATTGATTGGTCAAATCGCAGCAAGAATTAGAGCGGTTAGAAAACCAGAGCCATATAAAGGTAAAGGAATCAAGTTTGTAGGTGAAGTATTGAGAAGAAAAGAAGGTAAATCTGCTAAAAAATAAGAGTAATGGCTTTTAGTAATATAAAGAGAAGAGAAAGAATTAAGAGAGGTATTCGTAACAAAGTTACTGGTACTACTCAAAGACCAAGATTGTCTGTATTTAGAAGTAACAAAGCAATTTATGCCCAGTTGATCGATGATTTAACAGGGAAGACTTTGGCTTCTGCTTCTTCTAAAGATAGTAGTATCTCTAGTGGAACGAAAGTAGAACAAGCGAAACAAGTGGGCGCCATCTTAGCAAACAATGCTAAAGGAGTCTCAATTGAAACAGCAGTTTTCGATAGAAATGGTTTTAGGTTTCACGGTAGAATCGCTGCATTAGCAGAGGGCGCCAGAGAGAATGGTTTAAAATTCTAGTAAAATAAATTAAGTAGAATGTCAGCAAAAGCAAACATGTTAAGAGCCTCAGAGCTTGATTTGAAGGAAAAAGTGGTTAGCATCCGTAGGGTAGCTAAAGTAACTAAAGGTGGTAGAACTTTCGGGTTTTCTGCACTTGTGGTTGTCGGAGACGGCAATGGTGTAGTTGGTCACGGAATGGGAAAAGCTAGAGAAGTAACTGAAGCAATTCAAAAAGCAATCGATGATGCTAAAAAGAGTTTGGTGAAAGTTCCAATTTTAAAAGGAACTATCCCTCATGAGCAATTAGGTAAGTTTGGTGCTGCTGTTGTATTGATGCGTCCAGCTTCTGAAGGTACCGGCGTAATTGCAGGTGGTGGAATGAGAGCAGTCCTAGAAGCTGCAGGAGTTCATAATGTATTAGGTAAATCAAAAGGTTCAAGCAACCCAGCGAATGTTATTAGAGCAACTGTTGATGCTTTAATGAAGTTAAGAGATCCTTATACCGTAGCAAGAGATAGACGTGTTTCATTAAAGAAAGTTTTTAACGGATAGAAATAATGACAAGAATTAAAGTTACTCAAATAAAGAGTGTAATAGATAGACCGAAAGATCAAAAGGCAACAATGGTTGCCTTAGGTTTGAAAAGAATTGGTCGTAGTAATGAGTTTGAAAGATCTCCAGCTATCGATGGAATGGTTAGAAAGGTATCACATTTAGTAAAAATTGAAGAGATATAGTTATGAACTTAAGTAGTCTAAAACCCGCAAAAGGTTCTACTCATAATTCTAAGAGAGTTGGTAGAGGTCAAGGATCAGGAAAAGGTGGAACTTCAACAAGAGGTCACAAAGGTGCTCAGTCTCGTTCTGGGTACTCTAAAAAAGTAGGATTTGAAGGTGGTCAAATGCCTTTGCAAAGAAGAATTCCTAAGAGAGGATTTAAGAATGTGAATAGGGTAGAGTATGCCGTTATTAATTTAGCGACTATTCAATACTATGCTGATAAATTCAAAGTTGATACTATTGATGTTGAGTTCTTAAGAGCGAACAGCATGATTAAAAATTCTGAAATTTTAAAAGTTTTAGGAAATGGTGAGTTAACGTCTAAAGTAAAAGTTTCTGCTCACGCTATCAGTGCAACTGCACAAGCGGGTATCGAAAAAGCAGGTGGTACGTTTACAAAAATTTAATAAAAAGAACGAGTGAAATTCATTGAAACAATAAAGAATATTTGGTCCATTAAGGAATTAAGAGATAAAATCTTATTTACATTACTTTTAGTATTGGTTTATAGAATTGGTTCTTATGTTGTATTGCCTGGTGTGGATCCATCTAGTTTAGATGCTTTAGCAGCGAAAGCTGGTGACGGTATTCTTGGAATGGTAAATGTGTTTGCAGGTGGTGCCTTTAGTAGAGCTTCTATTATGGCCTTAGGTATAATGCCTTATATCTCTGCATCTATTGCCGTTCAATTATTGACTATCGCAGTACCTTACTTTCAGAAATTACAGAAAGAAGGGGAAAGCGGAAGAAGGCAGATTAATCAGATTACACGTATTCTTACTATTATTGTTACGATGGTTCAAGGTGCTGGTTATCTAACGCTAGTAAACTCGCAAGGTATTAAAATTGTAGATGGTTATTCTCCAGTTTTGTTTACCATTACAGCAATGATTGTGCTTTCAGCAGGAACTTTGTTTGCCATGTGGATTGGTGAAAAAATTACGGATAATGGAATCGGAAATGGTATCTCATTATTAATTATGGTAGGTATCATCGCAGGCTTGCCTGGTTCATTCGTGAATGAGTTAACTGCAAGGTTCGGTGCTAGTGGTGGGGGATTGGTCATCTTTATATTTGAATTGATTATCCTTTTCTTAATCATTATTGCTTCAATCGCACTAGTCCAAGCTACAAGAAGAGTAGCTATTCAATATGCAAAGCGGAATGTAGTGCAAGGTGGTTCATCTTTACAGGCAGGGGGTAATAGACAATACCTTCCATTGAAAGTAAATGCTTCAGGCGTAATGCCGATTATCTTTGCTCAAGCAATTATGTTTTTGCCTTCTATGTTGATTGGATTCATTTCTGACGAGAATTCTAGTTTGTTGGCGATGTTTAACAATCCAACAAGTTGGTTATATAATATTAGTACGTTTATATTAATTGTAGTTTTTACGTATTTTTACACTGCAATGGTGGTTAATCCAGTTCAAATTGCAGATCAATTGAAAAAAGATGGTGGTTTCATTCCAGGTATTAAGCCCGGGAATAAGACGACTGACTATATCGATAATGTAGTTTCAAGAATTACTTTACCTGGTTCAATATTCTTAGGAATAGTAGCTATCCTTCCCGCTTTTGCAATGTTGGGTGGTGTAAACACTGGTTTTGCTTATTTCTTCGGCGGGACTTCATTGTTAATTATGGTGGGGGTGATTCTAGATACAATTCAACAAATTGAAAGTCATTTAATGATGCGTCATTATGATGGCTTGATGAAAGGTGGTAGTAGAATTAGAGGAAGACAAGGTGTTGGGGCTTCTATTTAAAAAAATGATTAAAACACCAGCAGAAATCGAATTAATTCGAGAAAGTTCTTTGCTTGTTTCAAAAACTCTAGCTGAGCTAGCGAGTCACATAAAATTAGGGGTTACACCTTTGTTTTTAGATAAGATTGCTGAAGAGTTTATCAGAGATCACGGTGCTGAGCCTGGTTTTAAAGGTTATGGAGATTTTCCTAATACCCTTTGCTTTTCAATGAATAGCGCAGTGGTTCACGGAATCCCTAACAACACTCCCTTGAAAGAAGGGGACGTGTTGTCTATCGATTGTGGAACCCTGATGAACGAATTCTATGGTGATCAAGCTTTTACCTTTGCCATGGCAGGGATTCAGCCGGAAGTACTTAAACTACTTCAAGTTACTAGAAAGTCTTTAGACTTAGGTATCGAACAAGCGGTTGTAGGAAAAAGAATTGGTGATATTGGATTTGCGATTCAACAGTACTGTGAAAAAGAACATGGTTATGGGGTCGTTCGTGAATTGGTTGGACATGGTTTAGGAAAAGCTTTGCATGAAGATCCTGAAGTTCCAAATTATGGAAGAAAAGGTCAAGGTGTAAAACTGAGAGAAAACATGGTTCTGGCAATTGAACCAATGGTGAATCTAGGAACAAGAGATGTGATTACGGATCCAGACGGTTGGACGGTATTGACAAGGGATGGAAAAGTAAGTGCACATTATGAGCACGACATCGTAGTAAAACAAGGTAAAGCTGAAGTCTTGACGGATTTTGGAGTTATTGATCAAGCAATAAGTAAAAATAATGAGCTACAAAGTATTATAGTATAAGTATGGGCAAACAAGATTTAATAAAATTAGACGGAACAATAACAGAAGCATTGTCAAATGCTATGTTCAGAGTGAAGTTGGAGAACGGACATGAAATTGTAGCGCATATTAGTGGAAAAATGAGAATGCACTACATTAAGATTTTACCGGGAGATAAGGTTGCGGTGGAAATGTCACCATACGATTTGAATAAAGGAAGAATAACTTATAGATATAAATAAAGATTATCATGAAAGTAAGAGCATCGATAAAGAAGAGAAGTGTAGACTGCAAAGTAGTTCGCAGAAAAGGACGTCTCTACATAATAAACAAGAAGAATCCAAGATTTAAACAAAGACAAGGATAAATTTTACCTATGGCAAGAATAGCAGGAACAGATTTACCAAGAAATAAGAGAGGCGTTATTGGCTTAACTTATATTTTCGGTATTGGAAGAACAAGAGCATCTGAAATTTTAGCGGAGCTAAAAATCGATGAAAGTAAGAGAGTTAGTGAGTGGTCTGATGATGAAGTTGCAGATCTTAACAAGCATATTGGAGACAATATCAAGGTTGAGGGAGAGTTACGTTCAGAAGTACAATTGAATATTAAGCGTTTGCAAGATATTGGTTGTTACAGAGGGATTCGTCATAGAAAAGGTTTGCCTTTGAGAGGACAAAGAACTAAGAATAACTCAAGAACCAGAAAGGGTAAGAGAAAAACTGTTGCTAACAAGAAGAAAGCAACTAAATAATAATTAAGTTATGGCTACAAGTAAAAAAGCGACAAAGTCGAAGAAAAGAGTTGTAAAAGTTGATGCTGAAGGTAAAGTTTATATAAAAGCTTCTTTCAATAACATCATTGTAACTTTTACAAACAACCTAGGACAAACAATTTCATGGGGTTCTGCTGGTAAGGCAGGATTTAGAGGTTCTAAGAAGAACACCCCTTATGCTGCTCAAATCGCTGTTACAGATGCGGCAAAGGTAGCACATGATGCTGGTTTAAGAAAAGTGGAAGTATTCGTTAAAGGTCCTGGTTCTGGAAGAGAATCAGCTATCAGAACGGTATATAGCAGTGGTATTGAAGTTACAACGATTAGAGATGTAACACCAATCCCTCACAACGGATGTCGTCCTCCAAAAAGAAGAAGAGTTTAATAATTAATACAAGATAAATAATCATGGCAAGATATATAGGTCCAAAAACCAAAATCGCTAGAAAATTCGGTGAAGCTATCTACGGAGACGATAAGTACTTCGATAGAAGAAAATATGCTCCAGGGCAGCACGGTTCTTCGAAAAGAAGAAAATCAACTTCTGACTATGGTGTGCAGTTGAAAGAAAAACAAAAAGCTAAGTATACTTACGGTTTGTTAGAGCGTCAATTTAGAATTACTTTCCAAAAAGCTTCTAGAAAAGAGGGTGTAACAGGTGAAAACTTATTACAAGCGTTAGAAGCAAGATTGGATAACGTAGTATTCAGAATGGGTATTGCAACTACAAGAACGCAAGCAAGACAATTTGTAGGACACAAGCATATTTTAGTGAATGGTGACATTGTGAACATTGCTTCTTACCAGGTTCGTCCAGGTGATGTAATCGAAGTAAGAGAGCGTTCAAAATCGATGGATCCTATCCAAGCGGCTATCGCCGGTTCTAAGAGTGAGTTCTCTTGGATTCAATTTGATGCAAAAGCAATGAAAGGTAAATTTTTAGAATTGCCTGCAAGAGAAGCAATTCCAGAAAATATTAACGAACAATTGATTGTAGAATTATATTCTAAATAATATTAAAAAAAGGAAAATAAATGGGATTATTAACATTTCAGAAGCCTGATAAAATAGTACTTCAAAAAGCAAATGACTTTGAAGGTACTTTCGAATTCAAACCTTTGGAGCCAGGTTTTGGTGTTACTGTAGGTAACGCTTTGAGAAGAGTACTTTTATCATCTTTAGAAGGTACTGCTATTGTGGGAGTAAAAGTTAGTGGTATTGACCATGAATTTTCTACAATTAGAGGCGTACTTGAAGATCTTACTGAAATCGTTTTAAATCTTAAGCAGGTTCGATTGAAGAAAATTATGGATGACGAAAATGCATCTGATAAAATCTTCATTACGATTAAGGATAAAGAACAATTCACAGCAGGTGACATCGAAAAACATACAAATGTTTATCGTATAATGAATCCTGATTTAGTGATTTGTAACCTAGAGCCAATGGTAACGCTTGAACTGGAGATTACGATCATGAGAGGTAAGGGTTATGTTCCTGCTGAAGAGCACGAATTTACAGATATGCCAGTTGGTTTCATTCCAGTTGATGCAGTATTTACACCTATCAAAAACGTTAGATACCTTATCGAGAACACTCGTGTTGAGCAAAGAACGGATTATGAGAAGTTAAACCTTGACGTCTTAACTGATGGTACAATTCATCCTGAAGAAGCTGTTAAAGAAGCGGCAAGAATCTTAATCCAACACCTAATGTTAATCTCTGATGAGAACATCACTTTTGACTCTTCTGAGAACAGAATAGATGACATCGTTGATGAGCACGTATTGCAAATGAGAAAATTGTTAAAAACGAATTTGGAAGACTTAGATTTATCTGTAAGAGCATACAATTGTTTGAAAGCAGCTAAAATCAACGGTTTAGAAGAGTTGGTTAGATTCAATACAAATGATTTATTGAAATTTAGAAATTTCGGTAAGAAGTCACTAGTAGAGATAGAAGCTATGTTGATTGAAAAAGGACTTAGCTTTGGTATGGATATTACGAAATACCAATTGGACGAAAATTAATAGATTAATTACGATATACACTTGAAGTCATGAGACACGCAAATAAAATAAACAAATTAAGTAGAACATCATCGCATAGAAAGGCAATGTTAGAAAACATGTCCTCTTCTTTGGTAATGAGCAAAAGAATTTTTACAACATTAGCAAAAGCTAAGGCTTTAAGAACTTATATTGAGCCAGTTGTAACAAAAGCTAAAGACAACTCTACACACAACAGAAGATTAGCATTTAGTTACTTAGGAAGTAACGCTTTAGCAAAAGAAGCTTCGAAAGAATTGTTCGATGTAATTGCGCCCAAAGTTGGGGATCGTCCAGGTGGCTATCTGAGAATTATCAAAACTGGCTTCAGAGCTGGGGATAATGCAGAAATGGCAATGGTAGAATTCGTTGATTTCAACGAAGTTTATACTCAAGCTAAATCTGAAGCAGCTCCTAAGAAGAAAAGCAGAAGAGCGGGTAAAAAAACAACTACAGCAACAGATGCACCGGCAACAGAAGTTATTGCTGAAGAAGCAAAAGAAGTTGAGCCAAATGCAGAAGAAACTTCTACAGAAGAAACTACTGAAGAGTAAGCAAATTCTGATTTAATTATACAAAGGGATAAGCCAAAAGCTTGTCCCTTTTTTATTAGTTCTTGAACCTGTCAGGTTGATTTTTACTCTCCAATCATCAATTATACTTTCTGGATTATACATTAATGGTCTATTTATATAGCACTCTGGCAATCTATTTGTCTTAAATCTTCCATCTTAAATCTTCCGTCTCTTTTATTTGTTTATATTCTCTTGATAAGATTTTTAAATACCAATATTTTTTGCCTTAATTTTGCCACAATCAGGAAAATATGGAACAGAATAAAGCTTATTTACTATTAGAAGACGGAACTTATTTTGAAGGAAAGCCTTTAGGGCGTAATGGAACAGCCTTTGGAGAAATCTGTTTCAATACAGGGATGACCGGTTATCAAGAAGTATTTACGGATCCTTCTTACAAAGGGCAGACCATTATCATGACCAATCCACATATTGGAAATTATGGTGCAATGGACCTAGACATGGAGTCTAAAGAAGTGCAAATTTCTGGTTTGATTTGTAAAAAATATTCTAATAAGTTTTCAAGACTGCAAGCGAACACTTCCTTAAATGATTTTCTAGAAGATCATAATGTTGTTGGAATCTCAGATGTGGATACCAGAGCCTTGGTAGCGCATGTGAGAAATAAAGGGGCAATGAATTGTATTATCTCTACGGAGATTAGTAGCTTGGATAAGTTGAAAGCAGAATTAAAAAAGGCACCGAATATGGATGGCTTAGAATTGGCTTCTGTCGTTTCAACACCAAATTCATATACACTTGGGAAGGAAAGTGCCAAGTACAGAGTGGCTGTTTTAGATTTAGGTATTAAGCAAAACATTCTAAATTGTCTTTTAGAAAGAGATTTCTATGTAAAAGTTTTTCCGGCAAAAACGCCTTATAAAACTATTGCAGCGTTCAATCCTGATGGTTACTTTATTTCAAATGGCCCGGGTGATCCTTCTGCAGCTTCTTATGCAGTAGACACAGTTAAGGAAATCTTAGCAAAGGACAAACCCTTATTTGGTATTTGCTTAGGACATCAAATCTTGGCACTTGCCAATGGAATCGGCACATACAAAATGCATCACGGTCATCGTGGGCTAAATCATCCAGTGAAAAATGTCATTACAGGTTTGTGCGAAATTACTTCTCAAAATCATGGATTTGAAGTGAATAGAAAGGATGTTGAGGCGAGTACGACCATCGAAGTAACCCACATTAATTTGAATGATAATACCATTGAAGGTATTCGGGTTAAAAATAAGAAAGCATTTTCAGTGCAATATCATCCTGAAGCATCTCCAGGACCGCACGACTCGAGATATTTATTTGAGGATTTTGAATTGCTAATGAAAAACTAGTTAACCCCTTAATTATTGTTATGAGTATAATTGTTGAAATCAAAGCAAGGCAAATTTTAGATTCAAGAGGAAATCCTACCATTGAGGCAGATGTTTTTACTGAGGATGGATTCTTTGGTCGTGCCGCTGTGCCAAGTGGAGCTTCCACCGGAATTCACGAGGCGGTTGAGTTGCGAGATGGCAATAAGGATTATTACTTAGGTAAAAGTGTGCAAGGTGCAATCGATAATATTGAAACAGAAATTAAAGATTTATTGATTGGCGTAGATATCTTTGAGCAAAATTTGATTGATCAAATTATGATTGATGCAGATGGTACAGAGAACAAAAGCAACTTCGGAGCAAACGCTATTTTAGCCGTCTCCTTAGCCTGCGCAAAAGCTGCGGCCATGGCTTCCAACCAATCTTTGTTCAGATACATTGGTGGTGTGAATGCCAATACCTTGCCTGTTCCCATGATGAATATCCTAAACGGTGGATCGCATGCTGACAACAGTATCGATTTTCAAGAATTCATGATCATGCCTTTTGGTGCTTCTTCTTTTAGCGAAGCATTGCATATGGGGGTTGCTGTTTTTCACCACTTAAAAAGTGTTTTAAAAAGCAAAGGCTATTCAACTAACGTTGGAGATGAAGGCGGGTTTGCTCCAAACATTAAAAGCAATGAAGAAGCTATTGAAACGGTTTTGTTGGCTATTGAAAAAGCGGGTTACAAAGCAGGTGAAGATATTTGGATTGCAATGGATGCCGCGGCATCTGAATTTTATGATAAAAAAGAAAAAGTATATCACTTTCATAAATCAGATGGTCGCAAATTGTCAAGCATGGAAATGGCTGACTATTGGGCGAATTGGTGTGAAAAATATCCAATCATCTCTATTGAAGATGGAATGGATGAAGACGATTGGACAGGGTGGAAGGCCTTGACCGATAAAGTGGGCGATAAAATCCAATTGGTAGGAGATGATTTATTTGTAACCAATACCAAAAGATTGCAAAGAGGGATTGACGAAAATATCGCTAATTCCATTTTGATAAAAGTAAATCAAATTGGTACACTAACAGAAACAATCAATGCCGTAAATTTAGCTACAAGAAATAAATTTTCATCTGTGATGAGTCACCGTTCTGGTGAAACAGAAGATACTACTATTGCAGATTTAGCGGTAGCCTTGAATACGGGGCAAATAAAAACTGGTTCTGCCAGTAGAACGGATAGAGTAGCGAAATACAACCAATTACTTCGAATTGAAGAGGAATTAGGCGAAATGGCTTACTATCCCGGTAAAGATTTCAGATTCATTAAATAAGCGCTATATCCTGTGGAAGAATTTTTCGTTTGGAAACCTAACCCTATCGCTATTGACTTTGGTTTGCTTAGGGTATCATGGTATGGCTTGACTTGGTCTACCTCCATTATTGTTGCTTACTTCCTTGCTAAAGCCATCTTCAAAAGAGAAGCGAAGGATTTAGAGCATACAACCATCTTAATACAGTATGTTTTCTTAGGGGCTTTGTTCGGCGCTCGCGTATTCGATGTGCTATATTATCATTGGGATGCCTTTATTGAGCGACCATTGTTAATGTTCGAAATTATGAACGGAGGCTTGTCTAGTCATGGAGCTATGATGGGCGTTGCCTTGGCTTTGCTGCTTTTTGTAAGAAATTACAAGGATTACTCCTATATATGGTGTTTAGATCGGGCAGCTTTGGTTATGCCTTTATTAGGGGGCTTTGTCCGAATTGGAAATTTTATAAATGGCGAACTCTACGGTAAAGCTAGCAACTTGCCTTGGGCAGTGATTTTTCCTTTAAGTGACCCCCTAGCCATCCCACGTCATCCAGTACAGTTGTATGAAGCACTTTGGTTATTCTTGTGCTTTGCAATCTTTTGGATCATTTACAAAACAAAAACAGTTCAGAACGGATTCTTTACGGCCATGTTCCTCTCATTCGTGTTAGGAGGTAGACTTCTCATCGAGTTTTTAAAAGACAGCGAAACCTACTACGGCGTGTTAAGTAATACCCAATGGGTTAGTTTGGTAGGAGTCCTCATCGGAATTAATATTCTAGTTCGTATTCAACTAAAAAAAACAATAACGAGTTAAAAAAGAGATGCCATCCCTTCAAGGGATGGCATCTCTTTTTTAATTTTACTCTATTTATCTAGTTTCTCACAATCTAAGCGCCTAATGATTATGCTCATCATGCTCCTCCTGTTCTTCTATAACAGCATTTTCGTCATCTAGGATGAAGTTTTTGTAACGCTCATCACCTTCTAATTTTAAATACCTGTGAAAGAAGCCCTCTAATTGCTCGACACCAATTCTTTTCGCAATGATTTCTTTGTTCTTGTCTAGAACAAAGACTTGTGGTGTACTCGTCACATCATAGATTTTTCTAAAATTGGTTTGATGATATAGATCGCTCACGTTGATCCAATCTAAATCGTGCGTCTTAATGAAGTCTTTCCATTTTTGAATTTCCTCTATATTCGATGTCGTAATGGCATAAACCATAACATTGTCGGTTTGATGCTTTTTATAAAATGCGCCTAACTTTGGAGTTGTTTTTTTGCAATGCCCACATTCTGGATCCCAGATGTAAAGAATGGTATAATCTGCAGGGACATCATACAAACTAATCATTCTATTTATAGTGGTGTCTCGTAGAGTTAAATTTGGGGAAATCTTTCCAATTAACAGCGGCTCTAAGGCTACTCTTCGTTCTTTCATCTTATTCAATTGCTCTTCATCTATCCACCAAGTATCTTCCGATTCGTAATAGTTCTTAACCAAGTGCACATAAACAGCGTCATCGCCCATAACTTTGCTACTTGCATACTTGTTTACTAAAGTGATTAAGGCATATTGAAAAACGATTTTATTAGATAGGGCTTTTTGGAGCACATTGTCACAAGAAACAATTATGGAGTCTTGTCTTTTATAGGTGTATTTTTCAAAATAGTCCATGAGTTTGTTATGGAAAACAGGTGTTCTCACAATACCTTCTTCACTAAAATCGGTAAAATCCCAATAGTGAGATCTGAAATGTTGAAACTCAAAATTCTCTTGTTTTTCACCCAATTCATTGAGTGGCGCTTCCGGAATTTCAATTTCTCTCATCATTCCTAAAACGTCGGAATAGAATAAGTTTTTATTGTCGTCCATCAGCTTTTTTCGGTAGTCTGAAAACTTCGTATTGATATCTTGGAGTTGTTTCTTCAGGGCTTCTTTGTCTTCTTCATTAGCGATTTTAAACTGAGATTCTAGTTGTTGAGATGATCTTCGAACCTCATTCATTTTTGCCATATCTGCATAGAAAGTGCTATTTTCATTCGAATTAATGAAGGTAGGACTATTCAGTTTGGCGGTATCCTTCACTAGGATTCCAAAGAATTGTTCCTTCACTAGGAATTCAAAGTACTTGTTGTTTAGCTTTGGAAAAACAGCTAAGTAGACGCCGCTTTGAAGCGCCTCCTCTCCTTCAATAGCGAGCTTTCCTTTACTGTCGAAAAGCAAGGTATCTTTTACATACTGCTTGCTCCCATAATGGTAGGCTACAAACATTTCTTGATTTGCTAGTTGAGGAATTTCTAGCGTAATTTTATGACCATTTTTTTGAGCAAAGGCAATAGTGATACTGTATAAAACGAGTACAAGTGTGCTTATTTTTTTCATAATCATTTATCTTTTAATAAATTAGACTTCTTTTTCTTCTTCCCAATCTGCTGTTTCTTTGGCAAGATTTTCACAAAACTCTTTGATTCTTTTTTGGGCGAAAGGATTTTTAGTTGCTTGAACGTAACTATTCGTAATGTTCATGAGCGTTCTAAAATAATGGGAGTGCATTTCTTCTACTTTCAAATCTGTAGTCCAAAGATTAATGCCTAATGAATTGTTTTCAATGGGATCCCAAATGGAGATGTTAACTGATTTACAATCTTGTAAATTTTGATGCTCTGAATCTGTTGCCATCCACTTTAAATCAATGGGAACATTATTACTATCTAAACCAACCTTGATTTTTATTTCAGAGGTCTTTACTATTTTATCTATCACCTTATTTATTTTTCTTTATTAAATTTAATAATTCATGTTGGATTGCTTCATTCCCATGCTTATGATACCATTGGTGTGCCAATTTCAACTTGTCATCGTAACTACCACCAGTTTTTAACAAGTTTTCAATTTGATCCTGTAGTTCAGCCGGTCTAGGGCCCCAATTAAAAACTTCATTGTATTGATCATCAATAACAATTAACTTAGGAATTGATTTCCCGCCATTTGTCAAGTAGGCATCCATTAAGTCTTCGTTTTTATCTCTTAAGGCTATTTTTAAATCAATATCTCCAGCTAAGCAAATTGCTTCAATAACGGGTTGAATGAAAGAAGCATCGCCGCACCAAGGTTCGGTAATTAAAATCCATGTCCAGTGCGCTATACCTTCATTTAACTCATTGTACAGTTTCTTGTTCAACTCAATCTTGGTCTTGATTTTTTCGCTGCGCTTGAAATTCGCTTCAGTATACAAGAAGAAGTCTTCTTCATCGTATGGCTTTTCTACAATTTCTTTCTTACTGATCTTTTCAAAAAAACTTTGATAATCCTCAATAGAGAGTTGGTTGTTGATTTTTTCTTTAGTAAATTCAAACATAGCCGGTAAAAATAAGATTATAATTGTAGCAATTAAACAAGTAAACGGAATAAAGCAGTAAAAAGATGTTAAAAGAGAACGAATTTCGAAATTAGGGAGTTATAAAATTGTGAAAATGCTCAGTTAGTTGGTGTTTTAGTAATACTTTGTGACCACTTTCAGTTGACAAGGGTAATTTTTTATTTTAAGCTAAAAGGAATTAAAACAAACAAAAAAACAGAGAATGGAATATAGAAGAATGGGAAAGTCAGGTTTGCAATTAAGTGCTTTATCCTTCGGGTCATGGGTTACTTTTGGAAGCCAAATTGAAAACAATACGAGCGAAAAGTTGATGCAAACGGCTTACGATAATGGAGTGAACTTTTTTGATAATGCCGAAGCCTACGCTTCGGGTAAGAGCGAAGAAGTAATGGGAGAAATTCTCCATAAAATGAATTGGGATCGATCTACCTATGTCGTGTCTAGTAAAGTATTTTGGGGTGGCAACTTGCCAAATCAAAAGGGATTAATGAGAAAACACGTGGTAGAAGCATGTCATGCTGCCTTAAGAAGACTACAAGTGGAGTACTTAGATTTGTTTTATTGTCACAGACCAGATGAGTTCACTCCAATTTCAGAAACAGTATGGACGATGCACAACCTAATCCAACAAGGAAAGATCTTGTATTGGGGAACGAGTGAGTGGAGCGCTCAACAAATTACAGAAGCACATTTAGTGGCAGAGAAATATAATTTGATTGGCCCCAGTATGGAGCAACCCCAATATAATCTATTGGAAAGAACGAAACTCGAAAAAGATTACTTGCCACTGTTTAAAAATTATGGCATGGGAACCACCATATGGAGTCCACTGGCTTCTGGTGTGTTAACTGGTAAATATTTAAAAGGCATTCCAAAAGGAAGTAGAATGGAATTGGAATCCTTGTCTTGGATCAAAGACAAAGTGTGGACACCTGAAAATCAAGCAAAGGTTTCTGCTCTTAATGACCTAGCCAATGATTTAAATGTGAGCTTAACGAATCTTTCTATTGCGTGGTGTTTAAAAAATCCAAACGTCAGTTCCGTGATTTTAGGTGCAACAAAAGTGGAGCAGTTAACAGAGAATTTAAAATCCTTAGAAGTTTTACCTAAACTGACTTCTGAGGTGATGGAGACGATAGAAGTGATTATGGCCAATAAGCCTGAGTTGACGAGTTACTAAGTAATTTGAGTATATAAGCAGGGATGCCATCCACTACATAGTGGAGGGTGTCCCTTTTTAAATGATATCCAGAAGTATGGGAAATTGAAAAAAGTTACTTCTAGTATTTCTTCCGAACTTATTATAATTTTTTTTAGTGTACTTACTGCCTGAACTTAGGGCAGCTAAAATCCTTTGACAACTTAAAACATCATATCTATATTTCTTTCAATCTTTAAAAGCTATCTTTACGCAAAATTTTACACTTGAATTATTGGTTGCTCCTCTTACCGATTTGCATTTTTTTGATAAGCTACTTTGTCTTTCCAAGCATCATTGGTTTTGCTACTAAATTAAATTATCTCGATAAGGGCTATGGTCGGAAACGACACAAAGAAAGTATTCCACCTATCGGAGGCTGGTTGATTTATGTCAGCTTTGCAGTTACCTTTATTGCACTATTTCTAATTTCTAATTTCAACTTAGAAAACGTTGCCATTTTTGGAAGCGTCTCGGGCATCTTTGCCCTTGGCTTGATTGACGACAAGTATCCAATGAACGCCCTGCAAAAATTTGCTGGACAATTTACTATTGCCATTCTTCTAGTTTTTCTTGGTCAAGTACATTTTGCCGATTACATGCATGTGCATGGATTACCGCTTCTAATTGGAAAGTGCTTGTGTGTAGTCATCGTGGTTTTTGTAACTAATGCCTATAATTTAGTAGACGGCATCAATGGACTAGCAGCCTTATTGGGAATGGTCGCCATTAGTTTTTTAGGACTTTGGTTGTTTAGCGCAGGGCATTATGCTGAATTTATTTTAGGTTTAAGCATCATCGCCGCTTTGTTTGTTTTTTTAAGATACAACATCTTTAAGCCACTCGTGTTTCTTGGCGATAATGGCTCTATGCTTATCGGATTTGTGGCTGTTTACTTTGCTTTTATCTTTATTAAAACCTATACAGGATTTTCAAGTATTTTACTTACGAAATGTAATGCGGAAGTTGGGGTTGCACTTGCAGCCATAGCTATTCCTATTGCAGACACCCTTCGTCTTTTTATTTTGCGTCCATACTATCTAAGAAAATCGCCTTTTAAAGCAGATCGGAATCACGTCCATCACCTTTTGTTGAGATTGGGGTTTTCTCATGCCGAAGCCTCGCTACTGCTTTTTGGTTTGGCTATATTAATAGTACTGGCAGCTTTAGCTGCACAAGATTTAGGCAGTATAGCGGTTATCTTGATTGGCGCATCAATCTGTATTGCTTTTCTGATGTCTCTCGATTTTTTTGTTTTTTCTAAGTATAGAAAACGAGTAAATAAAAAGACGGTATTTAATAGCTTAAGGAATCTTTCAGAAGAGTTAAATAATCCTGTATTTATTGAATACATCTTTGCAATCAGTATTTTTTTATTAGCTATTTCTATCCCCTTTCATAGAGTTTCAACTAGTATCCCCACTATAATTCTAGTATTTTCGTTCCTAGTTTTATTTCTTAGAAATGTACTTGTTTACAAAAACCAATATTGGGGGCTATTCGCGGGAAAGTTTAAAGAGTTTATTAAGCAGCCTTACTCAATATTAGTCTTGTTGTTTTTGGGATATATGACCTTGCACGTTTTACTTATAAATCCTTCTGTAAATTGGCATAAATTGACCATCTACTTCTTACTTTTTGTCTATTGGATTACTATTTTTCAGTTAGAGAAAATTGTACAAATCAAGCCTCGAGTTTTATTGACAGCCTTTATTACCGGTTGTTTGGCTTTTGGAGTCTACATACTAATGCAGTCTTTCGTAGAATTCCCTATTAAGGGTTGGGATGGCTTCTTCTATAAAGACTTGCTGAGTAACGTGAAAGCAAACCCTGTAACGCATTCTTTATATTATAATTTGGCAATTGTCTTTTTAGGCAATAATTATAAGTACCTCAAAAAAGAAGAATGGAGAATTACGTATTGGATTATGCTCTTTTTCTTCATCTTTATGGTGGCGCTTTGTAGTTCTAAAATAGGCGTTTTTGTTTTGTTTTTTGCCATTATTACTGCCATTTCTAACATGACGAAAAATAAAAAATCGGTGCTTACAATTATTACTATTTACACAATATTGAGTGTCTTTATCGCCTTTCAGTTTGGTGTTTTCACTAAAGCATTTCTAATCGGGGCGTTCGATTCTAGGTTAATCGTTTGGCAGCAAAGTTTTGAAATTATTAAAGAGAATTTTTGGTTTGGCAAAGGTGTAGGAAATTCAGTATCCGCTTTGGAGGGAAAGTTTCTGCTCATTAATTACTTGGATAGGATAGAACAAAAATACAATGCACAAAACCAATTCATAGAATCTTTCTTGGAAACTGGAGTTTTCGGATTTTTACTGATTAGTACCTTTTTTGCTTATGCTTTCATCAAAGCCTTCATTGAAAAAAATACCTTGTATTTTGTTTACACTTGTATCATCCTAGCATACATGATGACAGAATCACTCTTCCAAACTCAAATGGGGATGGTTTCCTTTGCTTTCTTCAATGCACTCTTTCTAGCGGCATTTTATAATCAAGATAAGAAGGATGTTATTTGATTTATTTTTTTCAGCAAATCAGATTTGATAAGGAATAAACGGGGTTGTCTTCGAGAGTCTCTGATTTTGAAAAATCAGATTGACGGATTTTTTTAATGATGAATAAGAAAAACGAAAGAACGCCATAAGGCAGATACTTGCGAATGCAAATTAAAAAATAATTGAAAAAAATCTCTAAGTTTTAAAAAGGAGAATCGATTTTACTCAATTATAGTGTTTGATACGGAAAACAGGGCGCTGTTTAGAAGTAGAACACATATAAAAAATTAATAGACAACTAATGTAAATGACACCAAGGAATCGACTCACATATATTATACTGGGGATACTGCAAATAAATCTGTTTTCTATATACGCTCAAACGACGTTTAATAAGACTTTTAATTTCGAGAATAATAGAGAAGAGATTGCAAGCATCATTCAGCACGATAACTCATATTATTTTGTAGGAATGTCGGCAGCAGAGCTAGGGGTGAACAAAACTAAACTAACTATTTTAAAAACAAACGTAGATGGGATTGTAAGCTTCCCCTAATTAGGACTGCTTATTATTACAAAATTAGGTTTTTTTTCGTTTAAAAAGGAATTGATTTTTTTCGTTCTGTGGTCATAAATGAAAATCAGTTCCTTTTTAAATGAGCCCAGCGGCAGCGGCATCCTTTTGGAGTTGTGCATATCTTACTGGGGGTATTTTACCTATACCATTGTGCGGTCGATTGTGATTATAATCATACATCCATTCATTTGTTTGTTCT
>Ga0335398_10000849_pt1 | contig 53362 bp, 44 predicted proteins | sample BON03_FD_205742 | JGI IMG/M metagenome (GOLD analysis project Ga0335398, IMG submission 205742) | Freshwater microbial communities from Lake Bonney liftoff mats and glacier meltwater in Antarctica - BON-03 (spades assembly) (version 2) | ecosystem: Environmental > Aquatic > Freshwater > Ice >... | reverse complement strand
AGCCGGGCAAAATCATAAGCATAGCAATGCTTTTACATAATACACCTAAGACTATTACGGCCCCCATATAGTAAAGGTATTTATTAAGAGGAGACTCAGAGTACCTGTATAGGCAATAAAGAAAACCCAGTATTAATAGAATAAGCAGAGCTTCATGGTCACCGTACCTGCCCGCATGTTCGCCATAGAATCCTGCGGAAGTCACCGTGATTAGCACCGCTATTAAACCTGTCCATTTCTTATCAGTCATCGTATAGACTAATCCGAACAAAACGAAGCAAGACAGAATAGAAAAAATAACCGATGGGAGCCTGATAGCTAATTCTGTAAGGCCTAAAGCTTTAATAGATAGCACCTGAAACCAAATAAGTAGCGGTGGTTTACAGTCAAAAGTATCCGGCTGGTAGTCATACGTCCTTATGAGCCAGTTGTGCGTTTGGGACATTTCCAGAGCATTTACGGCATTCTGAGCTTCGTCCCATAAACGTATCGGTAGTTGGTCCACTTTTAGCCATAAAGGCACAGATAGTAGCACCATTACTATGCCTACAAAAAGCCACTCTAGTATTGCCTTGTTTCTGCGAGAACCCATGTTTTTTTATTCAAAGAAGAGTTCTTCTTTTGTTTTCCCCTCTTTGAGACCGTAATACATTGCACGAGCATCTACTGCATAGAGACTAGAGTTATACTCTAGTATTAATTTTTCGAAAAGATCTTGAGCCACCTTGGGTTGATCCAGAATCTGCAGAGTAATGTTGGCCGACTTGAACAGGGCGTTATCTGCCAGTATATCGTCTGCATATTTGGTGTAGAGCGAGGTATAAAGCTTATTGGCTTCTTCGTAGTTGCCTAGCTTCTCTTGCACTTGTGCTTTCAGGTAGTAGATCTCATCTTGAAGTGAGTGGTCCGGATATTTGAAAGGCAATAGGTTTAATATCTCAGTACACTTATCTACTTCGTTTTTAAACAAGTAAAACTCTGCAGCAGCATACTCTTTCATGGCATCTTCTGTAGTGTCTAGACCGGTATTATCCTGAATTCTTAGAGCCAGCTCTATGGCGTTATTACTGATGAGCTGAGAGGTCGCCGTTTTCAGTATATCTAGCTGACCTTTTGCCCATTCAAAATCTGCAGTGTAGTAACTTAGCTTTGCATTTTTAAACTTTGCTTCTTGACCTAGAGCATCTTCTTTAAACTGTTTATCTACCTGTCCGTACATTAGCTTAGCATCCCAAATGTTGTTTTGCATTAGATAGGCATCTCCCAGGAGGAGCTTGCATTCCGCTATAAAATTAGCCTTAAGTCCAGAGGTACTGACTAACTCTTCCAGTATAGCAACTCCTGCCCCCAGGTTGTGCTTATAAAAGAGCTGGAGCTCTGCTAGTCTAAGCGAGCTGCTAGCGGTGGCGTACACCACGTTTTGACTAGATATAAACTCTTCAGTGAGTGCCATTAGATTGTCTACGTCTACCATATCTGGCTTTAGTGAACTGGTAGTTTTCAGGTACAGGGCATTAATTAGCCCCCCTTTTCCTGTGGCAAAGTTTGGCTCGTTCTTTCCCAAGTCTACCACGTATTGGTATGCTTCTATAGCAGCATTGTACTCACTGTTCTGAATACATACGCTAGCTAGTTGTAAGACTCTACTCCCTTTATTATTGTTTCGCTTATCCAGTGAGGTTACTTGTCGTAGGGCAGAGGAGTACTTTTTTTGTTGTAGAAAGACTTCGAGTAGCAGCTCATCATATACTTGATTGCTTGGGTTTTTCTGAGCATAGGATAGTGCTCTGCCCTGTAAGTACTCAGCAGCAGCCTCGTCCTCGTATACCCTATCCAGATTATTGGTGACGTACTCGTATGCTTCCCGATCATTTGCTAGCACCTCTAAGGAAAAGTCTGTGAGGTCCTTGGTGTTTCCCTGTCTTTTGTATTCTGAGATAAGCTGTGGGTAAAATGCAAGAACGCCTTGTTTTTTAGTTCCCGCCTCATAAGCGTTCAAAGCCTCTTTATTAAGTTGTCTTCTGCTAAATGATTGTGCTAATGAGATAATTCCGTTTCTATTATTAGCGTTTTCTTTTATTAGTTTTTCAAAGTACTTGGTAGCTTTTTCCTTTTCGTCAAACTGTAAGTAGACGTAGCCTAAATCTACTTCATAGTTAAGCAGAACTGTGTTTTTTCTTATCTGTTTTTCGACTAAGTTCTCCGCACTTTTTTTTTCTTTTAGAGCTAAGAGTGTGCTAAGGTAGGATTCATATATGTAGACAGAGTTGGGCTGTTGACGGTTCAGCTTTTTATAGAGCCCTTCAGCCTTCTCATACTCTCCATTTTCATAAAATTGGGCTGCGAGTTTTTCGTCGGTACTCTGTGACCAGACTAAAAGTGAAAAACAAACAAGTATGAAACCGAAAAATCCTCTCATATGATTAAGTGCAAAGATAACGAACATACGTCAAGTCATATTTCAAAACAAGAATAAAGACTACGTTTTGCGTATTGTTTTATGCCATTAGGGAGTCAAAACAGATCATGAACGCCTTAATTCTAAATAAATTAGGTGATTACATAGGATTAGAAGTACTTTTGTACGGCAAATAACAAATCTATTTATTTGCTGATGTCTCAATCCAAATTTTCTAAAATTGCTTACCAAGGGTTAACCTTTGATGACGTACTAGTTTTACCCAGATATTCTGAGGTTTTACCTCGCGATACTAACACTAAGACTAGACTTACTAAGAAACTTACTATCAATATCCCGATCATAAGTGCGGCCATGGATACGGTGACAGAAGCGGAGTTAGCCATAGCTATAGCCAGAGAAGGCGGCATAGGCATAGTGCACAAGAATATGTCCATAGCAGAGCAGGCCGCGGAGATAAAGAAAGTAAAGCGTTCTGAAAGTGGAATGATAAAGGATCCGATTACATTAAGCAAGGACAATACCTTAGCAGACGCTCTCAAAGTAATGAAGGAAAACAGAATTGGCGGAATTCCCATAACAGATAGTCATAATATTCTTATCGGAATAATTACCAATAGAGATCTTCGGTTTCAAAGAGACTTACAGACGGATATAGGCGAGGTCATGACTAAAGAGAACCTGATTACTGCAGCTAAGGGTACAGACCTAAAAGAAGCGGAGCAGATACTACAAGAATACAAAATAGAGAAACTACCCGTAGTAGATAAAGACAATAAGCTACTTGGTCTTATTACATTCAAGGATATCCAAAAAGTAAAAAACCACCCTCAAGCGTGCAAAGATCAGTTTGGTAGACTGATGGTAGGAGGAGCCGTAGGGGTGACTGCAGACACGCTAGAGCGAGTTACAGCACTCGTAGAGCAAGACGTAGACGTGATCGCTATAGACACTGCTCACGGCCACTCTAAGGGCGTAGTAGACGAACTTAAAAAAGTAAAAGCAAAGTTTCCGGACTTACAGGTAATAGTAGGAAATGTAGCCACAGGAGCCGCTGCTAAATACCTGGCAGATAATGGAGCTGACGCAGTAAAAGTAGGAGTAGGTCCGGGATCTATATGTACTACACGCATCATAGCAGGGATAGGTGTACCTCAGCTGAATGCAGTAATGGAATGTGCTGAAGCACTAAAAGGTACAGGTGTACCAGTGATAGCGGATGGTGGTATCAGATACAGTGGAGACTTAGTCAAAGCTATAGTAGCCGGAGCAGATGCTATTATGGCGGGAAGTTTATTTGCAGGTACGGAAGAAGCTCCTGGAGATATATCTTTTTATGAAGGTAGAAAAGTAAAGAGTTACCGAGGAATGGGCAGTATAGAGGCTATGAAACAAGGATCTACAGACCGGTACTTTCAAGACGCAGAAGCTGAAATAGGAAAATTAGTGCCAGAAGGCATAGTCGGTACTGTGGCCTATAAAGGAAGTTTGTCAGAGGTGGTATATCAGTACATAGGAGGATTACGAGCGGGTATGGGATATACAGGTTCTGAGACTATAGCACAGCTTCAAGAAGCTCAGTTTACACATATCACAGGTTCTGGTATCAGAGAGAGCCACCCACATGATGTGACCATCACGAAGGAGTCGCCAAACTACAGCCGCTAATCCTCACTTTCTATAAGTACCAAGGTGCCAGATAGGTGGCTTATAATTACTTCTCCATCTTCACTTGCATGATTGCTCGTGCCGCTTCTGTGACCTATAGATAGGTGACCATTTTTAAGATTGTAGGCTAGGTTTTTGGTGGTGATTCCATCACAAGAGTGAAGAGGGACTAACGATAGCTTACTGTCTTTTTTGTACACTTTACTGAAGTTTTCGGGCAGCACAAATGCTTTCGAATGGTTGTCATACAGGACAATGTTAGTTCCTTTAAACTTAGCTAGGATATGAAAATTATTTAAGGTATGGTCTAATCTTCTTCCGGTAGCCCACACTACATTGATATCTGAGCACTTCTTTTTGATAAGGTGGTTTATTGCTTTTTCCAGGTCAGTGGTATTTTGATCCTCATCATGAAGAAAAACAGTGTGCCCAATCATTTCGGTATCTTTAATACTATCAAAATCTCCAATGACTAAATCTGGTTGTATTTGTAGTTTTTTTACACGCTCATATGCACCGTCCAATACTACGATATATGGGCACCATTCCATCAAACCAGTGAGCATTTCATACGAACAGGATTCTCCGTTCGCTATAATGAGTGCGGGCTCTTGACCCTCTTTTACAAAGTGATGTGAAGACATTTTAATGCAATTTCTAGAACAAACTTAATAAAATCAGCCTTTTGATGGCGTTATTTGTACTTATGCGTCATGTATATTCTTTCCTTTTTCTAATTTTACTTTTGGCATCTAGCTGCCGCAAAGAAAAGTTTTCATATGAGAGTAATTGGGTTACCCCACTAGTGGAGACTAAGCTCACCCTAGGTGATCTGGTGCCCGACTCACTGTTAAACAAAAATAATGACAGTTCACTTAATGTGATTTTTGAAGCTGAGTACGCGGTCAACGACCTAGAAGATATACTTACGATACCTGACAGGGTAGAGAGCGTAGAAGTATCGTTAACTAGCCTAGTGCTAGAGGACAGGTCATTCACAGACACACTCACGCTGCTAGAGCTTTATCCGCCTAGTTTATTTCTCAATGGCACTGAGGCTAGCCTGCCCGCCCAGGAGATAGTAACAAATGAAGGAACTGTGCTGGATGTCACAGAACAATTTTTTACTACCGCCACATTTAAGGAAGGTTTTATAGACATATCTATTAGCAATGATCTGCCAGTAGAGGCAGAAGTGCTAGAGTTCGAACTTCGAAACTTTGAAGACAAAAGTGTAATAGTTTCGGGAGTATTTAATGACGTATTTCCCAATACTACAGTATCTGAATCCTATGATTTAGCAGGCAAAACAGTGGATGGAGTACTGGAGCTTATAGTCATTAAAGTGAAAACTAGAGCGAGCAACGGAGATGTGCTTATAGATGCCAGTAAAGGGATTAGAACGACAATCACGATTAGAGATTTAAAACCGCAAGTGGCAACGGCGATTTTCCCAGCTCAGAAACTAGTAGAACGAGGAGAAGAGACTAAGTACGAGTTTGGAGGAGCCTACCTAACAGAACTGACTGTAAAAGAGGGTTATGTTTTGATGTATGTAGAGTCAAGCATAGAAGAAGCTATCGTGTTGAATTATAAAATTCCCAATAGCAGAAGATTAGGACAAGGTGGTGAAAGCATAGAGAAAGAGTGGACAATTCCACCCGCACCCAAAGGAGAGATCATAATTGTGGAGGAAAGGTTTCCAATAGATGGCTTTAATATAAGTCTGTGGGGAAAAGAAAAATCAACAGCTCCAGATTATAATAATGTCTACAGCGAAATGACTGCAAGCATCAAATATTCAGGTATAGAACGAACCCTTTCGCTTGATGATAAAATTAATATAAGATTCGGACTCGTAGATGTTAGGCCCTCTCTAGTTTATGGAGATCCAGGCCCTCATGAATTTGCTCTTTTAGACACTCAAGCTATTCGGATTTTTGAAAACGTTACGGGGAACATCTCATTAGAAGGGGCAAGTCTAGATTTAGAGTTTTTCAATAGTTTTGGAATAGAAAGCAGGTTAGATATTAATAATATTTCTTCCATTAATACAAGAAAGCCTAACACTATAAATCTTCAACCGGGATTCCCAAAAACCATTAATATAGAAAAGGTCAATAATGCAACACCTCAAACACCAACTGTTCAAAGTTTGAGATTTGATAATACTAACTCCAACTTAAAGCAATTCATTGAGAATATACCAGATAAAATTCAATTAGACTTACTTGTAAAAGTTAGACCAAATGGTACGATAGACTTCAGGGACTTTGCTTATGACTACAGTGAATTAAAAGCAAATCTTAAGATTGAAGTACCACTTACTATCGGTCTAGACTCATTTTCTCTTACCATTTTAGAGGATTTTAACCTTTTGGGTGATAACGAAACACAAAACATAAAGGAAGGAAAGCTCCTGCTGAAGCTCAAAAACAGTTTTCCATTTGAAGGAGACCTAAGGCTAGAGTTTGTAGATGGACAAGGAGGATTTTTATTCGCTAAGGGGTCAGATACTGGCTCTCAAATGCAAGCAGCAGAAGTGGATGCTATCACAGGCAAAACTGTGGGACAAGCAGAAAGCGAAGTAGTAGTATCTATTTCACGTACAGAGTTTCAGCTCCTTAAATCTGCAGAGCAAGTGGAGGTGACCGTAATTTTAAATACAAAAGACACAAACCGGTATAAGATGTACAGTGACTACGGAGTAGAAGTACAACTTATTACAAACTTTATATATGAAAACAAACTTTAAGCTTTTGATCCTTATTTGTGCATTGCCTTTATTTGGTAACGCTCAGTCAAGGGACAGTTTTTCATTTTTAGGCAACGCTTTTGACGCAGACTGGAATAAAGGATCTGCCAAGTTAAGTGGAGATTTTGTCGCTGGCTCCAATGCTGCAAATACTCAGCTTTTTAACGATGTGCTTTTTAGAAGTACGTTTACAGAGAGTGCTAAGCAGCAGTTTCTAGACGGGGGCTCTGCTAAAAACAATATCTACGCAGAAAGTAGAGCAAGTGCCGAGTATAAACTCACTAAAAAGTGGGGTATACAAGTTAAGTTTAAAAGCTTAGTAGGCTTCCATAGCAGTAAGGAGCTTTCGGAGTTGCTCCTGCTGGGAAACGGTAGTTTCCAAGGTGCTGAAGTAAAGAGTAAAAATGTAAGATATATTCGCTCATCTAACCTTGTATTAGGAGCAACCCAAAACTTAACCAGCACTGAAAAGTTTCAAGTGAAAGTGGGGTATGGAGTTAGTTTTTTAACAGCCTATAGGTCGGTACAAGCTAAGGAATTAAGTGTGTTCACTTCATCTGGCGGTAGCTACCTTGATGTCACAGCAGATGATGCTGAGTTTTCTGCTGCCAGAAAGGGACTGCAGGGCGTGGGCGTAGAAGGTGACTTAGATATTCGGTATACGTGGAACAGAAGCAATACATTGGTTTTTTCTGCTTCAGATTTTAATCTGACGCGATTGTTGGATAACGAGACCATTACATTAGACAGTACTTTTAGATTTACGGGCTTACAGCTAAATTTTTTATCTGATAGCACGTCCATAGAAAATAGAGTAGACTCTGCGTATAATGCGACTTTAGATAGAGGTAGAAGCTCCAGCAAATGGGCAAGTTTACCGAGCAGGTTACAGGTCGGCTGGCAGCATAAGTTAAGTTGTCGCACTATGCTCCTTATACAAGCTAGTGCCATAGATCTAGGTGATTTGGGAGTAACGGCTACTGCTGGTATTACCCATGAGTTTAGCAATAAGCTAAAAGTACTTACTACCTTAGGCTATGGCAATTTTCAAGGAATAGTTTGGAATGCGGCAGCTGAGTATAGGATGGGCAGGACCAGTATATTTCTAAGTACACAAAGTCTTCACGCTTTGGTTGTTCCGAAATTTGCAACGAATTATGGTGCATCATTTGGTATTTCGACTGAAATCTAAGGACTATATAGTTCCTTCTCCATCTTTTCTAAAAAACCCCAACCAAAATTGTGCATATTGCCTTCAGTGCAAAGTATTATAAATAGATCATTTGAGGCTATTTCTTGACTCAAGTCTTTTTGGTCCACATAAGTTAGAGTTGTATATGAATCAGGAAAAACTTGACGGTTATAGTACCAAAAGGAGTTACTTTCAAAAGCCTGTGTAATTCCACTGTTGTACATCCCCCAATAGTAGCTATCTGCTATGACTATTGTTTTTGGTTTTGCAGATAAAAACTCGTCTGAATAAAAGAGTTTTGGGTAGGCCATTTTGTTCCCTTTTAGTTTAGTCATTAAGTACATGCCATTTGCTATATCATAGTCATATGGTCTCTCATCATCTATCTCGATAGAATTCCAGCTGGCAGTTATAAGGTTTCTAGAGCAACTAGTCTCTGTGTGTTTTAAAACTTGATCTATTGCAATACAGAGGCCATAGCGACTCCAATGGATTCCGTTTTTCCCATACAATGGATACGGAGTGTTTTTCTTTTGCGATAGAAAGTATCCATTTAGGTCTAGGACTTCAACGTGCTTTCTTTTAACTATTCGAATAAACTCAGAGTAATTTGTTTTTTTATTTTGTCTGACGAATTTTTCGGGAATATATTCAGGCAAGTAGTGGCCTTTTCCAGGTGCTATGATAACGATTAAATGTTTGCCCATTTTTGCCAAAGTATCTTGCACTTTTTTTAGTCTGTTAACTTGGCTTTCTATTGAATCCGTACCTATGTAGTTAATACCTAGATAAGATTCTATATAGTTTTTTTCATAAAGGTATCCATTTTTACCTACGATTACGTCCTTGGAACTTGTTTCATGAAAGAACCAATAGTCTAGTTGGTTTTTTGAGCGTACGGCAATGTTTCTCAGGCCATAATTTTCTCTGTAGTACCGATCGGAATTTAACTGATATCTTCCTTTGAACCATTGATCGAACGAAAAATCCATGTGATAGTCATGTGTTATTGGTACTCGATATTTATCTTGAGTATCAAAGTTAAAATAAGAGGCTACGTGCACCGAAGCAAAAACAAATATCCAAGCGAATAACAATAAGATTTTGGGTATTTGCTTTTTCATTTTAAAATCTAAAGTAAATGAATGGGTTAAAACCATTTGCAGAAATTGACAAAACAGAGAGAACAAGTAATATACCGCACAGCATTGTCATAACTAGGTGAGACTTTAAAGTATGTTCTGAGCGGTAGATGTATTCTTTTAGTAAGCGTCCACCAGGGATATTAACCATTAATGAAAAAACAACAGCGAACCCAAAACAAACCCAAAACGATGTGTCATAATCTCCAAGAGTGAGATTCGAAAAATCGAACATGTAAGAGAAGTAGCTCTTTGCTTTCTCAATATTTTCTATTCGAAAAAATACCCAACCTAAAGTAACAATAAAAAAGGTATACAACAGTTTTATAATGGATGGTATCTTAATAAAAAAGCTACTTTTCAAGCTAAGCTCTAACACTATGAAGAATCCGTGATATAGCCCCCAAATGACAAACGTCCAAGAAGCACCGTGCCATAGTCCAGAAATGAAAAAAACGACCCATAAATTTCTGTAATTTAGCCATTTATTGGAGTTTTTATTTCCGCCTAAAGGAATGTAGAGGTAGTTTTTCATCCACGCTCCAAGTGAAATATGCCACCTCCTCCAAAACTCTGTAATGCTCTTTGAAGTATATGGGCTCTCAAAGTTTTCTGGGATGTTAAACCCTACCATTTTACATATTCCTATAGCCATATCAGAATAGCCAGAGAAGTCGAAGTAAATTTGAAATGTATATGCTAGAGCACCTACCCAGGCATCTGGCGAGCTCAAGTTTAAAGCGTCAGCACCCATTAATCTGTCTGCTCTTAAGCCTAGTTCGTTGGCTATTAAGGCTTTTTTACCTAAGCCTATTGAAAATCGGTAGAGTCCTATAAGGACAGTATCTATGGTTTCTTTACCTACTCTGTCTTTTATCTGTCCCGCAATTTCTTGGTATCTGACAATAGGACCTGCTATAAGCTTCGGAAAAAGTAAAATGTATAATAGGTAGTCGGTAAAGCGTTTAAGAGGTTTGTGAATCCCTCGATAGATGTCTACCGAATATGTTATTGATTCAAAGGTATAAAAAGAGATTCCAATAGGTAGTAAAACCTTCCCAAGCCTCATTTGATTCTCAGAAAAAGTGCCTAGGAACACATTGAGATTGTCAACAAAAAAGTTGGCATATTTGAAGTAAAATAACAGGGCCAAATTGATACTAACAGAAAGAGCTAGTAAGCCTTTTTGAACGTTACCTCTTTTTTCTAAGTGCATTATATTGATTACCACATAATCTATTATAGTGGTGCCAATTATAACAAAGATGAATTTTGGAGCTCCCCAAGCATAGAAGAATATACTTCCCAGCAATAAAGTGATATTTCTATACTTAGAAGGTGTGACATAATATAATACTAGAAATGCTGGCAGAAAGTAAAGAATGAATGTAATGCTGCTAAATACCATTTCCGATAATTTTGGTTATAGCATTTTCGTCATTTAGAGTTCTTTTGGTATCTCCGCACAGTTTTGAAAATGACTGCTTAGTTGCTCACCAAAGGAGTTAAGTTCCTTTATCTCTGTGATGCTCATTACTCGGAAATATCTAAAAATCAAGATCACATTATTTGTACTTTCGATGTGGTATTTATCGTTTTCTTTGATAAAAGACCGGAGCTCCGGAGTGAAGAATTTTTTGACGACCTTACGGTCTTTTCCTTTCACAGAAAACTTTGTATCAAAGTCTTTTGCAACATCTATATCTTCTTTTGTAGCAAAGTCTAGAAGCCTATTAAAGAGGCGTTCCTTATCCAACTGGAAATTTGGGATGTCACTATTAAAGTGTATGAGCATCATACTCATATTATGCACTTCAGCAGTCATAAGAGCACCTTCGTCAAAAGTCATGTCCACTAGCTCCCAAACAGCATTGCAGGGGAACTTGCCGGTCATTCTATTTTTTAAGTATTCTATAGGTCTGGTTTCGAAGAAGGTGTTTTCTATTAGATAATCAGTATTCCAGTCTAGTTTAGGTTCAAAGGCCCAGCCATTGGCAAAAGCATACTCTTTAAGTTCATTTTGTCTTTTTGAGAGTGGCTTAGCCACGGTTTGAGGCAGAGCATGTATGGTATACGGGTGGTCACTCGTGGTGAGATGCTCGTCCAGTCCTATGATTTCATAACTTCCTCCTTGTTCATTTTTGTAATCTTTACCCCACGTATTGACAAATTCTAACATGCTAAAATCCACTAGTCGTGTGCGTGAAAAGTCAAAAACAATTTTATTGTTGGGAGGTATTTTTACAAGGTTCTTTCTTAGTTTTAGTATACTGCTAAAATTGGCTACTCCCTTTACTCGGAGGTGGTAGTGGTCGTCTATCTCTGAAATCTGAAAGTAGGGCTTTGCTAAATACTTAAAAAAAAGTGTGGCAGGCAGATGAGAACGCACGAGATGGATCACTATAGTAAACAATATGCCGATGAGTATGCCCTTATTGAGGTCAGTAAGCAACGTAGCCACTAGCGTGACGCTGAGTATTAGAAACTGCTCATATCCTTTTAAGGTGGCATCTTTAAACACCTTGGGAGAGGCGAGTTTGTATCCTGTAAATACTAGAATGGCCATTAGTGCGGCCTTAGGTACCATTTTGATATAGTCTGACAGTAAGAATACAAATAAGAGAATGAGCACACCGTGAACAAGGTTACTCAGTCGTGTTTTTGCGCCGTGATTTATGTTTACAGAGCTTCGTGCGATTACAGCAATCACGGGCAGCCCGCCGATGAAACCAGAGAGAACAGTGCTCAGACCCATAGCCGCTACATCTTTGTTAAGATTGGTTTTGCGTTTTAGTGGATCTATTTTGTCTATAGCTTTAGCAGATCCTAGCGTTTCTATAGTAGAAACTAAAAACACAGAGAGTACGACTAGCCAAAAACTCACACTTGTTACCTTGTTAAAGTCAGGAAAGACTAATAATTCATTAACTATGTCACGCGGAAGTTCAAAATTAATAAGATCTTTAGCTGGGTTGAGTGAATGCTCTGTTCCAAACATGGTGATTTGACCGTCTAGCAAGTATTCGAAAAGCATATATAACGGTACTGCAAATAATAGCAGCCAAATAGGTGCGGGCACGTATTTGATAAACTTATTATTTACGTTAGGGTGTATAGCCAATATAATCAAGCTATTAAAAAAGATAATGGCGATAAGGGGATTCATTTTTGCCAAACTGTATGGAATTTCCAATAGTTTTTCAAAGTCATTCATTTCTCCTATTTCTACACCCAGACCAGAGTGAACCTGACCTGCGAGAATGATAACGCCTATGGCGGCCATCATTCCTTGTACGACAGATGAGGGAATGAAGTCCGCAAGACCTCCGAGCTTAAAAGCTCCAAATAAAGCCTGCAAAGCCCCTGCACACACAAAAGCCGCCAACATGTACTCCCAGCTTCCGAGTGCAGCCATGCCCGCTATTACTATTCCTATGAGAGCCGGAGATGGCCCATTAATAGACACACTTCCACTTCTAATAAAGGAGGTAAAAATACCGCCTACGATAGCAGCAAATATACCAGCAAGCAAAGCCTTTGGAGGGAGGTTCATCGCCAAGGCGACGCCTATAGAAAGCGGAAGAGCTACCAATGAAACGCTGAATCCAGCTAGGATGTCATTTCGCCAATATTGTTTAATATGTGATAAAGTAGTTTTGATGTGCTTAGTCTTTTTACTTAAAGTAGGACAATATAGTGTGATTATCTGAAGGTAGAGAAAACCCTACTATCCGTAGAGTGGAAAATCGTTCATCCAAGCATTTACTTCTGACTTTACGGCAGCAATATTGGTTTCGTTTTCAGGATTTACGAGTACACGGTCTATTAGTTCAGCTACTTTATCCATATGCTCCGCTTTCATACCACGCGTAGTGATGGCAGGTGTCCCTATGCGTATACCCGAAGTGACGAATGGCGAGCGAGTCTCAAACGGCACTGCATTCTTATTGATGGTAATATCTGCTTTTACCAGTGCGTTTTCTGCTAATTTACCTGTCAGATTCTCATCTTTAGGTCTGAGGTCTATCAGCATCATATGGTTATCGGTACCACCTGATATAATCTTGTAACCCCTAGCTACCATTGCCTTAGATAGTGCGGCTGCGTTTGCTATTACTTGCTTGCCGTACTCTTTGAAACTAGGTTCTAGTGCTTCGCCGTAAGCTACTGCTTTCGCTGCTATTACGTGCTCTAGTGGTCCGCCTTGTGTGCCTGGGAATACTGCTCCATCTAATATGGCACTCATTTTTTTTACATTTCCTTTGGGAGTAGTTAGTCCCCAAGGGTTTTCAAAATCTTCACCCATCATTATCATACCTCCACGCGGTCCACGCAGTGTTTTATGGGTAGTAGTGGTCACTATATGGCAATGAGGTAGTGGATTATTAAGAAGTCCTGCAGCTATTAGTCCGCTAGGATGAGAAACATCTGCTAGTAGAAGTGCTCCTACGCTATCAGCTATAGCTCTAAATCTAGCATAGTCCCAGTCTCTAGAATAAGAGGATGCTCCGCAGATAAGAAGCTTTGGCTTTACTTCTTTTGCTTTAGCTTCTACTTTATCCATGTCTATCAGACCTGTAGCCTCTTCTACGCCGTAAAATGCTGGCGTATAAAGTTTGCCAGAAAAATTTACGGTGCTACCATGTGTCAGGTGCCCACCGTGGGACAGATCAAAGCCCAAAATTTGATCTCCAGCATTTAATACACCTAGCATTACCGCTGCATTTGCTTGAGCACCACTGTGTGGTTGCACATTTGCCCAAACCGCTCCAAAAAGTTTTTTGGCTCTGTCTATTGCTAGCTGTTCTACCTGATCTACTATTTCACATCCACCATAGTAGCGCTTGTTAGGCAAGCCCTCTGCATACTTGTTGGTAAGCACACTTCCCATAGCTTTCATTACATTTTCTGAGGTGAAATTTTCTGATGCTATTAGTTCTATACCGTTCTGTTGACGGCGAAGTTCTTGGCCTATTAGGTCAAATATTATGTCTGACATGTTGATTTATATTTTAAATGTGATTTTATTGTCTATGAGCGTTATGAATGTTGGATTTCCAAAATAACAATCGAAGGGGCTATATGATTTTTTGTGCGGCCAAAGAAAGTGACAAGTATACCACTAAACAAAGAAACGCTCCAAAAAAATGCAACCCAGAAATAAGAGCTATGCAAATAGCGACGAGCACTATCCGGAGGATGTTAAGTTTTTTATTTTTAGAGCCTATTTTTAGGGAAAAGAGTTTGATGTTACTAACCAATAAAATACCGCCTAAAATTGAGAAAAGAACAATAAAAACAGGATGAGTAAGCCAGGTATTGATAGTCAGGGACTGCTCTGCGGCTAGCGGAATGGAAAATGCAGCTATAGCCAGTGCTGGTGTAGGCAGCCCAGAAAAATAGTCATTGCTCTGCTCACTGATGTTAAACTTAGCTAGTCGGTAGCCTGCAAATGCCGCAATCAACAAGGGGAAGAATGGAAGCAAACTGTCTATGATAGTTATGCCTGTGATTGACTGGTAAGCTCCGTTGAAGAGTTCGTTTTCCCAATAAGTGTAAAGTACAAGTGCTGGTGCGGCACCAAAACTTATCATATCTGCCATAGAGTCTAGCTCCTTGCCCATAGGCGAGCTTACTTTAAGCAGTCTAGCGGCCGTACCATCCAAAAAATCAAAAGCCAGTGCTGCTGCTGCAAGCCAGGCTACGTTTTCAAATTGAAGCTGGAAAGCATTGATAATAATGAGTGTACCACAAAGCAAGTTTGCTAGGGTGAGTAGGTTTGGTAGTTGTTTTTTTATCATAAACAGAATGTTTCTGTACGCATAATTTTGTTCATTTCTTGATACAATTATAGCGATGCTACGATTACTCGGAGTGACAAATTATTACGACAATCTTGTTGGTTCAAGCGAGTTGCCGCTAGGCTAACCGTGTCGAGTTGCTGAACAAGATTAAATTCTAAGCAAATATGCCTTAAAAAATTACTTTCGCAGCATGTCTAAGGAGTGGTTAGAAAATGTACCAGCGTATTTCGATGGATACTTGAAATTAGTAGGTGAAGATAACATGATAGAGGCAATGATAAACTCCAAAGCCGAGTTTGTCGCGTGGTCTCAAGACATTTCAGAAGACAAAGGAACCTTTGCTTATCAAGAAGGCAAATGGACCGTAAATGAGCTTCTTCAGCACGTGATAGATACCGAGCGAATTTTTCAATACCGATCACTATCCATCGCTCGTGGAGAGATGAATGAGCTTCCCGGGTTTGATCACAACTCGTACGTTAAAAACTCCAAAGCAAATGCTCGGAAACTAAGCGACGTGATATCCGAATTTGACAGACTAAGAGACTCTAGCATAGCACTTTATGGCAGCATGGACGAAACCAATGTAAAATATAAAGGAATGGCAAACGGGTTTGTAGTGCAGCCAGTTTTGTATGGTTTTCTAATCTCCGGCCACTTGAGGCATCATCTTAATGTCCTGAAGTCGAGGTACTAGTTTTTCATTTTAGAATGAGCAATCTTTCTGACTATTGAACGAGGAACAAATCGGACCATAGTGGCTTGAATAGTGTTCCAAATTCCGTGTATGGCGACCACTTTCTTTTTCTTCATTTGAGTATAGCCATATTTAGCAACTTCGGCAGAAACTGGGAATGGATTTGAGTCGCTAGGGATTACTTTATCAAACCCCGCTCTTTCTCCAAACTCACTTTGAGTAGGACCGGGACACAATGTAGAGACGAACACGTTATGCGGCCTAAGCTCCTCGGCAATAGCTTCAGAAAATGCCAATACAAAGTGCTTTGTAGCAAAGTAAACACCCATAAGCGGGCCTGGCTGAAAAGAGGCGGTAGATGCTATATTAAGTATAGTGCCAGCTTTTCTGGCCTTCATTTCTGCTCCAAATAGATGAGTAAGCTTGGTTAGTGTAAGGATATTCAGGTTTATCATACCTTCTTGGTTATTCAAGTCGCTTTCTACGAACTCTCCATTATCTCCAAAACCTGCATTATTTACCAAGTAATCTACCGCGAGTCTCAGTGAATGTACTTTTTTGAAGAGTTCGTTGGCACTCCCAGGAAGTGAAAGGTCTAGGGCAATTATGTGTACAATCACTCCATATGCAGAAGAAAGTTCTGTTCCCAGCGACTTCAACTGTTCTTCTCGTCGGGCTACGAGGATCAGGTCTATTTTATCTTTGGCAAATTCTCTAGCTAGCTCTGCTCCTATGCCTGCCGATGCTCCTGTGATGAGTGCTGTCATTTTTTTTATATCTAAAACCCAGTAAAACCAAACTTTTGAATGTCATCCATACCCATCTGCTTTAACTGCTCTCGGTATTCTATAAATGAATCTTCAAAGCATTGATTTACCGCTTCGTCAGGCAGCAGATGACTTACTATAACTATTTTTTCTTTGAGAATACTTTCTACATTATTAGCAAAATATGCCCGCCAATGGCCGTAGGCAACTTCTTCTATCTCAACTGATGGCTTTCCCATTAGATTAAGCTCAGATATAGCTTTTTCTCTTTCCCTCTCAGGTGTTTCGGGATTCTCTATAAATGCGACTAGTTTAGTAATGGCTTCCAATTGTATTTGTTAATTTGGTGTAAAACGAAGATACGTTTTTCTGTTATTTTTAAGGTATGAGTAACAAGGAACTTACTATAGGCAGCAGAATAAAACACGTAGAACACGGAGATGGTATCATCTGTAAGATAGGCGTAGAAACATTTACGATCAGTTTTTTCAATGGAGGTAGCCAAGAGATAGACCGCAAAGAGAAACTAGAAATAGTGGAAGTGCTAGAAAGTGCAAACAATATGGTAAGCGTGGACGATATAGAAGATATCTTTTACGGGATGATGAGCCGCTACACAGACGCTACCGAACGAGTTCACTTAGCAGATAAGTGGAAAAACGGGCTTATGGTTCTAGAACCAAAAGACACCCACTTATCAGTCAAAGAAATCCCAATAGACACTTTTTTTCATAAGATAGCGATGGTACGTGACCGCTTACGCGTACTGGAGCAAAACATCAATAGTCACAAAGTACTCGATGATCAAGATAAAGTAAATCTGCAGCAATACATCACTCGGATCTACGGTTCCTTGACCACGTTTAATGTTCTTTTTAGAGATAAAGAGCAACACTTTAAAGGAGAAGGGAAGAAATGAAAGTGACTAGATTATTAACGATAGTTGCACTCCTTTTCCTTTGTAGGTACGCAGAAGCTCAGCAGAGAATCAAAGGAGAGTTGTTTGATTACTTCAAGGTGGAAAATGAAAACCCTAGAATAATGGTGTTTTTACACGGGTCCGTGGCCTACTATGCTCAAAACCAGCAAGACCAAGAAATCACTATTTCTCAATTATTAGAAGGGAATGAGGATTTTTTAGAAGCGTTTATGGATTATACCATCATTATTCCGATAGCACACGAGGGTTTTAATTGGCTTAAAGACTCAGCGGTACTGAAGTTGTTTAAAGGCATTCCAGAACTCGAAAGTAGGAAGATTAATGTTATTTGTGGATTTTCAGATGGTGGTACTGGTGCTTATCGGATGTTTTACGAGGAGACCGATAAAATAGAGTCGCTGATTGTGTTTAATGGGTATCCGCAGCATAATAATTATAATAAAAAAGTAGATTATAGTATAGGCAGAGGAAATAGAGGAGTGATCTTTTGCAGTACTTACAAAGATAAGATAGTGCCATACGAATCTTTGTTGTTAGAATATAAAAAAATTAGGAGCACTCAACCATTTACGTACATGTATATTACTGAAGGAAGTCATGTATTTTCGGCATATGACTTGGCAGACTTCAAAGCCGTCAAGGAGTTGAAATCTGCGAGTCTTAAAATGGTTAGACAGAAAACTAGTTACCTTTTGGATGGTCTTATTGCCAATGATTTTATTTATCAAGCCTATTATTTTAGGAGAAGAATTGGTAAGAAGTACGGTGTGAAGAAGGAGTTTTTAGCACTAAAGCCAACACGAAAGGAAATAAATTGGATTAATAGAACGATACGCTCAAAAACCAGAGAGTTAAAAATAACACAAGGTGGAGAAATGGGTGAGATACGAGGCAATCTTATTTTCAGTAACGGTAAAAAATCTGTAAACATTTCTGTGGTGAATCCTTTTGTGGACCCTGACACTATGAAAAATGCAAATGTAGAAAGGGGACAAGAAGATGAATAAAAGGAGATCGATTGCGCTATTTAATGTACTTTTCAGAGACAAAGAGCAGCACTTTAAGGGAGAGGGGAAGAAGGACTAGTCTCTAACCGCTACTTCTAAGAGTTTAATATTTAAGCTACTTTATAGTTGTTGTCGGGAATGAGAACTATCAAACCTTTTCTGATTGTCAGCCGATTACCATAAAGATAACAATACAAAATGTTTTTGACTTTCTTGTCCATCTCATTCTTGGTTTTTTCCCAACGCTGCAAGTTTTTCTTACGCTCCCGCCTTTCGCTAATTATGGCTCTGATGGCAGCCACCACTTCTAAAAATGAAATGATGACACAAAATCATAGAAGCATTTACACAAACCTAGGATCCGTCTCCATCATGGTTCCGCACTTATTACAGGTACGCAGTTCTTCGCTAGCATAGTATTCTCTGAAGCGAGGCTGGAAGTCTTTTTCTACATCAGTTAGTGGGAATTTCACTTCATGTAGCTTGTGGTTACAGTTATCACAAAACCACATGAGCCCATCTTGATGTTGCTTGCTTCTTTTGCACTCTATTACCAAGCCTATGCTTTTCTCACTTCTGATAGGAGAGTGCGGAACCATCCCTGGCAATAGGAACATTTCGCCTTCTTTGATTGGAATATCTACCGCCTTGCCATCTTCTTGTACACGGACTATGATGTCTCCTTCCAGTTGATAAAAAAGCTCTTCAGTCTCATTGTAGTGGTAGTCCTTGCGAGCATTAGGTCCAGCCACTATCATGACTATATAGTCTCCGGCATCTTTGTATAGATTGCGGTTTCCCACCGGCGGCTTCAGCTCGTCACGGTGTTCGTTTATCCATTTTTGTAGGTTAAAAGGTCGTCTTACTGCCATAGTTTTATGATATAGGACGAAGTTAATCATTCTCCATAACTTCCTTATATCTAAAGTTTTTATAGTACGTTTGTAGGAGTAATTTTTAACGAAAAAAAACTATGTTATTGTTTTTAAATATGGGCGGAATGGAATGGGTACTTATAGTATTTGCAGTCCTTTTACTTTTTGGTGGTAAAAAAATTCCCGAATTAATGAAAGGGTTAGGCTCCGGTATAAAAGAGTTTAACAAGGCTAAAAACGACGTGAGCGAAAGCCTGCGTGAAGGAATGGAAGATGCTCCTAAAAAGGAGAAGAAGGAAGAGGATAAGTAAAGGTCAATGAGCCGCAAAAAGTACACGTCCCTAATTCATATCCAGTCTGACCTTAGGCAAGGAAAAGTTTCTTGCGTAGAGTTAGCAGACTATTACCTTGCTCAAAACCAGGAAAACGCACATTTGAACGCTATGTTAGAGGTGTTTACAGAGGAAGTGCGTGCTCAAGCAGTAGTTGTAGATGCTAAGCTAAAAAAGGGAACTGCGGGTAAACTGGCGGGTATGTTTTTAGCTATAAAAGACAACATTTGTTATATGGGTCATAAGGTGTCTGGATCTTCTAAAATATTAGAAAATTACGAGGCAGTTTATACGGCTACCGCATTACAGCGTCTTTTAGACGATGATGTTATTGTAGTAGGTAGATGTAATTGCGATGAGTTTGCTATGGGAGCGAGTAATGAAAATTCAGCTAACGGAGTGGTCAAAAACGCGGCAGATAATACTAAAGTACCCGGAGGAAGCTCAGGGGGAAGTGCAGTAGCCGTGCAGGCAGACTTGTGCCTAGCAGCGCTGGGTTCGGATACGGGAGGCTCTATACGTCAACCAGCGGCATTTACGGGCACTATAGGAATAAAACCAACGTACGGTCGAGTTTCTAGAAACGGACTATTTGCGTACGCCTCTAGCTTTGACCAGATAGGACCTATCACCAGTAGCGTTTCTGATAGTGCATTGCTACTAGAGCTGATGGCAGGAGTAGATGATAATGATGCTACTTCATCAAACGAAGAAGTACAACATTACACTCCAGATTCCACAAAAAAATATAAAATAGCGTACTCCAAAGAAGCTATGGAGAACAAAGGTCTACAGCCAGAAGTGAAAGCTACTTATCTAGACCTTATAGCGAAGTTAAAAGCAGACGGACATACTGTAGAAGAGCAATCATTTCCTTATTTGGATTATATGGTCCCTTGCTATTATGTGCTTACCACTGCTGAGGCCAGCAGTAACCTTTCTCGCTACAGCGGCATGTTATACGGCACTAGGAGTGAAGGTGCTATAGATATAGAATCGACATTCAAAAAATCACGAAGCGAAGGGTTTGGAGTAGAGGTAAAGCGAAGAATAATGACCGGCACTTTTGTGCTCAGTGCGGATGAGTATGATGCTTATTATGCTAAAGCTCAGAAAGTGCGAAGAGTAATTCGTGAAGAAAGTTTAAAAATCCTCGAAAAACATGATTTGTTTTTGTGCCCTACTACACCTACTACAGCGTTTGAGATAGGTGGAGATATGAGTAAGGATCCTATAAAAATGTATCTGGCAGACATTTTTACTGTACAAGCACCATTAGCAGGACTTCCAGCCATATCAGTCCCCACCATGGAGGCTAACGGTCTAAGTATCGGGATGCACTTTATGGCGAATGAGTTTGCAGAAACAGAGCTGTTTAATATTTCTCAGGTAGTGTCTGATTACTATGCGAGTTAGCATAGGGATAATAGCAGCTTTTTTAAGCGTATTGAGCACAGCTCAAAACGTATCTATAAGTACGGAGCTTAACTCTATGGAGAGAGTGGTTACTTTGACTTGTTCTGACCAGGTAGAGGAATACGTAAAACAGTATAGAACTACTAAAAACAAACATACACAACAAGCCCTAAACCTTTTCTTGCCTCACGATCAGCAACTGAGAGCAATATTCATAGAGGCTGGTGTCCCAGAGGAACTTAGGTATTTGGCGTTGTATTATTACTTAGATATGAAGATAAGTTCTACAGTAAAGGGTCCCTTTTATCTGACTAAATCTATCGCATTAAGAAAAGACTAATACTCAAAATTGAAACTGGATAGAAATAAATATCTGGAAAGCAGAAGTCTAAAACCAAGAACACTGTTGATAGTAATAGTCAGCGTGAATATTCTATTGGGGCTGGTAGTTGCTCTGTTTCCTAAAGAGGGAATACATCTAGGTGGCGACCAAAAATTAAAATTTGTCAGTTTTGAAGAACTAAGCGGCAAAGGAGATACGCTTATAGAAATAAATATAGACGAAGTGCTGGCAGGAGTATCTCCAACGGAAGAAGATAGTAGTAGCTCAGAAAACGCGGAGGTGAAGAGCTCTAGCGAGCAAAGTATCGCAACCAAAGACACCATAATAAAGCCGGATAAAAAATATGTAACAAGTAGGAGCTTGCAGTTACCATTGAATAATCCAGAAGCACTTCGCACTCTTCTCTACGGTTTAATAAACGAGAGTAAGAGTAAAGTAGTACGAATACTGCACTATGGCGACTCGCAACTAGAAGGGGATCGAATTACAGACTATTTCAGAAACAAGATGCAGAAGAGATTTGGGGGTAAAGGTCCTGGAATTCTGCTTCCTAATGAGCCCGCAGCCTCTTCGAGAATAAGTGCGTACGTGTCGTCTTCTAGTAACATAAAGAAGAAAGCGGTATATATAAACGGGAGCAAAGCGTCTGATGGCAAGTATGGCTTAGGTTCTTCGGTATTTGAGATTTCAGGAAGTAATAACCATTTTAAGGAATGGAAACAAGTTGCCACAGATTCTGGCTTAAGAATACCCGTATTTAGCGACGAAAAACAAGCCGTTGCTTTCATCCAAGTGAAGAATGGTCACTATGGGTATGCATTGGCTCGAAAGTATGATAAGATAACGTTGCTGTATGAGAGTGAGGAGCATTTTAACATAAATTTGAAGAGAGATACTTTTGTTAAAGATTATTTGATCTCACCATCTCAAGGTTTAGGTCTACAGAGATGGGATTTAGGTGCACAAAAAAAACTAAAGCTTAGCTTTACTAACGGCAAATTTCCTAAAATATATGGCCTAGCACTGGACGGATATAGAGGTGTAGCTGTGGACAATTTTGCTATGAGGGGAGGTTCTGCTGTAGGTTTCGATAAGATGGATGAGCGTTTGTATGGTAAGCAATTAAAAGAGATGAATGTCTGTGCTATTTTCTTACAGTACGGTATAAATGTGGTGCCCAACGTGCGAAGCGACTACGGCTATTATAAAAGCATCCTAATCGAGCAACTCAAAAGCATTAAATCGGCTCAACCTGGAGTATCTATAGTTGTAATAGGTCCTAGCGATATGAGCAAAAACGATGGCGGCAACATGGTGTCTTATAGCAATATACCCTTGATAAGAAATGCTATGAAAGAAGCTGCTTTGGAGACGGGATGCTGCTTCTGGGATCTGTATGAGGCCATGGGTGGAGAGAACTCTATGTCTGCCTGGGTAGACAAAGGTCTAGCACAAAAAGACTACACACATTTTAGCTATAAAGGAGCTAGGTACGTAGGCGAAATGCTCTATAATGCTGTAATGGAACAAGTAGAAAAGAAGTGATGAAATTAACTGCAGAATACTTTATGAAACAGGCTCTAAGACAAGCTGAAAATGCTTTTGCTGAGGAAGAGGTACCTATAGGAGCCATAGTCGTAGCAGAAAATAAAATCATAGGTAAAGGGTACAATCAAGTAGAGAAACTAAATGACCCCACTGCTCATGCAGAGATGCTTGCTATTACTGCAGCTAGTGCATATCTTAATTCTAAGTATCTTAACGAGTGTGAGATATACGTAACCGTAGAACCTTGTGTGATGTGCTATGGAGCCATTAAAAACGCGCGAATAAAAATAATACACCTAGGGTGTCTGGAGCCTAAGCATGGGTTTACAAATTTTCTGCTTAAGGAGGACAAGATTAAGGTAAACCAGGGAGTATTGGAGCAGGAGAGTGCTATGCTTATGAAGACATTTTTTGAAAGTAAGCGTTAGTTTTATTATATTCGTTGTTCATTACGCTACTACGGATGGAGATTTGACACCGTGTTTTAACTATTTTTAAGACACAGGTATGAATAAAGTATTAAAACAAGAATCGTCTGCAAGCAAGCTATGCACTATAGAACTTTTTGGTGCCAATGGCAGTAAAACTATTTCTGGAAATCAGCCTATTCTCTTCACTAAGCTAGTGACTACAGAGGGGAAAAACACTTGGATTCTTTTGCATCAGAACTAGGAGGTCCTCAAGGTTTTAATTAAAACCTCAAAACTGCATTAAACTTTACACCAAAAGGTTGTGCATTTGGATGTTTTTCATCTAGGTAGGTAAGACGGTGTATGAAATCTACACGTATAAATCGGAAGATGTTTTCTACACCGTAGCCCATTTCTATATACGGCTTTCCATTTTCAAAAAAGTTCGGATTAGTAAACGCAGCATCATTAAACGGCATAAGTGCTCTGTTAGCTTCACTCATGGTTCCGTACACGGCCTTTGTATTTACGAAACTACGCCATTTCAGCTTTTTGGCTAGAGGTATTCTATTCATAATGAGCCCATTAAACTGATGCTCATAATCAGCAGAAATATATTGGTCAGCGGCAAACTCGAAAAAGTCCATCAAATTATAGGACAAGGTGCTGCTAAAAATAGACTGATTACCCCGCATAATGTAAAGAGCAGGATAAGGAGCTTCACCAAAGGTTTTGTAGGCTTTCAGTGTGTATTCAAACATACCCAGGTTACCCAAACTATTGTATTGCCAAAGCTCAGCCCCTATTTTGTCAAAAGTAAAATCACCACCAAGTACATCATCAAAACTGTGGGTATAATCTAAAGACAAGACAGGAGACTTCAGGTTGCCTAAACTATATCGGCTAGTGCGTCTGTAGATGAACTGCTCTTTGCGAGAGAAGCGACCTCGCAGATTTACTGAGGAGATATCAAAGTTGGAACGAATGGAAGAGGTGGTATCTCCAGAAGTTTCATAGTAGCCAAAATTAAAATCTCCTACCGGTATAAATTCATATGTTTTGTGGGTGAAATTTACCCGTTGGGTATATCCTTTTACCAGTTCTTTTTCAGCCCATACTTTTTTAGTGAAACTGCGATTTATTTGGTCTGTCCCTAATAGTGCAAAGGCATCGTACAACGCCGAAGTCCCCACATCTTCGTCAGTCAAACCGATAAGCTCTACGTCCTTTTTAATGTAAATTCCAGCCTTTGACCACTTAGTTCTGTTAAACACGTAGTCAGCAAATGCTCCGTATTTAAATTGTTTATCTCCGAAGCCATAGGCACCATATCCTCTAAATTGGAAATCTTTGTGAAAAGCGGGGGAAGTTCTGAAACCTATGCGCGTCCTTAGGCCTTCCAGGTTGTTATACCCAAGCAGATAATACCATGGACCTATATCTATTTTACCTTTTGGTATGTGGCCTTCTACAGCTATTTCTACAATATCGATATAGCTTTTGATCATAGGCTGGTTTTTTAGCGAATCGACCATCTGATATACGCGTTTGTCGTCTTCGGTTATTTGCTCATGACGAGCAGTATCCCAATATTCTTCTGACCGATCAAAAGAATTGTTTGTTACTCCTATTTTTTCTTCATAGAAGGGCAGTTCGTGTACTTCGTTTATTTTGGTATTTTTGGTGCTATTGTAGTACAGGCCTATCATTCCCACCGTATTATTAGTAAGCTCTGCGATATCTATGAGGACACGTGTTTTGCTGGGCAACCAGTAGGTTGGTTTTACTTCTTGAAATTCTTGTTGTATTTTTAGCTTCTCTATAAAATTCAGGTTAGCCTCACTCGTTATTTCTAGACTAAGTTGTTTGAGAGCGTAGGAGTTGGCCTCTATCCAAATCATTCCTCTAAAAACTAAGTCAATAGGGTTTTTGGGGTCTACTTGTATTTGGTAGCAAGATTTTCCGTCTATAATAACACTATCTCGTAGTGTAAAATGATAGTAAGAATTTGCTGTATTACTCATAGGGGATATGAAATCCTTGTCTAGAATATACAGGTTATTTTCGTAGAAATTGTATTGCTGGAAGGTAGAACCTAGTATCTGCGACACATAACTCTCGTCACCTACACCAACTCCCTGTATTTTTGAAGCTTTTATTTTCTCTTTGGTTCGTCGAGGGAACTTACGGAAGTAATAGTCACTGATGGTTTCGGATACAAAAACAGGCAACACTTTTTTTGTTGAGCTATCGCTAAAAGAGCTAATGGTGTCAAAAAGCGGCTCCATAGCACTGTATATTTTTCGTTTTTTAAATTTTTCAGTTACGTTATCTATAGCGAGTTGTACTTTGTTATAGGCTTCGTATTCGTAAAACTCTATTTTTTCTGGGTTATGATCCTTTTTTCGTTTTTGAGCACGTTTCATGATGATCACTGCGGGATTTATAGCACCTGGTCGTACTACGAATTCTTGCAGTGAGCTAGAAGCTTCGCTAAGCGAAAAGTGTATAACTTGGGCCTGGTTAAGGATCACTTCTTTTCGGATAGAAATGTAGCCCATATATGAGGTAAGTAGGCTGTCTACTTGCTCCCCAGTTTTTATGGAGTAATACCCATCAAAATCTGTAATAGCACCCAGTTGTATATTTACTCCTCTTATAGCCACATAAGGCAGGGGGTCACCGGTGGTAGCGTCAGTTACTCGTCCGGTTATGCTGGTTTGGCACCATGCTGAGCTGCCTACAAAAGCGGAGAAGAATATGAGTATAATAGTTTTCACTTTTGAGGAAGTAAGGAGCAAGTATAATTAAAAAGGAGTTTGTTTTATATCAAAAACTCTAAAACGGCCTTTTCAAAAGCTTTTGGCTGTTCTGCGTGTACCCAGTGCCCCGCATTTTTGATGTTAAGGAACTCAGAGTTTGTGAATGTTTCTTCTATGGTCAGCATATCATTTTCTGTTATGTATCCTGATTTTTCACCATAGATAAATAAGGTAGGCACACTTATAATCCACTGAAACTCCATGACGTCTATCATTTTAGGATAGAATGCTTCTATAGGTTTTAGGTTAAACTTGAGGTGGTATCCAACATCTGATTTATCTAAGTTTTTGAGAAGAAATTGACGGACGCCAATATTGCTTTCTATTATCGCAAGAGCGCTATCTGCCTCTTTTCTAGTTTCGCATTTAGAGAAGTCTATAGTATTGAATGCATTGAAGTATGCGGTATGTCCGGGCTTATATTTTTTAGGAGCAATGTCTACTACAATGAGCTTTTCTATCTTGTCTGGGTGTAGATCTGCAAATTTCATTGCGGTTTTACCACCCATAGAGTGACCCAATATAGTTGCTTTTTCTATGCCTATGTGGTCTATTAAGTCTGCCAAATCCTGTGCCATTAGTTCAAAAGACATGGCGTCACTATGTGGGCTTTGTCCGTGATTTCGTTGATCTACAGTGACTATATTAAAATGAGCAGAGAGTTTTCTGGCCATATTGTGCCAATTATCTAGCATACCAAAGAGCCCGTGAAGGATAAACAGGTACTCTGAGGAGTGTGGATTAGCGTATATCTTGTGAAAAAGCTTCATTTTGCTGCACAAAGGTCTTAAAATTTTGCATAAAAAAACCACTCGGTACCGAGTGGTTTTTTATGGTCTGGTGAAACTGTTATCCTAAGATATCTTCTACTGGAGTATACTCCAAGTCAAAGGCTTCAGATACTCCTTTGTAGCAAACTTTTCCATTTACCACGTTTAGCCCAAGTTTAAGTTCTTTATTTTCATTACAAGCCTGTCTCCAACCTTTATTGGCCAACTGAACAGCATACGGGAGAGTAGCATTTGTGAGCGCTACGGTAGACGTGTATGGTACTGCACCTGGCATATTAGCTACACAGTAGTGCACGATGTCATCTATGATATAAGTAGGATCTTCGTGTGTAGTCGGCTTACACGTTTCTATACATCCACCTTGGTCTACTGCTACATCTACCACTACTGTGCCTGGAGACATTAGTTTTAGCATGTCTCTAGTGATTAGGTTTGGAGCTTTAGCCCCCGGTATCAGCACTGCACCTACTATGAGATCCATATGTGGTATAAGTTCACGTATATTCATCTCGTTACTAAAACGAGTAACTACATTTGCTGGCATTACATCATTTAGGTACCTAAGTCTTGTTAAACTTAGGTCTAGTATAGTCACTTGAGCACCTAGTCCTGCAGCCATTTTAGCCGCTTGTGTGCCTACTACTCCACCACCTAATATCAGTACTTTTCCTGGAGTTACCCCTGGCACTCCGCCCAGTAGCACACCTTTTCCTTTTATCGGCTTCTCTAGGTACTTGGCACCCTGTTGTATTGCCATTCTACCCGCTACTTCACTCATAGGTATGAGAAGAGGTAAGCTCTTGTCAGCAGACTCTACGGTCTCATAGGCCAAACATACTGCACCACTCTCTATCATAGCGTCTGTAAGTGGTCTGTGACTTGCAAAATGGAAGTACGTGAATACTAACTGGTCTTTTTTGATAAGCTTATACTCCGACTCTATTGGCTCTTTCACCTTCATTATCATTTCGGCGATAGCGTATATCTCCTCTATGGTATCCAGCATTTGTGCACCAGCATCCATATACATTTGGTCATTAAAACCACTACCTACACCACCTTTCTTTTGTACATAGACAGTATGCCCACGCTTAGTAAGTTCAAGTGCTCCACCTGGGGTAAGAGCTATACGGTTTTCATTGTTTTTGATTTCTGTAGGTACACCGATGATCATATTTTGAGATTCTTTAATTAGTGCAAAAGTAAGTTTTTTACTATTCGGAAACGTCATTTGTTCTTAGGTGGAAAGTTTCTATATTTGATTCATATGTTAATGTTTTTGAAATCCCTCTTTGTCTTAGGCGTTCTATGTGTTATCAGTAGTTGAAAAAAGGATAAAATAGCTGATTCTTGTGAAAACAATACACCAAAAATTTTACCTAGCAGCTTCAATCAAGACTCAGCTCTTGTCTTTATCCTAACGCATTTACACCTAATGGAGATGGAGAATAGTTCTTAGTCTACCTCACATTCACCACCTCAGCTCTATACGTGCCTTTATCAGTTGTTACCGTTATCCAGTATACACCGCTTCCCGCCGTCCATTGAAGCACAGCTTTTGATCCATTGATGCTTTGGGTATTTTCTACCAGTTGGCCTTGGCTATTGTAGAGCGCTACACTTTTTATGATGCCAAGTGCTGTAGCATCTATAGTCACTTGCCCATTGGTAGGGTTGGGGTATACCTTGAGTGGAGAGCTAGATAGTTTACCTATACCCAAAGTTCTTAGTATGCTATTAGAAGTATCAGAGATACATCCATTGGTATCTTGATGGACTGCTGTAAAGCTTCCTATTCTGCCATTTATTCCTATGACATTAGCGTTAGCATCAGTAGTTGCCACGTTGTCTAAGAACCAGTAGTGTGTTCCAGTAAGGCTAGACGCTATACTATCTCCTACTCTAGTAAGGGTAGGCACATTGGTATTGCTATTAAAAGTAACATTTACTGTATCAGAAGAGCTACATCCGTTAGAGTCGGTAACGCTAATCGAGTAGTCGCCAGAGGTGTTGATAGTGGTGTAGCTTAGTGTATCGCCATTACTCCATGAGAAGCTGTTTCCCGGAGCAAGAGCCAGTAAAAGGCTATCGCCACAAAAAGCAGTGTCGTTACCCAATTCTATATTTGGAAGACTATGAATATTCACATATGCAGAATCTGTATTAGAACATCCTTGATTATCTTCAAAGTATAGAGAATACATTCCAGCAGTGTTTAAGGAAACACTTTGAGTAGTATCCCCAGTGTTCCAGAGGTATGTGTCAAAAGACTTGCTTGTCAATAGTACCGCAGTATCACTACAATATGCTATGGTATCCGCCCAGTCTTGAGAAGGAACGGTATATATGTCTATGCTGATAGTGTCTCTACTTTGGCATCCATTGGTGTCTGTAGTGACGATGCTATACTCTCCTGTACTACTTACAGAAATAGAGGATGTGATGGCACCGGTATTCCAAAGCTGTGAGCTCATACTGTTATTTGCTAGAGTTATAGATCCACCGCATTGTGAACTATCGTTTCCTAGATCTACTTCTTGTGCATTCCAAATGGTTATATGTGCAGTATCTCTATTTTGACACCCATTAGAGTCAGTAACTAGAATATCATAATCGCCGGATGTGTTTATGGTTATGGTCTCATTACTAAGGCCAACATTCCAGGCATAGCTTGCGAATGTGCCTGCAGTTAGGGTCATGCTGGCTTCACATGTAGTGCTATCCTCGAGGTGTGTCACTGGCAGTGGATTGATTATAATATTGGGAGTATCTGAGTATTCACAGGTAAATGAATCACTGTAGCTTACCCATGGACTACCTTCTTGCGTAAAGCTGCGTAGAGAATCTGTACTCCCATCGCTCCATAGGATAGTGCTAAATAGGGAGTCTAATTCTAAGACGATACTGTCTCCCAAGCAGGTAGAATAGACTTCTTCGAAGTTATTATCAAAATTGTCTTTGGTTCTTATTCTAACTTTATCTTGATTGATTTTGCCAGTAGAATCCGTGACTCTCACGGTATAGGAGTTGTCTAATAACCTAGGCAAATCAAGCAGAGCAAGAGAAGATAAAGTGTCTCCAGTCAAAAGGGTAGTGTCATTCTCGTACCATTGATAGCTAGGAGGTCCTTTGGCATATGTGGTAGTAGTGTTAAGGACAATAGAGGTGCCTGCGCATATGAGCGTATCATCAGCAAAATCGATTAGGGTCTGCAATACTGAATCTACCTGTAAAGTATCATAGTAGGTTCCAGGACAATTGATCGGACTGTTGTTAATCACAGATTGTATATGAAAGATTGTATTTCTATTTATACGAACGGTATCTTTATGTTGAGGAGTAAGAAAAGAATTCGTTGAATTAAATTTTACAATGTTCGTATCAGATATTAGAACATTTGTACTATCTAATACTGTTATAAAGTAAGAAGGGTTGCCTTTAAACGTAGTAGAATCAATTTGATTTTCGACTACATAGATGTCGTTTGATATCTTAGTTATGACAAGCTGCGTTTCGGCTCTTTTCTTTATACGAACTCTAAAAGCTCTAGTAGATCTTGCCACTACAGGACAAGCGTCATCCTCCACCGTAGCAGTAAATGTATAAGGTAGAGTGCTTGCAGAACCATAAGGCGGAGTCCAGCAAAAGCGACCTGTTTTTAGTCTTGTGGTGTCATATAAAATCGTAAAACTGGCATCTGGTATACCTCTGTTCCACGAGAGTAGTACAGTATCTGCTGGAGGAAGAGCTGTAGGTGGAGGAGGAACAAATACATTGTCAGTTGTAGTTACATTAAAACAAATTTGGTCACCTTCACATACATTATAAGAATATGGTCCATTGACTATGGGAGGGTTGTTATCAGGACAAGTTACTATTGCTAACTGCATGTCTCGGGTGCTCGCTCCTATAATTTGAGCTACACCATTACTATCATCTCGCCATTCAGTCACTTTTATGACGATTACTGTGACTTCATTACAATTGACAGGAGTAACAATAAGCTCTCCTGTTATTGGATTTAAATATATACCTATCGGTGGACTTGTATTTGGATTATTATACGGATACGATAGAGTACCTGGATAGTATGCTGATATTGGGACACCAAAGTAAGGGGTGATTTGATTATATCCTTTTCTAGGATTGGCAAGACTATAGCTCAAAGAGTCTAAATCTATGGTGTCAATAGCACCAAGAGTATGATATAGTGGCTGGTTGCAGCACGCTAATCCCATAGCGTCAGTTGTAAATTGAGGAGATGAATTACAGGGAGCTTTGTTTAAATCTATTTCTACATCATTATAAAGAGTGCCACTTGGACCGGTAGTTATTGCACCATTTCTAGCATTCATGGCGGCACTTAATATGACCCTTCCAGTGCAAGATGCGAAGGAACTTAATGCTGTAGAATTAAAATCTACGATTCCTTTATAAACGTGTTTTTCTATTCCCGCACCAGTGGCAGTAGTATTACTCGGACTGCAACCTGTGGATGTAGTAGCACATAGTGGTGTGATGTCTGTGATACTGCTAAGCGTCAAGGTTACTGTGCCGGTAGTAGTGCCACACCTTAGTGCCATTTGACCTGCATTAGTCATGGCTATCCCTCTACAGTCCCTATACCAGGTTAGAGATACTTCAAATTTCAGCGTGTCAATGCATGTATAAGTGATGTCACAACCCATCAGATGAGTAGCATATGATTTTTTGGCATTTAAAGAAAGTAAAAGTAGAAGGGAAATGGTGATAAGCTTTTTCATAAAAAAATTAGATGTCTTATAGTATTAGACACAATAGGATGCAAAACGTTGCATCAAGTAAACTCAGTTTACCACATCTTTGGCGATTTCTTCTGGCAGCTTACCCGCAGCTAGACCCTTCACTATAGCTTCTTCGTATTTGTCCAGTTTAGCGAGAAGCAGATCTTGTACGCTTTTTCGTGCCCAGTAGTGCATTTGCTCTTTGCGACGAGTTACTTTCCATTCACCAGAAGTTATTTGTTTTTCAAAATCGAATGCTTTCTCCCAAAACGTATCTATTCCCTTGTCATGTAGAGCAGATGAGGTAATGACCTTCGGAATCCACTCCTTACCTGAGCCTGTGCTGAGCGGAGTCGAAGTGGGCATCAGATGCAGTGCCATACTGTACTCTTTGGCTGTGAGGTTAGCTTGCCTTTCTGCATCGCCGTCTGCTTTATTTATCACTACGATGTCTGCCATCTCCATGATTCCTCGTTTTATACCTTGCAGTTCGTCTCCGCCACCGGGGTTTAGCACTAGAGTGAATAGATCTGTAAGCTGTGCCACCTCAGTTTCTCCTTGGCCCACCCCTACACTTTCTATGAGTATGGTGTTATAGCCAGCCGCCTCACACAGCAGCATAGCGAGTCGTGTGTTTTTGGCTAGTCCTCCCAGTTGTGATCCAGCAGCGGTAGGCCTTATATACGCTCGGTCGTGTGCACTGAGTTTATTCATTCGGGTCTTATCCCCCAATATACTTCCATGTGTTTTCCCGCTACTTGGGTCTATGCTTAGTACGGCTATTTTTCGGGTTGGGTCTTGGAGTAGTTTTATTCCTATCGCTTCTATAAATGTACTCTTTCCTGCTCCGGGAGTTCCGGTTATTCCTATTCTATAGCTGTGGTCCTGTGGTCCAAAGTGTGTTATCACTTCCAGAGCTAGGTCACGCTTCTCTGGAAGCGTACTTTCTGCTAGAGTGATGGCTTTGCTCAGTGCTCTAGAGTCATTGGCCTCTATTCCTCGTATGAGTTCTTCTTTGGTCATTCTTGATAAAACACTCTATTCACACGCTCGCTTACCTTTACCAGAATCTCATAGGATATGGTACCTATGGTTTTGGCTAATTCCTCTACTCGTGGATTGTCTCCAAATATAATTACCTCATCTCCTTCTGAGCAGTCTATGTGGCTCACGTCACACATAGACATATCCATACACACATTTCCTACTATTGGGGCTTGCTTGTTATGGATGGTAAAAGCGCCCTTGCCTTGACTGAAACTGCGAGAGTACCCATCTGCATATCCTACAGCTACTATGGCGATTCTGCGGTCTGTACTAGTCTTACTATGCTGTCCATAGCCAATACCCGTGTTAGCAGGGACCGTTTTTATCTGAGAAATGTAAGACTTAAAAGTCCCTACTGGCTGCAGTGTGACATCGTTTTCTAATGAAGAAATACCATATAGACCGATACCCATTCTCACCATATCAAAAGTAGCGGAAGGTAGTCGTTCTATGGCGGCAGTATTAGCGAGGTGTTTTAGTATGGGTGTACCTAGTTCGTTTTCCAGAGTGGCACTTATGTAGTTAAAATCTGAGATTTGCTGTTGAGTAAAGTCATCTAGTGAATCGTCGTCAGATGCAGCTAGATGGCTAAAAACGGACGCGACATTCAGATTTTTATTCGCTTGAAGCTTAGATACCAATAAGGATATATCGTCTTTATGAAAACCCAGACGCCTCATACCCGTATCAAACTCTAGATGAATCCCTATATCCTCTTTTATTACCTTTTCTAAACTAGCAAAAGAGTAGATTACCGGCTGTATATCGTCTTCTTGATATGGCGTGAGGTCCGTTAGGTCAGGATTTAGTACCATTATAGGGGTAGAGATACCAGAAGCACGCAGTTGGGTGGCCTCATCCGTATATGCTACACCCAGATAATCTATATTGTTTTTTTGTAAGAGCTTTGCTATCTGGTAATCACCACTTCCGTATGCTAGCGCCTTCACCATAGCCATTACTTTAGTTTGGTTTCCTACTTTATCTTTTATAGCATCTATATTCTGCTGCATCCTGCTAAGGTTTATTTCTAAGCAGGTTTGATGCGTTCTTTTTCTTAGCCTTTCTGCTATTTTTTCAAATTCAAAGATACGCGCACCTTTGAGTAGGATACACTCATCTTTGAGTTCATATATTGGATGTTGCTTTAAAAAAGAAGCGGTATCTGGGTAAAACATACTCGGCAGGTCAAATACGCTTTGTGCATTGGATATCTCTTTTCCAATTCCTACTAACAGACTAACCTCATGTTTTTGAAGTACACTATTTACTTCTTCGTAAAGTTTTGAGGGTTCTAGATTGTTTTCCAGAATATCAGAGAGTATTACAGTTATCTTTTTATGCGTATTCTGTTGTTTTAAAAAATCAAATGCAATATCAACAGACTGAAAATCAGAATTATAAAAATCTAAGATTAGTGTATTCCCTTGTGCACCTTCTACCTGCTGTAGCCTCATGTCTATGGTAGGCAGTACAGCTAATTTAGTAATGAGCGGCTCTATTTCTTCTCCTAGTGCCAGTGCAGTAGCTAGTGATGTGAATGAGTTTTCTACGGTAGCTTTATCTGTAGTAGGCAGCTGTACTTGATAGCTTTTGCTTAGGTAGGTGACGGTATATTCATTGGAGGTAGATGGTACCACATGGAGATTAGACTCAGCATCATCTCCCCAGGTAAATGTATTTTTACCTAGTTTTTTAACAGCAGAAAGCACCTCTGGTTGGTAGGAGGAGCATACGATCGTATCACAGTTTGCAAACAGCTGGAGTTTCTCGTTCAGCTTCTGTTCTGTACTTTCAAAATTAGCAGAATGGGAGTCTCCTAAATGAGTAAACACGCCTATAGTTGGCCGTATTATTCTTCGGAGGTTATCCATTTTGTTTGGTTGGGATATGCCTGCCTCAAAAATTCCGAGGGTGTGGTGGTCTCCTTTCAGCCTCCAGACAGATAGCGGAACACCCATTTGCGAGTTATAGCTTTTGGGGCTTTTAAAGACCGTGTGGCTATCATTTAGCAGCGTACTTAGCCATTCTTTAACTATGGTTTTCCCGTTACTTCCGGTAATAGCCACTATAGGTATCGTAAACTGATTACGGTGATGTGTTGCTAGCGTTTGGAGAGCATCAAGGGTGTCTTCCACCAAAATATAGTTACAGTCAATTTTAGGTTTAGTAGACACCAGTACCGCTTTAGTTCCTTGATTTATAGCCTGAGGTACAAAATTGTTGCCATTATTTTTTGTTGTTTTAATGGCAATAAAAAGAGCAGAATGCTGTCTGCTGCTTCGTGTATCAGTGTAGATGTTTAGTATCTCCAAGGCTCCATTTCCATGAAGTTTTCCGTTTACTATGTCTGCTATAGTTTTTAATCTGTACAAGGGAATTACAAAAGTAGTGTTATTGTGCACTAATTTAGCAGCCTCAGAGTGACAGAGTATCGTAAAATAAAACACACACCTAATCAGGCCAAAAGTAAGATAGCTAAGTATTGTGCTTATCAGGAGAGGTGTCATCAGGAGGTTAGAGACAAGCTGTACTCTTATGGACTTATGCCAGATGATGTAGAGTTGCTTATTTACGAGCTTATTCAGCACGATTTTGTGAATGAAGAACGCTTTTCTATATCCTATGTGAGAGGGAAGTTTATATACAAGAAGTGGGGCAGAGTTAAGATAAGAATGGAGTTAAAGAAGCGCAAGATATCAGACTATTGTATCAAGAAAGGGATGCAAGAAATAGACGGAGATAAGTATGAGGAAGTGTTGCTAGGACTTTTAAAAAAGAAAATCGAAAGCCTCAAGGCCATTAAAGGATATCAAAAAAATTACAAAGCAGCTCAATTTGTAATGAACAAAGGGTATGAAGGAGATATAGTATGGGCCTTGATTAAAGCACATTTCCCAGACCCTAAGTAATATGGAAATACTGAATCATTTAAATATTCCGAGCCCAATAACTAAGGTTAAAACAGCTTGGAGTGAAAGTGCGGGAATAGAACTGCATATAAAAAGAGATGACCTCATTCATCCCATTATATCGGGAAACAAGTGGAGGAAGCTATCTGGAGTGTTTGCTCACTACTCTAGCCAAGCATACAGCAGCTTGGTAACATACGGAGGAGCATATTCTAACCATTTAGTAGCTACTGCGGCGTCTTGTGCAGCTATGGGCTTAGTATGTAAGGGAGTCATTAGAGGAGAGGAGCCCAAGGCGTTAAATCCAGTATTAATAATGTGTAAACTCTATGGTATGAATCTTCGATTTGTTTCCAGAGAAGCGTATAGGGAGATCAATAGGACAGAAGGCATACAAGACGGTGTATTGCATGTACCGGAAGGGGGAGCAAGTAAACTAGGTACTAAGGGCTGCCAAGAAATTTTAAATGAAATAGACCTCACGCACACAAATAAAATCTTTGTTTCCTGTGGCACGGGGACTACCATTAGCGGGATGAGTCAGTCTCTACTAGAAGTAGAAGATCCACCTACTATCTATGGAATACAGGTACTTAAAGGAGAGGGATATATAGCAAAAGACATAAAGCAAGAGTATGGAATTACAGATGTGGTTATCTATGATCAGTATCACTGCGGCGGATACGCCAAAACGAATGGAGAACTGATTGAATTTATAAAAGAGTTTGCTCGTGAGACAGGTGTGCTTTTAGACCCTATCTATACTGGCAAAATGATGTTAGCTATCCGGAAACTGTGTGAAAATAAAACCATAAAAAACGGCGAGAAAATACTCGCCATACACACGGGAGGACTTACGGGCTGGTTTGGTAAAGCTTCGGAGCTATAAACCTTCGTATTCTTAAAAGCCATAGGTACTCTCGTAGTATGCGTATAGCTTGCTGTCAGGCGTATGAAGAATAGGTCATTGATATCCGTATCTAAACACACACTTTTTTATCGAAGCGTTACTTTAGCCGCTCAAAATGAATAAGGAGCCGCGTTTTCTAAATCTTGACTTAAATTAAAAACCCCTTGCAATGCAAAGGGTTCAATTGATAATATGAAATATTTTTATTGTTCTGAAGGAGCTACTACTGTAGGAGTTAAAGGTACAGCAACCTTATCAACTACACCTCTGATAGTAAGGAATTCTGTTCCTCCGTCACCATTGTGCTTTACAGTTATAGTCTTGGTAAAGTTACCAGGTCTTCCTTTAGAGTTATAGATTGCTGTGATTACACCTTCTGTTCCTGGTGCAATAGGCTCTTTAGTCCATTTTGGTGTAGTACATCCGCATGAAGCTTTTACGCTATTAAGCACTAAAGGGGCGTTACCCGTGTTTTTGAAGGTAAAAGTAACGGTAGCTTGCACGCCTTCTTGGATAGAGCCGAAATCGTGCGAATTCTTCTCAAGACTCATTTTAGCCTTAGATTCAGAAGACAAGGTTATTTTGTCACTTTGAGCTACTGTGATAGCAGAAAATCCGAATACGAAGGCGGTTAGTAAGATTAAATTTTTCATTTTTCTATGTTTAATAATTATTTCAAAATTAGTGTTCGTTACATTAATAACAAATAGAATGCCAAAATAAAAGGCATATGGGTTTACGATACTAAGAATACGTAGGTTTTCGTTTTTCAATGAAGGCGGTCGTTCCTTCCTTGAAATCATTGGTCTCGAAGCTCTTTGCGAAACTGTCTATTTCGTATTGTAGACCGCCTATGTTTTCATACAAGGCATTGGTACATTTGATCACTTCTGCTACGGCTAGGGGTGATTTGCCAGCTAATTTCTCAATATATTGTATGCATGTAGGCATTAACTCTTCTAGTGTCACCACCTGAGTTACCAGTCCATAGTCTAATGCAGTAGCTGCATTTATAGACTTAGCAGTGATGAGCATATCTAGAGCTCTACCTCTGCCTATTATCTGTGCTAGTCGCTGTGTTCCGCCATATCCTGGAGGTACTCCTAGGTTTACTTCTGGCTGACCAAATAGAGCATTTTCACTGGCTATTCTCACGTGGCAACACATAGTAAGCTCACATCCGCCACCAAGGGCATAGCCATTTACAGCAGCTATTACTGGAATCTCACTTTCCTCTACGCTGGTAAATATCTTTCCTCCAGCAGCACTCATCTTTTTAGCGGAAGCACCATCAAAGTTCGCAAACTCCGAAATGTCTGCTCCTGCAGCAAAGGCCTTGTTGCCCTTGCCTGTAAGGATAATGCCACGCACTGACTTTTCAGAATTAAGTCGAGCTATTTCGGTTCCTATTTCTTGGATCAGTTCTATGTTGAGTGCGTTGAGTTTGTCTTCACGATTTAGTGTAATGATTTGCACTACGCCTTTATTTTCTGAGATAATATTATTGTACATCTTGGGGCAAAGATATGAATTAGGATTGTGTGGCTTTAGGGTAAATAAAATGCGGCATTTCAATCGGCCCTTAGTTGCAAAATTCCGCAACAGCAATACTATTTGTGTTAAAACTGGCCTCGGAGTTCAATGGATAGAATAGAAGTTTCCTAAACGTTAGATGCAAGTTCGATTCTGCTTCTTTCATTTAGAGCGATACATAATTGAGGTATGACCCGCCGGAGAGAGCGAAGAATGAGTGATAGTAGGAGGGATTCTGCTTCCCGCTACCCAATGCGATTTGTCGAATTGATAAATTTAATTGGCCTATATTTTTAGACTAAAGGCTAGACAAAAGACTAGTATTTGCCTCTGATATCGTTTTAATGAAATTTAATAAAAACGTGATTGATGAAGCACTACATTGGGGAACTGTAATTAAACCAACGGCTCCTTCCTTAAATATCAATTTAGGGCTAGGTCTTAGATTTTTAAAAACAAATTAAATTGAAGAATTATTAAATGAACTTAGAGACTTTGCTAATTAGCGAAATTGGGAGCTCTAACTGAAATGTTTCAATGGTTGGAGACTGAAAACCCTATGAATATTAACTTGGGAGCAAATCCATATTCATGGGTGGTTTCAAGTTGCTATTATTGGAGTTCGACTGAAACGGGTATTGAGAGTGCATGGAGACATAACTTTAGTTTTGGGATGAGTGGATTCATTGCTGACCGGGGCAATGAATATTTTGTTCGGGCTTTAAAGGTTTTTTAAGCCCACTTTATGTTATTTTAAATTTTTAAAAAAATATATAAATTAAGAAGAAAATAAAGCAAAGCAGGTAAAGTAAGTAAAAAGGAATCTCTTATTTTTATTCTTACTATAATACCACAAAACATTAATAGGACAAGGCCTCCAGAGGAGATAATTGAGAGCTTATAATTATACAAACCTATAAGTAAACCAACGCCACCAAGTAATTCTAAATAAGCAGTTACTGTTCCAAGACGTTCTAAGCCAAATCTTTTAAACTCCGCTTTCATTTTTGAAGAAACAAAAAAGTTAATGCCATAAAATAAAAAAGAAGTGCCAGAAAAGATAATTAACAAATTACGTAAGGTCACACTAAATATATTTATTTGATACCGCAGCAATAAAAAGACATAAAAGAAGTAATAAAAAAGACAGTATAAAATACAACCACGGGTGCTTTGCCTTGAAATGATAATATTGTGCGGCTAACATTAATGAGGCCATAAGCAGTGAAGAAACGAATAATAAATCTTTATACCATATACCTGCAATAAGTAGTGTAGATAAAATAATTTTTGAAGCACCTACTATATTACGGGTTAGGTCACTAAGGCCATACGACCTGAATTCCTTTTCAACATTATAAAATCTGAACACCCAGATAATCAATATTGTAATGGCAACAAGAATTTGGGCAATTATAGAAAGGGTTATCATAATATAGATTAATGGTTGAACACAAATATAATCTATTAAACGACATCAAACAAAAAGCATACCAACAGGCTATTCAATTTCAATTTTATCTAAAACCAGGGTAAAGGATTCATTTTTTTTATTTCCGATTAAAAAAAAACCAACTTACCTGTTTTTCTTTTAGAACAAATATAATGTATCAGGTATTTTATGGGCTGACAATGGGCTATAAGTTTAAATTATTATTCTAATTTTTATTTATGAACATAAAAATAACAACATTAACAGTAATTTTCGCTTCATTGGACTGAAACTTAAGTTAGATATTTCAATAGATTTATCTACTCAATGCGATTTATCGAACCAACGGATTTGGTTTCACTAGTTTATAAGTCAAAGGTTAGATAAGAGGAGCTAAGAGCCTTTACCAAAGCGGAATAGTTGAAGTCACATTCACTGTTCCGCTTTTTTGTTTAAGTATTTTTTTGATGAAAGGAATGTTAATTATCCTTATACTATGAATAATTATATTTCAAGTCTCGTTATATCATTTGTATTAATTAGCTCAAATATTTCATATGCACAGAATGTAGATGTTATGCCTCAAAATTTAATTAATGCTCCTGGTGTTTTTAATTTTAATACAGCAAGTTCTATCACAGGAAATATGACAAGGACTGAGTATGATAGAGATGGAGATGGCACAGCAGATGAAATTAGAACTTTCACCTATGATGCGAATGGAAATGAAACAAGGGAAGAGAGAGATTTTGATGGAGATGGCATGGTAGATGAAATTAGAACTTTCACCTATGATGCGAATGGAAATGAAACAAGGGAAGAGAGAGAGCAAAATGGTGTTACAACCTCCATTCGTAAAACGTCATATTTTAATTCGATACTTTGTCCAGATCTAGGAGAAGGGCTTGTGCATAAGCTTCAGGTTGTTATACCAGAGAGTGGTGTTTGGCGATTTGCTTTATGCGGATCTACTTTTCAGAATGTATTGGCATTAAGTTCGTCGGATTACTGTGACTCTACTTTATTGTATGCTAGTGATGGCTGCTCAAATGGAGACGCCTCAGTAGATATTAGATTAGAGGAGGCAGGCACATATTATCTTACTGTTGCTGGTAAAGGAGAAACAGATAAAGGAAACTATAATTTAGAAGTTACACGTTTACAAGGGTTAGATGCTCCATCTATTGAGAAGGAGATGATTTCTGTTTATCCTAATCCAGCACGAAACCAAATCACCGTTAGTTCAACTATAACAGTAGGTTCGTATCGTATTTTCAATACGCTGGGTGAGCAAGTGTTGAACGGTAATTTGATAAGTCCATCGATTAATATTGAGGCACTTAATTCAGGCAGTTACTTTTTGATGTTAGAGGATAAGAATAGCAATCAAACGTATCACAAGAAATTTATTAAGTAGGCAGTAGTTGTCTAAATCACGGGTCTAATACCAATTTAGTTTTTAAGTGTCGTATAAATAAATTGAGTTTATCGAAGGTTTGTAAAGGCGAAAAATCATTGCATAGCCTTCCGCGTGTCGCCATAGCTTTAGCGGAGGCACATGCTATGGTATTATTTTTTAACGAATAGAAATCGAGTGAAAAACGATTTATATGCGGCAATTGAAAGCTATTTTGGTATGAAGGTTAGATAAGAGGAGCTAAGCCTCTATTGGTAAACTTTGTTTGCATTTGAATAATCTAAGCTTTTTGCCGCTTTTTGTATCTTTATTTTGCACCTTTTTTGGGTTGCAACTTTCATGTCACACTTAATCTTAGACTTCTCTACCTTTGTTCCAATGCAATTGGATAAAACACTATCATTTGATGAGTTTGAGATAGCAAGCTTAGCGGATTGGAAAACAAAAGCAACCAAAGATCTCAAAGGAATACCACTTGAGGACTTGGCATATACCACTTCTGACGGCATCACTGTAGAGCCCTATTATACAGAAGAGAATAGCACTTCAATAAGCCAAATCGGCAAAACCGATTGGAAAATAACACTGCTTTCTTCTGAGAAACTGGAAGGAGTAGACAAAACCATAAGTGAGCTAAATGAACTTGGCGAAAACTGCGGGAAACTTAGCTTAGAAAATCTTACAAAGGCAGAAAACCAATCGACAGCATACTTTGAGTTAGGAACTAAGTTTTATGAAAACATAGCAAAGCTTAGAGCATTAAGAATTGCAAATCCAAATACCGAAATCAATGTAGTAATACCTGCATCAGAAGATGAGTTTGCCCACAATAATTTGGTAAGACAAACCATAGCAGCAGCATCCGCTATAATTGGTGGGGCAAAGCACATTTGCGTACTACCTTTTAATAACAAAAGTAATGAACAAAGTCTTCGACTAGCTAAGAACATCTTGCTCCTACTCAAGAGCGAAAGCTATATGGCTGAGTTGCACGACACTGCAAGCGGTAGTTGGTTTTTGGAGAAGCTGACTTCTATTTATTTTAGAAAAATAGGAGAGGAGAGTTTTAAAAGTCTAACATCTAGCGTCTCTAGTCTAACATCTGTTGAGACGGGCCACCAGCCCGGTCTAGCACCTTACCTCCGTGGTCCTTACTCCACCATGTATGCTATCCGTCCGTGGACTATCCGTCAGTACGCAGGATTTAGTACCGCAGAAAAAAGCAATGCATTCTACAAAAGAAATTTGGCCGCTGGCCAAAAAGGGCTTTCGGTAGCATTTGATCTAGCTACGCATAGAGGGTATGACAGTGACCACGAGCGTGTGACTGGCGATGTAGGAATGGCGGGAGTAGCCATAGACAGTATTGAGGACATGAAAATCCTTTTTGACGAAATACCACTGGGAGATATCTCTGTGAGTATGACCATGAATGGTGCGGTGCTACCCATTATGGCATTTTATATAGCTGCCGCAAAAGAGCAAGGAGTAGACGAATCTAAGCTGGCAGGAACCATACAAAATGACATTCTGAAAGAGTTCATGGTGCGTAATACGTACATATACCCTCCGGCTCCAAGTATGCGAATCATCTCAGATATATTCAAATATACCTCTGCTAACATGCCGAAGTTTAATAGTATAAGCATCAGCGGATACCACATGCAGGAGGCAGGTGCCACACCAGAATTAGAGTTGGCTTATACTATAGCTGACGGACTAGACTATGTGCGTACAGGAATAGAAGCAGGATTGGCCATTGATGATTTTGCTCCTAGACTATCCTTCTTTTGGGGTATTGGGATGAATTTTTATAAGGAAATAGCGAAGCTACGAGCAGGAAGATTGCTATGGGCAAAGTTGATTCACAAGTTTGATCCGCAGAACCCAAAGTCGATGGCACTTAGAACGCATAGCCAAACAAGTGGATGGAGTCTTACGGAGCAAGACCCGTACAATAACGTAGCGAGAACTACCATAGAAGCACTTGCTGCAGTTTTTGGTGGTACGCAGAGTTTGCATACCAATAGTTTTGACGAGGCGATGGCACTGCCTACGGATTTCAGTGCTAAGATAGCTCGTAACACACAGAAAATAATTCAAGAAGAAACAGATATTACTAAGATAATAGACCCGTGGGGTGGTAGTGAAACCGTAGAAAAATATACCCAGGAGCTAGCAGATAAGGCGTGGGAGTATATTCTAGAGATAGAGGAACTCGGCGGTATGGCAAAAGCCATAGATAGCGGTATTCCGAAGATGCGAATAGAAGAGTGCTCTGCCATAAAACAAGCGAATATTGATGCTGGAAAACACACCATAGTTGGGGTAAATAAGTACAAGACGGTTGAGAAAGCAGATTTTGATATACTAGAAGTAGACAATAATGCTGTACGCAAGAGCCAGATCGAAAGAATAAACAAAGTAAAAGCAGAACGTGACGAAGCTAATGCTCAAGATATTTTGAAGCGATTAGAAGAGGCTGCACGAGTATCCCTGAGTACTTCGACTTCGCTCAGCACGGGCTCTAACGAAGGGTCGGCAGAAGATGGTGGTCGTTCACCTTTCGACGCCGCTCAGAGTGACGAATCTAACAACTTGCTTGCTATCTGTGTAGAGGCAGCAGAAGCCAGAGTTACTCTTGGGGAAATGTCGTATGCTTTAGAAAAAGTGTTTGGACGCTTCCAAGCTCAGAACGCAACAATAAGTGGCGTATATTTGAAAGAAGTGCAAAACGATGAGAAGGTAATAGCAGCTCGTAAAGCAGCAGATGATTTTGCTGTGAAAGATGGACGTAGACCAAGGATTTTGGTAGCTAAAATGGGCCAAGATGGTCACGACAGAGGAGCTAAGATAATAGCAACGGCATTTGCAGATTTGGGATTTGATGTGGACATAGGCCCACTATTTCAAACGCCTGCGGAAGTAGCCAAACAGGCTATGGAAAATGACGTGCACGTGCTTGGCGTATCTTCTCTCGCAGCGGGTCATAAGACACTGATGCCAGAAGTGATAAGAGAGCTAAAAAAACAAGGAATGGATGACGTGCTAGTAGTAGCAGGAGGTGTGATTCCTGAGCAAGATTACCAATTTTTGTATGATAGCGGTGTAGACTTCGTGTTTGGTCCGGGTACGGTGATAGCAGAGGCGGCTATAGATGTATTAAAGAAGTTGGGTTGAGATGATTTAGTATATTGCGTTATATGATTCTAAAATATACTCTTTCTACCCTTTTCATTTTTTTATCAATAACAGGATTTTCTCAATTAGCAGTTAACGATTCATCGCTCAAAATTGGTTTGTATGCATATCAAAATGTTGGGTTAAAAGGAGGAGTTGGTGTTAGACTCTTCCCTTTTAAACAGCACAAACAGCTAGGTTTTAGTGCAGGATATTCTTATTACTCCGGAGATTTAGATTCTAGATTTAATGACGTTATTGATCAATACAAGGGTTTTGATATAGGAGTTTCTACCCTAAAAAGTATCTATCATAACAGGAGCGGTGGCAAAAAAAAAGCGTATAGAGGATTAGATGTAAATGCGTTTTATAGCACGAATGGGAGAACATTTAGACATAAGTGGTATCAAATAGTAGACTGTAATACAGCTTCGGGTCCTTCAGTCTCATCTGCAGCAAGCAGCAGTGCAGTAGGCGTAGAAGTTTATGGCAAATTTGCTCGTGGTTTCGAAAACAGTAAGTCGTTGGTATTATTGTCATTTATGCCAGGATTGCGATATATAAAAAGTGAATCTTCCTACAGTGTAATGTGCGACCCTAGTCTGATAGATGAGTCTCATCCAAATAAGAGTGTAGCCAATGTCTCGATTCCTATAACTATAAAACTGCAGTTAGCTGTTTATTTAAAACATACTAAATAGCTTAATTTTTATCTTTGAGACCTTGAGCGAGTAATACTATCCGTACTGTATCCTTTTATAGCAGTTTATGACAGAGGATTTGGTTCTGTTTTAATTGTTTTTTTTCTAACGATATTGGGATGTGTACCGGGAGTTATCGGGGCACTTGTCATTTTGAATAAGCTAAAGTAGGAGCAATAAATCTATTTGTTGTCGCACAAATTAGTACGAATTTGCGGATTGTAATTCCATAAATTAATATAAATTTGCGGAATGAGTAACTGGATAAATCGACATTTTAGCATTGAAGAAAACCTTCAAAAAGGGAAGGTGCTTATCCTATACGGCCCAAGGCAAATAGGTAAAACCTCGCTTATTGATAATTTTAAAAAGAAGACCAAGCTCAAAACGCTCAACACTACGGGAGAGAATATTCGTATCCGTACTATTTTCGAAAAAGGTGATCTAGAGGAAATACTAGCTTTTGTAGAAGGATACGAGCTACTCATTATCGACGAGGCCCAAACGATAAACAATATTGGGTTTGCCTTAAAGTTACTTACGGATCATAGTAAAGAACTCACTATCATAGCGACGGGCTCCTCTTCTTTTGAGCTTGCTAACCAGGTAGGTGAGCCGCTAGTAGGGAGAAAGCGTACGGTAGAAATGTTTCCTATCTCTATGCTGGAGCTGAAAAACATTTACAATAACTATGAGCTAAAGGAAAAGCTTGAGGAGTTTCTGATCTACGGATTTTATCCAGAAGTAATCACTGCTAAGACTAGTACACGTAAGCAGAGTATCGCCACAGAGATAGCTACTTCATATCTTTTTAAGGATATTTTGATGTTAGATAACATCCTCTCTTCTTCCAAGATCAATCAAATAGTGCGTATGCTCGCTTTTCAGGTTGGTAGCGAGGTTTCGTTTAATGAAATAGCGACTAAAGTGGGCTTAGATGTGAAGACGGTTAGTAAGTATTTGGACATTTTAGAAAAGTCATTTATACTAAAAAGCCTAGGTGGGTACAGTGGAAACTTGCGAGACGAAGTGACTCAAAAGCGAAAATATTATTTCTACGATACAGGAATACGCAATGCGTTGGTGGCTAATTTTAACCCCATAGAACTTAGAAATGACGTAGGAGCACTTTGGGAGAATTTCTTAGTTATGGAGCGTTTCAAAAGGAATGCGCACCAAGAGGTGGTCTCTAATTACTATTTTTGGAGAACATACCAATCTGGTGAGATAGATTTCATAGAAGAAAGAGAAGGTAAATTATTTGCCTACGAATTTAAGTGGGGTAAAAAACCGGCTAAGTTTCCGAAAAAATTCACATCAACCTACACCAACAGTGAAACTTTCCTTGTAAATCAAGAAAATTTTCTTGATTTCATTCTTTAAATTAGTGCGAATTTGTGGATTGTTGTTCCACAAATTCATATTAATTTATGGAATATTGCTTTGGTTGTCAGTGTTTTATTGAGGCTGCCACCGTACTTATACCAAAATAGCTTTCAATTGCCGCATATAAATCGTTTTTCACTCGATTTCTATTCGTTAAAAAATAATACCATAGCTCAGGCTATGCAATGATTTTTCGTCTTTACAAACCTTCGATAAACTCAATTTATTTATACGCACTTAAAAACTAAATTGGTATTATTCCACCTTCCTATACAATTACAAAGTGACATTGTGAGTTGTTAATTAAGAACGTACTGGACCATGTTAAATTTGAAGAAAATATCTAAATTGAAATTACTAGGGAAAATATTCGTTTCGGCAATTCTGCTTGCAGTCGTGTTTGCTTTTTTTCAATTAATGAAAATAGAACCAGAAGAGCATACCGCTTGTAATGCTCCAAGCATGCAATGTGAGTTTAGTCTGCTAGAAGAAGAGCCGGCAGGGCCTATAGTAGACACCGCGGCAATCATTCAGGGAGTGTTAGCTAAAGTACAAGAAGAACATAAATATGATTTTCTAAACGATTTAGCAGGGAGAAAACTATGGGGAATTGATATCTCTAAGTATCAGACCAATATCAATTGGAAACTGATGGTCAAGAAAAATAAACCAGATTTTGTCTTTGTGAAAGTGACAGAGGGCACTACTATAGTTGATAAAATGTACCGCTCGCACAAGAGAAATCTTGAAAAGCACGACATACTGCACGGAGCGTACCACTTTATGAGTTTCAGCAGCAGCGGAAAGCGACAAGCACAAAAATTCATAAAACATGCAGGACTCAAAAAAGGGAACATGGTTCCTGTTTTGGATGTGGAATACACTAGAAGAAGAATGCCAAACAAGCGAAAAGTACTTCGCGAAATACGCAATTACTGCGATGTAATAGAAAAACATTACGGAGTAAAACCTATCATCTATACGCATCCTCATTTATACTCAACGTACCTGAAAGGCTCTTTTGATGACTATCCGCTCTGGATCTGTGATTACAGAAATAGTCCTCGTCATGATTGGGCTATATGGCAACACACTGCCAAAGGCAGACTATGGGGATACAGCGGCAAACTGGATAAGAATGTGATGAAGAGCGATAAAAGGACGCTCAAGACACTGTTGCTGCTTTAGATCGCTATAGGAGCACTTATTCTAGGGTGCGGGTCATATCCTACTACTTCAAAATCTTCATACAAAAACTCAAAGACAGATTTCTTATCCGGGTTTAATTTCACTTTAGGATACGGACGAGGCTCTCGGCTGAGTTGCTCTTTTACCTGCTCAAAATGATTACTATAGATATGTGCATCTCCAAAGGTATGGACAAACTCTCCAGGCTCTAGTCCTACCTCTTGAGCTATCATAAGTGTAAGTAGAGCATAGCTCGCTATGTTAAAGGGCACTCCTAAGAATAGGTCTGCACTGCGTTGATAGAGTTGGCAGCTTAGTTTACCATCTGCTACATAAAACTGAAAAAGACAATGACAAGGAGTAAGAGCCATATCGTTTAGTTCTCCTACATTCCAGGCATTTACAATTATTCTACGACTATCTGGGTTGTTTTTTAGTGTGTCAAGTACGTATTGTATCTGATCTATTTTTTCACCGTTGGGAGCTTCCCACTCACGCCATTGCTTGCCATATACGGGACCTAAATCCCCATTTTCATCCGCCCAAGCATCCCATATTTTTATATTGTGGTCCTTGAGATATTGTATATTAGTATCTCCCTTCAGAAACCACAGAAGCTCGTGTGCCACCGACTTCCAGTGTACTTTTTTAGTAGTGATAAGCGGAAAAGAGTCTGCTAAGTCAAAGCGTAACTGACCACCGAAAACACTGATCGTGCCTGTGCCCGTTCTGTCTGTTTTCTTGGTTCCATTTTCGAACACATGTTTCAGGAAATCTTCGTACTGTCTCATTATGCTACAAAGCACGCTCTATTTGTGCGAAATAAATTACTGTATTATTGGTCGTTACCAACAATATTTAAACTTGGATGTTTAGTTTTGCGGAGCTTTAGAAACATTATAATGGCAGTAGCAATAAAATTACCTAGAATGAGTGATACGATGGAGGAGGGTACTATCGTATCTTGGTTCGTCAAAGTAGGAGATACCGTAAAGTCAAGTGAAATGATAGCAGACGTAGAGACCGATAAGGCCACTATGGAGCTCGAAAACTTCGAAAAAGGGGAAGTACTTTACTTGCTGGAGGAAGGTTCTACAGTACCTGTAGAGTCAGTGATAGCAGTCATAGGCAAGAAGGGCGAAGATTTTCAAGACTTGCTAAAAGCAGCACCCGAAGCTGTAGAAGAGCCAGTGGAAGAAGCAGTATCTGCACCAGTAGTATCTACCCCAGCAGAAGCAGCACCTAGTGCTTCTGTAGCACCAGCTACCCCTAGCACACCAACAGTAAGTATCTCTAACAATGGACGTGTATTTGCATCTCCACTAGCCAAAAGCATGGCCGAGGAGAAAGGCATTAATCTAGAAACCGTGACAGGATCTGGTGACAATGGCCGTATTATAAAGAAAGACATAGAAAACTATATTCCAGCTGTAGCGACCAGTACTGCAGCGGTAGGTGTAGAGAGCTATGATGAAGTGCCCGTTTCGCAGATGCGTAAGACGATAGCTAAGCGATTAGCAGAGTCTAAATTTACTGCACCACACTTCTACCTTACTAAGGAGATAAAAATGGATGCCGTATTAGCTGCACGCAAGCGTATGAATGAGTATACGGAAAACCGTATCTCTATCAATGATATTATTATAAAAGCAACGGCAGTCGCACTTAAGAGTCACCCCAATGTAAATTCATCTTGGCTTGGAGATAAGATAAGAAGAAATCACCATGTGCACATAGGTGTAGCAGTAGCCATAGATGACGGACTGTTAGTTCCTGTAGTGCGTTTTGCAGATAGCAAGTCACTCTCTCAGATAGGAGCAGAAGTGAGAGAATTGGCCGGTAAAGCAAAAACAAAAGAATTACAACCAAAGGACTGGGAAGGAAACACCTTCACTATTTCTAATTTGGGAGCTTTTGGTATAGATGAGTTCACTGCTATAGTGAATCCACCTGACGCGTGTATCTTAGCTATAGGAAGTTCTAAGGAGACAGTTATAGTAGAAAATGGTGAAATGAGATCTGGTCACGTAATGAAAGTTACGTTGAGCTGTGATCATAGAGCGGTAGATGGTGTTACAGGAGCTAATTTCCTTAAAACTTTTGCTGATTTACTAGAAGAGCCAGTAAGACTATTGGTTTAACGCCAAAGGTGTAGATATTTTAAAAGCCTAACTTGAGAGAGTTGGGCTTTTTTATTTTCGTGAATAGAAGTTTTCATGAAATCATCTTAGCTTTAAAGAGCTCAGATAGTTGACCTTCCAAATTTCCAGAGGCCAAAGTGAATCTCCCGAATTCGGAAGTAAATTCTTCTGATTGATTAAGCAACTTATAAAACTCTAATCCTTTAGTCGGCTCCCCTTTATACTTCATCTCGTTAATCGTTCACACCTTATAGCGTTAGGCGATGATAGTGTTTTTTCCTCGTTCCCTATCTAGGAGCGAATGACATTATATAAAAGGCATCAATATCCCCCATTTGCATATTTCCAAAGAATGCTTTATACTTGCAAAGCCTTTCGGGCATTTCTCAAGAAAATTTCAAAATTTTTCCAGAACACAGTAAAAACATTTAATTCTTAATAATACATGTACGATATTCTTTCATTAGGAGAGATGCTACTTCCTGATTTGCGTAAGATTGCAGATGATCATGATGTAGCTCACAAAGGGCTAAAGAAGCAAGACCTAGCCTACAAAATACTGGATTACCAAGCGGTAAATCCTGAAAAATTCAGAGGCGTAAAATCTACTTCAGATGACAAGCCTCAGGAAAAGCCACCAAGGGTAAAAAAGGCAGCTCCTATCCGCAAGCCAAAAGAAGAAAGGACTACTGATGCTCCCGCAAGCGAGCAAAAAGAGGATAATAAAGATCGCCCTCGTAAGGAAGCTACTAAGGATGGACAGAAAGATGATAATAAAAATCATCCTCGAAACGACCGCCCACGCAAGGATACTCTCAAAAGAGAGACTCCAGAAGGGGAAGAGGATAAGACGGACAAACCTCAGAATAAAGAGCGAGTAAGCAGAGATGACCGTATGGTCAATCGTGGCGGCAATGATAATAAAGAGGAGAGAAAGCCTAACGACCGCCTAGCCCAAGATAACAATCAAAAAGCGAATAGTAATAATCCTAATCATAAGCAACTGACTCCTGAGGAGAAAGAAGCGAGAGATAAGGAAAGAGCTGATAGAGAAGCAGAGCGTATAGAGCGAGATGCAGAGCGTAAAAAATCCGACGAAGCAAAACGAGCAAAACGTGAAGCTGAAGATAAGCTTATTAACTACCTAGAGCTTGAAGGTGTAGTAACTACACAAGGTGTGCTGGAGGTGATATCTGATGGATATGGTTTTTTAAGATCTGCAGATTACAATTATCAGCCTTCACCGGATGATGTATACTTGGCACCGAATCAGATTCGTCAGAATGGCCTGAAAACAGGAGATACGGTAAAAGGAAACATTCGACCACCAAAGGAAGGTGAGAAGTACTTTGCACTTATCAATATATTGGGTATCAATGGTAGAACGGTAGAGTTCGTGAAAGACAGAGTAGCGTTTCATCACCTTACTCCACTTTTTCCAGACGAGAAGTTTAACCTAGAGTATAAAAGCGACAACTATAGTACTCGTATTATGGATATCATCTCACCTATAGGTAAAGGTCAGCGTGGACTTATAGTGGCACAGCCAAAGACGGGTAAAACCATCTTACTAAAAGATATAGCCAACGCGATATCTGCCAACCATCCAGAGGTGTATATGATTATCCTACTCATAGACGAGCGGCCAGAGGAGGTAACCGATATGGCACGTAATGTGAAGGCAGAAGTGGTTGCTTCTACTTTTGACGAGCCAGCTGACAAGCACGTGAAGCTTGCTAATATTGTATTAGAAAAAGCAAAAAGACTGACCGAGTGCGGTCACGATGTAGTGATATTGCTAGATTCTATCACAAGACTTGCTCGTGCATACAATACGGTACAGCCAGCTAGCGGCAAGATACTAAGTGGTGGTGTAGACGCAAACGCCCTACAGAAGCCAAAACGTTTCTTTGGTGCTGCACGTAATATAGAAAACGGAGGGTCACTGACTATTATAGCTACAGCTCTTACAGAGACTGGATCTAAGATGGATGAAGTAATCTTCGAAGAGTTTAAAGGTACAGGTAATATGGAGCTACAGTTGGATAGAAAACTATCTAATAAGCGCGTGTATCCAGCTATCGACATAGTATCGTCTAGTACACGTAGAGAGGATTTACTTCTTGATAAGTTGGTGCTTCAGAAAATGTGGATTATGCGTAATCACTTAGCAGATATGAACCCAGAAGAGGCTATGAGCACTATGCTTAACTATATGAAAGGAACTAAGAACAATGATGAGTTCTTAGTGAGTATGAACGGATAGGTTCTTTTTATAAAACATATTAAGGAAGAGTAATTACAATTAATTTGTAGTTACTCTTTTTGTTTTCGTAGGGATTTATGTTTTGAAGGTTACCTATGGAAATCGTGTCCCCTGAATGTAATTTTTGGAGTAGCATGATTATGTTTGGTGAAATAGTGCCGTCCGAAGAAGAAAGCATAGCGGAATTACCAACTTTAGGCTCTAAAATAAGACTAAATGAAAGTGGATTTCCATTCTCATTTACAAAGCAAGGCACAATCTCTGTTTCCCCTTTTTGAACGTTAGAAAATAATGAAGCAAGCGAATCAAGGTCTGGGTTTATTAGGCTGAAAGTAGACTCGCATATGGGTGGGTCTGTTATATTAAATTGGTACTCGGAGGCGTAGTAGTATTTATTATTCTTTTGATAGATAGACCTTCTTAAAGCAATGATGTCAGCGTAAATAAGGGCTTTGACTTCTTGTATTGGTCGTGATAAGTCTGAACTGTCGTTAATAGTATAGTCGTTGATAAAGGAATTAATGCTGTAGTGATCTATTAAGCTCCGAGGAGCGATCCACATGTTTACTTTTACACTAGTGTCAAGCCATTGCACTTTGTTCTCACACCTATTGTATCCAAATGAGTCAGTAAGAAGACTGATAAAGCGTTCTTTCGTAATATTAATAGGTTCCATAGGTCCGGCTGGGTCCATAGGGAAATATTGCCAGCAAGTATCCAGCTCTAGAATTACAAGAGAGTCTATGACCATATGTACATCAGGTACTTGGTACATGGCTCCACCTCTTTCATAGTGTATCTCAGTAAAGAAGATGTGCTCATAAGGCTGTAGATTTTCAATGTTGTAGACTAGAGAGCTTTGGTATTCTGTCTTCAAGTACCCATCATTCACAAAAAAATCTGGACCATTTTCATTGTCCAATGGCTCAAACCTAATAGTAAAGGAAGCTGCATTTTGTTTATCCTCCTTATATCCGAGACAGGTATTAAAGGTGGTCCATATGCTGTCTATTCTTTGAAAATCAGCCATAGAGATGATTTGTATGGAGTCGACATTGTCAAAAGCATAGTAGCACTCATCTGCTATGGGTACTACAGGGTAGATGAGTTCTTCGGTAACTTGACCAAAGATAGAGGTACAAAAAATGGCCAGCACAAACAAGAAACAACTTCTCATTTATCGTATTAAGGTTACGGTGCCGCTATATTCATACTCTTCGTCATTCAAAGCCGTGACTACGAGTTGATAAGCGTATACGTCTTGCTGAGCGAGATTTCCGTTGTAAGTACCGTTCCAAGGTTTTGTTTTGATGGTACCGTCCAGGCTAGTTTGCACTTCAGAGGTTCTGTACATTATTTCGCCCCATCTATTAAAGATTACAAGTTTCACGAGTTTATGACCGCTTATGATGGCACTAAATCCTTCATTAGCCTCAGGTCCAGATATGTTAGGGGTGAAGGCGTTAGGTATAAATACGATCAAGTCAGGGCCTACTATGACACAAGAAGTTGTATCGTTGATACACCCGTAATTAGTGGTTACCTTTAGATTCACGCA
>Ga0335398_10000838_pt1 | contig 53673 bp, 57 predicted proteins | sample BON03_FD_205742 | JGI IMG/M metagenome (GOLD analysis project Ga0335398, IMG submission 205742) | Freshwater microbial communities from Lake Bonney liftoff mats and glacier meltwater in Antarctica - BON-03 (spades assembly) (version 2) | ecosystem: Environmental > Aquatic > Freshwater > Ice >... | reverse complement strand
GGTGGATGTGTCAGTTGGACAGTGTGCGTGTGACGACCTGTCGCTGACCCCACACTGGTGTTGTGGGCGAAACAGCGGGAGATCTGCAGCAGGCTGCGGCGCGGCGGGTTCTTCGGCGACAGGCGGCGTCGATCACTGCCGCCGTGGCCCCGTTCGGCATCGTGTTCGGTGCGTCGGCGGCAACCGCCGGGTTCACGCTCCTTGAAGCGATCGGATTCTCAGCGCTGATCTTTGGCGGGAGTTCCCAATTCGCCGCCGCTGAGATACTTGGCGATGGTGGTTCGATCGCGTCGGCCGCAGTCGCAGGGCTCTTACTCAATGTTCGTTCGCTCGCCTTTGGGGTGATTATGGCGCCGGCCCTCACGGGAGCGCTCTGGCAGCGCGCCGCGATGTCACAGCTGATGATCGACGAATCGACGGCGGTTGGAACTTCGACCACCGACCCGGCGCTGAGGCGCTACGGATACCTGTGCGCGGGAATCGGCGTCTTCGTTGTCTGGAACATCACCACGGTGCTTGGTCATCTCGTCTTTTCCGATGCCGGCGACCTCATCAACGATTTGGGCCTCGATGCCGCAGGGCCGGCCGCTTTCCTCGCACTCCTCTGGCCGCGGCTGCGCCAACGTCCACAGTTTCGGACCGCACTCGCGGGCGCGGTGATTGCCCTGGTGCTCGTGCCGATCGCGCCGCCAGGCGTGCCGATCTTGGCGGCGATCGCCGGTGTCGTCGTTGCGGGCCGACAGACGCCAGCAGTGACTGAAGGGGGAGGCGATGAGTGACGCGGTGGCGGTATTGATCGTCATGACACTCGGGACCTACGCGCTCAAATCGGTGGGGCCACTCGTGCTCGGTGCCCGTTCGTTACCGGTCCGCGTTCAGGCCTTCGTTGATCTCCTTCCGGCCGCCTTACTCGCAGCGCTGACGTTGGTGTCGACCGTGGGCGCGGGTGCATCGATCTCGGTCGATGCACGTCTCGTCGGTGTCATCGCGGCAGGTGTCGCGCTCTGGCGGCGGGCGCCGTTTGTGCTTGTTGTGTTGGTCGCTGCGGCTGCAACAGCGCTTGCGCGCCTCGTGGCGTGACTTCTCGTCGCTGCATCCGACGGATTCGGCCAAGATGTACTGGGCGCATGTTCTCGGCCCGCCGCAGAGGGCGTCGCAGAGGGCGTCGTAGAGGGCGTCGTAGTGAGCGGGCGTTGCAGTCAGAAGGCGTCGGGCGCCGCGCTTGATCGCAAGCAGGCGAGTGCGTTGGAGAAGAGATCTTCTTTCAAGATGTTCAGCGTCTTGTGGGCCGTCGGCGACAACGTCTGGGCGAGTTCGATGGCAGCAGGAAGCAGAGCTCCCTCGTCGTGGAGCGCATCGGCGATACCGCCGGCCAGTGCCTCTGGACCGTTGAACCGATGGGCGGTCAGAATTGCCTTGCGGGCCGTCTGGCTCGGCAACCGGCCCGACAGCAGTGCCTGCATTCCCGGCGTGAATCGCATCTTCAACAGCAACTCATTGACGCACCAAAACCCGCGGTCCTCGCGCATCAACACATGATCGTGCGCGAGCGCGAACATGGCGCCACCAGCGAATGCATGGCCGTTGACCGCCGCGATCGTGGGAACCGGCAACGACATGACTCGGGCCCACATGCGCTGCATGTCGGCAACCATCGCCATTGGATCGGCGATTTCTGGATCGTGGAACGCTGCACCGAGCCACTCCAGGTCGATGCCGTTCGAGAAGAACTTGCCGCTGCCGGTCGTGACCAGTGCACACTGCGCATCAGGCTGGGCCGCAGCTGCTTCGACTTCGTCGAGCACCGTGTTCCACGCCGCCACCGAGGTGGGGTTGAAACGATTCTCGTCGTCGTTCATTGTCGCGACGAACACGTCGCCTGCTCTGTGGAGTTCGACCATTCGGTGCACCGTAGACGCCAGGCAGCGCGCGGTCGCAGTGAGTGATTTCTGTGCCTGGTCTCAGTTGGTGGGTGCCGGTTGGGCGCCCCGGACGAGGCGGCCGGGGAGGGCGCCTGTGGCTTCGCCGTTGCGGTAGGTCTCGACGCCGGCGACGAACGTGTGCGTCCACCCGTCGGCGCGCTGCAACAGCCGCTTGCCACCCGCTGGAAGGTCGGCAACGATTTCCGGCTTATGCAACCGCAGGTTGGTGTAGTCGACGATGTTGATGTCGGCTCGGTAGCCGGGCGCAAGCACACCACGGTCGAACAGGCCGACTGTCCGGGCGGTGTCGCGGCAGTGCTGCTGCACGAGGTACGGCAGCGGCAGGGTGCCCCGTTCACGATCGCGACCCCAGTAGGCGAGCAGGGTGGTCGGAAAGGATCCGTCGCAGATCGTGCCAACGTGGGCCCCACCGTCGCCCAGGCCCGGCACGGTGAACGGGTGGCTCAGCATCTCGTGCAGGCCGTCAAGCGCGCCGTCGACGTAGTTGAGAAAAGGCAGGTAAATCAGGCCCTTGCCGTCGCCGACACCATGGTTGTCGAGCATCGCGTCGAGCGCGAAGTCTTCGGAGGTGACGCCTGCCCGGTTGGCGCGAGCAGCGATGGAATCCTCGAGTGACGGCTCGTAGTCGGGTTCGTCGGCCATCTCAAACAGCAGGTCGAATCGTCCGATGAGATTCCCGCCGAGCTTGGCCTTCGAACGTTCGCCGGCCTCGGTCAGGAGACGCGCCCGAAAGTCGGGATCGCGCAGTTGAGCGACCTTGTCGGCCAGCGGGAGGTCGGCAATCTCGCCGTAGACGGGGTTGGTCAGGAACGGATTGAGGGTGCATTCCAAGCCGAGGATTAAGCCGACGGCGCGCGCTGCTACCTGGCCGGTGAGTTCGAGGCCGTCGGCGCGTGCTGCACTGATGTGGTCGAGCCAGACCCGGAAGTCGTCGGGAGCCATCGGGTTTCTGACGACCGAGATCGAGAGTGGGCGACCCGAGCGCTCCATCATTGCCCGCAACGTCGCGAACTCGGCATCGACATCGACGAAGTCCGACACCACTTGGAGCACGCCGGTGCCCGCAGCACCCACGCCTTCGGCGATGCCGATCAGTTCGTCGGGTGCAGCCGTGAGTGTCGGCGTGTACGCGCCCGTCGACGTCTTGTGGTTACGCGTCCGGCTTGTGGTGAATCCGAGCGCACCGGCTTCGATGCCCTCGCGGGCGAGTTCGGCCATTGCGGCGATGTCGTCGGCGGTGGCGTCTTCGTGGTTGGCGCCGCGCTCGCCCATGACGTGAAGTCGCAGTGCACCGTGGGGAACTTGCGCTGCAATGTCGATGTCATGCGGTCGTTCGTCGACCGCGTCGAGGAACTCACCGAAGGTGCTCCAGTTCCATTTCAGCCCTTCGTGGAGGGCGGCGCCAGGAATGTCCTCGACGCCCTCCATGAGCTCAATGAGTTTGTTGTGGTTGGCTGCGACGACCGGGGCAAAGCCCACACCGCAGTTGCCCATTACCGCCGTGGTGACGCCGTGCCATGACGACGGGTGCATCCGCGAATCCCAGGTGGCCTGACCGTCGTAGTGAGCGTGGATGTCGACGATGCCGGGAATCACGAGCGAGCCCGACGCGTCGAACACCGTGTCGGCCGTGCCCTCCAGGTTGGCACCCACCGCGACGATGACGCCATTACTGACGGCGATGTCAGCAATTCGTTCGTCCGCCCCTGTGCCGTCGATCACTGAACCGCCGCGAATCAGAATGTCAAAGTCAGCCATGTCCCAGTCTTGCTGAGTTGTGGCCAGAGAGAACGACTGAAGCTTCGTGCACCCAATTCGTTCGTGTTGGTGACCTACGGTGACCGAGTGATCGAAGTTCGGAACATCAGTAAGCGCTTCGGCGACGTCGCAGCGGTCAACGACCTCAGCTTCAACGCGTCGCCTGGCCGAGTCACGGGCTTTCTTGGCCCGAACGGATCGGGTAAAAGCACGACAATGCGCTGCATGCTCGGCCTCGACCAGGCCTCGTCCGGAACGGCAACGTTCGGGGGGCGGGCCTACTGCTCGATCGAAAATCCGCTCTTCGAAGTGGGGTCGCTGCTCGACGCCGGTTACGTGCACCCCGGTCGGACCGGCCGGAACCACCTTCGGTGGATGGCGATGTCGAACGGGATCGATACAGCCCGTGTCGACGAATCGCTCGCCCTCGTCGGGCTGACCGACGTAGCCAACCGGCGCGTCAAGGGGTACTCGCTCGGCATGCGGCAGCGTTTGGGTTTGGCTGGGGTGATGCTCGGTGACCCCGGCACGATCATCCTCGACGAACCAGCCAACGGCCTCGACCCCGAGGGCATTCGTTGGATTCGCGACATCCTCACGCACTTCGCCCGAAGCGGTAAAACGGTGCTCGTCAGCAGCCACCTGCTCGCTGAGATGGCGCTGATGGCCGATGACCTCGTGGTCATTGGCCGTGGTCAGTTGATCGAGCAATGCTCGGTCACCGAGTTCGTCGACCGCCACTCCAATAAGTGGACACGCGTCGCCTCACCGCAACTCGAATCGCTGATCAGTGCTCTCGGGTCATCGGCCGACTGTGTCACCCGCCTCGACAACGACCCGACCACCGGGACACCGCGAGCCGACATCCGTGGCATCGAGGCCGCAGCAGTCGGCCAGGCCGCGGCAAGCAACAACATCGTGCTGCATGAACTGTCAACGCAGCTCGATTCCCTCGAAGCAGCGTTTCTCCGCGCCACGGCCGGTGCCCAGGAGTACGCCACAACACAGCCCCCAGCACCGCCCTTGCAGCCACCTGTTGCGCCGGCGCCGTTCGAGCCGGCGCCCTTGCAGGTGCCCTTCACGGAGGGTCAGTCATGATCGATCTGCTGCGTTCTGAGTTTTTCAAGCTGCGCACCGTGCGCCTGAACATCTGGCTCCCGTTTGGCGCGGTGATTGGCCTCGTCGTCATCACTGGTCTGGTCGGCTTGCTTGCCTCTGACCCTCAGGCCTTCGACAACGCAGACCTGATGAGCCTGATTGGTGGCTTCTCGATTCTCGTGGCGATGATGGTGGGAGTAGGAACATCACTCGGCATCACCTCCGAGTTCGCGCACAACACCATTCGGCCGACTCTGGCAGCGACACCCAACCGCCCGAAGGTCTTCACGGCCAAGGCGATCGTGTCGGTCCTGTTCGGCCTCATCGTCGGCGCGCTTGCCGTGTCGATCTCGTACGTGGTCGGCAGCGTGTTGATCAACGGTCGAGGTGCGAGTGTCGGCCTCTCTGGCGATGACGGATCGCTCGCTTCTTTCTTCGGCGTGATCGTGCTCGCCGGCCTCCTCGCGCTCTTCGGATTCGGCCTCGGACTTTTGCTGCGCAATGGCCCTGCCGCTGTCTCGATCATCATCCTCTGGCCGTTGCTGATCGAAGGGATCCTGACCGGCGTCCTGTCACTCGCCGGCGTCGATGACCCGCAGAAGGTGCTGCCGTACAGTTCGGCGTTCGCTCTCGTGATCCCGGACGTTAACAACGCGCCGGGTGGACGGATCTACGGCGGTGTGTTCTTCGGCATCGTGTCGCTCGCCCTCGTGATCATCGGCATCGTGGTCAACAACCGCCGCGACGTGTGATCAACGCACGGCTTCGCTGCCTGATCAGGCCGTCTCTTGGTGGCACCCACCGCTGCATCCAAGAACTTGCATCTTGAAACTGTCAGGATTTCGTGCATGAGCAGGAGGGCTCAGGACGATGGTCAGTCTGATGCAACGGCCGTACCCCTTTCCCAACACACTTGACGGCGCGTTGGCTGAAGCGGCGAGCTTCATCAGTCACGACAGGCCAATTCGAAACTGCGCCTTCGTCGGTGTGCAATCGCCAGATCCGGTGCGTGGGTGGGAGCCCAGAGATCTGGCCGTGCAGCTCGGGGTATTCGCGCTGCGCCAATTCAACGTCGTTCTGGCCAACAGCCTGACGCATGCCGACAGAGTTCGTACGATTCCTCAGGTCGTCGACCGGGCGGTGTCCTACGGCTCCGCCTCTGCAGCGTCAGTCGGAGCAGCGGCGCTCATTGTCGACCGTGTGCGCGTCGGCGACGAACATCAGCTGGCCACAACGCTGACAGAAGCATGTCGAGATCTTGGTGACTCTGCGGTCGTGGAAGGTGGCATCGCCCTGATCGCTGCACTCTCTGAGCAGATTGCCGATTCGTTGGTGCTGGACGACGGGCCGGTCCACGCCAAGCTTCCTCAACGCCCCGTGATGTTGGCTGGTGTCGACGTCTCTGCAGCGATGACGCACTGCGACCTCACGACGCGGCCGGCGCAGGGAGCGGCCAGTCGGTGCGGGTATCGCTGAGCTTGGGCAACGCGAGGGCTGCTGCAACTTGGCTGGCGCCTTTGCTTCGATCTGGCGAACTGCCTCGCTGAAGACGCCGAGCGGCGTAACGATGGATGAGAGCTGCTCGGTCGGTTTGCCGTCGAGACCGAGTCCTGAGCAGCCGACCGGTCGGTCATGCGACGCAGAACGACTCAACTGCTGCAACGACTCTGTCGACATCTTCGTCAGTGATCTCGATCGAGAGCGCGATGAAGCCTCGGCGCGCGGTGTAGATGCCGACGGCGAGAAGGTGGAAGAAGAGGAGCTCCTTGAGACGGTCGTCGGCGTCCGCGAGGTCGCTCGCACAGCACACCGGGCCAGCGATGCCGTGGATGTTCATCAGGGAACCGACACCGGTGACGCACATCTGCATTTGGTGGTCGGCGAAGACTGCGTTGAGGCGGTCCCGGAGGTCATCACCACGGTGATTCGTTGCGTGCAGGACGTCGGCATCGAGTACCTCGGTCAGCGCTGCAACACCGCCTGCCATCGACGCCACATTGTTGTTGAAGGTGCCGGCATGGCCAAGCGTCCCGCCGCGGCGGGGGTCGAACGCAGCCATCAGGTCGTCTCGACCCCCGAAGGCGCCGAAGCTGAGCCCGCCGGCGAGGTACTTGCCGAGCGTGGTCATGTCGGGTGTGATGCCGAGCTGTTCCTGGGCACCACCGACCGAGAGTCGGGAGGTCATGACCTCGTCGAAGATGAGCACGCTGCCGTGCCGCGTGGACGCGGAGCGGAGCGCGGCGAGGAAGTCTGGGTCGCCCGGAATGCAGCCACCCGAACCTTGCATCGGCTCGACGAGCACGGCAGCGACCTGATCGCTGTGCTCGGCCATTGCAGCCTCGAACGCTGCTCTGTCGTTGTAGGGAAGGATCAGCCAGTCGTGCGGGACGTTGACGGGGTTCGGGCCAGAGCCGAACGTGATGACGCCGCCGTGGTACCCGTTCTCGAACACCACGATCTTTGAACGACCGGTGTGATGGGTGGCGACGGCGAGCGCCATCAGGTTCGCCTCGGTGCCGGAGTTGGTGAACCGCACTTGGTCGATCGACGGGAAACGATCGACAATCAGCTCCGCGAGCCGGACCTCATCGCTGTGTACGGAGCCGAGCGACCAGCCGCGTTCGAGCGCGGCGCGTACGGCGGCAAGCACAGGTTCAGGGGAGTGACCGAGTAAGCCAGCGGTGTAATTGCCGAGCAGATCGAGGTACTCGTACCCGTCGATGTCGAAGAGCAAGCGGCCTTGGGCCCGTTCAACTCGGAATGGAAACGGATCGAACTGGAGCACCGACCGCGTGTTGCCGCCCGGCATGACGCGGCGGGCGCGATCGGCCCAGCCAGCACTCTGGGGCCGGGCCGCCGCGTATGCGGTTCGGGCTACTTGAACGGCTTGATCGAGATCCATCATGAAATCTTTCCAGACTGCCCCGTCCCGCGCCCGCGTTTCCACGCGCCCCGTCCCCGTTTTCATGAGCTTGTTGCAGTCACTGACTGCAACAAGCTCATGAAAACGGGAGAACAGGTGACGGATGATCAGCTGGCAGATGCGAACCGGTCGATGTCGGCGCGGTGACCGGCCACCACAACGAGGTCGTTCGCGCCGAGCACGGTCTCTCGCTCGGCGTAGGTGAACGCACCGGACTCCGGCTTGACGCACACGACGGTCACCTTGAAGTCCCGGCGTAGATTTGTTTCGCCGAGTGGTTTACCGACGAGCCACGGCGGCGTCACGGTTTCGATGAGGACGAAGTCGCCGTCGAGTGAGAGGTATTCGATGACCTCGCCCGTGAGGAGGTGCGCGACGCGGGTGCCCATCTCGGCTTCGGGGAAGACGACGTGGTGCGCTCCAACACGGCTGAGGATTCGTCCGTGTGGCTCGGTGAATGCCTTGGCCCAGATGTTTGGAATCTCCAGGTCAGACAGCGCTGCGGTCGTCAGCACGCTTGCTTCGACGTCGGCGCCGATACAGACAGCGACGGTGACCGCATCGGCGACCCCCAGCTGCTTGAGTGCCTTCGGGCTCGTGGTGTCGGCCTGGGCGACATGAGTGAGCACGCCGCTGAGTTCTTGGACTCGTTCGCCGTCAGCGTCGATTCCGAGCACTTCGTGGCCCATGTCGATGAGTGTCGTCGCGAGTGCGCTGCCGAAACGGCCGAGGCCGATGACAATGAATTCGCCGGTGTGTTGGACGTCGCGGTGGAGACCGCGAAACATCGTGTGGAGCATTTTGTCAGCCAATGATCGGCCTTTCTTCTGGGTATCGGTAGGCGTGGACGCGGTCGCTGTCGCGCAGCGCCAATGCGGTAACGAAGGTGACGGGCCCGACGCGGCCCGCGAGCATCACGACGACGAGGGAGATGTGCCCGAGGGTGCTGATGGCTCCGGTGACGCCGGTTGATAATCCGACGGTGCCGAACGCGGACGATGATTCGAAGAGTGCTGCGGTCAGACCGATGCCGTCACTGGCCATCAGGACAAGCGACACGCCGGTGACCATGGCCACCGAGAGCAGCGCGATCGTGACCGCCTGACGGATCATCGGTGTCGGCAGCCGGCGGCCGAACACGTTGACGTCTTGATCGCCGCGTGCCTCGGACCAGATCATCAGGCCCAGCACGGCGAACGTCGTGACTTTGATGCCGCCGCTGGTCGAGGCGGGGCCGGCGCCGATGAACATCAAGGTGCTGATGACAAGGAGTGTCGGCTCGTTCATTGCACCGACGTCGACGGTGTTGAATCCCGCGGTTCGGGGTGACACGCCCTGGAACCAGCCGGCGAGCAACTTGTCACTGATACCGAGTTGGCCAAGCGTTGCTGAGTTGCTCCACTCGAATGCGAGCACGACGACCGGGCCGATGATCAGCAGTGCGGCAGTGGCGAGCAGCGTGATCTTGAGGTGGAGGCTCCATGGCATCACACTTGATCGCGGGTGCCCCGTCCCGTGGTGCAGCGTCATCGGCAGGCTTGCGTCCACGCGTTTCGTCGTCGTCCGGCGTCGGCTGATCTCGACGAGAATCGGAAATCCGAGGCCGCCGACGATGAAGCCGAGCGTGATCGCGATGACGACAACCGGGTCGCCGACGAAGCTGGCGAGGTTGTCTGAGTACAGCGAGATTCCGGCGTTATTGAATGCGGTGACGCCGTGGAAGATGCCGGAGTACAGCGCATCGCCGAAGTTGTCCTCGTATCCGCCCTGCCAGAGCCGGACGGTGAGGACTGCGGCGAGTGAGCCTTCGACGGCGATCGTGATGCGTGCGATGTAGCCGATGAGGGTCTTGAGATCGCCGATGTCGACGGCCCCGATTTCGGCTTGCGCAAGCATCCGTTGCCTCAACCCGACTCGTCGCGAAGCAACCAGTGCCAGCACCGACCCGATGGTCATGATGCCGAAGCCGCCGATTTGGACGAGGGCGAGCAAGACGAGTTCACCGAAGAGGGAGAAGGTCGCGATGTCGACGGTGGCGAGCCCGGTGACGGTGGTTGCCGAGGTCGACATGAAGAGTGCATCCTCGACTCCGAGTCCGCGCGAGCCATCAACGGCAAGGGGCAACAGGAGGAGCAGTGTCCCGACGGCGATCAACCCGGTGAACGCAAGAACGACGAGCTGCGCAGGATTGCGATTCACTCCGCCGGACCGGGCCACCAAGCGAGTGTACGGCGGTCATCCGCCCGCCGACTCTGGCTTTCATGAGCTTGTTGCAGTCACTGACTGCAACAAGCTCATGAAAACGGCAGTGGGGGCAGTGGAGGGGGCGGAGAGCTCAGGCGCGCGTCACGCTGGGGTCAGGGCGTCGTGCACGATGATCGTCGGGTCAGCGTCGAACTCGGGCTTCGGGGCCTGCAGCTTGGCAAGCGCATCAGCGCGTTCGGCGTCGGTGAACGACCGAGTCGTGAGGCAGAACTCGACCATGTTGCCGGACGGATCACCCAGGTAGATCGAGGAACAGAAGCCGTGATCGATTTCGATCACCCGGTGGCCGTGCTGTTGCCAGCGTGTGCGATGCCGGTCGAGGGCCTCACGGGACGGGGCGTCGAACGCAATGTGGTTGACCCAGCCTGGCAGGCCGGAGGCCGCATTGATGTTGACCTGGTAATCGCTGATCGACTCATCCTGAATCTCCCAGAACGCGATCAGATCCCGGTCGGCATCGTCACGGTCCTCGACATCAGTGTTCGTCGCGTAGAAAAAGTGCTTACTGAACCCGGCGTGGTCCGTTGCGCCCGTGCTGTTCGGCGTCGGGCCGACGTGGACCTTCACCAATTCGAAGCCCATCACTTCTGTGTAGAACTCGTGAGTGGCCGCAGCGTCGTGTGTGGCGAGTGCAACGTGATGAAACCCCATTTCGTCAGTATCGCGCACCAAAGACGCCCGCGTCCTGGCGGGCTGCCGTGGCGTTGCCCGCGATGTTCGGCATGCTGTCGGGCATGTTCCTCGGCGAAGATCTGCTGGCGTACCTCGTGCTCGCCTTTGGTGCCGCACTCTGTGTCGGTAACTTCATGGCGGTCGTCAGGCCGCCGGAACGACAGCTTGATGAGGGACACCTCGACCGAGCGCCGGTCGGCCGATCCCTGCTCTACTCGGGAATCGGCCTCTTGGCAGCGGTCTGGGCGTTGGCCTCGCTCGTCAGCGGCTGACGCGCCCGGCTTTCAGATTCCAGCGCTCAGCTCTCAGGTTCCGGTCTCAGGTCTTGGAGACGAGGCTGAGGTTCACAACGTTGCCCGAATCGTCGACGTAGCCGCTGATGTTGAGGGCCCAGGACGCGCTCTCGTACGTGCGCTGTGCGGCACTGCCGCCGTCGGTCTCGGAATCGAAGCGACCGGTCTCGGTGAAGCCTGCAGCACCGAGGGTTGCTCCGTAGGCATTGGTGAAGTCGATGGCGCTGCCGTTCGGTGAGCCGAGCAAGGTCATCAGCGTCTCGCCCTCGGCCTTGACGAACGAGCCCGTGTCGATGATGAGGCCGTCAGGGCGCGGGACACCGTTCGGCCACTCGGCGGGGATCTCGGTGACGACTCGGTAGAAGGACTCGCCGTCCTCGCTTTCCACCGTGACCTGGCCGTCCTCTCCGGCGCTGCCGCTGAAGACCGAACCATCAGCATCGGTGAGAACAAACTCGCCGTCTTCGTTCAGCGAGAAGCCGCCTTCACCGGACTGCACCGAGATGCCGCCGTCGCCGTTGATGTCGAGTTCGACGTTCTCGCCGGTCTCGGCTTCAATGATGCGCTCGGCACCCTCTTCAGTGATCTTTTCGGCAATCGCACCGCAGGCACTCATCGAGAGCATCAAGCCAGCGGCGGCCACGGCGCCGAGGGCGCGTCGGCGAGTGGTTGGCACACTGATCGGGCTGATGGGGCGGAGTATTGGGTGCATTTCGTGCGGGTCCTTTCTGGTGCCGTCTGAGCGCCGGGAGATGTGGTGGGCGGCGTTTGAGAGCATTGTCGCGTCAGCATCTTGCACTTTTCTTGCGATTACGTGCGAGATTTGGGGGGTGAGTTCCGGGAGCCCTTTACAAATTTCGTTCGTCGAGTCGGCGTCGCGACTCCACACGTTGCCCGACGCAACCGTCGAAGTTGCGTTCGTGGGTCGATCGAATGTCGGCAAGTCCTCACTGATCAACGCCCTTGCCAACCACAAGCAACTGGCTCGCGTGTCCAACACGCCGGGGCGCACGCAGCTGATCAACCTGTTCAGCCTCGACGAAGGCGACGGCCTCGGCACACTCGTTGACCTCCCCGGGTACGGGTACGCCAAGGCGGCCAAATCGGTCCGCCGCGACTGGCCCGCGATGATCGAGGGCTACCTCCTCGAGCGCGACTACCTGGTGATGGTCTTCATCCTGATCGACGGCGAGATTGGCCCGACGAAGCTCGACCAGCAGATGCTCGACTGGTTGCGTCAGAGCGAGGTGCCGCACACGGTCGTCGCGACGAAGCACGACAAGGTCAAGTCCTCTCAGCGGGCGACGCGCAAGAACAACCTTGCTGCTGGCTGCCAGCTGGAGAAGGGCGACATCGTCTGGGTCAGCGCGTCCAAGGGCATCGGTATCGACATGCTTCGCGGCCTGGTCCGCTCCCACCTCCTGCACTAATTTTTGCCCGACAGGTCCCGTGCTTGTCCGTTGTTTGGTCACGTGGTTGTCCCGGAAAGAATGGGACAGTGGACGGGCCATATTCCTCCACGGGCGGGGTTACCGATGGGTAGGTGCGTAGCTTCTGCCGTATGACTGCGTTCGTGTTTCCGTCAGTGTCGATCACCGGGACCGGTCTGTTCACGCCACCCGAGTCGATCAGTAATGCAGAGCTCGCCGCTTCGCTGACTGCGTCGGTTGAAAAGTGGAACGGTGCGCACGCTGGCGAGATCGAGGCGGGCACTGTCGAGGCGCGCTCGGCGCCTGACGAGGCATTCATTGTGAAAGCCTCCGGTATCGAGTCGCGGTATGTCATGGAGAAGTCCGGCGTGCTCGACCCCGACCGGATGCGGCCTCGGCTCGAGACGCGTTCCGAAGACGAGCTGGGCATTCAGGCCGAGATGGCACTGCCCGCCATTCGTGAAGCCCTTGCTCAGGCTGGTCGCCAAGAGAGCGATGTCGACGCCGTGATCGTTGGCTGCTCGAACCTGCAGCGTGCCTACCCGGCGGTGGCCGTCGAGATCCAAGACGCCCTCGGTGCTGGCGGTTGGGGCTACGACATGAACGTGGCGTGCTCGTCGGCAACGTTTTCGATCCAGGCAGCGGTTGATGCGTTGCGGAACGGATCGGCGAAGTGCGTGGTGGTCGTCAACCCCGAGATCACGTCGGGGCACAACAACTTCGAGCTGCGCGACTTCCACTTCATCTTCGGTGATGCCTGCACCGCACTGGTGCTCGAACGGACTGACGAAGCGGTTGCCGATGGGCTCGGCGACGTGGCGCACCGTTGGGAAGTTCTCGGCACGAAGCTGGCAACGCAGTTCTCCAACAACATCCGCAACGACTTCGGCTTTCTCAACTCCTCTGAGGTTGATGAACGAGATCCGCACGAAGTGGTCTTCCGCCAGAACGGGCAGATGGTGTTCCGTGAAGTGTGCCCAATGGTTGCTCAACACATCACCACGCACCTCGGCGAGCTTGATCTCGACGCGTCGGTGGTCCGTCGATTCTGGTTGCACCAGGCGAATCTCAAGATGAACCAGTTGATCGCGAAGGGGGTGCTCGGCAGAGTTCCTGACGACGACGAAGCGCCGGTGATTCTCAACGAGTACGCCAACACGAGTTCGGCTGGTTCGGTGATCGCCTTCCATAAGCATCGTGCTGATCTCGTTGCGGGCCAACTTGGCGTGATCTGCTCGTTCGGCGCTGGTTATTCGGTCGGCAGCGTCATTGTTCGTAAATCCTGAGGTGCGCCTCTGCGACTCCCGTCTGGAGGGACCTCTGGCGCGACTGCCTCAGCACCATCCCAGTCACGGCGCGCCGGCAGGGCCAAACTGATTTGATGCCCGACGCTGATGCCGCCGTGGTCGCCGAAGGCCTGGTCAAGACGTTTGGGGCGACTCGCGCTGTCGACGGCATTGACCTTGTGGTCCCACGCGGTGTGATCTATGGCCTGCTTGGCCCCAACGGTGCAGGCAAGACCACCACCGTCCGATTGCTCACCACGCTGCTCCGCCCCGACGGTGGACGGGCCACCGTCGACGGCATCGACGTGGCAACCCGGCCCGCCGAGGTGCGTGCGCGAATCGGACTGACCGGTCAGTACGCGGCGGTTGAAGAACGATTGACGGCGCGGGAGAACCTCAACTTGATCGGCCGGCTGTATCACCTCGGTCGGAGCGAGATCTCGGCCCGCGGGACTGACCTCCTGGAACGGTTCGACCTGGTCGACGCGGCTGACCGGGTGGTCAAGGGTTACTCGGGCGGGATGCGTCGCCGACTCGACATCGCAATGAGCCTGATTGCTCGCCCGTCGGTGCTGTTTCTCGACGAGCCGACTACGGGCCTCGATCCGAGAAGCCGCCTAGCGATGTGGGAGCTCATCGAAGAGCTGGAGCATGACGGTACGACCGTGCTGCTCACCACCCAATACCTTGACGAAGCTGATCGGCTTGCCCAGAAGATCATCGTGATCGACACGGGCAAGGTCATCGCCAACGGGACCTCCGATGAATTGAAGGACCAGATCGGTGGTGACCGTCTGTCGGTCACGATCGCCCGATCAGAAAATCTGCAGAGCGCCGTCGATGCCCTCCGGCAACTCACAACGGGCGACATCGAGGTCGAGGTCGACGATGACGGGACACATTTGCACGCTGCGATCCCGATCCGGCGACCGGACGGTGCCTCGTGCTCTCCGTGCCCTCGACGATGCCGGCGTCGATGTCCTCAATGTCGAGGTCCGGCGGCCAACACTGGACGACGTGTTCCTGACACTCACCGGCAAGCATGCAGCCGCGGCTGACGGCCCCGATTCGGAAGATGCCGCATGACCGACGACACCGATCCGCACAGCGAACGCCTTGACATTTCGCCGATCGACAGTTCGAATGAGATTTCGGCTGCCCACGTGCGGGCCGTCGCGGCATCGATCTCGCGGCGTGAGCCGACGTCGGGGCTGGTCTGGGCAATGCGCGACTCCTGGACCGAAGCGACTCGTCACCTCCGCATCGTGCCGCGCAACGTCGAACTCCTCATCTTCGCCACCCTGCAGCCGGTCATGTTCGTGCTGCTCTTCGTCTACGTGTTCGGCGGCGCCATCGAGGTACCGGGCTTCGACAACTACGACCAGTTCCTCATCCCCGGAATTTTCGCGCAGTCGGTGGTGTTCGGCTCGGCGTTCACCTCGATCGGCATCGCCGAAGATATGCAGAAGGGCTACATTGACCGGCTGCGGTCCCTGCCGATGGCCCGCTCGGCCGTGTTGATCGGTCGCACGTTTTCTGACCTGCTGCGCAACATTCTCACATTCGTCGTCATGCTCTTTGTTGCGTTCCTCACGTGCTTCCGGTTCGAAGGCTCGCTCCTCGAAGCGCTGTACGCCACGGCGCTGCTACTCGGGTTCAGCTACTCGTTGTCATGGATCCAGGCCGTGATCGGCCTCGGCGTGTCGTCGGTCGAGGCAGCCAACTCCGCCGGCTTCGTGTGGATGTTCCCGCTCACCTTCGTCTCGTCGGCATTCGTCGATCCGGTGCAGATGCCGGGCTGGCTCCAGCCGATCGCACGCAACAATCCGTTTACGATTGCAACCAACGCTTGTCGGGCGCTGTACAACGGCTTACCGGTTGGCAACGACGCAATCTTGACGATCGCGTGGAGCATCGGAATCACCCTCGTCTTTGCGTTCGTGTCGATCCGGAAGTTCTCGAGCTCCACTGTCGCCTGAGCAGTTGAAGACATTGTGAAAACGCTTCGCGAACGAATCGAAATGAACACTGTGTGCATGCGGCGGGTGCGCCGCCACTTACTACGGTCAACGCCATGAGCTGGATGAGGACTTGGATTCGGAACAACCTGAAGATCGCCATCCCCGGCGCGATCGTCGGACTCGGGGTCCTTGCATTCCTCGCCGTTGTTGTCTTTGGTGTCCACACGAAATTTGTTGATGACAAGGTGTCCGAAGACGCCCCCGTCTTCGCATCGGGCGCCGTTGGATCGGAGCCGGTCACTGCGGCCGAAGAGGTCACTGCAGTCGACGATGTGCCAGTGGACGCGCCAGTGGAGGACGCCCCCGTGGAGGACGCCCCGGTGGACGATGCCCCAGTGGACGACGCGCCGGTCGAAGCAACGCCAGCCGATGAGCCTGCAGCCATTCCCGGCGAGATCGTCACGCTCGTGCGGGGCACCTTCGGTGAGCGCAGCCACCCCGGCGAAGGCACCGCAGTTGTTCTGAACGACGGCAGCGAAGAGCGCTTTCTTCGGTTCGAAGAAGATTTCGCTACCGACAACGGTCCTGACCTGTTCGTCTACCTGACGACGGCCGACGCCGATGCGCCCGCCGGCGACTTCGGTGTTGACGGCCAGTTCGTCAACCTCGGCCGTCTGTCGGGCAACGTTGGTGCGCAGAACTACGAGATCCCAGTCGGACTCGACCTCGCCGAGTTCGACACCGTGGTCATCTGGTGCGATCGTTTCTCGGTCGCTTTCACCACCGCTGATCTCGCCTGAGTGAGGCCAACTCTTCAGCGCTAGCTCCGCATGATTCGCGGCCCGCGTACTGTGGCGTGTGTTCGCGACGGTTTTCTCGATGACACCGTCCACACCACAGGAGACACCATGACCTCAAACACTGCAACAGTCAGCAATTGGAAGATCGACCAACTCGATGACCTCACGGGCAAGCGGTACTTCATCACTGGCGGCAACTCCGGGGTGGGCTTCGAAGCAGGGACGCATCTCCGGCGAGCAAACGCCGACGTCTTCATCGCTGCGCGCTCTCCGAAGAAGGGCAAGCAGGCCGCCGCAGACCTGCGCAAGGTCAACGGAGTTGGAACGGTCGAACTCATCGAGCTGGATCTCGCCAGCGTCGATTCGATTCACGCAGCGAACGCGGCGCTCCGCGAGCACACCGACGGGCTCGACGCGATCATCAACAACGCCGGAATCATGCAGACACCGCAACTGGAGACTGCGGATGGGTTCGAGTTGCAGTTCGGCACGAACCACCTTGGACATTTCCTTGTCAACCACCTGATGTTCGATCTGGTGGCGGCTCGCTCGGGACGCATCGTGCCCGTCAGCTCGATCGCGCACAGGTCTGCGCCCGGCATCAATGTCGACGATCCAATGTTTTCGAAGAAGTACTCGTCGACGGCGGTCTACGCGCACTCCAAGCTGGCCAATCTGATCTACGGCTTCGAATTGGCGCGCCGGCTCGAGGCCGCTGGGTCGGACGTGAAGTCGGTGTCTGTGCATCCCGGCTACTCAGCGACCAACCTGCAGAGCACGGGCCCGACCGGAATCTTCAAGGCGATCTACAAGGTCAGCAACAAGCTCATGGCGCAGCCAGCCTCCGCCGGCGCAATTCCCGAGGTGCTTGCAGCAGCAGGAAATGAAGCGCAGAACGGCGCCTACTACGGTCCGACCAAGTTCGGTGACAGTCGAGGGCCCGTCGGTGAGAGCAAGGTCTCCGACGCTGCGAAGAACGTCGACGACGGCACCAAGTTGTGGGAACTGAGCGAACGCCTACTGGGTATCGAATGGAAGATCAGCTGACCGGATTGCACCTTCTTCGACGCCGTAACCCGCCCGCCAGGCTGACGAGATCGTGCAAGCTGGTTTCGATGCAGCCCACTGACTCTCTGGCCTGACGTAAACGGCGAGGTGCTCGATATCGCTCACTGCTCGCAAGCTCTCCGACAGACGCGTGATTGAGAGCGTCTCACCGCACTCAAGTGCTGGCGAAGGCTTGGGAGGGGGTGTTTGATTTGCCGCGGAGGGCTTCGATGGGGTCGCGCACGTCGTCGATGTATCCCAGTGCGTACGCCCCAATCCGGTAGCCCATGAGACGCAGCAGATCATCGGGCAGTTCGGCCGCGATATCGGCGGGCACGGACAGGTACTGGTTCTCTTCTTGGCGCAACCAACCGACGTTGTAGGTCAGGTTCAGTCCAACCCGGACGTCGTCAGAATCGTTCGCGCCGCCGCCGTGGTACACCTTGCCGGTGTAGAGCAGGCATGAGCCCTTGGTCATTTCGGCGGGGACTGACTCCTCGTGTTTGCGTCCCAGGTCGATCGGGTCGGCCTGGCTGCCAGGAATGAGCCGTGTGGCTCCGTTCTCTTCGGTGAAGTCAGTCATTGCCCAGATGGTGTTGCACTGGACGTGGTAGTCGCTTGGGAACTCGAAGAAGTCGAAGGCCCACTCGTCGCGATGGATCGACTGGCTCGGCGAGCCCGGGCCGATCGCAATGGTCTGGGTCAGGTGGACCTGGAATGTCTGTGCCTTGTGGAGCAATTTCTCGGTGATACCGAGGATGGTCGGGTGCTGAATCAGTGGGTGGCTCGATGGTGATCGGGCAATCAGTGCACCCGATCGGCGGGTGTTCTTGCCCGTGAAGCTGTCGCCACCAACCGATGTTGCATCGATGTGTGGCTGCATCTCCGCCATGACGGCGTCAACCTGCTCGTGTGATGCGAGCCCGTCGATGATCAGCGCACCATCACGTTCGAGCACCGCATGTATCTCGTCGATTGAAGCCCCAGCCGCAAAGTGTTGAATCACGTTTGATTTCACCTTCTTCCACCATCCACCAAGAACTGCTGGGCTGTGCAGGCGCCGCCGTCGTCGGCCGCGAGGAACAGCACCATCTGCGCAAACTCGGCAGCGTAAATGCGCCGCTTGAGGGCCTGGTCGTGCAACGTGCCCTCTTCGCCTTCCGGGCTCCACCACTTGGTGAGCTGACGGTCGGTTGCAACCCAGCCGGGCAGGACGGTGTTGACGCGCACGTTGTCGGACCCGAACGTTCGGGCGAGCGTTCGCGTGATGCCTTCGACGGCTGACTTCGCGACCGCGTAGCCGGGAAAGAAGTCTTCTTGCATCATGTAGCTGCTGGAACCAATGTTGATGATCGAGCCGTTCTGCGCCTCGATCATCCCGGGAGCGACCGACTGGATAGCGAAGAAGTAGTGCCGCAGGTTCACATTGAGGCGTTCGTCCCAGTAGTCGGGCGTCATCTCTTGCCACGTGTGGCGGTCGTCGCTTGCGGCGTTGTTCACGAGCACGGTGATGCCACCGAGCTGTTCGGAGGCCGACGCGATTGCTGCCTGCGTCGCAGGAATGTCGAGCAAGTCGACCTCGAAGAAGAGTGGCGCATGGGTTGCGTCTGGGGAGAGCCGCTCGACCAATGCGTGGCCCTTGTCAGCCTGAATATCGATGAAGGCGACCTTGCTGCCCTGTGCGACGAACTGCTCGACGATGCCAGCGCCGATGCCGTCGGCGCCACCTGTGATGAGCACGGTGCGGCCAGCGAGTGACGGGTACGAGGCGTACGTGGTGTCGGGTGCGGCGGTTGGGTCGGTCATGTCAGCAGTCTTTCGTCGTGGTGCGATTGTGTCGCACCGGGTTCAGCAGAAATACAGGTAGTTGGGATTGGTGACGAGCACCTGATGGCGGAGCTCGTCGGTGGGCAGCCATCGTTCAAGCTGCGCCCTCAGTGTGCCCGGTGACGGCGCCGGTGACTGTCCGGGGTGGGGCCAATTGCTGGCCCACAGCAGACGGTCGGGGACCCGTTCGATCAGCGTGTCGATCAGTGGGAGGATGTCGGCGTGATTGGTGCTGGCGTGGTCGCCGTTGTGAATTGTCTCGGTCGACGATTCGTAGGGGGCTGACAATTTGACCCAAGCGTGCCCGGCTTCGACCAACTGCAGCACGGCGGTGAAGTTGACGTCGTCGGTCGAAACGGGTGGCATGTACCGGCCGATGTGATCGATCACGATTTCGGTCGGCAGAGCAGCCAACTGGTTTTGGCGGGCCGCGAGCTCGCGACCATTGCACTGCAGTTGGATGTGCCATCCGAACGGAGCGATCTTCGCAGCCACCGTCTCCAACATCTCCCATGGCACAGCGCCGCCCGGAAGCATGTGAAATCGAGCGCCGCGCACACCAAGTGCTGTCAGGCGGCGGAGCTCGTTGGCACTGACCGAGTCGTCAACGACCATCACGCCGCGCGCGACACCATCATCTGGGTCGCCGAAGGCGGCCATCGCGTCGAGCTGGCACGAATTGTCGAGTCCGTAGGTGGTCGGCTGGACCACGACGACGCGTTCGAGACCGAGCTCGGTCTGCAGCGCGCCGTAGTCGTCAGCGGTCGCGTCTGGCGGATGCACGATTGCGTCTGGCGCCGACGGATATCGGGCGTCGTAGAAGTGCACGTGCGTGTCGCACGCGGGGGTTGTGTTCACGGTTCGAAGTGGTCGCGCAGCCGCATGGCGCTTTCGGCGTTCACCGATCGGGCTGGGACCTCGCCGGCGAGCATGGAGCCGATCTGCTCGACGCTGCTCATTGCTTGAGCATCGGCGTTCTGGGGAGTGAGACCACCGAGATGCGGGGTGGCAACGCACCGCGGATGAGCTGCCAGAAGGGGAGCGGGGCGCTGGTCGGCAGCACGGCCGACGTCGAGGCCCAAGGCGCCGAGCTGGCCTGATTGGAGCGCAGCGAACACCGCGTCGTCGTCGAGTAGTTCGCCGCGTGAGACGTTGATCAACGTGGCACCGGCCTTCATCTGGGCGAGGAAGTCGGCGTCGACCAAGTTCTCGGTTTCCGGCGTGGCTTGAGCGAGCGGGAAGACAACGTCGGCCTCGGCGAGGAGTTGGTCGCGCTCGACGAGCTCGGCTGCATCGCCGACTTCGGTGACGAACGGATCATGGACGAGCACGCGCATGCCGATCCCGGCGAGCAAGCCAGCGAGATACGAGCCGATCGCGCCGTATCCCAAGATGCCCGCGGTTTGGCCTGCCAGTTGCCAGCCCGGCCGTTGGGGCGGCTGTTTCCCATTGCGGTAGTCGATGGTTGACGCAGCGATGGTTCGAGCGCAGTCGAGGAGCAGGCCGAGCGCCAACTCGGCTGTCGACGGAACGAAGCTCTTGTCGGCGCGAGCGACCAGCACACCCGCAGCTGATGCTGCATCGACGTCGATTGTGCTGATGTCGACGGCACACCGCAGGAACGCGAGAAGGTCAGGGAGTGCCGTGAACAACTCTGCCTCGCCGGCTGTCGAGCGGTGCGCCACGATGACGGCACAGCCTGCGGCGGCCTCGATCAATTCGGGTGTGGTCAGGTCACGTTCGAGCGGGTTGAGCACCACTTCGACAGGCGCGCCGTCACGCTCGGTGAGCGATCGAAGCTCGGGGAGCGCGCGGCCGTAGTACGCGGCCAGGTCTTCGGGGTTGTGGGTGACGAAGACACGCATCGTGGCCGAGCATAGGTTCCCGGGCACGGTCCGGAACGCGGCGGAAGACGCAGCCTGGTCCGCAATGTGCTCGTTGGTTTGTGTGAGCGATAGCGGGGTCGTTGGCTGCTTTTGCTCACACAGAACTGGCGGCCGAGTTTTGTGTGAGGGATTGCGGCAACCTTCACTGGAATCGCTCACGCAGAATTGGTGCTGCCGAACCCGAACCAAGCCGAGCCGCCGAACGATGCAGCCAGCGCCAGAGCGATCAGCCGAGGCGGTCGAGGATGTTCGAGGTGATCTGCTCGATCTGGCGGTCGCGTCCTGCCAGTCCGTGGGCCCAGTCGGTCGAGCCTGATGTGATCACGGTGCCACCACCAGGTGACGTGTAGCTGCCGAGCATCGCTTGGCCTGCAGCGATGCGCTTGACGGCGGCCTCGCTTCGATCGTCAAAGACGCGTGACGCAAGAAACTCGATTTCCGACGGCTCGTGCGGCTTCGGCGGCCGTCCCGCCGTGGTGCGCGTGAAGTGGGCTGCTGGGACCATTCCGAGGATCTCAAACGACTCGGGTGTTCCATCCGCGCCGGTCGGTACGGGAAGCCCGTCGACGGTGGTGTACTCGCAGCCGTCGCACTCATAGCCCACAGTGGTCGTTGCAGCGCCGAGCACGTCGCCATAGTCGAGTTCGGTGCCCTCGAACATCCAGTGATCGGGCCGGAACACGGTGTAGCCGCCGGCGCCGTTCGTGACCCGTTTGCCGATGCGGTGGTAGCCCCCGCGCGTGAACGACACGCCGGTCATGTGATTTTCCGGGCGGCCGATCAGGTGGTCGGACCAGATGCTGGTGAGCTCGGCGATGCGGTCGGTGTCGTAGACAGGATCGTTTTTAAACTGGCCTTTGTAGCCAACCATGACCGAAGCGGTGCCGTCGATTCGGTCTTCCATGCGGACCTGCCACAGCGCGGTGTTGCCAGAGAAGAAGGCAACGTTGCCGCCCCGGGCGATGAAGCCTTCGACGGTGTCGCGCATCGGGCTCGACCAGTACTCGTCGTGACCGACTGACAACAGCAGGCGGTAGTTGTCGATGATGCCGGGATGCTCATCGAGGTCGGCGTTGGTGATCACATCGATGCCGTAGCCGTTCCGTTCGGCCCACGCGAGGAACGGCTGCTCCCAGTCGGGCCAGCCTGCCGATCCTGCCCAACCAGACAGATGGTTCATCCGGATGTAGCCGACATGAGCGTTCATGTCTCGATCAGGAGGGTTGGTTGTGGTGACACGTCGGCCGGCCCCCGGCGGCTTGGACAGGTAGCCGCGCGCCATCGGTCGTTGCAACGATGCGTGCGTGCCGCCGTTGTAGAGATTGCGGCCGGCAAAATCGTTGTAGGCGTGCCAGGTGTTGGTCGCGAGCTGGAGGAGGATGGTGTTCTTGGAGTCGGCGCTGGGTCGGACGACGAGGAACGCGTGACTCTGGCGTGTCTTGCCGTCGACATCGATTGTCAACAGCACCTCGTAGTAGCCGGACACCCAATCGTCGCCTGGCGTGATGGTGGTGGCGACCGGCCAGCCGCACCCGTTCGAGTCGGCGTCGCGGGGCGTCGGATGATCTGCAGCCTCGATGGTGCCGGCCCACACAACCGTCCGTTGCGCGCCAACGCGTGCGATCTCGACGTTGACAGGCCGACCGCCAGCCGACGACAGATGTAGCCCGATCGACCCACCCGATGCAACAGATTGCGGCCAGCAGTACCCAGTGACGGTCTCGATTGTCATGCAGCGATAATGCCACGTCGTTGAGGCGCGTTATCCGACTGAGCTCCAGAGCGGGAGCGAGTCGGGTGCAGCCTTGTCACGCTCCGGTCTGACCAAAGTGTGACGTTCTTGTCACGCTCCGGTCTGACCAAAGTGTGACAGCCAATTTACGCGGCGGCGCGGGTCTTGCGGAGGATGGGGTCGACAAGGCCAAGGCCCTTGTCGGCGAGCCACATCACTTTGCCGGCCATACCGGGAGTCTGATTGTCGACGAGGTTGCCCATCACAGCGAGCGTGATCTTCGCGATCGACTCGGTGCTGACCGACAGCGCCAGGCCGGGCTTCAAGATCCACGGATGGCCGATCAGGAACGAGAAGCGACGACCGGTGCGCAGGAACGCATCGAACTGTTCGCCAACCAACTGGTCGTAGCGGGCCGGAGCGTTGGCTGGGTTCTCGATGTACAGGTCGACAGCGAGCATGCCACTCTCCAACCCGTAGTCGATGCCTTCGCCGTTCATTGGGTTGACGAGGCCGGCGGCGTCGCCGATCGCAACCCACCCGGCGCCGTGGCGTTTCTGTGTGGACATCGGCAGTCGCCAAGCACGAGCCCGTTCGAGGTTGGGGCCGAGGTCCCATTCGGGCATGACCTGCTTGCGGTAGTTCTCGAGCATGGTATTGAGGTTGAGCTTCTTGAACCCCTTCATGGTCGACAGCGCGCCGCACCCGATGTTGACCGTGCCATCGCCGGCAGGGAACATCCAGCCGTAGCCGGGAACCGCCCTCCCGTCGTCGCCCTTAAGTGACAGCAGTGCTTCGAGGTGGACGTCGTCGTGGCGTGGTGTCTCGGCGTAGGTGCGAATAGCTAGGCCGAAGGTCTCGCCCTCGACCCGGTCGGCGCCGAGCATCTTGGCGACCTTGCCGACAGCGCCAGCGGCGACGATCGTGAGGCCGGCGTGGATCTTGCGAGCGCTGGGCCCAACGCCTGCTTCGACGCCGAGCACTTTGTCACCGTCCATGATTGGAAGCGCCTCGGTCTCGTAGACCATCTCGGCGCCAGCGGCTGCAGCGGCGTCCATGAGCGCCGTGTCGAGCCGTCGTCGTGGCCACACCGCTCCGTGATTCGGGAATCGTTCGGTGGTTGGCCAGTCGAGTTCGCGCACCCGCTTACCGGCGATCATTCGCAGGCCCCTGATGTAGTGAGCGTCATCGAGCGGGATCTCAAGTTCGTTGAGTGCACCGATAGCACGCGGGGTCAGACCATCTCCGCACACTTTATCGCGGCCATGTTTTCCCTTCTCGAAGACGATGACGCTGAGGCCTGCACGCGCCGCGCGAATCGCTGCGGCAGTACCTGCTGGCCCGCCACCGATGACTGCGATGTCGTACTGCTCGGTGTTCACCCCTTCACGGTGCCGCAGATCGCGTGAAATTGCACCGTTGAGCGCCGCGATCGTGATGTGATCCGCGGCGCATGTCCCATCTACCTCGTGCCGAAATGGCCAGGTGTGTCCATATTCAACCCGAGGCGAAGTGGGCATTGAGGTCTTTAACGAATCTTGTGGTTTCGCGCAGCTGGCCTCTGACCTAGGACCTCTTTGATGGTCCATGTCAACCCGACAGAAAACCCCCACTCAGAAACGAGCACATCATGAACAAGCGAATTCGTACCGGACTCATCAGCACGGCAGTCGTGGCAGGAAGCCTCTTCGGCGCCAGCGCCGTGAGCGCCCAGGTCGACGACACCGTCACGCCGGACACAGTCGTCGAACAGCCAGCCAACGTCAACGGCAAGACCGGTGATCGTGGCGATCGTGGCGATCGTGGTGATCGTGGTGATCGTGGTGATCGTGGCGAGGGCCGGGCCGACCGGGCCCAGGCGACTGCCGACTTGCTTGGCATCGACGTCGAGGAACTGCAGGCGGCCTTGCAGCAAGGCCAGACCCTCGCGCAGATCGCCGAGGCGAACAACGTTGATATCCAGACCATCATCGACGCCACGGTCGCTACGGCGACCGAACGCATCAACGCTGCGGTCGAGGCCGGTCGACTCACTGCAGCTGAGGCCGACGAAAAACTGGCCGACCTCGAAGCGAAGGTGACCGCCCGTGTGAACGCAGCTGGCCCGGTTCGCGGCGAGCGTCCGGACCGCGGTGGTGCACCAGCAGCTGACCAAGACGCCTGATCAGCATGATGTGGTCGCTGGGTAGCGGGCCCGGCGGCCACACCAATTGTGAGATGGGAGATGCGGGCCCCCACTGCGTCCCTCATCTCACACGGGCATCTCACACGGGCATCTCACACGGGCATCTCACACGGGCATCTCACACGGGCATCTCACATGCATACCGTTGCGTCTCGTACCCTGAACACAATGTTGCGAACGCCGCAACCGCCTCCTTGGAGAGCACCATGGCCACCATCCTCATTGCCGAAGACGATCAGCAGATCCGCGAAGCACTCGATCGCATCTTGCGTTTCGAGGGCTACGAGACGGTCCTCGCCAAGGATGGGGCTGCGGCACTCGAAGCGTTCGTTGCTCACGAGCCCGATATTGCGATTCTCGATGTGATGATGCCCTTCGTCGACGGCCTCACGGTGGTTCGCAAATTGCGTGATCGCGGTAACCGCACCCCGATTTTGATGCTGACCGCCCGCCAGGAGACACCAGACCGGGTGGCCGGGCTCGACGCTGGCGCCGACGACTACCTGGCGAAGCCGTTCGAACTCGACGAACTGCTTGCCCGTGTTCGTGCGCTGCTGCGTCGCACCGATCGCAGCGACTCGGCAACATTGCGCTGTGGCGATCTCATTCTCGACCCGGCCAAGCACCTGGTCACTCGTGCTGGTGACCCCATCGAGCTGACTCGCACCGAGTTCGAGATCCTGCACACTCTGATGACCAACGCCGAAATCGTGCTTTCCCGCAGCCAGATGTATGAGACCATCTGGGGCTACGACTTCGAGACCAACTCGAAGTCACTCGACGTGCACGTCGGCTATCTGCGCCGGAAGCTCGAAGCGGGTGACCGGGAACGGCTTGTGCACACGGTGCGCGGTATTGGCTACGTCGTTCGCTCCGGCAAGTCCAACACGTGAGTCTGCGTTCGCGCCTTGCGATTCTGTTCGGCCTCCTCGCACTGGTCGTCAGCGCGATTGTTGGCGCGGCCTCGTACCAGGCGACGCGTTCAGAAATTTCGGAGTCGACTGACCGCTTTCTCGAACGCCGCTCTGTCGAGGTGACGCAGGGCATTCGTCAGCAGCCAGGCAGTCCGCACCCTCGACCCGGTCGCGACGACAACAACAACGACGACAACAACGACGACGTCGGCCAGGCAGGTGGCGCCGGGGCGCAGTTGGCTCAGCTGCCGTTCGATCCCGACGCGGTCGTTCAGGTAATCGACAAAGACGGTGTGGTCCTCAGTTCGAGTGGCGCAGAACTCCCCATTACTGACGCAGTCAAGCAGTTGATTGGTGAGCGACGGCGCTTGGGCGAGAGCACGCCGGATCGATACGACGATGTCGTAATCGATGGCACCTCCTACCGGATGTACACGCGAGCGTTGCCGCGTGGCGGCGCGATCCAAGTCGCCCGGTCGACGACCGAGAACGACGCCGTACTCAGCGTGCTGGTCAGCCGGATCGCGATCATCGGCCTGATCGCCGCCGTGCTCGCGGCACTTGCCGGCTGGTGGATCGCGCGACGCACGACGCGTCCACTACGACACCTCGCGGATGTAGCTGCGACTGTTGCCGACACCCGCGACTTCTCGGTCGATGTACCCGTGGGCCGACAGGACGAGATCGGTCAACTCGCGCGTAGTTTCCGCGAGATGTTGACTGCGTTGGAGACCAGCCGAGAACAGCAGCACAGGCTCGTGCTCGATGCAGGCCATGAGCTCCGCACACCTCTGACGAGCTTGCGCGCCAACGTGGAAATGTTGCACCGAATCGACAGTCGACCTGATGTCCCGCTGACTCCCGAGGACCGACGTGAGCTTCTTCTCGCGATCAATTCAGAAGTTGTTGAACTCAGCAACCTGTTCACGGAACTGATGGAGTTAGCGACGGACAGCCATGATGCCGATGCACCGATGGCACCGGTCGACCTCGCCGAGGTGGTCTCGCGCTCGGTGGAGCGGTGGCAACGGCGCATCGACCGTGAAATTTCGCTGACCGCGGAGTCTGCGATGGTCTCTGGTAACGAGGCGATGATCGAGCGGGCGGTGACGAACCTGCTCGGCAACGCTCACAAGTTCAGCCCACCTGGCGAACCGATCGACGTCGTGGTCAGAGCTGGTTTTGTGTCTGTCCGCGATCGCGGTCCGGGTGTTCCAGTCGCTGATCGCGAGCGTGTGTTTGATCGCTTCTACCGTGCCGATGCCACACGCACGTTGCCCGGCTCGGGGCTGGGGCTTGCCATCGTGGCGCAGATCGTCGCGCGACATGGTGGAGAGACCTGGGTGACAGAGTCCGAACACGGCGGCGCCGACGTCGGCTTTCGTCTGCCCACGGTCTAGGTCGTTGAGCCGCCGAGGTGCGCAAGTAAGTCGTCGACGCTCGGTCGAGCATCTGGTGTGGCCGGACGGAAGATCTTGATGATGCAACCGTCGGCACCGACGATCACGTCAGCACCGAGTTGGCGGATGTCTTCGTGCGTGCGCTGCAACTTCTTGCCGGCACGCAGGAGGTGCCAGTACTTCTTGAGCGTGCCGAGCGACCAGACCTGACGGCGCGTGCCGCGCTCGAGCCTGAGTGCCCGATACAGCTCGCGGTCGACATCGGTCACCACCGGGAACGACACACCGAGGTGTTCGACGTAAGCGTCGAGGCGCGTCGCGTCGGTGAAGGTGACGACGGCGATCTCAGCGTCACCGAATTCTTTGATGCGCTCGCTCACGGCGAGCACATGCTCTTGGCACGGCAGTCAAGCGAGGTGGCGGTGCAAGATCAGCACGAGCGGCACGTCGTGCTTGCGGTGCTCGTCGGTCGACCAGGTCGCTCCACCAGCGGCGGCGAACTCGAACGTCGGCAGCGGGGTTCCTTCGCTCAGCATCATGCGCCCAGGGTAGAGATGCGCCGCTCGAGCCAATCGGCATCGGCGAACGAGAGCAGCCCGATCATCATCAGTGGCCCGAAGAAGCCGACCAGGACGAAGAGGTCGATGAAGAGATGCAACAGGCAGCCCAGGCCGATCAGCACCGGGCGGAGTCGGCGCGCCCAGAGCAGCGTGGTCAGCGCGAGTTCGATGGCCAGGGTTCCCCACGTGAGGAGGGCGATCAGGAGCACGTTGTTGGTGAGCCAACCGGGGCTCCCGAATCGGGTGATGTCGTCGATGCGGAACACCGTCGACACAGCCGTGCCGTTGTGCCAGAGATCGCCACTCTTGGACCAGAAGGCGAAGAAATACACGACGCACAACTGGAGTTGAATCAGGCGCAGCCCCCACGGAGCGACGTTCGGAGCGGTCCAGAGGGCGGCGCGTCCATGACGGCGCCAGCGGTCGATCGAGAGCGCAGCGCCCGTCGGCATGAAGGCCAAGATGAGCGCGAAGTTGCAGAGAAGAAAGTCGCCCGAGTTCAGAATCACAGGATTGCGTCGCTGCACCGCCACGAGGAGAACGAAGGTGAGCACCAACCATTCGGTCGGCCGCCAGCCGAGAGTGATCGCTACCGAAGCAATAAGCAGCGCGCCGATCGCGACCCACACCGCCCCGGTCGATTCAAGTGCGAACCAGTTCCAGACACCCTGCGACGCGAACTCGATGGGGACTAACGCGTCGGAGCCCAGCAGGCCGCCGACATCGAGCGCCATCGTCGCAGTCCACCCGAACACGACGAGCCCGAACAGAATGCGCATGATCGCGACAGGCCAGGCGGGACGCTCTCGCAGAAAGAGTGCGTGAGCTGCGGCGTCGAACTGCGATCTCGTCCGTTCGAGCAGCGCGGCTGCGAGATCAACCATCGGCACCCTCCCAGACGTGGAATTCGAACTCGTTCAGTTTCGTGTCCGCGATGCCGTCGGCGGTGAGTGGTTCGAGGTCGCGCCAGCGTCGGAGGAGCCGAACACGAACGGGGAGTTCGTCGCCCCGTGCGACGTCTCTCGCGATCCACGCTGCTGACGAGTCCCAGTAGCGCGCGTTCGAATCGAGGCGGACCCGCTCTTGCCATTTGCGCCATCGGTAGGTCCGGTAGGCGCCGATTACTGGGCCGAACTCTGGCAGCCTCCATTCGGTCGTGGTGCCGTCGGCAAACTCGGCAACGGCCACAACTTCGAGGGTTTGGGCGCGCGGGTTCGGGCTAAACACGGACCAGTTCTGTTCGAAGCCGGCATTGACCGCTGGCGACCACACCACAGCGACCATGTCGCGGGCCGGGCTCGCAGGGAGATTCGGTCCGACGATCCAGACCGACATCACCACGACCAGCACAGCCACAACGGCCTGACCGACGCGGGTGTGGATCAGGGCTGTGTGCGCATCGGTGCGCTCTGTGGCGTCGAGCCCGGACATGGAGCGGACCGTATCGCAGAGGTCTGTGATCGGCCGCGAATGTCGGTCTCGTGCGATTGGACTGTCACATCTATGTTGTCACACTTTGGTCAGACCGGAGTGTGACAGGCAGCAGTCAGAACTCGGTGTGGCAGTCCAATCGCTGGGGTGAGTAGCGGCTCAGGTTTCGAGCTGGCGAGCGAGGCCTTCGACCGCCTCAATGAACTCCTCGATCATGTCCATGACGACCTGGCCGGACGATTTCGTCTGGTTCATTGTGCCGACGATCTGGCCGACGAAGTAGTTGGCCAACTTCTCGGCACCCGACCCCTTCGTATAGGCGGCGCGGGCGATGCGCTTCTGAGCTTCGGTTGTCAGAATTGGTTGCAGCGGCATCCCGAGGGGGTCAGGGCGATCGGCGCGTTCCCACTCTTCGGTCCAGGCCGACTTCAACATGCGGGCGTGCTTGCCGGTGAGTGATCGCGAGCGGATCGTGTCGGCCGATGTCGCGGCGAGGAACTTTGCTTTCACGACCGGGTGTGTCTCGGCTTCATCGGTTGTCAACCAGACAGAACCGCACCAGACACCTTCAGCACCGAGTGCCATGGCTGCTGCCATCTGGCGGCCGCGCCCAATACCACCAGCACCGAGGACGGGGATGTTGACGGCGTCGACAATTTCGGGAATCAGAACCATCGAACCGATCTCGCCGGTGTGGCCACCCGCTTCAGAACCCTGGGCGATGATGATGTCGACGCCGGCAGCCTGGTGGCGTTCAGCATGCTGAGGACGCCCGGCGAGCGCGCCGATCAGCTTGCCCTCCTCTTTGCAGCGGTCGATGAGGAACTTTGGCGGCGGGCCGAGCGCATTCGCGATGAACGCAGCGTTGCTGGCGAGTGCGACATTGAGCTGTGGCAGGGCGGCGTTCGCGCTGAACGGTGCGTTGCCGTCGTGGCCACCAACGGCTGTGTTCGAACGTGTGGTCGTGTCGTCGGCCGGCAATTCCGGGACGTCGTAGCGTTCGAGAATCTCATCGATGAACGCCCGATGCGTGTCGGGGATGAGCTTCGCGATGTCTTCGAGCGTGTAGCCGCCGTCTTCGTCGCCGGCGTATTTGGCTGGCACGATCAGGTCGACGCCGTACGGACGGCTGCCAATCTCGGCCTCGATCCATTCGAGGTCGATCTCCAACTGCTTCGGCGAGTGGGCAACTGCGCCGAGTACGCCGAGGCCGCCAGCCTTACTCACCGCGGCGACGACGTCACGGCAGTGGCTGAAGGCAAAGATGGGGAACTCGATACCGAGCAGTTCGGTGGCAGCTGTCTTCATGTCTCCCATTGTGCCGCGTGCCGCCATCCGGGGCGGGATTGGACGACGTGCGGTCATGCACTCTGGAATCAATGCGGTCGTCTTCGTGCTCTCGGTCTCAGGTCTGACACGATCGACAGATGCCACGATTGAACGAAGTGTCCCGCGAGGAGAATGAGTCGCCACTCGTCGAGCAGGTGTACGGGCGGCTCTTCGGCGATCGCGACCCGGTCAACGAACCGGGAACGGCCACCGGTACGCAAGGAGACTGGTGGACGGTCTTCGCCAACGATCACGCAGTGTTCGAACACGCAGTGCAGGGCTTTCGCGTGTACCGGCGCGCGGCGCTCGACCCGATGCTCCGCGAGCTCGGTCAGACGCGAGCTGGCTGGTTGGTCGGGAGCCAGTTCGTCTACTCGCAGCACTGCAAGTCACTGCGCGGGCTCGGCGCGACCGAGGAGCAGATTGCGGGCGTCGCTGTCGGTGCCGGTGCGCCCTGTTGGAATGAACTCGAGCGCCTGGTGCTCGGCTACGCCGACTGCCTCGTCACCGGCCAGGGCAGGGTGCCTGATGCGATCTTCGACGGCCTTCGCACCCACCTACCCGACGCGCAGATTTTGGAGTTGACCTACATCACGTGCCTGTATTCGCAGCACGCGGTGATGTCGAAAGCGCTGCGGACGGAGTTCGACGACGTCGATGAGCGCATCGTTGAGGTCGCTGCGCCCGACGACTTCGACCCTCGCGACATCGTGCGCGATATCAGCGTGCCGGACCAAGACAGAACGAACGAAAGACAGATAATGGAGATCTCAGATGCGGAAACTTCAGATGCGGGAGAAGAAGAATGAGTGATGTCCTGTTTTGTACCGACGTGTTCTGGGAGGCATGGGGCGATCGAGTCACGGCCATTGCGCCAGACATCGAGACGGTGTTGCTGGTCGGTGAAGAACCCGTTGCCGACGCCGATCTCGAACGGATCACGATCGCGTTCTTCTCTCACGATGCCTGGCCGCACCGCGGAGGAAACTTCTTCGGCGTGGCGTTACGCGCCGAGAACCTGGCGTGGCTGCACTCCATGTCGGCCGGGGTCGACAGCCCGATCTTCCAGACACTCAAGGATCGCGGCGTCCGCCTGACGAACTCGTCGGGTTCGAACAGCGCTCCGATTGCGCGCACCGTGATGATGTATCTCCTCGCGCTGGCCCGCGATCTACCGCGGATGATGCGGGCCCAGGCCAACGCCGAGTGGGCGTGGGAGAGATGGAGCGAACTTGAGGGCAAGAGCGTCGCCGTGATCGGCTACGGCCCGATCGGTCAGGAGGTCGTCCGCCTGACAACGGCGTTCGGGATGCAACCCGTGATTGTCCGGCGCCAGGCTCAGGGAGACGAAACATGTCCTGTTCGCCCGCTCGCCGAGCTGGCTGCAGTGATGGCCGAGGTCGACGCGGTCGTTCTCGCGTTGCCGCTCAACGACGACACGCGCGGCATCATCTCCGTTGACGTGATCGCAGCGATGCAGGCGCACGCGTTCTTCGTCAACGTGGGGCGAGGCGAGTTGGTCGATCAACCGGCTCTGACCGAGGCGCTGGCGTCCGGCAAACTTGGTGGCGCCGGCCTCGACGTGACCGACCCCGAACCGCTGCCCGCCGACGATCCGCTGTGGGCATTGCCTAACGTGATCATCACGCCACACAACTCCGGCAGTACCGATGGCACGGCGCGTCGAGCGGCTGAACGTTTTCTCGCAAACCTCGCGCCCTGGGTGTCGTGCGGCGACTTACTCTCTGAGGTCTAAAGCGTTTGCTTCATCGCTGATGTCGATGCGGCGTTCGAAGATGAACTCGTACTCGAGGTAGGAGTTCTCGCGTTCTTGGCCTGGAGCGGGAGGAATGAGCTGAGCTGACTGGAGGAGCATCCAGCCGTCTTGCAGTGCGCGCAGGCCGCTCGAATAGGGCGGCCCACCGGCTTGCTGTGGGTCTGGCAGCGCGGGGCCAGTGCCGTTGGTGCCGTCGTGAAACGCCCAGGCAATGACGTTTTCGTCGAGCGCCGAGCCGGCCATCCAGAGGGAAAGCACTTGCTGACGCATTGTGGACGCGGCGCTCATCGCGCCACCGAGCCGGCAGCTCGTTTTGAGCGCTGTTCCATGCGCGTCAGGTAGTAGTCGACGTCGAACGAGTCGTCGCCGCTCAAATAGCGCCACAGCAGGGAACGTTGAATCTGGGTGTTGCGGTACTCGGTGACGCCCATCCACGGCGGCATCGAGCGGAGGATTTCGGCGATGCCGCCGCTCTGCATGCGGGCGAAGAAATGATCCGTCGGCGGGCTCTGCAGCCCGTCGAAGTCGTCGGTGTTCCACAGCCGAACTTGCGGTTCGGTGGGGTTGAGCCGGATCTTGTGCATCCATCGATCGGAGCCGGGGTTGGGCTGGCCAGCGTGCCAGAGGCCGTGATGGAAGACGAAGACCGAACCGGCCGCGCACGCCACCTGTTGCTCGCCGACGATGTGCTGATAACGGTGCAGACCAGACGAACGGACTCGGGCCAGGTGACTACCCGGCACGAAGCGGGTTCCGCCTTCACCAGGGGCGACGTCATCGCAGAACCAGAACATTTGGATGTCGAAGGTCTGATCCAGCGAGTCGACATTGGCATCGACATGCAGCGGCTGGTTGAACGTGCCGCCGGATGGGATGTAGTGGACCCAGTCGTGATCAAACTCCGGCGAACGGCCGACGAGTGACTCGATGATCCCGCGGATCTGTGGCAGGCGGAGGTACTCGCCGATCACGGAGGGCTCTGGGTAGCAGTCGTCGAGCGGTGTGCCCGAGTGTGGTGGCCGCATCGCATCGAGATCGTCTGACGGCAACAATCGGCCGGCGTTCAATGCCTCGAGTTCAGCGATTGCTCGCTGGTTGATGTCGCGCGGAACGATCGCGTCGAATCGGAGAAACCCGTTCGCAACGAACTCCGCCATTTGCCGAGTTGTGAGCCGATGATCGAGCGCCGTCATAGTCGCGAGTCTTGCGGATTGCGAGTCAAGATGTCGCACACTTGTCACACCGAGGTCAGGACGGTCAGACCTCGGTGTGACAGACCGGCAGCAGTGTTAGGCCTGAGTGCCGACCTTGGTCTGATTGAACGGGACGCCCTTATCGACGCTGATGTCGCGCGGGAGGCCAAGAACTCGGTCGCCGATGATGTTGCGCTGAATCTCGTCGGTGCCGCCGGCGATCGACGACTGGAAACTATTGAGCACAATGCGTTGACGCTCGGCGCCGCTTGCGTCGGCTGGGTCCCATGCAATTGACGACATGCCAGCGATTTCGAGTGCAATCTCACGCATCTTCCAGGCGATGTTCGAGCCGAAGAGCTTGCCCAGCGAGCCGCCCGGGCCCGGGGTTTTGCCGGCCTTCTGCTCGGCGTTGTTGCGCATCGCGACCATCGACTTCGTGGTCTCCATCGCGTAGATCTTCATGAGCTGGTCGCGCACCACTGGGTCTTGCAGCTTGCCGCTCTCTTCGGCGGCGCTCTTCAGCAGCTTGTACGTCGGCTGGTTGATCTTGCCGGAGCCAGCGCCACCAATGGCGACACGCTCGTACATGAGCATTGCCGTGGCGAGCTTCCATCCGGCGTTGTACTCGCCCAGCAGATGGTCTTTCGGAATGCGCACGTCGGTGAAGAACACCTCGTTGAAGTGGCTGCCGCCGTCGATCTGGTGGATCGGACGGATCTCGACGCCAGGTGCGGCCATGTCGAGGATGAACATGGACAGACCGGCATGCTTGACCTGCTCGGGGTCGGTGCGTGCCACAACGACGCCGTACTGCGACTTGTGAGCAAGGGTCGTCCAGACCTTCTGGCCGTTGAGGATCCACTCATCACCATCGAGTTCGCACTTCGACTGCAGCGATGCGACGTCAGAACCGGCGCCGGGCTCGGAGAACATCTGGCACCACATGGTTTTGCCCGAAATCATGTCGGCCATGTAGGCGGTCTTCTGCTCGTCGCTGCCGTACTCGTTGAGCATCGGCAGGCACATTCCGTGGCTGATGATGAACTCGCTGTCCATCATTCGGTAGTTGCCCTTGACTTCGCGCCACACTTTTTCGTGCTCGAGGGTCAAGCCGCCGCCACCGAACTCCTCGGCAAACGGAACGCCGGCAAGGCCCGCGCCCGCAGCAGCGGCGAGGTACGCCTTCTGGTCATCGAGGGACGGCATTGCCTTGCCCGACTTGACGGCGTAGGTGTCCATGAAGTCGACGCACTTCTGGCGGAACTCAGCAACTTCGGTCTCAGTCATTGCGCTCATTGTGCTCATTTGGGTGCTTCTCCTGGTTCGCGGTTCGTGTTGCACTCGATTGTATGACGTCGTACAGTATGTGTCCAGACGGACGGTCACACTGTGTCAGGCACGATTTCAGCCACATGGTGACCGGCACTCCACTTACTCGCATGAGCAGCTTGACCAACAACGAACTCGACGCACCGCCGTGGTTGCGCGTTGAGTCGACGCTGATGGCAACGGCGCGGCTCATTCGCGAAGCATTCGATGCTCGCCTGAAGCCGCTTGACCTCAACCTCACCCAAGCCAGCCTGCTCGCCTACGTCGCCGAGTTCGGCGCCACCACGCAAACTGGGCTCGCCGAAAAGATGGGCACGGGTCGCGCCGCCATGGGCACTGTCGTCGACGGTCTTGAGAAGCGCGGCTTCATCGAACGCCACCCCGACCCCGACGACCGACGAGTGTGGCGCGTCGACATCACCAACGTCGGCCGCGAACTTGCCGCACGCGTCGTGGGCGTCGACGAGGTGTTGCGCGGCGAGCTCCGCCACGGCATCGGCCGCGAAGAACGCCAAGCCCTCAGCTGGGTCCTCACCCGGTTGCAAGTAAATCTCCAATCCGCAATCAACCAGTGAGTTGCAGCGTCACACGTTGCGTTGCATCTCGAGACAAGAAAGAGACACCACATGATCGAAGCAGTGATCGTCGATGCCATCCGAACCCCGGGCGGCAAGCGCAACGGCCAGCTCAAAGACCAGCACCCGGTTGACCTCGCAGCACACGTGCTGAAGGCCCTCGCCGAGCGCAACAACCTCGACCCGGCAATGGTCGACGACGTCATCATGGGCTGTGTCATGCAGGTCGGAGAGCAGTCGCTCAACATCGGCCGTAACGCCGTCCTCGCCGCCGGCTGGCCCGAAGAAGTTCCCTCGACCACCGTCGACCGCCAGTGCGGATCCTCACAGCAGTCGATGCACTTCGCTGCGCAAGGCGTCATGGCTGGCGCCTACGACATCGTCGTCGCCGCCGGCGTCGAAGTGATGACCCGCACCCCGATGGGCGCCTCGATTGTTCAGGGCATGGGCTTCCCGTTCAGCCAGGATCAGCAAGACCGCTACGCCGAGACCGGCCTCCCGCCGCAGGGCATCGGCGCCGACATGATCGCCGATGAATACGGCATCACCCGCGAAGACCTCGACGCCTTTGGCGCCATGAGCCAGCAGCGCGCCGCAGTCGCTCGCGACGAAGGCCGTTTCGAGAACGAGATCGTGCCGGTCGAGATCGACCTCGACGGTGAGAAGGTATTCGTCAAGAACGACGAAGGCATCCGCGACGGCTCGACCGCCGAGGGCCTCGCCAAGCTCAAGCCGGCCTTCAAGGAAGACGGCAAGATCACCGCCGGCAACTCCTCGCAGATTTCCGATGGCGCCTCCGCCGTGCTCATCATGAGCAGGGAAAAAGCAGAAGAGCTCGGCATGAAGCCGCGTGCCCGTTTCCATGCCTTCGCCCTCGCCGGCACCGACCCGGTCACCATGCTGAAGGGCCCGATCCCGGCCACGAAGAAGATCCTCGAGAAGACCGGCCTCACCATTGACGACATCGACCTGTTCGAAGTCAACGAAGCATTCGCCTCGGTCGTCCTCGCATGGCAGAAGGAGACCGGCGCCGACATGAGCAAGGTCAACGTCAACGGCGGCGCCATCGCCCTCGGCCACCCGCTCGGTGCGTCCGGCACCAAGCTCATGGCAACGCTCCTCAACGAACTCGAGCGCACCGGCGGCCGTTACGGCCTCCAGGTCATGTGCGAAGGCGGCGGCATGGCCAACGCCACCATCATCGAGCGCCTCGACTGACCTGGGTGGCGCCAGATCGCCCGGATACTGCGTTGCCGTCGTCGGTCATTGAGCAAGCTCAACTCCGTCCTCGGCGCCTTGTCTCCGAACGATCTGATCACCACTCATCCCATCGATCCTGAGGGGTTGATTTGGGGGGTTGAACTCATCGCTGCGGTTTTGCGGCGGTACTGACCCTGCTGCGGCCGAGCTTCTCTTCGTGAGGGGCTCGGCCGTTGCGGTTTTCTGCCCCGTTCCCTCCTCAAACGCCGCTGGGTTAGAGCGGCTGGTTGATCTCGATGAGGTTGCCGGTCGGGTCCTGGAAGAATGCCTGCCGGCAGATGTCGCCGAGCTGCTTCGGTTCGCTGACCTTGACGCCCTTCGACTCCAAGTCGGCCTTGGCTGCATCGAGATCGGCGACTCGAAGTGCGAAGTGCTGGCCCTTCGGCGCCACGAAGTCAGCTACTTCGAGCAGGTGTACCTGCTGCTCGCCGGCCTGCAACCACGCGCCGTCAAACGTGAAGTCAGGTCGGTCGTCGCGCAGTGTCATCCCGACGACATCGACATAAAAACGCGTGCACTCGGCAGCGTCGGTGACGTTGAGCGACACGTGATGAACCCCAGCTAATTGCATATCTGCACAGTAGGCGTCGCCCTGAGGTGCAGCGCGACGTGAAGCACAAGTTGCACGGTTGGGTGACCCGAGGCGCGCGACCGATTGCGTCTCCCTCGGCGCGCTTCTGACGGTTGGTGTGTGCCGCTCTATGAGTTGATGGCGAGCTCTTCCAACACGTCGCCGTACCGCTTCATCGCCTCGGCGCGGCGCGTGGGGATGTGGTCGATGCTGGGGTCGCTCGGCCGGTAACGCTTCAACACCTGGCGGGCAACGGTGACCTTGTGGACTTCGTCCGGCCCGTCGTAAATGCGTGCCGCACGTGCGGCTCGGTACATTGCCTCGAGCGGCAGGTCAGTGGTGTAACCAAGCGAGCCGTGGATCTGAATCGCACGATCGATCACATCGTGGAGCACCTTGGCGCCCCAGAACTTGATGACCGCGATTTCAAGACGAGCGTCGCTGTACGTGCCGCCTGCTTCGTGCAGTTTGTCCATCTTCCAGGCTGCCTGCAGCGTGAGCAGTCGGGCTGCTTCGCGGTCGGCATACGACTGGGCAATCCAGTCCTGGACCATCTGCTTGTCGGCGAGGATCGAGCCTTTCGTGTAGCGGGTCAGTGCCCGCTCGCACAGGAGGTCGAACGCTCGCTGCGATTGACCGAGCCAACGCATGGCGTGATGGATGCGACCCGGGCCGAGACGCTTCTGAGCCAGCGCGAAGCCCTGGCCGATGCCGGCCTCACCACCGACAACATTCTCGAACGGGACACGCACGTCTTCGTAGAGGATCTCAGCGTGACCGCCCGGCTCGCCGGTCTTGTGGTCGGGCTCGCCCATCGTCGGCACGTCGCGCACGATGTTGACGCCAGGCGTATCGGTGGGGACAACGATCATCGAGAACGCCTGGTACGGCGATGCATCTTCGTCGAGGTTGGTCTTGACCATCACGATCAAGATGTCGGCGACCGATGCGTTCGACGAGAACCACTTGTGGCCGTTGATGATCCACTCGCCGCCGTCGCGCACGGCCTGTGTGGTGAGCAGGGTGGGGTCGGCGCCCGCGCCCGGTTCGGTCATCGAGAAGCATGACCGGATCTTCTGATCGAGCAGTGGCTGCATCCACTTCGCTTTTTGTTCCTCTGTTCCGCCGAGCGACAGCAACTCAGCGTTGCCCGAGTCGGGGGCGTTGTTGCCGAAGATGCGTGGGGCGAGCGGTGACTGGCCAAGGATCTCATGCATCAGCCCGAGCTTGACCTGCCCGAAGCCGCCGCCACCGAGTTCGGGAGGGAGGTGCGCTGCCCAGAGGCCCTGGTCTTTGACCTGTTGCTTCAGTGGCTCGGTGATCTTGTCGAACGCCTCACGACCCTGCGGGCTGCGGAACTCCGGAGCAAGAGTCTCGAGCGGGAAGATTTCTTGCTTCACGAACTCGCGCATCCACGCAAGCTTTGCTTCAAATTCGGGTTCGGTCTCGAAATCCCATGCCATGGTCGGCTCCTGCTCATCAATTGGTTGAGGCGAACCTAGGCACAACGTCACGTCTCGGTCGGACTGGACGCCGCACCGACCCGAAAACGCGGCGACGGCGCACCAGGTGGGCAGCCACCTCAGGCCTTCGTCAGGCGTTCGTCGCGACCTCGTCACAGAGTTGCGAAAGGGGCCTGACCCCATGCGTAACTATTGTGGGCGGTCGCCGAAGTCGATGCCGCCGGAGCGGGTGCGCTTCAGTTCGAAAAAGCTGTCGACTTCCATCAACGCGACGAGGCCGTCCCACATGGCGAGGCCCTTGTCCTTCGGCGGCACCTTGTTGATGACGGGTCCGAAGTAGCCAGCCTGCTCGCCGTTTGAGCGCTCGATCGCAATGATCGGTGTGCCGACGTCTTGGCCGACGAGCGCAAGGCCGGCGTCCATTTCGGAGCGAATGATTGTGTCCCACTGCTCGTCGTCGAATGCGGAGGCGTGCGACGTATCGATGCCGACGGCTTCGAGGAGTTCGGCGGCCGTGAAGTCACGGTTGCCGTCGTGGTGGATACGCGAACCGGCTTCCCAGTAGAGCTTGAAGACGGCGTCGTTTCCGGCTTCGGGAGTGGCGGCAGCAGCTCGCACCGACTCCATGACACGCAACAATTTGTGCGTGAAGTTGACCGGACCGAAGTAGTCGGAGTCTTCTGACGGTTTGTTCTTGAACAGCAAGCTGATCGGCCTCCACGTGACCTGAAGGTCACGTTCTGGTTGCACATCGTCGACCACCCAACGGGCAGTCACCCAGCAAAACGGTCAAAGAGGGTCTATCCAGAAATCCAAATTCATGGGCGGAGTCTCCCGGCATGAAAGCGAACCCGCACCCTTGCGCTGCGAAACCTTTGTGAAAGCCGAATGAGCAGCGAACGCATGACCCGCCTCAAATAGTGCGAATGGGGTCAGGCCCCTTTCGCAACTCTGCAACTGTCGCGCTTACTTGTCCAGCGGCGACGTGTCCTGGCGCAGGCGGGTTCGTTGGGTGCCGTCGATGTCGAAGTTGGCTGGGTCGAGCCAGCGCTCAAACTCGATTTTTCTGGCCTGCCACTCGAGGTCGGTGATCGAGAACCATGCGGTGTCGCGGCTACGGCCTTTGTAGATGATTGCCTGGCGGAAGGTTCCTTCATAGGTGAACCCGAGTCGCTGCGCCGCCGCCCGCGATGCGGCATTAAGCGCGTCGCATTTCCACTCGTACCTGCGGTATCCGAGTTCGTCGAACGCTCGGCGCATCATCAGGAACATTGCCTCGGTGGCGAGCGGTGTGCGCTGCAAAGCCGGCGAGAAGTTGATGTAGCCCACCTCGATGTTGCCGACGCTCGGTTCGATTCGCTGATAGCTCGCAAAACCGACGGCTCGACCGCTCGATGTGTCGATGATCGCGTGGAACAATGGGTCGTCCCCGAAGCAGGTCGCGGCCATCCACGTGCCGAAGGCATCGATGTCAGCGAAGGGGCCGTGCGGGAGATACGTCCAGTTGTGACCATCGGTGTCCAGCGCGAAGGCATCGAAGAGGTCGGCGCAGTGCAGGTCGAGGTCGATCGGCTCGAGGCTGACGAGCCGACCGGGTATCGGTGCGCGAGGCGGCACGGTGCTGGGCTGCCAGTCGGGAAGGGCCTGGCCGATTGGCTGGCCAAGTTCGTTGGTGTGGTGCGGCATGTTCAGCCAGCCTTCCGGCGCTTTCGATGGTCGGCCGTATGCGTGCGGCTTGCGCAGCGTGGATCAGAGCAAAACCGCCGAGACCCGTTACGTGACGAATCGTAGAAGAGGTGTTCGCAGTCATCAGCGGCGCATCGGCCGAAGCGCTTTACTCCGTGCTCGCAGAGGTCTTGGGTGATCGCCATCAGAACGTCGGCCATGACCTGGTCGTCGAATGAGGCAGACGGGGGTGTCCAGTGCACATGCAGTTCGGACCCGTCGTGGTCGCTGAGCGAGGGGGCGATGATGAGCTCGGTCAGCTCGGCGTTGACCCAGGTTCCGGCTGCACCAACGTCGCTGGTTGGCAGTGTTGACAAGCGGGGGAGGAGGTCGAGCACGCGCTGTGTCAACCGACGGACTGCAGCAATCGGAGCGGTTGCGGCGCGAGAGAATCCTTGGTCGTGAAGGAGCCGCCGCGCCGCTTCGGGTTCGAGGATCTCACCGGTGTCATCGATGGCGTCGTTGATCGCGTTGGCGAATTCGATGGCCGCATCGATGGTCAGCTGGATCTCGGTGTCGTTGCCCGAAGTCACATACACCCTGTCAATCTAGCGCACCTCGCCGATGTAAGGAGTCAGTAGAGTTTGACTGCTTACAAAGTGTCAGACCCGATCGTGATCGACGTCGACCCCTCGAAGGGAGTGCCCCGTGAACCTCATACTCAATCTTGTAGTTATCGCCGCCAGTGTCTTGGGATCCGGCATGGCCTTCCCCCAGGCGCGTCGGCTGATGAAGACACGCAGCGTCGATGGTGTGTCTCCGGTGTGGATCGGCGTGAGCATGGCGATCAATGGCTGGTGGACCGCGTACGCCATCACCTCGCCGCTTTGGGCGCTGCTTCCTGTCTCCAGCGTGTCGTTCCTCCTGTATGCGTCGATTGCGATCCTGTATGTCAAGACGGTCGGTGTCGGCAGTATTGGAGGCATGGCGATCGGAGCATTCGGGCTCGGTATGGTGCCGCTTCCTTTTCTGGTCGCAGCCGGCTGGGAAGTGGCCGGTCTGGCTATTGGCCTCTGCTACGGCATCCAACTCGCGCCAGCCGTTGTGGCCGCACATCGCACTCGGGCACTCGATGGCGTCTCGGCAGGAACTTGGAACATGTCGTTCGTCGAGGCGTTCCTCTGGCTCATCTACGGTCTTTCCGTGGCTGACGCAGCGCTGATCGCCGGCGGCGCCGCAGGAATCGTTATGGCAGGCGCGATTCTTCTCCGTCTGGCCCTCACGGGCTATCGCCCCTTTGCAATCGCGCGCCCGCGGCGACTCGGAGTGGCGTAACACACACGCGCTGCGGAGGTGCTCCGCGGTGTGTTCGGTCCCTGACCTCATTAGAGTGGGAAGTTGAACACGGGTCAAAGTGGCCCGGAAGTTAATAAGGAGCCACAATGGCAACTACCGGTACGGTCAAGTTTTTCAACGACGAGAAGGGCTTCGGCTTCATCTCACGTGACGATGGCGACGATGTCTTCGTTCACTACTCCAACATCGCCGGCACTGGCCGTCGTTCGCTGGCTGACGGCGACACCGTCGAATTCGACATCGCCCCGGGCCGCAAAGGCCCCGAGGCTGTCGACGTCAAAGTCGTCTGAGGAGGCGGTCTGATTGGCCTCAAGCCCACAGTCATATCAAAAGCGGCAGCGCGAACTCCGTAAGAAGGAAAAGAAGGCCGAAAAACAGGCCATTCGCCACGGAAAAAGCGCTGCTCAAGATGAGAGCGACGACGACGACGTACCCGATGAGGACGCGCTACTCGAAGAGTTTCGTGTGCTGAACGAGTCTTTCGCCGCGGGTGATGTCATTCAGGACGACTTCGAATACCGCAAGGCTGATCTCTTCCACAAGATGGGTTTAGGCGAAGCGCCTGAACCTCGTGAAGAGGACGCCGAAAAAGAAGCGGCCGAGTCGACCGACTGACGGTCACCAGTCTGAATCTCACAATAACCCTCCGGCCATGCCAGGGGGTTGTTGTCGTTTTCGCACTCGGTAACCGTCAGTTGGCCCTCGTGCCGTGAGTATGGCGCGCCTGCTCAGAGCTGCAGGTCGAGCGGGAAGTGAGTGAGGAGTTCGGGGCCGTCGGCTGTGACGAGCACTTGGTTCTCGAGCTTGATGCCCTCTGCCCACTCGTTTGAGCCAGCCGTTGAACGCGGCCCGACATATGACTCGACGGTGAGGACCATGCCCACGTTGAGCTGCCCATCAAAGCCCCATTCGTCCCAGATCTCTGGGAAATAGATCTCCGGGTATTCGTCGCATTGGCCGACGCCATGGAACAGGCAGGAGTAGTGGCGGTAGTGCTCTGGGTCGGGGAAGGTCGCCTCGAATGTGAGGTCGCGGAACGATCGGCCCGGGGTGAGGAGTGCCATGTTTTGTTCGATCTGTTCGTAGGCCAGGTCGTACGTGTGCTGCTGTTCGGCGGTTGGGCCGCCGCCTGAGCCGCGACCCTCTCCGGCGATCCAGGTCCGCGAAATGTCGACCATCATCCCGTAGGCGCCGACAAGGTCGGTGTCGTAGGCCACGATGTCGCCGGGCTCGATCACTCGACTCGATGCCTCTTGCATCCATGGGTTGGTCCGTGGGCCGGACGCAATGATTTGGGTTTCGATCCACTCGCCACCGCGTCGGATGTTGCCTGCGTGCAGAAGTGCCCACAGTTCCCGTTCGGTCATGCCCGGCTGGAGGGCGGCGTGCATTTCGGCCATCGTGGTTTCGCAGGCGTTGATGGCGCAGCGCATCGCCAAAATCTCGTCGGTGCCCTTGATTGAGCGTGCCAGCTCCATCACCTCTTGCCCAAAGCCGACCTCGACACCTGCATCTTCGAGGAGCCGGTAGCCGACGTGATGGCATTGATCGACTGCGATGCGCGGGTTCGGGCCGCACTGTTCGGTGATCACGGCGATCATCTCGTTCGTCCAACGCGTGGCCTGTTCGGCGTAGCGGGGGCCGGCCAGGAAGTACGTCGAGCCAATCGCCGGGCGCACTTCGTCGATCTCTGCTGAGTGGGCTGCCAGGTAGTCGCACCCGTAGTAGTCCCAGAGGATCACGTGGCCGTCGGCGCTGACGAACGCGTATCGAGCGCCGTTGTGCATCACCCAGAGCTGCATGTTGGTCGTGTCGGTCACGTACCGGATGTTCATGGGATCCATCACGATGATGCCGTCGTAGCCCTGGGTCGCGAGCTGAGCGGTGACCCGGTCGATCCTGTAGCGCCGCATGGTGGGAAGATCAGGGAGCGTCAGTCCTGCGGCTGCCCACTCACTGATGGCGGGCTCGCCAGGGCCGATCATGAGGTGGTGGCCACCCCCGCCGGCGAAGCGGACTTCGGCTGCAGCATTGGCCAACGACGCTGCGATCTTGCCTGACATCACCCAAAGTTACGTATGGGGTCAGGCCCCTTTCGCAACTCTCGCCATGACAGCGGTTCGATTCCCCATGACACGTTCGACGTTGACCGATCGCCCGTGACCGTGGATAATCAGCGCCGTGACAAACTGGACCGACGAGGCGGCATGGGCGCGAACGCGCCGTCCAATGCGCACGGCGACGGGCCTCGATTCGGCCGCCTACGTGAATGATGAGTTCTATTTGGTCGAACAGCAGCGTGTCTTCGGCCAAGCCTGGGTCTGCGTCGGGATTGCCGATGAGGCTGTTGCCGGGCGGATGCTCGTTCGCCAGGTCGGTTCCAAGTCGGTCATCCTCACCCGCAACGAAACAGGCGACCTCCGTGGGTTCATCAACTCGTGTCGGCACCGCGGCACCGAACTAGCCGAAGCCGACTGCGATGTCGCCGGCACCATCCGCTGCCCGTATCACCGGTGGGGCTACTCGCTCGACGGAGCGCTGAAGGCAACTCCATTCTTCGACGAAGTACCGCGCGACGATTTCGACAAGGCCGACTTCGGCTTGCTCCCCGTCCGCGTCGACACGTGGGGCGTGTTGCTCTTTGCCTGCCTCTCAGATGACACTCCGCCACTACTCGACTGGCTGGGCGACCTTCCCGATCGCATGGCCGGCTACCGCCTCGACACGTGGTCCACGGTGCACCAAGCGTCAATCGACATCCAGGCGAACTGGAAGCTGATCACCGAAAATTTCCAGGAGTACTACCACCTGACGTGGGTCCACCCAGAGCTTGCGAAGGTGTCGCGGGTCGCTGATCACTACCGTTATCAGGGCAGCGGCATGTACTGCGGGCAGACCACCACGCCGGTCTCGGGCGACGAGCGCGACGAGTGGTTGGCGCTGCCTGAAGCGTGGGGCCTCGACGCTTCTGACTCGGTGAGCGGCCGGTTCATTGCAATATTTCCGAATGTCATCCTCTCGGTCCTGCCGAACCACGTGTGGATGATGCGCCTCGATCCAATCGCCCCCGGCATCACCCGCGAGACCTGCACGATGCTCCTTCCCACCAGCGTGCAAGATGCTGGTGGTGCTACTGCTGGTGCTGGTGCGGTCGACGGTGATCTCCGAGACGATGCCATTGCCCCGACGCGGCGGTTTTGGGTCGACGTGAACAACGAAGACATCGACATTGTCCAGCGTGGTCAGCGCGGCCTCGCCCGTGGTGGCGTTCCCGCGGGCCCGTTGGCGCCTCGCTTCGAAGAGCCGCTCCACCGCTTCCACAACATGCTTGCCGACTGCATGACCAACGACGGCCTCAGCGGGCTGCAGGTTCCGACCGGCGACCAGCCCGGCGACACCTGGGGCGCCGGCGAGAACCCCACCCCTGCCGCCATCGACAGAGTTGCGAAAGGGGCCTGACCCCATGCGTAACTCAGTCGCCGCTCTCGCTGCTCTCGATGACAGAGTTGCGAAAGGGGCCTGACCCCATACGCAATTACGAGAGGGTGTCTTGGATTTCGTCGACGAGGGTGCGGACGGCAGAGGTCCGGCTGCGGCTGTTGACGCGGACGACGAACGACGCGGTTGGCATGGCGGTGTTGAGCTCGGCGAAATCCCAGATCGGACATTCCTCGGTCACGCCGCGCCCGTTGATCAGCGCCACCCCGAACCCGGCGGCAACAGCACTGCGGACGCCTGCCGAGCTCTCTGATTCGAACGCAATGTGATGCTCGATGTTGGCAGCCCGGAGCGCGCCAAGCATCAACGTGCGGTAGTTGGAGTTGGGTCCAAAGGTGACGAGTGGGAGCGACTCGCTGAGATCAGGCACGTAGGTGGGCGAGGCAATCCATTCGATCGCCTCGGTCCAGAGCACCTTGTCACGCGGCGCCGGTTCGATGACTTGGATCAGCGCCAGGTCGAGGTCGCCGCCGCGCACAAGTTGCGCGATGGGGCCACTGAGCCCCATCCGGACGTGCAGCCTGACCATTGGGTGACGGCGCTGAAATCGAGCGAGCAGCGCCGCGACTTCGTCGGCTTCCAACTCGTCGTTGATGCCGAGGTGCACGGTGCCTTCAAGCTGAGACCGCTGCAGGCTGTCGACTGCGTCATCGTGCGCGCTGACGATCTGCTCGGCATGGACCAGGAGTTCGCTGCCAAGTTCGGTCAACGTAAGTTCGCGTCCGTCGCGCACGAGGAGGGGTGAGCCGAGCCGCTCTTCGAGCCGCTTCATTTTCCAGCTCACTGCCGACTGGGTGAGGTTGAGTTGCGACGCAGCCTGGGTGACGCTGCCGCAATCGACAACGGCGCGAAACGTGCGCAGTGATTCGACGTCTAGTCTCAAGCTCCCCATGACTCTGTGCTGAGACTAGCCAAACCGAGTACCCGAACATGACAGAACCTTGTGCGGCGGCTGAACAAGTCGCATGGGTGTCATGGCGCTGCACAGGCAATGGATGCCGTTCGATCTGCCACAATTGGCGATCATGAGCGACCACACAGTTGCCGGATCACGTGAGCCGGAGTACGACGCCATTATTATCGGTGCTGGAGTGATCGGTGGGGCGGTTGCCTACGAGCTGGCCCGCCGCGGTCATCGCACCCTGAGTATCGACAAGGGTCCGGGTGCGGGCTATGGCAGCACGAGCGCGTCGAGCGCCGTCATCCGATTCAGCTACTCGACCGAGACCGGTGTCGCTGCAGCCTGGGACGGTATGCACTACTGGCAGAACTGGGCCGAGTACCTCGACGCACCCGACGAGAGCGGTTACGCCAAGCTGGTGCAGTGCGGCATGGTGTTGCTGATCCAGGGCGAAGAGGGCCACCACAATCGCGTGATGCCGCTGTGGGATCGCCTCAAGGTCCCCTACGAATATTGGGACCGCGCCGAACTCGAACAACGTCTGCCGACCTTCGACCTCGACCTCTACGGCCCTCCGTCCCGATCGACCGACGACGACTTCTGGAAGGACGCGCACGGCACGATGGTCGGCGCGTTGTTCTCACCCGACGCCGGCTACGTCGATGACCCGCAACTCGCGGCGCACAACCTGCAGCGCGCTGCCGAAGCCCAAGGCGGTGAGTTCCGCTTCCGCACGGAGGTTGTTGGATTCACAACGCGATCTGGTGCGTCCGCTGTTTCGGGCGACCGCGTGACCGGCGTCGAGCTGGCTGACGGCTCGACGGTCACGGCGAAGGTCGTCGTCAACGTTGGCGGGCCGCACAGCTCGGACATCAACAAGCTGGCTGGCGTGTACGACGCGATGAACATTAAGACGGAGTCGATCCGGCATGAGACGTACCACGTGCCCGGACCGTCAGACATGGACTTCACGGCTGACGGATTTGCTGTGGCAGACGATGACAGTGGCATCTATTTCCGGCCGCAGCCCGGCAACAACATTCTCCTCGGAACGACTGACCCGCCGTGTGATCCGAAGGTCCCGGTGGGCCCCGACGAAGAACTCGGCGAGGTCACGAGTGAGGGTTGGGAGACCAACACGATGCGGATCAACAAGCGGATGCCGACACTCGGCGTGCCCTTGCCGCACGAGAAGAAGGGCGTGGTCGATCGTTACGACAAGAGCGACGACTGGATCCCTCTCTACGACCGCACCAACCTCGACGGCTTCTACGTGGCCATTGGCACTAGTGGCAACCAGTTCAAGAACGCGGGCGTCGCTGGGCACATGATGGCGGAGCTCATCGAGGCGGTCGAAGGCGGCCACGACCACGACGCCGACCCGCTGCAAGTCACCGCTCGCTACACAGGCTTGAACCTCGACATGGCCACGTTCAGCCGCAATCGTCAGATGAATACCGCTTCCTCCATGAGCGTCCATGGCTGATCGCCGCTCAAAGACTCTTCAATTTTGATTATTGAGTGAGCTGATTTTGATTGTTGGGTGAGCTGGGTGCTGGGCTTCCGGAATGAACTCGGAGTTGCGTAGGTTGGGGGACGCATGGCTGATCTCACCGACCCGACGGCGCTGAACGACCCGACCCTGTACGACCTGGTGGTCGTTGGTGGATCAGCCAGCGGCTTGTCGGCCGCCGTCCTCGCCCGCCGTTCGGGCCTGCAGCGCGTCCGCATTCTTGAGGGCGACTCCAGCGTGGCGCTCCCCGACGTGATTGGCGCGAACGAACTCGACGTCGGTTACGGCGAGACTGCCACCGCGATCACCGTCGTGGGTGAACACCTTGTCGTGGACACGGACCGGCTCAGCTACCGCACGCGCACCGTGCTGATCGCCGACCGCCACAGTGATCCGGCCTGGTTGCCCACGGTGAAGCTGCCAGACAGCGACCGGATCCATATCGGCCACGCCGACGTCGGCACCGACAACGATGTCCTCGTCGTGGGCCCGTCCGACCACGCTGTCGAACTCACAGCGCAGTTCGCCGACACTGGCAATCGCGTCGTCCTCGCTGCGCAGGGCATGGACCCGACGAAGCTCTCGCCGACCGGCGAGTACGTGTTGCGTCAGCTCGAACGCAGCCGTCGCGCCACGCTGCTCTACCGGTCGACGCCGAAGCACGTGTCGATGATCGGCGAGTTCCCGCTGGTCGAGTTCGGCGATCGCCGCACACCCGACCTGCAGTTCGATCACGTCGTGTTCGCACCGCCACGCATCACCGTCAGCTACGAAAGCATCGGGCTGAGCGACGCTGCGGTGGCCTCTGGCAACGTCTGGTTTGTCGGCGAGCCGGGGCTTGACGCTGACGGGAACAGTAAGCCCGCCACGACAGCACTCGGTTCTGACATCGGGTTCGCGTTGCTGTCGAGTTCCTTCCCTGACGCTGAGGTGCCGGTGCCTCGATCTTCGCTCGAACGTCGCACCAAGCACGTCGGCGCTATCGAAGAGCTGCGTGAAGAGCACTACAACGCAACGATCACGTACTTCGAGCCAACGCATTCGGACCTGTGGGTCTTGGGCGTCAAGCCCGACAATGGCGACACGTCGTACCTGCCCGGCCAGTACGCATCGCTCGGGCTCGGCTACTGGGAAAACCGCATCGACGACGCAACCGATCCTGAAGCCGAGAAGCGGTGGGACAAGCTGATTCGTCGTTCCTATTCGATTTCGTCGCGCATCTTTGACGACTATGGCTACCTGACCGATGAGAACGGCCTCGATGAGCTCGAGTTCTACATCGTCCTCGTGCCACCGACATCGGACAACACCCCTGCACTCACGCCCCGCCTCGCGCTCAAGAAGACCGGCGACCGCATCTACCTCGGCCCGAAAGTCGCTGGCCGCTACACACTCAGCTCGGTACAAAATCCGAAGGCCGAGATCGTGTTCTTCTCGACCGGCACCGGCGAGGCCCCGCACAACGGCATGGTCATCGACCTGCTGCGCAAGGGCCACACCGGTCCGATCATTTCGGCGGTGACGGTCCGCCAGAATGCCGACCTCGGATACGCCGATAAGCACCGCGAGCTCCAAGAGCGCTACCCGAACTACCACTACATGCCGATGCCGACTCGTGAAGAAGGAGTCCCCAAGCGGTACCTGCAGGATCTGCTGCGTGATAACGACTTCTCCGAGAAGCTCGGCGTCACCTTGTCGCCAGAGACCAGCCACGTCTTCCTGTGCGGTAACCCTGCGATGATCGGTTCGCCTGAAGAGGTCGACGGCAAGCAGGTCTTCCCCGAGACGGTTGGCGTCGTCGAACTCCTCGTCAAAGAGGGCTTCACCCTCGATCGTCGTAACGCACCCGGCAACATCCACTTCGAGGAGTACTGGTAGAGCTGGTTCCGGGGGTCCGCTCCGCTCGGGCTCCCAATCAGGTTGTCAGGTTGTCGTCGTTGCTTGGAGTGTCGTCGTCGCTTGGAGTGTCTTCGGCGGCGAAGGCGTCGGCGAGTTCGGCAGCGTCGAAAATCTGTGACAAGGAGATTGCGACGATCTCGAGATTGCGGCTCGCGCACGCTTCGAGCAGGCTGTCGATCATCGACTCATCGACCGGGACGAACCCGCCGTACGAGCGGTGTGTCTGGCCAACGGGCAGCGGTCGGCCGCAGATCAGTGTGCCGACTTCGAGCGGTTGCTCGGGAATCGTGCCAACAATGGTGATCCGGTCGCGGCTGCGAAGTTCTATGAGTTCGAGTTCGGCGTGCGTCGACTTTTTGACCCGGAACACGCTGCGCGGCGCGGCAATCCACTGCTCGGTGAGTTCGATTTCGTCGGCGGGCAGAATGGCGCTTTTGGCCATGAGGAAGCGGTTGGCGACGTTGCCTTCGTGGAGCGCGATGTCGGTCGGGATGTAGGACTGTTCGAGCATCTCGGCCATGTCGGACGTCGCCATGCTGCTCGTCATTTCGGCAACGATTCCGCCGGGCAGGTACGGGTTGGTGAGCTGCATGAACCGCATCATCTTGAGGTACAGCCAGGCCGCACGGTCGTTCAGTGAGTGCAGTTCGTTGCCAAGGTGGCAGTGCTTGTACTTCGTGCCGGAGCCGCACGGGCAAGGGTCGTTACGGCCAGCGACTGCCTTGGGGCGCAGCGCTGCGAACGGGGCGATCTCCTCGGCGAGCTCGACACCGAGACCCTGCTCGCTGGTCAGCGGGTCATAGGCCGCGTCGAGGTCAATGACGATATTGACCCCGGCTGCTTCCAGGAGGTCGCGGGTTTCGATTGGGTTGCTGGCGTCTGCCTGGAGCCCAGCAAGGTCGATGAGCACAGCGGCGTGACCAGAGTCGCGGACGCTGTCGAGGAGCCGGATCGATTCGTCGCTGTCGAGGCGGAGCACGGCCTGGCGAGATTGCAGCCAGGTGATACCGGGCCGGCGGCTGATGTGGCTGCTGTCGGTGCTGTCGGTGTTGTCGGTGCTGTCGCTGCTGTCGCTGCTGTCGCTGCTGTGGCTGTTGTCGGTGTTGTCGGTGTTGTCGCTGCTGTCGCTGCTGTCGGTGTTGGCGCTGTCGGGTCCGGCGATCTCGTCGACGAAGGCTTGGAGCTTGTCGCCGGTGAGGCCTTCTTCGGCCCAGGCATCCCAGGCGGCGAAGGCGATGGTCGGGTCGTCGAGTGCGGTGAGGAAGAGCGCAATGGCTTCGTCGCGTTCGGCGTCCTCGCCCAGAGTGGGGTCGCCATCTGTGGCGAACAACGACGCAGCGCCGGTGAGCAGCATGAACATCTGGGCCTGTTCGTCGTCGAACCCGAAGCGCATCTGGAGCCGCTCAGCTGCTTCCGAACCGATCACGTCATCGAACTCATCAGTCTCGGGAGTCACGTCATCGGGAGTTGCGTCGTCGGTCACCTGCCCAGCCTGCCAGCGAGTTGCGGCTATCGAGCGCTCGACCGGTTCAGCTGCTGTTTCAGCTGTTGGACACTTTCAGGCGTCGAGGATGGCGAAGGTGCCGGTGCTTGTGGCGATTAATCGTTGGTCGGTGTCGTGGACGCGAGCTTCGAGGTGGATGATGCTCTTGCCGCGCTTGACGACCGTGGCAACGGCAGTCAGTTCCCCTTGCGCGGCTGGCCGGATGAAGCGCAACGACACTTCGACAGTTGCGCAGTAGTGGCTCTCGTCGATGACGCTCATGGTGGCTTTGCCCATTGCCGTGTCGACCATCGCGAAGACCACGGCGCCGTGTGCGACGCCGTTCGGGTTGGCGTGCTGCTCGCCGAGCGTGAGGTGTGCAACTCCGGTACCCGGCTCGTCGGCCGTCAGCTCCATACCGAGAAATTCTTGGAGCGGAAAGCTCGGAAATATTTCGTTGATGCTGTTCCCGCTACGCATAGGCGCTGAACTTACTGGTTGGCGTTGTGACTGATAGACACGGGTCAATGAAGATCAGCATCACCTACTGCCTGGCTTGAAATTATTGGCCGCACGCCGTGCGCGTGACTGATGAGATCATGGCGAACTATCAGCACATGGTGACTGAGCTCACGCTCGTTCCGGGTGGCGGCGGCGTGTTTGATGTGACAGCGGAACAACATGGAGAGGTCAGCACGGTCTACTCCAAGCACCAGACCGGCCGGCAAGCCAACGAGGGCGAAGTCGTCGCGGCACTCGTTGCACTGCTGCCTGCTGGCACCCTTCGCTACGGCACCTGAGTCTGGCGGAATTGGGGCGACCGAAGGGCCGTTGCTTGGCGCACATGACTGCCGGTCGCCGGGCGCCTCTGAGATGAGTCAAGATCGGGCCATGACACTGAGGAGCAACGTCACCGCAGACATCCTTGATCTCCGACGCGAGGACGGTGCAGTGGTGCTCTTGACGTACCGGGGCGATTGGTGACCATATTGCTGTGGTCAGCTCGTGAAGCTGGCATCCCTGAGCGAACGAATCAGCAATGCAGGCGCAGAGGTCATTGCGATCAGCGTTGACGGCGACGAACGGACGGTGGCGATGTCCGCTCGTTGGCCGACGCCGCACGTCTTGTATGTGAGTGATCCCGGGGGCGAGCGATATCTGCAGCCGATGGACATGTTTGACCCGAACGAGCGTGACGGGATAGCGCTGCCTGGCCTCTTCGTCATTGATCCCGACGGCAACGAGGTGTTCGGCTATCGAGGGAACGACTTCGCTGACCGTCGCAACGACGAGGACCTTTTCGCCGAGCTCGCACCGCTCGGCCTCGTGCCGTTCGCACCTCCCGCGGGCGGGCCAAACGCGCTCCCGAACGGCGACGCGCCCGAGGAGCAACAGAAAGGCGCGTTCATGCCGAAGCTGTTCGGGCCGTTCTTCTCTGGCAATAAGTTCGGTGCAATCGCGCTCGGGATGCGTGCCGAAGGTGACGAGGCAAAGACGTTGGCGGGCGAGCATCGCGACATGGCCCAGTCGATGTTGGACGCTTGGACAAGCCTGAACAGTTGAGCCTGCTGCGGCCGGTTGGGCCGGCTGTGGACGGTTGAGCCTGCTGCGGCTAGTTGCTTTGACCGACGGTTTGGAGCTCGTCGACGTTGTGGGGAAACACCGCGTCGCGAGTGAAGGGTGGGAGTGCGCCGCTCCCGTTTGATGATGTGTACGGCAGGTTCCAGGTGGTGCTGACTCGGACTTGATACGGCTCGCTGTCGGGTGACGAGTGCCGGTACGTGTAGCCACATGGGCCTTCGTCGAAGGTCTCGAGGTAGCTGATCGGTTGGCCGAACCCGTCGCAGGTTCTGGTGTCGCCGTTGCCGAAGTCGAAGTGGATCGACTGATGTTCGGGGGTGACGGTGATCCACACGTTCGGCCCGGCTTCGGCGGTGATCGGCGCAATGGTGGCTGGTTCGACGGCGAGCCACATCCCGAGGTTGACGTAGCCGGTGAAGTCGAGTTCAGGTGACACGTCGGGGACCGGCGCCAGGATCCGGCCGGTCGCGACGTCGTGTAAGCCTGGGATCAGGTCGTCGGTGGCGAGGGTGGTTGGAACCATCCGCAGGGTGCCGGTGAAGTCAGAACACCACACGGCGTAGACGTGGTGCGGCTCGCCGCCCAAGTAGGTGACCTTTGCTTCGGCGCGTCGGAGGTTTTCGTCTTGCTGCCAGCGAGCGAGTTCGGCGGCGCGCCGATCCTGCTCTTCTTGCGGGACCTCGACGTCCGGGTCATCCTGGTACTGCGGCGGTTCCCGTGGCGGCGTTCCCGTCGCCCGTTCGAACTCATAGTTGGAGTACTGATCCCACGAACACTTCGGCCCCGATGGCCCGCCCGACGTATAGACCACGCCCGACACGACGTCCCCCGTCCCCGCCTCGGCAGTCACCGTGCCACCGCTGTCG